>Ga0193728_1001058_pt1 | contig 13770 bp, 13 predicted proteins | sample U1c1metaG_FD_143037 | JGI IMG/M metagenome (GOLD analysis project Ga0193728, IMG submission 143037) | Soil microbial communities from a riparian zone of the East river system, Colorado, United States - U1c1 | ecosystem: Environmental > Terrestrial > Soil > Riparian zone | place: USA: East River...
GCCCGAGGGGGTACCGTCCGAACGCCACAGATGCGCTGCTGCAGAGGAATCTGTCGCAAAAAAATACAGTGCCCCGTTTGCTACCGATAAGTCCGACGGGGATGAACCGGCCACGCCGGGATTGGCATCGACGAGAAGGGTCGTGCCCTGAGAAGTGCCGTCCGAGCGCCACACTTCACGACCCACAATCCCGTCGTCCGCCGTGAAGAACAATTGACTGTTGAAACTGACGAAATCAGCTGGATTTGAACTTTGCGTCTGAATTTCAGCGGCGATGTCCTTAAACAGTGTAGTGCCCGCGGCGGTCCCATCGCTGGTCCAGAGTTCACGCCCGTTTTGAGGATCCTCGTTGTCGAAATACAGTTTTCCGCGTGCAAAGTCGAACACGCCATTACCGAACACCGCGATGTCGTTGAAAGAGTAGTTAAGCAAGGTTGTCAGTTGCGAACTCGCGCGATCGATTCGATAGATCGTACCCGTCAGGGTCGAGGTCATGTTCCGCACAAATACTTGATTCGCATCGCCCGCAATGCCGGACAAGATGCCTGACACGCTGCCGGGAAGCTGCGCGAGCATCTTCGTAGTTGCAGCGGTTCCATCGCTGGTCCACACCTGGGCGGGCGAAGCCGCGATCGTGGAGAAGTAATAATGCCCGCCAAATTCGCGCAAGGCATTGCTCGAAGCACCCGAAGCCAATTTGACAGTGCCGGCGGTGCTGCCGTCGGTAGCCCAAAGATCGGTGGCGGGGCTGCCGGCGAAGAACAAGATTGTTCCATTCGCTCCCGACCCAAAAAACAGAGTCGTGAGCTCCTGGAATGGCGCGAGCGGAGCAATGGCATAGGTTCCTGCGGCGGTGCCATCGGTGCGCCACAAGGACATCGTCGAGTCGCCCGTCGCCGACGCGGCAAAAACGGCTGTCGATCCTACTGAGCCGAATTTCGCGCCTGGCGGCAGACCTGAGTTCGTGCCCGGCGCAATGTCACTCACGCGAGCGACGCTGCCATTGCTTGGATCGATGCGCCATAGTTCACGACCGGCGTCCGACGTATTGGCTGCAAAAATGACGTAGCTGCCGGCTCGCCCCAGCGAAGAGACACCTATCGGGTCCGGTGCGATATTCGGAATCGTGCTCAAGCGAAAAGTGCCGACGCTAGTTCCGTCGGTCACCCAAGGCTCGATGGTCTCGTCAGGCAAAAGGCTCAAAAAGTACAACTTGCCGTTGCTGAGGAGCGTCGCGGCCACGGAAAACGCCGCACCGGTCGAAGCGGGTACGCGCGCCGTCCCAGCATCGGTTCCGTCCGAGGCCCACAGTTCTCGATTGCCTGTAGTCGTGTTGAACATCGAAAACAGAAAACGATTGCCGACTGCACCTATCCCGGACGAATTCACGCCGGCAGTGGCAATGGGAAGGCGCGTCAGAGACTTGGAGCCGGCCGCAGTCCCGTCGGACACCGACACGAGCGTTCCCAGAGACGGGTCTTCGGTCAGAGTGAAAAGCAAGCCTGCGACTTGATAAAACTGTCGGCTCACCGCGCCGCCGGTGCGGGTGAGATCGCCCCAAAGAAACGTGCCGGCTGGAGTGCCGTCGGTGATCCAAGGCTCGAAGCTGTGAACGCCATCATCCGCATCAAGCACTGAGACCGCGCCGAAGTCTTGAAAATCCTGAGGATAGGAACTGACGGGGATGTATTGGCTGTTGATGTCCCGCACCAGCCGGGCCGTGCCGGCACGCGAATCGACTCCGCAAAACGAGAACCCAAGTGCACCGAGCAGCAACAATACTGCCGCCGGCTTGCGGCGAACATCCCTGTTAATCGGCATGGCTATCCCTTCGTTCGGCTTTCATTCTTATTCGTGAATGCGTGCAGCATACCGCGAGATCGATGGCGGAGTGTTTCGGTTTCCACCTGTTGCGCGTTTTGCGCACTATTGAGTGCGCCTCAAAAACGTACATTGTTGTGCTAAAACAAAGGTTTAGGAGAACTAGATTCCAATCTTGCCAAGGTTGAGGTCGCGAGTTCGAGCCTCGTTTCCCGCTCCAATATTTTCTTTTACGCCTCGTGCAGCGGAGTTCCGACCGGGTTTGAGGCCTGGGGCGGAGCACACAACGCCCCCTCTTGGCCGGCAACATCCTTCGCTATCGGAACCTGTCCGTTCCTCTCGCGCTCGAACGGGTCACTTGCTATCTATTTCAATGTTGTCTTTGCGTCCGCTATTGGTGACTGAGATCATGATCCCGATGCCGATCAATATCGCGACGCCGATCAAAGTCCACGCGGTGCCGATGCGTTCCAAAATGCCCAATTTCCAGAGCGCGGCCAGGAGGCCACCAATCAGCACAACGAAACCAAGAAGATACATGCCGGCCCATTTCATGATCAATCTCCCGATAAAATCAGATTCCCATGCCGGCAGGATACCTACCGACGCAGGTGCGGTCTGTTTGGCAGCGAACGCTCGAGGCGCGAATTTTTCGCGGCACCTTGGCATGCGATAAGAAATTGACAATTTCGAGGCAGACCAGTAACTTGCGGCACCCCCGGCAAGTCCGGGGTTTGCTGTTTTTGATGCTGGGCTAAGTGGCAGAGTGGTCATGCAGCGGCCTGCAAAGCCGTGTACGCCGGTTCGATTCCGACCTTAGCCTCCACACACCAACGCACTGACGGGAACAGGTAGAATCCAAGCCCATGTCCGAGGAAGTGTCGAATTTAACGGCCCTGCGCGCGCCGCCATCGCCCAACTCGATCGATTTGCGGCGCATCGGCGCGCATCCCGACCAGTGGTACCCGCTCGCGTGGTCCGATGAACTGAAAATCGGCAAGACCTTGGGGCGGCGTTTCGCGGGCGATCCCATCGTGCTGTATCGCGGCAGCAGCGGACAGGTATTCGCGCTGGAAGATCGCTGCGCGCATCGCCAGGTTCCCCTGCATTTAGGAGTGGTCAGCGGCGATGACCTGAAGTGCCACTACCATGGCTGGGTCTACAATTGCAGCGGCAAGTGCGTCAACGTGCCTTACATGGGGCCCGAGCGTTTGCCCGCCGGTGTCAAAAGCTATCCCGCCCGTGAAATCGACGGTTTGATCTTCGTCTTCCCCGGTGATGCCGCGCTGGCCGAAAGCCGCGCGCCTGCAAGTCTCGGCTCCTCGCAACGCAAGGACTACAAGACGCGCCGGTTGAATCGCGAAGTCGCCTGTCATTACACCTTCATGCACGAAAACCTTTTCGACATGAATCATCAATTCATGCACCGCAAACAGATGGGCTCGATCAGGGCCCGTTGCCTGGGCCGCAATCACGGCGAGAACTGGGCGGAAGTGGAATACAGTTTCAGCCGCACCGAGGGAAAATCATCGGTCGGCGAGCATGTCATCGTCGATTTGATGCGCAAGCGCGGTGAAGCAAAGAAGGATTTTTCCGACCACATGCGTATCCGCACGGATTACCCGAGCCAGAGCCTGAAAGTCTGGGTCGGGCGCGACATCCAGCAATCCGACGATCCGGTGCTCGACGTATGGCTGGGCTACACGCCGCTGGATGCGGAGCAGCGCACCACGCGGTGTGGCCGTTCGTGACCTGGTTTACCGAAAATATTTTTCGCGAAGACAAGGACATCGTGGAATACGAGCAGAGGGCGTATGACGCGCAAGGGGCCGACTGGAACAACGAAGTATTTCCGCCGATCAGAGATTTGCGCGGCGTGCTGGCCCGCTGCGGCGTGCCGATGAAGTAGCGGCTAACCCCGGCCGCAACCAGTCCCGAGCTTGCGAAATCCTCCGATACATGTGCAGGCGTTGTATTGCATTTTGATGATAAAGCACGATCTGTCGTAAAATTGAAACGACTAGCCGATACCGCGATGCCCTTATGCTAAACCCAGAACCCTCAACACATGCCAGCAGTTCAGTTTCGCGTCCATGGGACGCTCGACTTGCGCGCCGTTTGGTGGCGCCGCTCATCCATAGCTGGGTCACGCCCAACCATCTGACCACTTTGCGCTTAGGCGTCGGATTGGCCGCGGCCGCAGCCTTTGCACCGGGAAGCTACGGCTGGTCCAATCTCGCCGCGCTGCTGCTGGTGCTGTCGAATTTTCTGGATCACGCCGACGGCGAACTGGCGCGCATGAGCGGCAAGACCAGCCGTATCGGTCATCTCTATGATTTAGCCAGCGATGCGGCCGTCACCATCCTGCTGTTCATCGCGATCGGTGTCGGCCTGGCTGGAAAGCCTGGCGTTGATCTGATTTTCCCGCCGGCGGCTCTCGGCGTGGTGGCCGGCACCGCGATCGCATTGATTTTCTTTCTGCGGATGCGCATCGAGGAATTGCACGGCAAGACCGCGACACGGCAGGCCTCGTTGGGCGGCTTTGAGACGGAAGATGTGCTGTATCTGTTCCCATTGGCGACCTTGAGCAATGCTTTGGCGCCGATGCTGCTGGGGGCTTCGATCTGTGCACCTGTGTTCGCCATTTGGGTGGTGATCGACTATCAACGGGCGCTGCGCCGAGATCGCCGCATGGCTGCCGGGGTCGCCGGATAAGCGTGGCGGCGACTGCAACCGGAGTCGGGCAGCCATTCATTTCGCGTTTGGATTCTCTCGACCTGCACGGCTTGCGCGGCGAGTACTCCGCGCAGGGCTCTTTTCTGTATGTCGAGAAATTCCTGCCGGCCGACATTACGGCGCAGCTCATCGCTGCCGTTGCCGCGGTCGAAGGTTCGATCAATCGCAACTACCTGCCCGGACACAAGCAGGGCGGAAGCGTCAGCCGCCATATGATCGACCAACGAGCGCCGGTCATTGCCGAACTTTATCGTTCAACGGCGCTGCTCGCCTGGTTGGAGCAACTGACGGGAGAGCGATTACAACTCTCGCCGCCTGACGATCCGCACGCCTACGCGCTCTATTTTTATACGAAGCCGGGCGATCATATCGGCTGGCATTACGACACGTCGTATTATGCGGGCCGTCGCTACACGCTGCTGCTGGGCGTGATCGACGACTCCTCGTGCCGCCTGGACTACGAACTGCACACGCGGGAAAAAGGCGCGTCGGTGGCGTCAGGGTCGATCAAGATCCCGCCCGGCGGCTTGGTCGTTTTCGATGGTGATGCTGTGCGGCATCGAATTACGCCGTCGCTGCCGGGGGAAACGCGAGTGTCCTTGACCTTCGAATATGTGACCGATCCGCATATGCACGCGTGGTGGCGCCTCATCTCCAATATGAAGGACGCGTTTGCCTATTTCGGTTTTCGCCAGGTATTTCATCGCCTCAGGGGCCGGGGCGAATGACGAGGACGGCGAGCTGGCTGTTGAGCGTCGGCGTGCTGCTTTTCGTCGGCGTGCTGCTGTCGCAGGACCTGCCGGCCATCATGGCAACTCTTGCCCATGCCGGTTGGGGACTGCTGCTGGTCGCCCTATTTCATCTATTGCCGCTGGTGCTCGATGCGATCGCGATTTGCGTGCTTTTCGAGCAGGGATCGAGCCGAACTCCGTACCTCGATTCGCTGCTGGCGCGCTGGGTGGGAGAGTCGGCCAACAGCCTCATGCCGGCCGGACAGATCGGCGGTCCGGTATTGATGGCCCGGCATTTAGCCCAGCGCGGCATGCGCATGGAAGACGCCGCCGCCGCGATCACCGTCAGCACAACCTTGCAGACCTTTGCACAGATCGCATTTGCGCTGATGGGCGTGATATTGCTCAGTGCGCACACCGGTCTTTTCTCACCCGGGGCGCTGCGCACGTCGGTGCTGATTGCGAGCGGCTTTCTGGCGGTGCAAGTGGGCGGGTTTTATCTGATCCAGCGGCGCGGAATGTTCAGCAAGCTCATGCGCGCGGTGCGGCGCTTTTCGGGCAAGCGCGATTGGTCGCGGCGGGTCTCCCAGGCGCAAGCCATCGATCTTGCCGTGGAGGGGACCTATCGACGTAACGGCGCCGTCACGATGAGCTTCTTGCTCAGCTTGGTCGGTTGGATCGTCGGCACGGGCGAGGTCTACCTGATTGCTTTGTTCCTCGGAACGCCGGTGAGCTGGCGCGAAGCATTGCTGCTCGAGAGTCTGGGTCAGGCGATTCGCGGCGCGGGCTTTGCGATCCCCGGCGCCCTGGGTGTGCAAGAAGGCGGTTATTTGCTGCTCGGACCGCTGGCAGGCTTGTTGCCCGACGCGGCATTGGCATTGTCGCTGGCAAAGCGCGCACGTGAATTGTTGTTGGGCCTGCCGGGACTGCTGTACTTGCGTTTTTCCTCGCGCGCCGTCGCTACCGCCGTCGGCGCCGCTCCGCCTTGAGTTACCATCCCTAACGCTTGATGTATGAAAGGATTTTGATGCGCGCGATCATTTTGGCCGCCGGGCGAGGTGTCCGTCTGCAAATGCCCGAGGACAGCCAACTGCCGAAATGTCTGTTGCGCTTCGATGGCATGACGCTGCTCGAGCGCCATTTGCGTATGCTGAAAAACGCCGGCGTCGAGGACGTGGCGATTGCAGTGGGTTTTCGCCACGAGCTGGTGGAGGCTGAACTGACGCGTTTGAGTTGGAGACCTCGCCCGGAGCTCGTGATCAACATGCAGTTTGAGCTCGGCAGCGTTCTTACGGTGCATGCCGCCGCCCGCGCCATGACGCGCGGCGGCGATATCTTATTGATGGATGCGGATGTGCTGTACGACGAACGTATTTTGAGCGCGCTGGTGGCGGGGAACGGCCCGGTGAACCGTCTGCTGATCGATCGCGATTTCGAGGCTGGAGACGAGCCGGTCAAACTGTGTCTGCGGGCCGGCGTGCCGGTCGAGCTGCGCAAGCAGTTGGCAGCCGACCTGAAATTCGACACCATTGGGGAATCGGTCGGGTTTTTTCGGTTCGACCAAGCCGGTGCGCGGCGTCTCGCGGCTTTGGTTGCGGACTACGTCGACACGGGGCGTGCGCACATGCCGCATGAGGAAGCCGTGCGCGATCTACTCAGAGAGAGGAGCCAAGTGCTCGAAGTTGCCGATGTCACGGGATTGCCGTGGATCGAAATTGATTTTCCCAACGACGTCGTGCGCGCAGCTCGTGATGTGCTGCCGCAGCTCAAGCCCTTATCGGGAGGTAATCCATGAATGTATCAATTCGCCCTCAAGCAGGCGCCGTCCATCAGACGAACGCCAAGAGTGGCGCGCAAACGCGCACCGCGAAATTGCGCCGGATGCTGCACAGTGCGGAACTCGAGTTCCTGATGGAGGCGCACAACGGCCTGTCCGCGCGCATCGTACGTGAGGCCGGATTCAAGGGGATTTGGGCTTCAGGACTGTCGATTTCGGCGCAGTTCGGCGTGCGTGACAACAACGAGGCAAGTTGGACGCAGGTCGTCGATATGCTCGAGTTCATGGCCGATGCCGGCGATCTGCCGATACTGTTGGATGGCGACACCGGTTACGGCAACTTCAACAACATGCGCCGTCTGGTGCGTAAGCTCGAGCAACGGGGTATCGCCGGTGTCTGCATCGAGGATAAGCAGTTTCCGAAGACCAACAGCTTTTTGAATGGAGAACGCCAGCCGCTCGCCGACATCGAGGAATTTGTCGGCAAGATTGCCGCCGGCAAGGATACTCAGCAGGATCCGAATTTCTCGATCGTTGCACGTGTCGAGGCGCTGATTGCAGGCTGGGGGATGGATGAGGCACTGCGCCGCGCCGAGGCCTATCGGCTCGCCGGTGCGGACGCCATTCTCATTCACAGCAAATTGTCGAAGCCGGACGAAATAGTGAAATTCGCCAAGGAGTGGGCACGGCGCTCGCCTTTGGTGATCGTGCCGACGCGCTACTACAGCACGCCCACCGAGGTATTTCGCCAGGCCGGGATCAGCACGGTGATCTGGGCCAATCATCTGGTGCGTGCGGCGGCTTCCGCGATGCAAAGCATCGCGAAAGAAATCTTCGAGAGCCAGACCTTGGTGAACGTCGAAGATCGTATCGCTTCGGTCAATGAGATCTTTCGCTTGCAGGATGCGGACGAATACTCCGCCGCAGAGCGGCTTTATCTATCGAATTCAGGCGCGCCGCGTGCCGCCGTCGTGCTGGCGGCCGGTCGCGGCCGCGGCCTGGAGGCCCTTACCGTCGATCGGCCCAAAGTCATGCTGCCGATTGCCGGCAAGCCGCTGCTGCGGTGGTTGGTAGATGGTTTCAAGAAGGAACATATCAACGACATCACGGTGGTCGGCGGCTATCGGGCCGACGCGATCGATACGGCCGGAATCAAACTGGTCGTCAACTCGCGATACGCGCAGACCGGCGAACTGGCCTCGCTCGCCTGCGCCGTGGAAGCACTCGATTCCGATGCGGTTATTGCCTACGGCGATTTATTGTTTCGAAGCTACGTGCTGCGCGACTTGGTGGAATGCAAAGCAGATTTTTCGGTCGTGGTGGATTCACTCATGACCGGCAGCAGCAATCACACCGTGCGCGATTTCGCATACTGCTCCCGCGGCGACGATCGGGGATTGTTCGGCACGCCGGTGCTCCTGAAGCGCGTGACCAGTGCAGCCGATGCCGAGGGCATTCCGCAGGGACGCTGGGTGGGAATGCTCAACGTCAGCCGAGCCGGATTGGTCAAACTCAAGGCGGCGCTGGCTGCATTGCGGGCCGGGGACGGTTTCGACACGCTCGACATGCCGGCGTTGCTGAACGCGCTCATCGGCGCAGGGGCGGCCATCGAAGTGCTGTACGTGCACGGCCACTGGCGAGGAGTCAATGATTTGGACGACCTGCGTCAGGCGGTGGACTTCGCCCACGAGCAGGCGCCGTTTGATCGATGATTGAAGCGCGGCACTTCGTCGAAGCAGCGCGCGAACGAGGCTTTCACTGGTATGCGGGCGTGCCGTGCTCTTTCCTCACGCCCTTCATCAACTACGTCCTACAGGACCCGTCGCTGCACTATGTTTCAATGGCGAACGAAGGCGATGCCGTTGCTTTGATTGCAGGCATCTCGATCGCAGGCGATGCCGGCGTGCCGCACCGGCGCGGCATCACCATGATGCAGAACTCGGGCCTGGGCAACGCGGTCAGTCCGCTGACCTCCCTGACCTGGACGTTTCGATTGCCGCAGTTGCTCATTGTGACCTGGCGCGCTCAACCGGGCATCGCTGATGAGCCGCAGCATGCCTTGATGGGGCCGATTACCCCGGACATGTTGGAGACCATGCAGATACCCTGGGAGTTGTTCCCCACGGAAACCGCGGAAATCGGCCCCGCCCTTGATCGCGCGACCGCACACATGGATCGGACCGGGCGCCCTTACGCATTGGTGATGCAAAAGGGCAGCGTTGCTGCCCATTCATTGAAAAGCGGCGTGGGTGCGTTCGCCGAGCGATCGACCGCGTCGCGGGCAGTGATTGCACCGCACCGTGTGGCACTCGAGGCGAGAGCGTCCCGACAGGATGCCTTGCGCCTGGTGGTCGCGCAGACACCGGTCGCCTCCACCGTGCTGCTGGCCTCCACCGGATTTTGCGGCCGCGAATTGTATGCGATCGATGATCGCCCGAATCACCTCTATATGGTCGGCTCCATGGGTTGCGTTTTGCCGCTGGCGCTGGGGCTTGCGTTGGCTCGCCCGGACCTGCGCGTGCTGGCCCTGGACGGCGACGGCGCCGCGCTGATGCGCATGGGCGCTCTCGCCACCGCGGGGGCGTACGGGCCGCCGAATCTGTTGCATCTGCTGTTGGACAACGGCGTGCACGATTCTACCGGCGGCCAGGCGACGGTCTCGCCCCATGTTGCATTCTCTGATGTGGCCGCTGCCTGCGGCTACGCCTCATCGATGGAAACCGATGATTTGGTGCGAATCTCTGCCTGGCTCAACGATCCGCCGTGCGGCGGCGCCCGCTTTGCACGGTTGCTCATCCGCGCGGGGGCTCCCGCGGATTTGCCGCGCCCCTCCATGACGCCGGTCGAGGTGAAAACGCGCCTCATGCAACACATCGGCGTGCGGGCCGGAGTTCGCTAGTGCTGCTGCTCAATCCCGGGCCGGTCACCTTGAGCGAGCGCGTGCGCCGCAGTCTGCTGCAGCCGGATCTGTGTCATCGCGAGAGCGAATTTTTCGACCTGCAAGACGAGGCGCGCACGCGCCTGCTGTCGACCTACTCGCTGGACGGTTCGCAATGGGCGGCAGTCTTGATGACGGCGTCCGGCACCGCGGCCGTCGAGAGCATGGTGGCGGCGTTGGTGCCGAAAAACGGCCGGCTGCTGATCGTGGAGAACGGCGTCTATGGCGAGCGCATCGCGCTGATTTGCGCGCAGTACGGAATTGACCATGAGCGTATCGTCGGGGATTGGCTGCGAGCGCCGGATTGGGGCGCGATTGCGGCGAAACTCAAGAATCAGCCGAAGGATGCCGGCTTTACTCATGTCGCCGTAGTTCATCATGAAACCACGACCGGCAGGCTCAACGATCTTCACGCGCTGACGAAGTTGTGCCGCGACCATGGCGCCGGATTGTTGGTCGACGCCGTGAGCAGTTTCGGCGCTGAGGCAATCGACTTTGACGACCCAGCGCTGTCGGCGGTGGCCGCGACCGCCAACAAATGCTTGCACGGAGTCCCGGGAGCGGCATTCGTGATCGTTCGGCGCAGCGCTTTGAAGAATGCGGCGAGCCGCACGTACTATCTTGATTTGGGCAGGCTTGCGCGCTTGCAGGATGAGCGCAACACGCCGTTTACGCCGGCCGTGCATGCCTACTATGCACTGGTCGAAGCGCTGCGCGAGTACGCCGAGCAGGGCGGTCGGCATGCCAGATATCAGCACTATGCTGCATTGGCCGAACGCGTGCGTGCCGGGCTTGCGGCACTCGGAATCGACGCGCTCCTGCCGGCTGAACAATCTTCTGTCGTGCTGAGGGCCTATCGCCTGCCGCCGGGCATGACCTACGCACAACTGCACGATGCGCTCAAAGCCGAGGGATTCGTCATCTATGCGGGGCAGGGCAACTTGTCCAAGACCCTGTTTCGAATCTCGACCATGGGCGATATCACATCGGCGGATATCGATCGGCTTTTGCTTTGCTTCGCGCGGTTGCTCGGGTGAGAGGTCTGCTGATCGCGGGTGCTGCCGCGGCCTGCATGGCGGCGGCGGCGCCTTGCTGGTCGGACAACCCACCTGGGGACGCCGGCACCCAAGTCCCGGTGCCGCAAGGGCCCATCCCGATTCCGCCGACGGTGCCTAAACCAGGGTGGACGAAGTGGTTCAATCCGGAGACCGCGCCGTTCATCCCGGTCCCGGAGATTGCGGTTGATCCCGATAGCGGTACGACGCTGGGATTGATTCCCACCTGGGTCACCACCGATGAAAATCGCAACGTCAGGCGCATCGTTGCGCCCGATATTATCTATAACCCCAATTTCGGGTTCGGCGTGCACGGCCGCATCTACGCGTATTCCTCGGCAGACAAGCAATGGTCGGCCGTGGTGGGAATCAAGGAGAGAGTGGAGCGCGAATTCGACGGTGAATATCAGATCGGCCGATCGCGCGAGGATCGGTGGTCCATGAACTATAGTTTGATATACGACCGCGACGGCACGCCGCGATTTTACGGTATCGGCAATCAAACGCGTTCGAGCGCCCAAACCACTTACATCGGCGAGCAGGACTTCGGACAGGTACAGATCGGCCTGAACCTGAACCACACCTGGCAAATTCTCTATACCGTGCGTCTCAAGGTACTGGACGTGCTGCCGGGAGCACTGGACGATGTGCCTTCCATTCAAACGCGATTTCCGCAAACTCTAGGCGCCGATAAACAATTGCTCAATCGCATCTCCCTGGTCTATGACACACGCGATGACCTGGCGGTGCCCACTCATGGCATGAAATGGGTCGTGTACGTCGGTGCTGCCTCCAAACAGGGCTTGATCAACGATTCCTCCTACAGTGAAGCGGGAATCGACGGCCGGGGAATCATTCCGCTGGATTCCAACACGGTTTTGGCGGCGCATGTATCGTTGCGCTACATGCCCACTGCACGCGATGTGCCGTTCTGGGCCCTGAGCAGTCTCGGCGGCGGTCAGAGCGAGATCGGCGGCGATCAGCCGCTTCGCGGCTTCGGCGCAGGGCGCTTCTACGATCGAAATTCCTTTTCGACCACGGTGGAAATGCGCCGTAAAGTGTATACCTTTGACGCAGTCACCACCGCGCTCGACATCGAGGTCGCGCCCTTCGTGGATTTCGGCCGCGTCTTTTCGCGCACCAGCACCGACCCTCTGGAACATCTGCACCCCGTGGTGGGGGTTGGATTTCGCGGCATCGCCAGACCCTTTGTGGTGGGCTATGTCGACATCGGCTACGGCAGCGAAGGCGCCGCCGTGTTCACAGGACTCAATTATCCTTTCTGATTCTCTTCCGCAGCTGGAATCGCGTTGCCCTCGGCAGTTTTTTCCGGCTGCTGCTCGACGATTTCGTACCAAATGGCGTTGAGCACGGCAAACGACAGTGCCAGGCCGGTGCCGAGAATCCAGCTGAAGTACCACATCAGTACTTGCCCTCGTGTTCGTGCATATTCTCAAGCGTGACGCGGCCGCGTAAAACCCGGAACACCCAACTGGTGTAGGCCAGAATGATCGGCAGGAATACGCTCGCCATGCCGAGCATGATCAATAATGTCTTCGCGCTGCTGGAGGCGTCCCACACCGTCAGGCTTTGATTCGGAAAGGTGGAGGAGGGGAGCAAGAACGGGAACAGCGCGAAGCCACCCGTCAAAATTGTGCCGGCCTGGACCAAGACGCTCGCCATGAACGCGGCGCCGGCGTGCCGCAGGTGCAGCAGCGCATGCGCGGCCAGCGCCCCGAGGACGGCACACGCCGGGGCCGCCCACATCAACGGCCACGCATGAAAGTTGCCGAGCCAGGCGCCGGCCACGATCGCTACCGTCTTTCGCATGGGATTGGACGGTCCTGCGTGGTCCATCACGCTGGTCACTTGGTATCCACCCAGCGTTGAGGACACCCAGACGCCGGCTGCCAGAAATGCCGTATCATTAATCGCGGAGGCGGCACGCCCCACGGCACGCGCGCGCGCGGCCATCGGCTCACCGACCTTCATGGCGGCATAGGCATTGCCGTGCAGTACCAGCATGGAGAGGCTGATGATTCCACCCAGCAACGCGAAGGGATGCAGCAGGCTGAAAAATCCACCCGTTACCACCGGCCGCTGCATGCCGTCGAAGTGAAACGGCACCCCGAGAAACAAATTCGCGAATGCGACGCCAAACAACAGCGCGGGTACGCCGCCGCCCAGGGTCAATGCCGCATCCCAGGCCGCCCGCCACCGGACGTCGGTTAGCTTGCTGCGGTATGTGAAGCCCACCGGCCGTAATATCAACGAGACCAGCAGTAGGAACATCGCCAGATACAGGCCGGAGAACGAAGTCGCATACAAGAGCGGCCAGGCGGCAAACGCCGCACCGCCGCCCAACACAAACCACACCTGGTTCCCTTCCCATACCGGTTCTACCGATGACAGCAAGGCGCGGCGCTCGGCATCGGTACGGCCAAGATAGGTAAAGCTCACGCCCAGTCCCAAATCAAATCCGTCGGTGATCGCGAACCCGACGAGTAGCACGCCGATGATCAGCCACCAAATTACCCGCAAGGTCGCGTAATCAAAAAGCGCTGCACTCATGGTGCGTGCCCCAATCCGTCCGGGCCACGCCTGATGGTGCGGGTGAGCAGAAAGGCATCCACCGCGGCCAATGCGGAATAGAAGACCGCGAATCCGATCAGCGAGAGCCACACATTGCCGGCTGCTGTGCGCGACACACCG
>Ga0193728_1001059_pt1 | contig 13767 bp, 8 predicted proteins | sample U1c1metaG_FD_143037 | JGI IMG/M metagenome (GOLD analysis project Ga0193728, IMG submission 143037) | Soil microbial communities from a riparian zone of the East river system, Colorado, United States - U1c1 | ecosystem: Environmental > Terrestrial > Soil > Riparian zone | place: USA: East River...
CTGATGATGGCGCTCGAGAAAGAAGCGCGGCAAGCTGGCGGCCGGGTTGTGAGTTTGCTCGGTAACCACGAAGTGATGAATATCATGGGCGACTTGCGTTACGTGACGCCCGCGAACTATGCGAGTTTTGCTGACGGCAACTCCGAGAAGCGACAGAAAGATGCGTATGGCGAGTACCAGAAATGGAAGGATAGTCACGCATCGTTATTCGCGGAGCTGCCCCAGCCCATGGAGTTGACTGAGGCAGAGTGGATGACCCGCCATCCGGCAGGTTTCGTTGAACAGCGCGAGGCGTTTGGTCCAAAGGGAGAATACGGTGAATGGTTGCGGAAACATGCGGCTGTCGCCGAAATTCAAGGAATCATTTTTTTGCACGGAGGAATTAGTCCCGATGTGGCCAAGACGAAGATTGATGCAATCAATAATCGGATCCGCGACGAAATCAAGGAATTTGATGCCTCAAAACAGTATCTGCAGAATGAGAATTTGATTCTGCCATTCTTCAATTTGCAGGAGATCTACAACGTGCTTCGGGCAGAGATCAGTGCTGAACTCAAGTCGCTTGTCCCCGCTAACAATGAGCGCCAAGCTAAGATCCAGGAGTTCTTGAAGCATGAAGAATGGTTCAGTGTGCGGGTTGATGGCCCGCTGTGGTTTCGAGGTTACGACCAGTGGAGCGAAGAACCAGGTGCACCGCAGGCGAGCAAGATTCTGGAGGGTTACAAGGCCACACACATTGTGGTGGGACACACGGTGCAGAAGGGTGGTCGAATCAGGCCTCGTTTCGGCGACAAAGTGTTTCTGATCGATACCGGCATGCTCAGCAGCTACTACCCTGGAGGCAGGGCGTCAGCTTTGGAAATCTGCGGCGATGCCAAAAAAATAATCGCTGTGTATCAGGACCAGCAGGCAGTCCTTGTGGATTCCACTAGCTCTTCGGGTCAAGACCGGGATCCTGGGGGGTCTCCGCCGGCGGGAACTGGAGCGAAGGTTTCGGAAAAGGTAGGCAATTTGCCGGCCGGAGGTATATGTTCCCGAATGCCAGGCGCACCGCAATAGAAAGGGCTGCGAAAGAAGATTCCTCGGATGAAGCGATGGATTGAGCGCGGGCTGAACATCGAACCAGGAGATCTGGGGCGCGGCATCCTGCTGTGCGCCTGCCTGTTTCTGATTATCAGCTGTTATGTAACGGGAAGAGTTGCGCGCGATGCCTTGTTCCTTGCCCGCTTCCAAGCAGTACAGTTGCCCTACGCAGACATCGCGAGCGCGATTTTAGTCGGAATTGTAGTAGTCGGCTATGTTCGTATCGGGCGGAGAACATCTCTCCGCAACCTGCTGGTAGGCAGCCAGTTCTTCTTCGCGACCAACTGCGCAGCCTTTTGGGCACTGGCCCACTACTACCATCCGACATGGCTTTATCCCGCATTCTACATTTGGGTAGGCCTTTTCGGCGTGCTCGCTCCGACCCAGGTCTGGACCCTGGCGAATTATCTTCTGACCACGCGAGAAGCGAAACGCATTTTCGGCATGGTCGGCGGCGGGGCCATCTTGGGTGCGATCTTCGCCGGCTTTTTTTCGAAGACCATAGCCAAGGCATTCGGAACGGAAAGCCTACTGCTGGGCATGACGTTGCTTCTCTTGATTTGTACCGCGCTGATGGGCTCCGCGTGGCAGAACTGGAAATCTCGGCTCGCAGATCATGGTGAAACTGCGGCTGAGGAAAAGGGAATTGGGCAAAGAGACTTGCAGAGCAGCATGCGTTTGGTTCTCTCCTCTCCCTATTTACGAGCCATAGCTGCAGTCATCTGCCTTGCTTCGTTCGTCACCACGCTTACCGGCTGGCAATTTAAAGCGGTCGCCAAACAGTTTTTGGTAAATAAAGACGCGTTGGCCATCTTATTTGGAAACTTTTATTTTTATGCCGGGATATTGGGATTGGTGCTGCAGTTACTCTTGACGTCGCGGCTGCTCCGCCGATTTGGGATAGGTGCGATGCTGTTTGTGCTTCCCATTTCCGTGATGATGGGCTCGGCCGCGCTGCTCATTTGGGGAACTCTCCTGTCCGGTATCCTGCTGAAAGGCAGCGATCAAGTACTCCGCTATTCCCTGGACAAATCTGCCGTCGAGTTGCTGTACCTGCCGCTGCCTCATAGTCTGAAGATACGGGCGAAATGGTTTATAGACACAGTGATCTGGCGTTTGGGCGACGGTTTGGCGGGCGTGACCGTTCTAATTTTTGCCACCTACCTCAAGGTGCCGGCGCGGCAGATAAGTTGGGTTGCTATGCTTCTCATCGGTGCATGGCTCCTATCGGTTTCCGTCACAGGGAAGCAGTACATCGCTGCTCTGAAGGAATCGATTAGCCAGCACCGGCTTAACGCAGACCAGGTCTCTGCGCTGGCGTTGGACCGCTCCACTGCGGATTTGTTATCCAGCAAAATCCTCGTTTCCGACCCGGAAGAAATTCTCTACGCGCTAAGCCTCTTCGAAATCGAGCGTCAGCGCGCTGTTCACCCGGTAGTTCGCGGTCTCCTGAGTCATCCCGCGCCCGCAGTCCGTCAAAAAGCCATCTCGGTTCTCTCCGCCGCCGACGACAAGTCCGTCCTGCCGGCCATCGAGTCACTGCTGAAAGATCCCGATCACGGTGTACGAACGGAAGCAATGCTCTACCTCGTCCACCACGCCCATGTTGATCCCCTAACACTTCTCACGGAACTTGGAGACTACGCGGATTTTTCAGTTCGCTCCGCAGTGGCAGCATACCTCGCGCGCCCCGGTGAAGCGCAGAGTCTGGAAGCAGCCCGCCAAATTCTCAATGACATGGGCTGCCAGGGCGGCGAGGAATGCGAGCGTATGCGCGCGGAAGTGGCGCGCCTCCTCGGCGAACTGCCCGATTCGTTCGACCCCTTACTAGCAACGCTCCTGCGTGATCCCGCCAACCTGGTCGTGCGCGAAGCCATTCACTCCGTTGGGGCGCTGCAGAAATTTTCCCTCGCTCCCGATCTGGTGGAACTTCTTTGCAATCAGGAGCTGTGTGGCGACGCCGCTGAAGCGCTGGCACGATTTGGCGATCCAATCGTGGGGGTGCTCGGCGAGCATCTCGCGAATGCAACGCGTTTTATTGTAACCCGGCGAGCCATTCCTCCGATCCTGGTGAGCATCGGCACGCCTGCCGCGGCGGAAGTGTTACAAGACAACTTGCTCGACGCCAACACGGTACTTCGTTTTCAAGTCATCAGTGCGCTGAACAAAATACAGCAACTTCATCCTGAAATCGAAATTGACAAGCAGTTGCTCGAGACTGTTCTCGCCGCCGAAATCATGGGCCATTACCGCTCCTATCAGATCCTGGAGTCGCTTAGTGCCCCCGAAAATGCTGATGAACCTGTGGTACGCGCCCTTGGCGAATCGATTCGACAAGAACTCGAAAGAATTTTTCGGCTTCTCGGGCTTTTGTACCCGCGGCTGGATTTACATTCCGCCTATTTTGGATTGCAATCCAAGGATCCGACGGTTTACGACAACGCCCTGGAGTTTCTGGAAAATGTCCTGAAATCGCAATTACGTGGAATGCTCGTGCCGCTGCTGGACGGCAAAGTGAGCCTCAAAGACAAAGCCGTAATCGCGGAGCGCGTGGTGCGCGCGAAGGTAGAGAATCGCGAGCAAGCGGTGGCCGAGTTGGTGGCCAGCGACGACCCGTGGCTAAAGTCCTGCGGCGCTTATGCGATTGGAAGTCTCGGACTGCTAACGCTGGAAGGAGAATTAGATCGCTGCCTGGAGCATCCAGACCCGCTGCTGCGAGAGACGGCACGGACGGCAAAAATTCGGTTGCAAGGTGTCTCCACAAAATCGCGGCACCCTGAGGCGGTGCGGAATCACGTGGACTCCGCAGCCGCCAGCACTGCGCTCAAAAGCTAAGATTCTATCGTGGCGCGCGTAGATCGATGCGCGTCGCGTGCATCACCCCGTCGGCACCTACCGTGCCAATCACGATGATGAACGATCCGGTTTTGACATCTTCCTGTTGGCCGGGCTTTCCGCCGTTGGTCCATTCGGTGGAAGCGTCGTAACTGATTGTTCTTTGAGTTTCTGATGGAGCCGCGCCGCCATGAATGTCTATGGTGGACGTGTCCTTGTTAACTCTGACTACCTTCCCTTGCCACTTATTTTCTTTTTTGGCCGCATCCTTTTTTTCGGTCGCGGCTTGATTCGCACTGGCGGGCGTGGCAGCAAATACCGCTCCCGAAAGTACAACAGAAAGCAAAGCTGCTGAAATCTTCATGCATCCTCCACGATAAAAACAATCTTTGGGATCCGACTACGGGAAAGAACAAACGGACAGAGGATAATGCGGCAATACGGAAGTGTAAAGGGGAATCTCCGGCAATGAGATGCGATGAAAAGGCCACCTGGCGGTGCAAACATAGAGTTGTTTCTGCACGCCCTCCGGCGTAGAGTACAGACAATTTCCGGAGGGCCCCTATGCGAGAACTTTCCAGGCGCCTGGTGATAACTCTTTTTATCATTTTCAGTTGCAGCACCATGCTATTGAGCATTTCCTGGAGGGCGCTTGCTGCTGACGAAGAGCCACTCAACAAGGAACAGATTAAGCAATTTCTTCAAAACGCCGAAATCGTCAAGAGTAGGCCGTCCGGCAAGGGTGTAACGCATCCGTGGCGGCTAACGCTCAGCAATGGCACGATCACCCATGACGCCTCGTTTCAGGCCACTGACGAGCACAAACCGAAAATGGATCTGGGCAATGGGAAAATCGAGACCGATTTCGTCGATTCGTATAAGTACAACATTGCGGCCTACCAGATCGCCGAACTTCTGGGCGTGGATTATATGTTGCCGGTTTACGTCGAGCGTAAGTGGGAGGGTAAGACCGGTTCACTCAGTTGGTGGCTTCCAGTCAAAATGGATGGCGTGGAACGATTGCAGAAAAAGATCGAGCCACCCAATCCCGATAGATATAACCAGCAGATGTATCGTATCCGGGTCTTCGACGAACTTGTTTACGATAGCGACCCCAACCTTACCAACGTATTGATCGGAGAGGACTGGACTGTTTATCGCGTCGATTTCAGCCGTGCTTTCCGGAAAAGCAAGGAATTGCGGGGAGAAAAGAACCTGGTGCAATGTGATCACCAGCTGTTTGAGAAACTGAAAGCCCTCAAGGGCGATGAGGTGGCCGAGAAAACCAGACGCTATCTGACCAAAGATGAAATCAACGGTGTCATGGCTCGGCGAGACAAGATTGTCGCAAAATTCCAATCTCTAATCGCCCAAAAAGGCGAAAAGGAAATTTTGTATTAGTTTCCGCCCCCTTAGAGCGAAACGATTCGTTTAACGGTCAGCCAGACCTATGCTGCGCAACAACTGCTGAAATCTTGGTTCGCGGCGAAGTGGGTCAAGCGTTGGTCGGACCTTGAGTGTGGTCACCAGATTGGAGTGTTCACGGTACCATTTTTCAACCATGGCGAGGGCTTGATCTTTTTTACCCATCGCGACATACACCTCCAAAACCGCGAAAGGAGAAACTTCCCGACCGTGCAGACTATCCTGCTTCGACTGAGCTAACGCGCGTTCCGCTTGCCGTTGTTTCCCCCAGCGAGCGTACACATAAGCTTCGACTTCCGAGACCGGACTGCCATCACTGCGGCGCCATTCAGCTGTTTCAGCGAGGGCCTCTGGAAACATCCCCTTTTCTATATACGCGTAAACAACCATGTGCGCATGTGCGAAGTTAGGTTCCATCGCAAGGACCGCACGAAACTGTTCGATAGCGCGGTCATACTGTCTGGCAAAGTACAAAATGACAGCGTGATCAGCGGCAATGATCAAGGATAGCGGGTCGAGCTGACGGGCACGCTCGCTTTCCTCTAAAGCTTCAGCGAAACGCCCCTGAAAGGAAAGACATTCGGCGTACCATTGATGAGCGGTTGCGTATTGCGGATCGAGCTCGATGGCCCGACGGTATTCTTTCTCCGCGGTTTGCCAGTCGTAATCGTAATTTTCAGCGATGAGCGCCAGCGAGGTATGTGCCTCGGCAAGGCTGTCGTCAAGTTGCAGCGCTCGCAATGCTGCTGCCCGTGCTTTTGGTATCGCTTCCGTCTGCGGAACGAAGGTCCAACTGCTCATGAGCGCATAGGCATCCGCCACTCCTGCGTATGCCCGGGCATAACTTGGATCGACCTCGATGGACTGCTGAAAATAAGTCGCGGCTTGTTGAAACCCGTCGTTGGTGCGCTTGTTCCAAAAGTATCGGCCTTTAAGATAAAGATCGTATGCCTGATAGGAACTTGGAGAAGCAGGCTTGCGATCTGCGAGCTGAAGCTTGTAACCCCTGCCGAGCGCCAGTTGTATTTCGTCGGCGGTTTCCTGGGCGATTTCAGCTTGCAGCGCTAACAGGCTTTTGAGTTCGCGATCATATTGCCGTGACCAGATGCGCGTCTGGTCTTTCATCTGCACCAGTTGGGCGGTGATACGCACGCGGTCCGATTCACGGCGCAGGCTGCCCTCCAGCACGTATTGCACACCCAGCTCACGTCCAATCTGGCCCGCTTGCTCGGTGGTGTGCTTGTAATGCATCACGGAAGTCCTGGCAATCACTCCCAGATGGTCTGGATCGAGGTGCCCGAGCTGCGCGATCATTTCTTCGGTAAGACCGTCGCTGAGATAGTCCTGTGCGGCGTCCCCGGTAAGATTCTCGAAAGGAAGAACCGCTAGCGTCAACCGCTCGCCGGACGGCTGTGTGCGCGTGCGCGCTCGGGACCACATAAAATAAATTGCCACCAGCGCCACCGCCACGGTGGTGGCCGCCAAAATCCGGGACCAAAGTCGACCCGGAAACGCCGCGGCTGTAGCCTCTGACGCAGAGGATACTGATGCCAATTGAGCAGTCACCGGAGTTTCGCGCGGCGAGGATGTCATTACTTCGACGGGGGCGATGAAGCGGTATCCCAGGCGGGGTACGGTTTCGATGTACCGTGGGCTCTCTTGTGAGTCGCCGAGCACGGCTCGAAGCTTTCTGATAGCGCTATTTAAGCTGCGCTCATAATCCACGAAGGTGTCGGTATCCCAGAGCTTGGAGCGAATTTCTTCGCGCGAAACCACTTGGCCCGCTTTCTCGATAAGGATAGATAACACGCAGAACGGCTGCCCGGGGAGTCGCACTCTAACGCCGTGCTTGCGTAACTCACGAGCAGAAAGATTGACCTGAAAGACTCCAAAGCGTAGGACGCGCGTGGGTGCCAATTCTGTCTTATCTGCCATGTTTCACGCCCCTTGGACATCAACGCCCGTGGGGGCGCCAGTTACCTGACTACATAACTCAAATATAATCTGCGATTTGGATAGTCACCAACAGATGATGACGGCTGTATTGCGTTTGTATCACTAGTGGCATAGGTTCACACCAACTTTTTGCCTCACTGTCCTGAGGCCATTTATATCAAGTGGCGCCACTTACGTATGAAAGGGTGTGTCTTTATGCGCATTATTTCTGCCCGGCTATCTCGTTTTAGCCGTTACTTGTCGAAGCTTGGATTCACGGTGCGTTGCCAGTATAAACGGGCCGGGATCAGTGCGATTCTATTCGCTGCCGCAATGCTGGTGGCCATGTGCGCAACCAGTAGTCAACAAATCAACTTTATTCGCAACGGAACGCTCCTTGGGAATCCAAACGGCGCCTCCGAAACGTACAGCACCGTAGCAGGCGGGATTGATGAAACCGGCCCCTTTTTCCAAAATATGGGCACCAATGGCCGGACGTGCGCGAGCTGCCACCAGCCCAGCGAAGGGATGTCCATTTCCGCTGCCGGCGTCCAGGAACGGTTTGCGATAACACGTGGCCAAGACCCAATTTTCCGAACCGTCGACGGCTCCAATTGCAACTACAGCGTGGACGTGTCCACGTTGCCGGGGATGCAGTCCGCGTATAGCTTGCTGCTCTCGCGTGGCTTGATTCGCATACCTATCGCAGTTCCAGCTAATGCAGACTACCGCGTTGTGAGTGTGAACAATCAATACGGCTGCAACGAGTCCGATGTCATTTCCCAGTATCGCCGCCCACTGCCGACTACAAATCTGCGTTTTTTGAGCACGGTTATGTTTGACGGCCGGGAATCAACCCCGGCTACGGGCACCACCAAGATCTCGTTTGCGAACTATCCCACGTCGCTGATGAACAATTTATTGCACCAGTCCGTGGATGCCACGAACATTCATGCGCAAGGAGATGGAACCAGACCGACCCCAGCGGAACAGCAGCAGATTGTGAATTTCGAGACGTCCTTGTTCACGGCTCAGAGTATCGGCAACAGCACCGGCAGGCTCGACGCGCGCGGTGCGAACGGAGGGCCCCAAGCACTGGTTACGCAGCCTTTCTTTATCAGTGCGAATTCGAGTGTACATTTTCTCGTATCAGCGTTTGAGCAGCCTGGCGGGATGGTCGCCCCTGGCGACGGGCTTTTTAGCCCGGCGATCTTCAATACCTTCGGCGCCTGGGCGGAATTTCCAATCCCTTCGCCTCGGGCAGCGGTAGCGCGTGGCGAGGCGATTTTCAATTCCAGGGTGATTGATATCACGGGTGTCGCCGGGATCAACGACGATGTCGCTGCCGGAGGGTTGGTTGCAGACGGCATTGCGACACTTTCGGGAACGTGTGGCACCTGTCACGATACTCCAAATGTAGGCAACCACTCTTTCCCGACACCCTTGGATATCGGTACTGGGGACCCCAGTCCCACGAATGGTTCCGTAAACATGGGCGGGCTCGATATCAGCTATCTGCCGAGCATTACCGTTTGCAAACTGGATACCACCACCACTCCGCCTTCGCCGACGACCAACTGCAAGACCACCACCGATCTTGGCCAAGGGCTGATTGATGGCAGATTCGATCACGTGGGCAAAATCAAAGGGCCCATCCTCCGTGGACTGTCCGCACGAGCGCCTTACTTCCACAACGGTTCTGCGCAGACGCTGCTGGACGCGGTGCGTTTTTATGAAAGCCGGTTCGGACTGGTGCTGACGCCCCAGGATGAATCGGACCTGGTGGCGTTCCTAAGTTCCATATAGCCTGCGGTGACCCGCAAAGCCGTTAAAAATCCTTGTGGTGTGAACGCCAATACCTTCGCGGTGTAAGGCGTTGACCGCTGCGGCATGCGGTCCTTACCATGGATGAATGGCGCCGGTGCATCTCCTCTGGAAGCAGTGTGTGTGGGTTTCGGCGCTACTGGTTTTGGTGGCCGGGTTAGGTAATCCCCGCCCAGCGATAGCTTCTGCTTCGTCGCACTCCGATAAGACAAACAAAAAATCGCTACCGGTGGTCACCCAGGAAATTCCGGTCTTGCCCCTCTACAACCCTGCGCACCGCAACATGATTTGGCTCACCACCCCGGTTACCGATGCGCGGCAAGCGTTGATGCGTCGCGTGGAAGAAAAATTTGCTTCCGGCGAGCAGAACTACAAGGCCGGCCATCTGGAAGCCGCCCGCAGGGACTTCGACGACGCCGTCGATTGGATGCTGCAAAGCGGGTACGATCTCAACTCCGATCCGCAACTGAGCGAACTGTTTCATCGCGTGGTGGACACGGTTTATACCTACGAGTTGCAGGCCTTTCGCGCGGGAGATGGTTTTAATGAGGCGCCTGCGGTGCCTGCACCGATCGACGAAGTTGCGGAGATGACCTTTCCCGTGGACCCGCGGTTGAAAGCGCGGGCCGAGGAAGCGGCCAAAAATATTTCGCACGATTTGCCGCTGACCGTGAACGATGAAGTGTTGTCTTTTCTGATTTTCTTGCAGACCCCGCGCGGGCGCGCCATCGTCGAAACCGGGCTGCGCCGCGCCGGGCGTTATCGCGGGATGATCGCGCGGGTGCTCAGCGAGGAAGGCGTGCCGCAGGACCTTATTTACCTGGCGCAGGCGGAGAGTGCGTTCCAGCCGACGGCGCTTTCGCGCGCTGGGGCGCGGGGAATGTGGCAATTCGTCGCTTACCGCGGGCAGGAGTACGGGCTGCGCCACACCTGGTGGCTTGACGAACGACAGGATCCGGAAAAAGCTACGCACGCGGCCGCGCAGCATTTGCGCGATTTGTACAAAATGTTCGGCGACTGGTATCTGGCGATGGCCGCTTATAACTGCGGGCCGGGCAACGTGCAGAAGGCCATCGAGCGCACCGGCTACGCGGACTTCTGGGAGTTGTATCGCCGCAACGTGCTGCCACGCGAAACAAAAAATTACGTGCCCATTATTCTGGCCCTCACGCTGATCGCCAAGGACGCCCCGCATTACGGGATTCAGGCCGAACCGGAATCGCCGGTGGCCACTGACGTGGTCAAGCCGGGACGAGCCATTGATTTGCGGCTGGTGGCTGAAACGATCGATGTGGATGTTGAGACCCTGCGAACTTTAAATCCTTCGCTGTTGCGGCTGGCTACGCCTGATGATCCGGCGTTTGAACTGCGTTTGCCGCTGGGCAGCGCGCCAAGATTCTCCGCGGAAATCGCGGATATTCCACCCGATAAGTGGGTCAGCTGGAGACGCCACCGTGTAGCGGCTGGGGAAACGCTTACAGCCATCGCCAAAAAATATCGCGTTACGCCCAAGGCCATCGCCGACGCCAACAATCTGGAATCCGCCACGGCGCTCAATACCGGCGAAAAATTAATTATTCCCGCGATTCAGCCCGCGGCGGAAAACAAGCGGCGGATGGTGAGCTACCGGGTGCGCAAAGGAGACACTTTTCTGGGAATAGCCGATCGCTTCAGCGTGGAAAGCGAAGATCTGCTGAAGTGGAACCGCTTGAAGTCCAAGAAGGTGAGGCGGGGAATGGTACTGCGCATTTACACCTTGGATGGCACGCAAGAACGAACCGCCGCTCACGCGCGAGTGAAATCCCGGAAAAAGCTTGCTCGCCCGTCAGCGGTGGCGCAGACGCGCGCCGCTTCAGCTACACGAAATTAATTTGTTACGCGTGTAACTAGTTTCACAGGATCAGACCTGCCGCGCCATTTCCCGTCTCGTGCATTTTGCGACAGCAACGAAATTTTCGGACTTAGAACGCAGAATGCTTGACAACTCATCGCGAGTACGATAACAACGGCTGACGGACAAATTGTCCTTCCAGCACGGGGCCAGCATGGGGCCGCGGACCAGGACTGGACGGGCCCGATTCCGTATTCGCTCTCTGGAGGATGTGATGGATTTCGACAAAGACAATTTCGAAGAAGACAATGAGCTGGCGCCTCTGGAAGAGGAAGAGGCCGGAGACGTAGACGAAGTCGCCGGCGTCGAAATAGAGGAGATCGTCGCGGAAGACGACACGGAGGACGAGTCCGAGGCGCCCAAGCGCGCGTCCACCGGGCCAAAACGTGGTTCGGCAGGTTCTTCCGGGGCTTCCTCCGGAGTGGGCAGAACTGCCACGCCGAAAAGCGGCGGCGGCCGAAAGGGTCCGGCGAAGAAAGCAACGGTTGGTAAAAGCAAAAGCTCTGCGGGAAAATCAGCGAAGAAAAAATCGGGCGGAGCGAAGAAAGCCGGGAAAAAACCGCCCAAGAAGGCAGCGCGCGGCGGTAAGAAAAAGAAACGCTAAGTAGCCGATTTAGCGTCCGCTAAAGTTCAGGAAGATGGCCCGGGATTTCCGGGCCTTCCTTTTTTGGGTTGTCCACGCGGCGAGTTATTCCTTTATCTGTCGACAAGCCCGCAGCAGATCGGCAATTGCGCATCATCGATTTGGGAATATGCCTGCTACATGCCCCCAAGGTAGCGTGTGCCACCTTGCCTAGTCGATTAACTACCGTTAGCATTAACCCGCATGCCCAGAGCCTTGGAGCAGATACGGCGGATGCGGGGCGGCGCGCAATCTCACTTGATGCGCTGCGCGGATGGGCATGCACTCTAAGCTCTTTGTCGTGCACGCGCGCCGATGCGCTAGTGGCGGGCGGGAGCTATGCAGCACTCACGATCATCGTGAACGTGTCCGCAACCGCCGCAGGCAGCGTGACCGACACGGCAATCGTGTCTGGCGGCGGCGAAACCAACACTGCCAACGACTCCGCCACAGACGTAACCATAGTGGACGCGCCGAGCGGCCCGGGGGATTTTTCCATCGCAGCCGCTGCCACCACCGTAACCCTCAACCAGGGATCTCAGGCCGCTTATATTTTGACGCTCACTCCGCTCAACAATGTTCCTTTTACTACACCTATCACCCTCACGGTGTCGAGCGTACCGCGGAGTGGAACTGCGTTCCAGTCTAAGCCTGCCTCCGTAACGCCAGGAGCGAATCCGGCTACTTCGATATTACTGCTTTCTACTTCGACGCAGGACACCGCTATCGCCACAAATATCAAGCGGCGAACGCCTCTATCGTTTCCACTAGGATTTGCTTTCGTTATGCCGCTGGCGGGGTTAGTACTGGCGGGGCTCCGCCGAAAGGGCGGCGGGTTAAACCTGAAATCACCAGGCGCCGAGATACTGTTGTTCGTGCTGATGGGCGTGGCGTGTTATGGATGTGCCAGCACGACGTTAAACCACAACTACGGAACTGCCCGTGGAGCTTACAACCTGACGGTCACGGCCACCGGCGGAACGGTGCAGCACTCCGTTCAACTTACGCTCACGGTACGGTAATCGCCAGAGAAAGAGCTCTGTTAGGCTCGCCTCAAGAGTTGCAATGCTGGGACACAGAAACGGCTCTACAGTATCGGTTCCGACCAGTTCTCGAGCGACTCTTTGACCTTGTGCAAAAACTGGTGCGCGATCGCACCATCCACAACGCGGTGATCGTAGGACAATGTGACGTAGCACATCGACCGTATAGCAATGGAATCGTTGATGACCACCGGACGCTTTTCGATGGCGCCTAGCCCCAGAATGCCGACGTTGGGCTGGCTGATGACCGGCAGACCAAACAGCCCGCCGAAAACACCGGGATTGGTAATCGAAAAAGTGCTCTCCTGCACTTCTTCGGGCTTGAGTTTCTTGGAACGCGCGCGCTCCGCCAGATCGTTCATGGTGCGTTGAATCCCCAGGATATTTTTTTCGTCGGCATGCTTCACCACCGGCACCAGCAGTCCCCAGTCGAGCGCCACCGCGATGCCGATATTGATTTCCTTGTGCATCACGATGTTAGTGCCGTCCAGCGAAGAGTTCAGCGTGGGATAGGCGCGCAATCCCGCCACCGCGGCCTTCACGAAAAAAGGCATGAAGGTCAGCTTGGTACCATTGCGCTTTTCGAATTCGTCTTTCGATTTCGCGCGCAGCGTCGCGACCTTGGTCATGTCAATTTCATCGACGGAGTACACGTGCGCCGAGACGCGCTTGGAAGCCACCATGTGCTCGCCGATGCGTTGACGCATCACGCTCATGGGTTGCACTTCGTAATCGCCAAAATAAATTTTCTCGCGGGGCACCGCCGATTCGAATGCCGCGTGCACCTGTCCACCGTGTTGACCGGCTGCTTGCGCTCCACCTTGTGAAGAAATCTGCGGGGCTTGCCGCGGTGGTGGAGGCGGCATTGAAGGAGACTGTCGTGTTGGTGCAGGTACAGCCGGAGCAGAGTTGAATGCTTCCTCCAACTCCTCTTCGACTTCGCCGCTCTGATCTGTTTGATCTTCCGTGGCGCCGCGCTGCTGTCCGCCTCCGGCGATCAGCGCTTCGATGTCCTGCTTGCTGATGCGGCCGCCAGCGCCGGTTCCGGTAACGCCGCTCAGGTCAATGTTATGTTCCTTGGCCATGCGGCGAACGAGCGGTGAGCTGTG
>Ga0193728_1001060_pt1 | contig 13756 bp, 5 predicted proteins | sample U1c1metaG_FD_143037 | JGI IMG/M metagenome (GOLD analysis project Ga0193728, IMG submission 143037) | Soil microbial communities from a riparian zone of the East river system, Colorado, United States - U1c1 | ecosystem: Environmental > Terrestrial > Soil > Riparian zone | place: USA: East River...
TATTAAATAGGCAGTTAATCTGCACTAGCGTGTCCGTATATTTATCCTTTAAAAAATCTAGTAGGTTATATAGGGGCATTATTAGAGACACCCCTTCCTACGGCATCGCCCCATAGGGTAGATCGTCGTGGCGTTCCGTCTCCTAGTCTAGGCTCTCTAGCCGGTCTAGCGGTATAGGGAGCTAAGCGGCGTAGTGCTTAATCGCCTAAGCTAGGCCCTCTAGCTTGGCCACGGTGCGCTACTAATTGGAGATAGTATTGGCGTAGATATTAGTAGTTGTAGCGCGTGCCCGTTTGCCGCGTAGGTTCTAGCGTAGTTTACTAAGCGTATCTAGGGTAGTGCCGATGGCGTATAGGAAGAAGACTTTAAGGGAAATAGACAAGAGCTTGACGAGGATCGTCCTAGCTTTTTTATAGTAATTGTTGCTAATAATCGTATCCGGGTCCTCCCCAACGACGGCTACTACCTTTAATAGCCTATTTTCCTCAAGATCTTCTAGGGGGGAGAATTCGCTTAAAACCCTCTAAATCCTATTGTTAAGTATAATAATAAGGCTAGTATAGTCTATAAGCGCAGGGGTGGGAGCTATAGAGCTATCTATAGAAAGGCTTAAATAGTAGGAAGAAGAAAAGTAAATAAAGTGAAGTGAAGTAAGGTAGATAAAGTAAGGTAAAGTAGGTAGGTACGTAAAGTAAAGTAAAGTAGAGTGGAGTGGAGTAATAATGCAACGCTATGCAGCTATATATTGGTCTATGCCCCCTATTAGGAGGGCTAGTATAGCTAAACTAGCTATAAGTTCTAAAGAAACCACCCCGTCTAAAAGAGATTAGAATTCTAAGTTTTTTATTATATAATTGCTTGCGAATCGGACTCCGATTTTTATGTATACTATAGTAGATTTTCGCACTTTAGGCTAATAACTAATATAGGGTCCTAAAAGAGATTGTGTAGAAGTATAGTATAAAGTTTTATAAGGCTTGCCAAGAACTATAAGGACTATACGGCGCCAACTATTTATAATAGGGCGGGCAGTGTAAGTACCGGAAACGCCGACAAGCTATTACCTTTAGTCGTAATAAAGGGCAAGTTTACTTAAGACTTAGGGGCCAGAACCTAGAGCCTAGTCCTATTACGGTGAATTACTAATAGATATTTAATTAGCCCTTTTCCTAAGCTAGTCTAGTTTTTACTTAGCCCTCCTATATAGCTACTTATATTAGTAGCTAAGGGTATATAGATGCACCCTCTCTAGAGGGGTCTAGGATCTACAAAGGTAGATAATTCCAATTCGTACTTAATGGGAGGCCTTAATATCCGCCCGGTAGATATATTTACTAGTATTAACGTGGGCGTCTAAGGGTCGATTGGCGTTATATTTATGCTAGGAGTAGGTAGTTTAATTGCAGACTCTTATAAGGTTCTCTATAGTAGTTATTTTTAGTAGTCTCTAAGAGGGTCCTATTTAGAATGTTTTTAACCTTATAATAAAATTAGGTACTCTATTTTTAGTCTCCTAGAAGCCTTAGGCTCCTAGGATTAATTCTCTAAGAAGCCTCTAAGTCTAAGTAGCTAAGTCCTAGTAATAGTCTTCTAGTAGTCCTAGACCTAGGATTAAGCTCTTAGGAACCTAAGGCTCCTAGGAGAATTAGTCTTCTAGGAGCCTTAGGTTCCTAGGGAATATATTCTTAAGAGTTTTACAGCACCCTATAACGGAATAATTATTTCTCCTAGAATTGCATCCCTTCTAGGATCGGCCCTCCTAGACTAAGAGCCCTCCTAAGATTAAATCTCTTAGATATTAAGCCCTCTTAGAAGCTCTACCCAGATAACTAGGAGCTAAGTACTAGTAATAGCAGCCTGCAAAAATTATATGGCTAAAGAAATATACTACCTATAGAAAGTATACGGCCGCAGCGCCTAGGAGCAACTTATAGCCTAGGAGTATTACCCTAAGAGTAATTTATTTCTAGTGGCCTTTCCTATTATAGCCCTGTTATTTTTAGCAAAATATTTAATAGTATTTAAGCTCTTGGCCGGGGTATCTAGAGGGGAAATATCCTCTTAGGATACTTACTAACTAAACCTATAGTAGAATAGCCTACTTAGCGCTATGCCCTATTATTTATAGTAGATAAGACAGTATTCTAGTATATGTTTAGATTTAAGGTCGCTTATATATATCTATATACCCCCTAATAATATAAGTATTTTATATATTTATATTATACTAAAGCTACGTAACGTAAATTTATTGGAATATATATATAGTTAAGCAACGTACCGCCACTAACTATTAATAAGAATAAATATAAAAAAAGAGAAAGGGTAGCTAAATTCTAAACATATATCTACCTATATACTAAAAGGGCGTGCGTTCTATAGAGCTAAGTATAGGACTGTAAATTATTAAACTAACCTCCTCCTATAAAATTATAATAAAATTTTATATTTATAGTACTATAATAACTAGCAAATACTATATATAGGATATTTTTAATCTATAATTCTATAATTAGGTCAAGTGGAGTTTAATTATTTAAATAGGGTTAACTAGTAAATAGGGCTGTTAATAGGGCTTAGTTAATTAGGTTAACTAGTTATTAGGTTTAACTAGTAAATAGGCGGACTAGTCGTTAGGTTTAGCTCTAGAGCCTTACTATATATATTAGGTAGGTGGTAAGGACTGTCGGTAATGCTAATAGCGATTTATAACTATTACTTAATTGCCACTAGGTTAATATTACTACTTAGTTAGTAATAGGTAATAGAAAGGTAATAGAAACTGGGTAATAGGTAATAGAAATAGTGTAAGCAAATACGATTTTAATTGACAATAACCTATACTACCTACGCACCTATAGTAGTCCCCCTCTTACCTTTAATACCAGAACATTTTAAGGCACTGTACCTATTAGCCTACCCTAGAAATAAATATCTGGAAAAGAATTCTTACTTAGCGCTTTAACTAGTTTACTGGCGTACTATACTAAGGACAGTCTTTCCTAGGGATTACCTAAACTTCTTCGCCTTCCTTAAGATAAGCTAGGCATCGTCTTCTAGGAACCTAAATAAAAAGTTAAGAATACCTAAGTTTTTTCACTTAATACGTTTTATTACTGGTATAGCTATAGTAGGAACTTACTAGTCGGCTAATTAGTATAGGGGTCTCTATAGAGACTTAATTAAAGATATTAAAAGGTATAGCAGTATGTTTCGGGTAGATATAAATGCTTTAAGCTAGAGGCGAGGAATTAAATAACTAGGATTAATAGAGTTGGAAAGAGGACTTATAGGAGGATAGATAAAGGTAGAAGATATATTGGATATTTATACTTGCCTATAGCTTTCCTTAATCTAACTTAAATAAAATTATGTTACCTAGCCTAGTCTTACTAAGCTATATTAGCCTAATCTAATACTAAGGCTTATATCAATATAATATAGCTCCCTTACTCTTTACCGAGTTATAGCTTTATGCGCTCTATCCCGTGGACAGCTGCATTTTCCTTTATCCTCTTATTCTCTATCCGTAATAAACTACTAAAATTGCCTTCTAAGGCATTAGGCAGCCGAATTTCAACTAGCGTATGCTATTTCCTTTCTAACGAAATATATAGGGCGTACTTCGCATTCTACTAATCCTTATTACGTATAGTATATGGCTTTTTAGCGGGGCTATAAAGCTACGGTTAATAGTTACGTAGTAGGATGTAGGCGATAGTGATTCCAGACTATTAGGTGTTAAAGACAAGGTGAGAGGTAGAGGTACTTATAACCTGCTAATCTTGTTATTAGCTACTGTATCTATTATACTAATAAAGGGCGAGTAGAGCTTAGGAAAGTTTAACGGAATATAGGATATCTTATAATAAGATAGGGTAGTTATAATAAAGATAGCGATATAGAGCTACCTATAGAATAAGCCTATTAGAACGTTTAGGTTAGGATATTTAGAGAGGCGCTATAACGTATATGGCTTTATTAGCTATATTGGCGTTAGCTAGTTTTATATCGCTAGCGGTTAATTAGGTTAATATAGTTGATAGGGTTAATAGGGTTAACGGGGTTGACGGGGTTAATAGTTAACAGCCCCGCCTTAGTAAACGGCACTCCGCCTGGCGACACCAACCTCTTATTTAACGCTACTATGTATAATAAGTCTTACTGCTAGGTCTAAAGCTAGTAATATATAGGCCATCGCCGGATATACTAAGACTTAATGGAAGCGGTTCCTAGTAAGTAGGGATTTATGCATAGCTTTAACTCTTAGTAATAGAGATTAGTAGATACTTATATAGGATGAAGCTAAACAACTTTACTTATTATATCTAATATATCCTACTTAGTTTAAGGTTTCTATAGATAAACAGGAGGTGCTTCTAGAGCGCCTAAATAAGTTACTAGCGGCTAAGAATATACCCTAAGTAGCTACTAAAGTCCTTGATTAGCGTATAGCACAAGCCGTTAGAAAAGCCTATTATTAGTTTTGTTGTATTATAGTTAGGACACTTATACTTATTTAAGTTTTAGCTTTACCAAATATAGCGTCCGTAGAGGAAATAAGCGAATTAACTAATTAACCCCAGGTATCGACTAAGCGGCTATTTAACCCTATATAAGATATATAATAAGTAGCCCGTATATTAGGCACCCTATAAGGCGTAAGAGTAGGATTAAGGGAGGGAATATAGCTAGGAAAACCTGTTTTAGTGTCTAAGTGGTTTAAAATATCGCTTATCTCTCGACGCTAGCAGTGCCTCCGCTTCCCTATCCTACCTCCCCAGTAAGGCCTATAGTTTACCTCCTATATACCGTAGCGCCTATAGAGCTAAAATTAATAACTATTATTATAATTAACCGAAGTAATGTAGATATTATGCTGAGTTAAAGCCTAGGTGCCTATAAACGCCACTATAGGGATATATAGTAGGTATTATTGGTATTTTAAATAACTATAGGAAACTCTACTGGGCGAAGCCTTGTATTTTAATTAAGTAATTAAATAAATCGGCCTTAGGAAAGGCCTTCTGGGCAGCATTTAGCCTCTCTACAATTATTGTAATGCTTTTATTTTAGAATTAATAACTTCTCTACTGTATATCTAAACCTTAAGCTTAGCCTTCTATATATATTTAAAGTCCTAATTAGTATATTATATTGATTCTCAATTATAGGATGCGTATCCTCTAAGCGACCGCAACCCTAGATAGATTGGGCTGCGAAAAAAGATAAGCTTCTATTATATTATGGATCTAGTTCTATAAGCGAAGCTATTAAAGCTTAGGTAGCGAAACTGAATAATGCTTTAGAATATTAGTATATACTCTATCCGATTCTTTTATCTAAAATAGTAGACGACCAATCTGCCGCTATATAACATTCTACCTAGATATTTACACTTACTCTAGTCTGGAAGGAGTGCTCCATAGACGTGTATTTCCCCTTATACTCTAATCTAGATAAAGCAACTATACGCTAGATAGAAGAACGTAAACGGCTAAAAAGTTTAGCTTTACTTAATAGCTAGGATGATATTAAAAGAGCCTGGCAGGAAATTAAGGTGGAAGTTAGTAGCGAGGATAATACTATAGTAGAGGAAATTAATAAGAAGATTAAGGAATTGGATGGTAAAAGGGGAGCCAGCGAGCATCAAAAGTTGCGTACCGTTTGCTAGTTAGTTAAAAGTATGCTCTAGTATATACAAAAAGGATAGTCTGGGAGGTAGTATCTGGAGAAATATTAGTAGCTTTTAAATATAATAAAGCAGAATACAAATACTCCGCTAACCGATCTTGTTATATGTACGTTTAATAATCTTTCCGCTAAAGCCGAAATGATATTTACTATAATAGACTATCCGATAGGTATAATTTATATTATAATCGCTCCTTTAACTATAACGGGCATTGGAGAAAGGAAGCTAAAATTAGAAGTTAGCCGTATTAGCGGATATATTAGAGAATATAAAGCTGGTAAAGAACTCCGCGGGCGGCGATAGGATCTCTTTAGCGTGATGTGCATTAAAGTTAGGGATTTGAGCATATAGTCGTAAAAAGTAGATGACGCGAACTCTGGAAGCAAGGATTTCATCAATTCTATTATTATCCCTCTTAATATTCTAGAGAGAGTAATATTAGAGGATTTCCTTAATAAGGCGCTTATAGGTTTGGTAGACGCTAGTCTTAACTAAAAGAAGATAAAGATGTTTGGCCGAGTTAATAAAAATGCTGTAAAGATTCCTGAAATCTATCTGGTTCCTAAAGCCGATATAATAGCTACTAAGAATAGTAGAGGGAGCTTAAAGAAAGAGTCATAGCCTGGATATTTACACTGTTCTTTTATTTTGCAGGAAATTTTATTAGTTATACAGGTTGAAACTAGGGCAATATTTCTGCTTAACGGCGATGGTAAAGATATCCTAAGCTTTTAATAAAAAATTAAAGCACATTCTTGTAATTCTTAATCCAGTTAGTAACTGGGACTGCTATATATCTTAAGCCAGTAAAATTAAGAAGAAACCTTGCTAAGAGGTGGAAGATATAGCGGTATAGGTTTATAAGGTTGTAAGGCTTAAAATACCTTCTAGAGCTTAAGAAGGGAGTTCCTAACAAGCGGAGTAGTAAGAGAGTGTTCTGCCTGTAAGAAACGAACAGCTTGACCCTCTTTAATTGTAACTGCTTGCTAAGTATATACTTAGACTAGCTCTATATCCTTAGGTTTAGCGCTTCCGTCTCTCCGGTTAAAGCCTAAATAGATGTATTTATATAGTGGCTTAAGGGATGTATATTGTTGCTCTATACTCCTAGCTATATTGCTATCACTTTAAGAAGTAATATAGCTCTATATATGCCTAATAATAGCGGCTTCTTAAATAGTATCCTTAGAACCCAATTCTGGGACCCTCTATTTTTAGCTAACCGTAGTTAGGGGATCCTAGTTACGTCTAGAGAACAGCTATATCTAGAGAATTATCGGATGCCTAATTGGCCTAAAATGACTGGTCCTCTTGGCAGCGCTAAATAGGAGAACTATATCTAGAGAACAGCTATATCTAGAGAACAGCTACGTCTAGAGAACAGCTACGTAGAGGGTAGCTATGTGGAGGGCAGCTATATCTAGAGAACAGCCACTAGAGAATAGCTAACAGCTATATCTGGAGAACAGCTACATATAGAGAACAGCTACGTATGGAGAACAGCTATGTTTAGGGAATAGCTATGTCTAGGGAATAGCTACGTCTGATAGCTATATCTAGAATAGCTACGTCTAGAGTAGTCACATCTAGAGAATAACTAGTCCGACGAATGGTTATATCCGGAGAATAATAGTCTGTAGAAAGTTATAACTAGTCCAAATATTACCTGTTTTGCCTTCTTTCTACCGCGCCTAATATATCTTATTACTATAGATTTAAACGCGGTACTTTTGTTAACGTAGCCTTAAAAAGAAGTTTGTAAAGCGCCTCTAAAGGTAAGTATAATATAAAATCTATAATCTAATATAATTAAGATAGTAGAGGTTTCGTATAGAATATAATTAGTAATTTAAAACGCCTATAGATAAAACCTTTACGGCATCTAGAGCTGCTTTAGCACTCTCTTTTATAGTTAAGCTCTATTAAGAAGTAAGTGTAAGGATACTTTATATGCGAGATATAAGGGCGTTACTTACGGGATATAATCTATAGTTTAGCGCTAGACTTTTAGAGGAAGGACTTCTGCGGCTGCTAGGACTTAGTATCTTCCGTTCTAAATAGAAATTGGCCGGAAAATCTAGCTTTGGGTAACTATTATGTAGATCTAATAGCTTACCTTAGCAACCTTAGACTGTATAACTGGGGTATAGGAACTATAAAGCTTATTGACCTAAGTTTATAAGTAGTCTGTTACTTTTAGGTCCTAAATTTTTAAACTCTAATTATAATTAACTACTCTATTATCTTTAACCTAAAAGCCTCTATATTAAAAGCCTTTAAATAAGGGCCTATTAAGTATAAACTTGGGTTAAAATTTTTGTTAGCGGACCCCCTATATATAAGGGCAGATCTAAGCAAGCTAAGGGGAGACGAAGCCCTAGGGGAACGAAGCCCTGGGAGAATAGAGCCCTAGGGGAATAATCCCCTAGGGGAGTAGAGCCCTAGGGGAGTAAAGCCTTAGGGGAATAATCCCCTAGGGGAATGAAGCCCTAGGGGAATTAAGGGAGTGGAACTGTAAGGGCTTCTATAAATGGGCGAATTGCTAGGATTTATTTTTGTCCTTAGCTTCTCGGCTTTTAATTAGTTAGTATACTTTACTAAGCCTTACTGGCTTACGCTTTAATAAGTTGCCCTATACTGTTTTATATAAGTTATATCTAAGGCTACTGCCTAGACTTAGAGAGAAAGAAAGAGGGGGATTAAGTAGGCTCTAAAAATCGAGTATCTAGTTTTAGGTGTAAACGAAGGGCTATTTTTAGCTTCTAAGAGGGTCCTAATTTTAGATGTTTCGAGAGCCTAAAATTAGGTCCTCTATTTTTAGGGTCTACTCGATCCCCTAAACCTCCTTACTCCTATCTTTAACCTTTACTTTTCCTTTTAAGTAAATGGTGTAAAAAATCCTAATTAAGTGATAAAATTTCTATATAGCTTTCCTATCCCACTAGCAAAGTTATTAAGAAAACGCTAAGCATCTACGTAATGTATCTCTTAGCTAAGACGAGACGCTATGCCGAATCTATAGGGCTAGTGCTAATCCCTACGGAAGACCCGCCTATAGGAGCGCCTATGCCTTCGAGCGCGTAAAACTAAAGCGAGTAGCTGTAAAAAGCTAGTACTTAGTATACCTACGATATTGATAAGTACCTATAAGTAGGAGTACCTATAATTACGGGGAACACCTATAATAGAAGGGAGTATCTATAATAGGGAGTACTCCTAATAGTAAGGAGTACCTACGATAATGAGGAGTACCTACGACAATAAGGAGTACCCGCTTGCGTGTTTCGCTTGCGGATTTCGCGAGAAAGCATGCTATTTAATTAGTATTTACCCTATATATCGCTTTATTTTTATAAATTAGAAAATAGATACTTTAATTATAATGTAACTCTTAGCTAAGTTATAGTAATTACTAGAGATCTCTGTAAGAGTCTTTACTATAGTCGATTTTTGGCTATCCTAAGAAGAAATATCCCTTAGGATGCCCCACCTAAACCTATATTGTACTAGTTTAGTCTTAGTAAATTACCTCGGTACGCACGATTTTCCAGCTCGCACGATAGTTCTCTACCTTTGTATGCTTGGTAGCGTAAGTTAGGCTAGCCTATAACTCGTTTAGTCCTCTATAAAGAAAAGACTTATTACTTTCTAATCTGGATATCTTAGAATTAGCCTTTATCGGCCTACCCTCTTTAACCTAGTTAAAATGTACTAGCGTTTTCTTAACTGGTGTAGGATAGAAATTTTCCTTTAAAGTAGTTAGTAGTCTATATAGTAATAGAGAGAAGAGGGCCTACTAGATCTTGTGGGTTTAGAGGCTATAAAGGTTAATCTATAGACGTATAGGTATAAAATCGACCGTTGCGCCGTATTAGGATATAGCAATCTGCGTTATAGTCTCGCTTTAATCTAGGCTACTACTAGCTATATACCCCCTAAACGATACGTATATACCCCCTAATTGATATATATACACCCCCTACCTTATTTAGTTTAGACGCTTCCTTATTAAGTTAGATACTTCTTTATTAAGTTAGAATATCACGTGCGTTTAACTAGTTTACGCCTATATCGCGAAAATTAAAGTGTGTGCTATATAAGTTTTATAACTGCAACATTACGATCAAGTCTTGATTTTAGTTAAGTATAAGTAGTAGAGTCTAAATTTAAATCGCGACTAAGTCGATTAATTAGATTGTATAGTGTTTTTTAAGGCGTCGCATAAACTAATTTAGGTACTGCTACCTGCTTCGCGCCCACGCGCCTACGCGTGCCCGGTAGGACCTAATTTAACACCTCTGCTTCGCATCTAAGGGCCTATAATTGTAGAGCGTCGCGGTAGTCGGCCAATTAACTATATAACTGGCTCTATAATTACTAATCGCGTTAATAGATCTACTTATAGAGAGCCCTTAGTATTTGAGCGAAATACTAGCTATACTATAGGCTCGCACTTTGATTTTCGCGATATAGGCGCAAACCAGTCAAATGTACGTAATATTCTAACTTAATAAAGAAGCATCTAACTTAATAAGGAAGCGTCTAAACTAAATAAGGTAGGGGGTGTATATATATTAATTGGGGGGTATATACGTATTGTTTAGGGGGTATATAGCTAGCAGTGGCCTTAATCTATTAGCCTTTTATAAAAATATCTCCTTTTGCTTTTGAAAATTCTTGTTTATGGCTCGCTTTGACCTTAGTAGTGACCTTTGCTTTAAATATATTACCATAGTACTAGATAATTAATAGCCTGTTAGCGTTTTATGGGGTAACTAGGGTGCGAGTTAGCTCTAAATTGTATATTAATAAGGTAGGAATGTTAAGAATAAATATAGAATCTACCCCTTAATATTGGCCTAAGTTTTAACTAAAAACAAGATCTTATTCTAAGAACTGGATCCGATTCTAAAAACCGTATTCTAATTCTAAAGGCTAGGTCCTAATTTTGGGTCCTAGACGTACTAAATATAACTAAAAAGATATAGTATTAAGCCAATCAGATTATTTTTAGTTTTAGCTTAAGTTGCGATCCCGAAAACCGGATTTAATTCTAGAGACTAGATCCTAATTCCGGTTTTAGGATATAGGCTAATTAACTACTATAAAAAGGGCGTAATTCTAAAAACTAGATCCGGTTCTAGGAATAGGATCTAGTTTTTGGGAAATAGGTTGATTAACTGCTGTAAAAAGAGGTTGTATCTGTATTTGGTATATTAGGTTTAGCTTATTTTAGGATTAGCTACGTAATAGATTGTGGGCGTGTGTATAACTAACCTAATAATTAACCCGCTTTCGCAGCTGCACCCTTACCTAGCGCCTTTAGCATTACTATATTGGAGCCTCGCTCTATTTAAGCCTTATATATTACGGAATAAACTAAAACTAATAATTATAATTAGTTATAGACTAATAAATGCTGCCTATAGCTTTCTAATAATACTAAAATCCTATATACGTACTACGTTTTAGCCTACACAACTAGAGACTGTAAATGGTGTCCCCGTACTTTGGGTTATTATAGCTTAGTATTTAACTAAGCCCCGTAAAGCCTTAGTCTAAGCTACGTCGGATTGGCTTAACTTTTCCGCGCCTAATCTTCAATCCTCGCGTTCTACTTATACCTTGCTTCCTTCCTTATACTTTTCTTCCTTAGCGCGTTCGCCCGCGATAGCAAATCTCTCTAAATTAGAGATAATTAAAACAAAACCTATTAGGGAAGGGCTGGATAACTTCCGCGATTTATTTAACTTAACTTGTTAGGATCTAGGTATCCCTAGCTCTTTAGACTTGTTATACCGGATAGGTAATAAAGGTATTTATTAATTCGTCTATTATAAGTCCCCTCTAACACGTATAGGGCTTAAAAATCTTGTTATTAACCTTATCCTGGCATTACAAAACCTTCCTACTACTCGACTGCTACCGTCTAGCGCTAGCCGTAGTAATCTTCTCTATAACCTTATCCGACTTAGCTCCTTAGTTAATTCCGTCAACTTTAATATTAAATGGTTTACCCCTCTCCTAAAAATAGTTCTTAATCGCGAATCCGATAAGGACGTTTGGAGTAATACTATCGCCACTATAACAGAGTCCACGCCTCCCCCCTAACTGCTACTATTCTACGTTTAAACCCTATATCTACGCAATATAAGTAGCTTTACTAACTCGTCCGAATATAGGAAATATGTGGATAATATTTTAAAGGAGGAGCTAGGCCCTCTTTATGTGGGGATTCCTAGCTTATATAAAGCATTCTTTAGGGGAGTAGAAGGTCTTAAAGAGGTAAGCGCTGCCATTTTTAAGAAATGCAAGGAAGGGGATAATCTACTATACGCCGATAAGGGCAGCTAGCGTGACTGGCCTAAAAGCGTAGAGTAAGATGATGTCCTAGAGTAGTTTAATAACCTAATTAAATTATTTTTAGGCTTTGTAGAGGAGTATAGGTCCGCCCTAAAGATATAACGAAAGCTTATTGTATATACTGAGTAGCCCTTATAAGGGTCTATAGCGAAGCGAAAGCTAGATATTAGTTTTATAGATAATCTAATAGCTAGCGAAAGCTCTTAATGCTATTAGTTATATATACTTATACTAGGAGAGCTAAAGAGTAATCTAAACACCGATATAGCCTTATAGGCATAGTTTGCTTTAGGGAAATATATAAGGGAAGTCTTCGCCGCTTAGGACAATCGTCGCTTTATCCTAGGTTTTACCCTCTATAGATCTATTATGTGGCTATAGAAGTATAACTGGGTAGGAGGCATTATATTATCACTATTTGATATTAATAAAGACGGACTATAATTTACCTTAGTAATATTAGGGTTTCTCTTAATAAATAAAGAGCAGCTTGGGTTTAACCCTACTATTTTAACATTAGATAGCAAACGATATATTAAGGTCGTGCGCAATGATTAGACTAAGCGTCTTATCCTTAACGAACTTATAAAGTAGGCACCTTGTATTACCGGTTAGGCGATAACTTGCTGGAAAGCGTACTGTAAGGGTAATACCTCTAAGATACCTCTTGTTATTAAAGACTTGTAGTAGTACCTAGAGCGCAAGGAAGAAGGCGAACTGCTACGTAAGGTAGCGGAGAAAGGAGTGATTAATGTAGCCAGGTACTATTACTATGGGACTGTTTATATAGGTGGACAAGATAATAACATCTTTAATATCTGTAAGGGGTTGGATATTACTAAAGTGATAAACTATAAGCCTAAAAGCCTAATGGTGCCTTTAAGCGTAGCTAGAGTATAAGGTAGTGTAAGGAAAGGCCGAAGCACTAGTAGAAAGAGGTCGTCTAGCTGTACTAATGCCCCGTTACCGCCTAATAAGCGCCTATATTTAAGCTCTCTAATTAAGCGCCCTATTATATAGAATTGGGTATATTAACGCGTTATTACCTACGACTATAGAAAGGCTCTTTATAAGGCAAGCTCTCTAGCTGTAATACTTACTGCGCTAGAGGGTGGTATTAAAGGATATAAGTCTTTATATACGTAGGCTGGTATCCTCTAATATGACATTTTAATAGGCAACCTCTTAATAAACGAGGAAGACGATAATCCCTCCTAGAAGTTATTCTTAATCGATCTTAATCTCGTGATTAAAGAGAAGTGAGAAGGACCTTTGGGAGTATAGGGTAAGACTAGTATAAGAGCGTTTATAGCTATAGGAGTGCTTTTAGGCGAGAAACACTCCTTTAGGTATAATTTGGAGTCGTTTTTCTAGGTGCTTTTCTAGATATATATTTATTATAAGGGTCTAAATAAGGAGCGTAAGCCTATCCTAAGGTTTAAGAAGTGGAATTATGTAGATACTAAAGAGCTAGCTAAGTTAAAAAAAGGAGAGGTAGCTTATAAAGGTAATTTTATTAAAATAGTAGAGGAGTACTTTACGCTGTACTATTAGTTATTAGTCCCCTAGGTTAATAGGCTCTGGAAAGTAGTGTTTCTAAATAGTAGGAGGTGGGAAAAGGATAATCTAGAGCTATATTCTAGGATAAAGAAGATACTCTAGTAAGTATAGAAGGATCTAAAGGTATTAGTAGAGTAG
>Ga0193728_1001061_pt1 | contig 13754 bp, 12 predicted proteins | sample U1c1metaG_FD_143037 | JGI IMG/M metagenome (GOLD analysis project Ga0193728, IMG submission 143037) | Soil microbial communities from a riparian zone of the East river system, Colorado, United States - U1c1 | ecosystem: Environmental > Terrestrial > Soil > Riparian zone | place: USA: East River...
TGGTGGGCTTGGTTTATTTCTTGCCGTTGGCGATTTCGGTCTCACCCTCATCCAGCGCATGCGCCGCGATATAAACCAAGCCCACCACCTTAGGATCATTGCCAACGTCGGTGATGATCGCGCCACCGTAGCTGTGACCAACGAGAATCGTCGGGCCCTCCTGCATCGCAAGCACCCTTTTCACCGCCGTAACGTCGTCGCCAAAGGAGGTCAACGGATGTTCTGCAACCGACACGTGGTACCCCTGTTTTACGAGGATTTCAAACACTGGCTTCCATCCCGACCCGTTGACAAAGGCACCGTGCACCAAAACGATGTTCTTTACCGGTGCGGCAATTGCCGGCACCGCGGTTGTTGAGAGAAGGATGCCGGCCGCCGACGCGAACATAAAGTTCTTAAGGCTCATGTTGATTCCCTCATTGGTGCGAAACAGCGATGCCATTCGCGACCTGTGTCACGCCGGTGATTTGCATGGCGATCGACTCGGCCATCCTTTTCTCTACACCCGTATCGACCGCACCATTCAGATACACAATGTGGTTGCGCGTCTGTACCACGATTGAATGCGGAGGCCCCAAGTCGGCAATCTTGTCCAACCGAGATTGTAGTTCCGCCGTGATCTTTTCATCCGTCATCCTTTCGCCTCTAGACTCGGTCGCGCATCCGGAGACAGCGCCGGCCAGGGCAAGGACGCAAGCCAGTGAGTAAACTGGAATTAGGATGACAAAGAGACTCAGAAACGACTTGTGCATGGTTTTTTTACTCTCTTAAGGTCTAGGAATAGCAAGCCACATTGGCGTGTCCAGTCTATTTAATGAGCGTTGGATGCGAATAGAACGATCCTGATCAGGATTGTTTGGAGCTGCCATGAATCTAGGGCGTTGACTAACTCCATTCGGACGATCGACCCGTCGGTCTCGAGCGCGCTTCGCACTGCGGCGGTTCGGCGGCCAGCCGTGGGTTTCGATGTGACGCTTTCCTTGCCGCCGACCTCGCGCGGCCGATTAAGGAATCCGGCCAATTGGGCGGTGACGCCGGCGGCAATCGGGTCGCCGGTTCACACTCTATCGCGTCGTAGCATAGAAACCAGGACTCTTCGCCTGATAGGTACGCGAATCCCGGCATAGATGTTTATCTCTTACCGGTGTAGTGGTTTGGCCTACCGGTAACCTGGCGACGAAGGTAAGCTCTCAAGACTTATCGCCTAGTAGTGGGATGTCGTCGATGACAGATCTTGCAGGGTACGTGCTTGAGACGCGGCGGCTTGGCAGCGAGTACATCCTGTACCGCGGCCGGCATGCCGCTGGTAATGCCGCACCAATCCTGGTTTTGGCGCCCGCCGCTGCACAACAATCACCCGCGAATCTCGAGCGGCTCGAGCACGAATACGCCCTCGCAAGTGAGCTTGACCCTGAGTGGGCGGTGCAGCCTAGCGTGCTCGCACGTCGCGATGGACACAGGGTGCTTGTGTTCGAGGATCCCGGCGGCGAACCGCTCGATCGGCTGCTCGGCAAACCATTGGAGATATCGGAGTTTCTGCGGATTGCGATCGCGCTCGCGGGGGCGCTGCGGCGTGTGCATGAGCGAGGTCTTATTCATAAGGACATCAAACCGGCGAATGTTCTGGTGGACGTCGCGAAGGGCGGTGTGTGGCTGACCGGGTTCGGCATCGCCTCCCGTCTGCCTCGCGAGCGGCAACACCTTGAACCGCCGGAGGAAATCGCCGGCACGCTGGCTTACATGGCGCCCGAACAAACGGGCCGGATGAACCGGTCGATCGATTCCCGAAGCGATCTGTACGCCTTGGGAATTACTTTCTACGAAATGCTCACCGGCACGCTGCCCTTCAGGGCGACCGATCCGATGGAATGGATCCACTGCCACATCGCCCGACAGCCGGTCCCGCCCAGCCAACGGGTGATCGCGGTGCCGGGCCAGCTCTCGGCAATCGTGATGAAGCTGCTCGCAAAGACGGCCGAGGAGCGCTATCAGACGGCCGCCGGGGTTGAGGCCGATCTCAGGCGCAGCCTCGTGGAGTGGGAGTCGCACGGCTCCATCGACCTGTTCGCGCTGAGCACGCAGGATGCGCCAGATCGGCTGGTGCTCCCCGAGAAGCTATACGGCCGGGAGCGCGAGATCGGCGCGCTGCTAGGCGCCTTCAACCGCGTCGTAATCGACGGTACGGCGAAGCTCGTGCTCGTATCCGGCTATTCCGGCATCGGCAAATCCTCGGTGGTGAACGAGCTGCACAAAGCGCTCGTTCCATCGCACGGCCTCTTCTCGTCCGGCAAGTTTGACCAGTACAAGCGCGACATTCCATACGCCACGCTCGGCCAGGCCTTCCAGAGTCTGGTGCGCTCGCTTCTGGCTCAGAGCGAGGCGCAGCTCGGCCGGTGGCGCGACGCCCTTCGCGAGGCCCTGGGCCCGAATGGTCAGCTCGTCGTGAATCTCGTTCCCGAGCTCGAGCTCATCATTGGCGCGCAGGAGCCGATCGCGGATCTTCCGCCGCCGGAATCGAAGCTTCGTTTCCAGCGGGTCTTCCGGCGCTTCCTCGGGGTATTCGCGCGGAAGGAGCACCCGCTCGTGCTGTTTCTCGACGATCTGCAGTGGCTCGACGTGGCGGTGCTCGATGTGCTCGAGGATCTCTTGACGCAGTCGGATCTGCGCCATTTGATGCTGATCGGCGCCTACCGCGATAACGAAGTAGATTCCGCCCACCCCTTGAGGCGCACGCTCGAGGTGGTCCGTCGATCCGGCGCGAGCGTGCAGGAGATAAAGCTGACGCCCTTGCCCATGGAGGAGCTGCGACGGATGCTGGTGGACTGTCTTCACTGTGAAGCGGAGCGCGTCGATGCCCTGGCGCAACTCATCCACCGGAAGACCGCGGGCAATCCATTTTTTGCCGTGCAGTTCATCTCCTCGCTGGCGGAGGAGGGTCTGCTGACCTTCGATCATGACGCCGGGCGATGGTCCTGGAACATGAATCGCATTGGCGAGAAGGGCTACAGCGATAACGTCGTGGACCTCATGGTGGGGAAGTTGGGCCGCCTCCCTCCCGAGGCGCAGAAGGCGTTGCAGCAGCTTGCCTGCCTGGGCAACCGCGCCGAGTTCGACCAGCTGAGGCGGGTGTACCAGAACTCGGAAGAAATGCACGAAGACCTGCGTGAAGCGGTGCGGGCCGGACTCGTCCTGCCTTCGTCGCGCGCCTATCAGTTCGTACATGATCGAGTTCAGGAAGCCGCGTACTCATCGATCGCTGAGGCGGTGCGTGGTGCGGAGCATCTGCGCATCGGCCGTCTCCTCGCCGGAGGGACTCCGCCCCAGGAGATCGGCGACAACGTCTTCGAGATCGTGAGCCAGCTCAATCGCGGCTGCCACCTGATCACGTCGATGGAGGAACGAGAGCGCGTTGCGGAATTGAATTTGATTGCCGGCAAGCGCGCAAAAGCCGCGATCGCGTATGCATCTGCGCTGAGCTACCTCGCCGTTGGCCTCAAGGTACTCTCCGAGGAGAGTTGGGACCGGCATTCGCCGCTCATCTTCGATCTCGAGCTAAATCGAGCCGAGTGCGAGTTTATAACAGGCGAAGTGAGCAAGGCGGAACAACGTCTCGCAATGCTGTCCGCGCGCGCTGCAAACTTTATCGATCTCGCCGCCGTCATCGACATACAGGCGAAGCTCTATACGCACGTGGGGAAGACCGGCGACGCCGTCGAAATCTGCCTGGCAGGCCTTCGGCGCGTAGGTGTTCTGTTGTTTCCACATCCGACCGACGAAGACGTGCGTCGTGAACACGAGCGCATGTTTCAACAAATCGGCGCGCGAAATATCGCATCTCTTATCGACCTACCACGGATGCGCGATTCCGAATGGCGCAAAGTAATGCATGTCATGGCAGCGCTCACCGTTCCAGCCAATATGTACGATGCAAACTTGATGGATCTTCTCATCTTCCGCATTGCCAACATCAGCCTGGAGCATGGCAACACAGACGAATCGTGCCTGGCTTACGTGAATTTATGTATGATTTTGGGACCGCGCTTCGGGGATTATCATGCGGGATACCGATTCGCTCAACTCAGCGTCGATCTGGTAGACAAGCTCGGAGCAGAACGCTTCAAGACTCGCGTTTATTGCATTTTCGGTGAGCTGGCTATTCCTTGGCTGCGACACATTCGCGAAAGCGATCCGTTTTTTCGTCGTGCATGTGAGATGGCCCTCAAATCCGGTGACCTCACTTTTGCGTCCTTCGCTTGGCGCGCAAGAGTTGCGACTCGGCTTGCTTGTGGCGATCCGCTCGCGGAGGTTCAACAAGAGGCGGAGACCGGCCTTGCATTTGCCCGAAAAGCGCAGTTTGGGCTGGCCATCGAGCTCATCTCATCACTGCTTAGGCTCATTCGACTGCTTCGAGGACAGACACCTAGTTTCGCCTCGTTCAATGATCACGAGTTCGATGAAACCGACTACGAGCGACAGCTGGAAGGACAGCCTGAACTCCTACACGCCTTGCACAGGTATTGGGACGTTAAGCTGTGCGCACGTTTCTACGCCGAGGACTACGCTTCCGCTCTCGTGGCGGCCGCCAAAGCCGAGAGCATCTCAGAAAACAAAATACCCGCCATTGACTATGCGGAATACCATTTCTATGCCGCGCTCGCGCACGCGGCGATCTTCGCTTCCTCATCAGTTGATGAGAAAACACGGCATTTCGGCGCTCTAGTCGATCATCATAGGCAGCTATCGCTTTGGGCCGAAGATTGCCCTGCAAATTTCCTCACCCGAGTGGCGCTCGTGGGCGCCGAGATTGCGCGCCTGGAAGGCCGAGAACTGGACGCGGAACGCCATTACGAAGAGGCAATTCGATCCGCTCGGGACAACGGCTTCATCCAGAACGAAGGCCTGGCGCACGAGTTGGCTGCACGTTTTTATGCAGATCGAGGATTTACGACCACTTGTAATGCGTATCTGAAAAATGCGCGGGCCTGCTACGTTCGTTGGGGTGCCGATGGCAAAGTTCGTCAGATGGACCTGAAGTATCCACATCTGGTCCCACACCCGGAGAGGCTTGGATCGGGTCCCACGCTAGACACGCTCAACGAGCGGCTAGATCTCACGACGGTCGTGAAACTGTCGCAAGCTGTAGCAGGCGAGATCGAAATCAATAGATTGATCAAAATTCTTATGGAGACGGCGCTTGAGCATGCGGGTGCTGAGCGAGGCCTGCTGATTCTGCCAAGTCGCGAGGAGATGTGGATCGAGGCGGAGGCAATAACCGCAAAGGAAACAGTCGAAATCAATCGTCAAAAAATGCGCGTTGGTCCGGTGGCGCTTCCCGAGTCAGTCGTTCACTACGTCATCCGAACCAGGGACAACGTGCTCTTAGACGACGCAATGGATCAGGAACCGTTCTCACAGGACCCATATATCCTGCGGAGCAGGAGCCGGTCAATCCTTTGTCTTCCATTGATCAAACAAGCTCAATTGATCGGTGTGCTGTACCTTGAAAACGGCCTCGCCTCGCATGTGTTTACGCCGGCGCGTATTGCCATACTGAGATTGCTAGCATCCCAGGCCGCGACCTCCCTGGAGAATGCACGCCTGTACTCGGACCTACGGAACGCGGATGCGTACCTGGCTGAGGCACAACGATTGAGTCACACCGGTAGTTTTGGTTGGATTCCTTCCAGCGGGGAAATCTACTGGTCAGAGGAAACCTTCCGGATTTTTGAGTTCGACCGGACGGTCACGCCCAGCGTGGATCTCCTCATGCGCGAACGAGTTCATCCGGAGGATGTCACCAGCTTCCGACAGGTCGTGGAACGCGCAGCGCAGGAGGGGCGGGATTTTACTTACGAGTGTCGATTGCGGATGCCGGATGGCGCGGTCAAATATCTCTACGTTGTGGCTCATGCCATGCGCTATGACATGGCCGACATCAACTTTGTCGGAGCAGTGATGGATGTCACAGCGATGAGACTGGCGGAGTTGGAATTGCGCAAAACCCGGACAGAACTCGCGCACGTGATGCGCGTAACAAGCTTGGGCGAGCTGACCGCCTCGATCGCCCACGAAGTCAACCAGCCGCTCGGTGCTGTCGTCACCAACGCCGAGGCCTGCCTGTGTTGGCTCGATCGCGAAAATCCCAACTTGAACGCAGTGCACTCCTCCGTAGAGATGATCCTCAGGGACGGCAATCGGGCGGGTGAGATCATTCGGCGCGTGCGTGCACTCGCAATGAAGATCGACACCCAGATGGTGCCGCTCAACCTCAATGAGGTCGTGAGCGAGGCCGTGGCCTTCGTGCAGCATGAACTGCTCAGCGCCGGCGTGTCCCTGCGGACCGAGCTTGCGACCGCTCTACCGCTCATCCTCGCCGATAAAGTGCAGCTGCAGCAGGTCATCGTGAATCTGGTGATCAACGGGATCGAAGCGATGCACGCGATCACGGGTCGGGCGCGCGAGTTGGTAATCCGATCGGAACAGAATGACGCACAGCAAGTGCAGGTTACGGTGACGGACTGCGGTGTTGGGTTCTCAGAAGAGAACGCGCAGCGGCTATTCGATGCTTTCTTCACCACGAAATCCAGCGGGATGGGCATGGGACTCTCGATCTGCCGTTCGATCATCGAAGCGCACTGCGGACGCGTCTGGGCGGCCTCAAATGGGGCACAAGGAGCAGTCATTCGGTTCACATTGCCCGTGCATCAAATGGTCGTCTTGTGAAGGAACACCCACCATCGCCGAGCGACCTTGCGACGGCTGGAGAAGCCATGGTCCTTGTCGTGGACGATGACTCAGCAATGCGCGACGCGTTGACGAACCTTTTCCTGTCGGTTGGATTGCGGGTGGAGGTGTTCGGTTCGGCCCCTGAACTGCTGCGAAGCAGCCTTCCGAATGTCGTCAGTTGTCTGGTGCTCGATATCAGGTTGCCAGGAGTGACTGGCCTCGACTTTCAGGCCGAATTGGCCGAGGCGGGTATTCACATACCGATCATCTTTATGACGGGTCATGGCGATATTCCGATGTCTGTCCAGGCGATGAAGGCCGGTGCCGTGGACTTTCTGACTAAGCCGTTTCGCCATCACGAGATGCTCCATGCGGTGAACAGGGCGCTCGCGGCGGATCGAAAGAGACGGGCAGAGCAGAAAACAATATCAGGGCTACGGGTCTTGTACGAGTCGCTGACCGCCCGCGAGCGGGAGGTGTTTGTCCTCGTTACGGCCGGACTAGTGAACAAGCGGATCGCCACGGAATTGGGCGTCAGCGAGATCACGGTAAAGGTGCATCGCACCCAAGTGACGCGAAAAATGCGAACCCGGTCGCTGGCCGATCTGGTGAGAATCGCAGACGCTCTTGGAATCCGCCGCGACACGCTGCAGCGCACCTAAACCTTCATATAGCTACATCGATACCGCTCTGCGGCGCGCTTGCCCTTGGGCCACGCTACGATGGGTCACACCTCAAGGACAAGCCGTTCTGCATACACCTGCACTGATCTCGGTTATTGACGACGATGCGTCCTTCCGCAGTGCCACCGACAATCTTCTCAGCGCACACGGATACACCGTCTATACATTTGCATCGGCTGCAGAGTTCTTACATTCGCCCCAGTTGGATGAGACCTCCTGTGTGATTTCGGATGTACAAATGTCGGCCATGAGTGGTATCGAACTGCAAACCCTTCTGCGCAAGCAGGGACGCAGCTTGCCGTTCATTTTCATCACGGCGTTTCCCAAAGAGGCGGTGCGCGTGCGAGCGTTAAGTGAGGGAGCAATTGGCTTCCTGGACAAGCCCTTCGACGGGTCCATTTTGATCAGATGTGTCGAAGCAGCTCTGGGGACACATCGCGACCCGACGGGCAGGTGAGCAACCTTTCAAAAATTATCGCCGCCGATCCGGAGCGCGCCCTTCTGAACCTATGTATAGGCTCGCCCCTACAACTAGGAGCCTCGCACGCCTACCTCCGTACGATCGACTGACCCGTCGCGCTCGAACTACGCTGTCGTTCAAGCGGTAACCAAAAGCAACTTGGGAATCGCCAGCTAAGACTCGAGTTAGGGAAGGATGAAGGCTATGTTGACGCAATCAGATGCATCTTCCGAAAAGGCCGTCACATCCAGCCCTCCGGACACGCTCGACGACTACATCGCCGAGGATATCCAGCGCCGTCGGTTAGTGACTGGATGTAGACGCATATCAGGCTTCTTGAATTCGCCGTCGGCGCTCGTAGTCGATCGACCAGTCCTGCGCGACGCGTGCACTCCGGCTGTCGCGAGTGCACTCTCATGTCCGGCTCGGCTACGCGATGCTTGCCGCGAGGAGATCGCCGGACTTACGCGGATGGTCCGCGAATTGTCCTGCCACGCCATGCTGCGCGGTACCGACGGAAGCGTGATCCCTCTAAGTACAACAGGCGACCGGGAAATCTCGGCACCAATATCTTGCGAATCGACCGTGTCCGCGCCGATCTACGATTACGACGGCTCTGCCATGGCCAATATCGCCCTGTTTGCTGGCCGTATGGTTGAGCCGACAAAGCAAGTCCTGCGCGTGCTCATAAGATTGACGGCGGGTGCAATGAGTGAGCGCTGGTTTCGCGTCTTTCATCGTCGAGAATGGATCATCGCGGCACGGCGCGAGGATGAGACTCACACATCGATCATTCTGGCAGTCGATCGGAGCCGAACACTGATCGGCGCGGACCACGCGGCTCGAGAGTTTCTGGAAACCATGGGACGACGCTTCGAACCTGGTTTAAGCATATCCGAGTTCTTTGGCGGCGATTTTACTCCCGGACGGGGATGGCGCTACTGTGACGTAGCATTGCAGCTGCAGAGCTCCGATGCGTCCGCGCCATGGTTTGCGCTAATAACACCACCCGACCTTGGCGCCGTGCAGGGCCGCAGCCGGGAGCGGCTGCAAGTACACACACGACCACGACTGGATGCACTCGACTCTGGAGCCATAGCCGCCGAGCAGGAGCAACGCTGCGGACTCCCAGCACGCATGCTGAAGAGCATCGAGGAGTATATCGATGTCCATCTCGAGAAGGCTCTTAGCGTCGAGGAGCTGGCGTCCCACCTTGGAATCTCCCCGTCGTACTTTGCGCGCTCGTTCCGAAACTCAGTCGGTCTGGCGCCCCACGCTTACGTGATGCGCCGGCGGCTATTGCGTGCGCAAGAGTTGCTCGCGAGCACGGAGCTTCCGCTCATTGACATCGCCCTCGCAACTGGATTTGCCGACCAGAGTCACTTCTCTCGGCGCTTCCACCAGATGACGGGCGTGCCTCCACGGGCCTTTCGCCTTCAACATCGATAGCTGAGATACGACGTCTAAGCGCTGTGCATGCACTTGATCTGCGCGGCCGCGGAATGCCGACAACGCTGGCGTCCATTACTGATAACTAGCGCGCGACTACCGAATAGTGCATTTCAATTACCTGCCGAGTAGTCAACCTTAAACTCCTCCAGCAAGCAAACTATTTCCTGCTGTGTTGGGGCATCTTGGTAAGGGATGTTGGCGAAGGCGGCAAATGCAGACTCGATTCGGGCGGTAACTGAGCGGACTGTAGCCAATGCGCGATTGGAGCGTGCGATGCCAGAGGGCTGGACAACACAATGGTCAATCCACGTTGCCGTCAACTTCGTCACCCTCATACGCGTATTGTCCTCAGTCGTACGGTGTGAATGCGCCATCCTTTGTCTTTCGCGGGGATTCTTTCAATCACAGGCGCAGGTTTCTAGTACTTCCCTGCCTTCAATGAGCCAATTCTGCACGGACCCAAGGACGGTCAAACGGGAAGCCAGAAAATGTGAAGTGGCGAGAAAAGATGAAGCAGAAAAAACAAGGCGGTTAGATGCAAGACTCATCCGGCATGTCCGTAAATAATCTGTACCCAGCCGGGAACACATTCCCGAACGAAATAGCCGGGACTTCAAGCACCTCTGCCGATTGTGAGGCCAATGCTCCATCCCATGCACACACTAGATATGAGGAGGGGTAGAACATGGCGAATGAAAGTACGCGAACGGCAATCGTGACAGGCAGTTCGCGCGGTATTGGAGCGGCAGTGGCGCGACGCCTGGCCAAGGACGGCTTTTCCGTAGTCGTTAATTATTCAGGCAATGCCGCCGAAGCTGAATCAGTGGTCGGCGATATCAAGCAAGGTGGGGGCAACGCCTTAAGTATCCAAGCTGACGTAAGTGACCCGGCGGCGATGCGTCGAATGTTCGATCAGGCGGCAGAGGTTTCGGGGGGCGTCGATGTCCTCGTCAACAACGCCGGTGTCATGCAACTGTCCAAAATCAGCGATGCCGACGATGGCTTCTTCGACAGGCATATTGCAATTAATCTCAAGGGCGTGTTCAACGGCATGCGCGAGGCGGCAAGACGCCTGCGAAGCGGCGGCAGGATCATCAGCTTTTCATCCAGTGTTGTCGGGCTTTATCAGCCGACCTACGGAGTGTATGCAGCCACGAAGGGGGGCGTTGAGGCCATGACTCACGTCCTGGCCAACGAGCTACGCGGTCGAAGCATCACCGTCAACGCCGTTGCACCCGGTCCAACAGCCACCGATCTGTTTCTGAAAGGAAAGCCGAAGGAGGTCATCGACCACCTAGCTAAGCTTGCGCCGCTGGAACGCTTGGGCGAGCCGAGAGACATCGCGGCCGTGGTTGCGTTTCTTGCAAGCCCCGATGGGGCTTGGATTAACGGACAAGTTCTACGAGCGAACGGCGGAATCATTTAATACATCGAAAGAGATGAGCCCATTCATGAACAAGATCATCGTCATCACAGGAGCTTCGAGCGGATTTGGCCGCTTGACGGCCAACGCCCTAGCCCGGTCGGGCCACACGGTTTACGCCTCGATGCGCGACAGCACCGGTCGTAACGCCCCACACGCAGCGGATGTGCGCAAGTTTGCAAAGGAAAACGGAGTCGACCTGCGACCAATCGAGCTTGACGTCCTGTCGCAGGAGTCCGTCGATCGTGCCGTAGCGCAGATCATCGCGACACACGGAAATATCGACGTAGTCGTTCATAACGCGGGTCATATGGTTTTTGGTCCAGCTGAAGCCTTCACCCCGGAACAACTCGCTGAGCTGTACGACATCAACGTGCTCAGCACTCAGCGGGTGAATCGTGCAATTCTGCCGCAGCTACGTAAGCAACGAAATGGATTACTGGTGTGGGTGTCGAGCAGCAGCTCCGCCGGCGGCACGCCACCGTATCTCGCCCCCTACTTTGCCGCAAAGGCGGGAATGGACGCGATGGCGGTAATCTACGCGCGCGAGCTCACGCTCTGGGGCATTGAAACTTCAATTGTCGTCCCTGGGGCGTTTACCGGTGGAACAAATCATTTCGCGCATTCAGGCCGGCCGTCTGACGACGCACGAGTAGCTGAGTACGAAGCTGGCCCATACGCCAACTATGGAAACAAGATCATGAAAGCGTTCTCTGCGATCGTTCCGCCCGACGCCGATGCCGCAGCAGTTGGAGATGCAATTGCGAGAATCGTCGACATGCCGTTCGGCAAGCGTCCCTTTCGGGTGCACATCGACCCGACGCAGGACGGTGCGGAGGTCGCTTTCACGGTCATCGACCGCATGAGAACAGACATGCTCCATCGAGTCGGACTCGACGAATTGCTAATACCGGTAAACGTAAGCTCAGAGCGCCGAGTCGAGAAGTCCGGCTCGACAGCGGAACTTTGAGACCCAAGCACCAATAAAATACCGTGGTTTTTAGGGCCTAAGTGCTTCTGTCTGCCAGGAATTCGAACCGCTCAAAATTTGGGCCGGGGTTGGAAAGGATGCGGCGGGCCTTCGCAAGAGTGATGAGACGCTCATGCACCGCGGACACGATCTCTGGTTGGCGACTTTGAAGTGGGTGGCCGAGGCGAAGTAGCCTCGGCTTGTCCAAGACTCAAATCATTGATCGCCTCGAAGAGGCAATCAAGAGAAAGGAAGTCCCTGCACTCGAACCCGCAGCGATGTGCTACATGATGTCCCGAGAAGCTAACCTCGGCGATTCATCGCGTGGCTTGGGCGACGCGAAGGCCGCTTATCCCCGCGCAGCCGCTGCACGCTGCGGGGACGTACTCAGCGATTCTCGACCGCGATGATCAACCCGTCCTGCAGCCAACCCGCGAGCAGGGCTCCTGCGACCTCGGGAGCCCTCGAGGACTCCTTTCTAGCTGCGATGGCAGAACATATCGCCGCAAAGCTCGCTCCGTCACATGCCATCGAGAGAGCCTGTTCCTCGATCGAATCGATGGCCCGAAAATGCGGCGAGAGATCTTTGCGCCAGACCCTCAGCGCCGTCGGAGCGTGCAGGCGCGCCGCTGCCGGCGGTGCGTTCTTTTCCGAGAGGGCGGCCCAAATCGCCGCACAGTTGGTGGATATCGACCTCATACGCAATGTGGGGACGATACATAAGATTGCATGATCCCAATCGATGTCCGATAGCGCGTCGGCTGTGACGGGTGTCGCGTCGCGGCCATCGAAGGCGCGGCGTAAGGACCAATCGAGCCAGGCGAGTTCGGCGACCTCGCGGTCGTCGGGGTACAATTCGCCCAAGGTGCGATCGAATTCATCTCCATAGTCGCTCAGCGTCCAGCTATGCGGTGGGTGCGACTCGATGTGCCTGCGGGCCGCGGCTTCGAAGCCCGCATCACCGAGCCACGCCCAGACTCGCTCGAATGTATCGCGCAGGCAATCAACGAGCTGCGCGCGGTACGCATGGTGATACACGGTGAGCCGTGGAGACGGATCACCGTGTATCTGGGCCCTGATTTCGTCGGCGCCGCGAATGAGATATTCGCGCATGCTGCGCTGAAGGGCGAGCAGGGTCATGCCGCACGCTGCCACGCGGCCGCAAGAGCTCGAGCGAGGTCGAGTTCCGTGAGGAGGTCGCTCAACGGCGGTATATCATCGTCGCGCTCAATCATGGTCGCGACCCCACTGAAGCGAGCACACGCCGCTCTATAGAGCGACCAGACGGGATTGGAAACGGGATGATCGTGCGTATCGATGAGCAAGCCTCGACCGTTGTCGCTATGTCCGGCGAGGTGAATCTGGCGCACGCGTTCGGCGGGCACCCCGGCGAGATAGGCGAGAGGATCGAAGGCGTGATTGGAGGCGCTGACATAGATATTGTTGACGTCCAGCAGGAGGTAACAACCAGTTCGACTGCACATCTCGGACAGGAAAGCCCATTCGGACATTTCATCGTCGGCAAAACTCATGTAAGTCGAGGGATTTTCGAGAAGCAGCGGACGTTCGAGCACGTCCTGCGCAAGCAGTATGTTCGCGCAAACGACCCGCATCGCGTCCTCGGTATACGGGAGTGGCAAGAGGTCGTGCGAGTTGAATCCTTCGATCCCGGTCCAGCAAAGGTGGTCCGATACCCATAGCGGCTGCACGCGATCGACGAGCGCCTTCAGCCGAAGCAGGTAATCGAGTTTAACGCCGTCGGCCGAGCCTATCGACATCGAGACGCCGTGCATGGCAACCGGGTATCGGTCGCGGATCGCCGCGAGTATGTTCAGCGGCCGTCCACCCTTCACCATGAAGTTCTCGGAGATCACTTCGACGAAGTCGACGGGTACATCGCCGCGGAGAAAATCCTGGTAATGGGGCGGCCGTAACCCCAACCCAAAACCGGCAAACGAGGCAACGGACGTGGCGGGCATTGACGGATCTCCGAGTTCAGACTAGACAACGGGTTCAGCCGACCCTGGCGCCGGCTGAATT
>Ga0193728_1001062_pt1 | contig 13753 bp, 10 predicted proteins | sample U1c1metaG_FD_143037 | JGI IMG/M metagenome (GOLD analysis project Ga0193728, IMG submission 143037) | Soil microbial communities from a riparian zone of the East river system, Colorado, United States - U1c1 | ecosystem: Environmental > Terrestrial > Soil > Riparian zone | place: USA: East River...
CTCAAACACCACCAGAAAGATGATCACGGCCGAGAACAAATACCCTTGCTCGCTGATATCCGTCTGGTGGTGTTTGAGAATGTGCCACGTCAAGGTTACGTGAAAAGCGTACGCCGCTCCCAGCAACAGATGGAACCAGGCCATGTAATGCCGCCAATTCCAGAGCCAATGTCCGGCCAGGAAAGCCAATACGACCAGCACGGCGTAAAGCGGAAAGAAATAGGGGGCCAGGGCGATGACAAAGTTGTTTCGGGTCACGACGACGTGCCCGCCATCGGCCGAGGCCTTGAATTTTTTGACCCGCCCGCCCAGGGCCCAGGTCCAGAGCGCATGGGTCAGTTCGTGGCCAAAAACATAGATCAGCATCGGTTTCGGCAGAAGGAGGTAAATGACCAGCCAGCAGGCGCCGCCGGCCAAAGCCGGGACCCAGGTCGTGTCCTCCGCGCCATTCGCCCGCACAACCATCCAGAGCGCCGAGGCCGCCCCGGCGCAGACGGGCAGCAGCAAAATCGCGACGATTGTCTTGAACCATTTCGGCACGGCAGAATTATTCCGGACGGTCAGGGGCATCGCCAGTCATTTCAGACGGGACGACGGGAGGCTTTGGACTTTAGATTCGGATTCGGGTGTGTAAGCTGCTCGCCATGACCGAAACCGAGATCCTGCAAATCTTTCGCGACTCCGGCGCCCTGCTGCAAGGGCATTTTGTGCTGCGAAGCGGATTGCATAGCCGCCAATATTTTCAGTGCGCCCTGGCCTTGCAACAAATGCCGATCGTGGAAAAGCTCGGAGCCGAACTGGCCGGCAAGGTACGCTCGCTGGCCCCCGCCACGGTCGTTTCCCCGGCGATGGGCGGCCTGGTGCTTGGCCAGGAAGTGGCGCGCCAATTAGGGATTCGCTTCATATTCGTGGAGAAAGAGGAAGGAAAACTCGTGCTTCGCCGCGGGTTTGCCATTTCTCCTGGTGAAAAAATATTGGTGGTGGAAGACGTAGTGACCAAAGGGGGCCGGGTGCAGGAAACCATCGAAATAATTCAAGCGCATCGCGGTGAAGTCGTGGGGGTCGCGATCGCCGTGGACCGCTCGAATGGCCAGGCGCGCTTCGGGCTGCCCATGTTCAGCCTGCTGTCAATGACGGTGGAAACTTTCCTGCCGGAAAAGCTTCCCGCGGACCTGGAGGCTATCCCAGCGGTGAAACCGGGAAGCAAGTAGGCGGCTCATAAAAGAAGCCGTGACCCTTGATTTTGCCTTGGGTGGTTTGATTTGGCTTGAGAGCGAGGAGATCACAGAAGAAAACGAAGCCGTGACCAAGGGACCGATTGCGATGAGCGGCGCAGCCTCACTCCCGAACAGGAGTCCGGAAAGGCGAATTGAACATCTGCGTTTTCGGAATGTCCTGGGCGGCGATGAACCCGGTGCCCGGAAGTCCGGTGTCTTCGCTCACGACCAAGATTGTGAGGGGCGGCAGCTTCTTAAGCAGGCAATAAGACTGGATTGGCTCAAGTAGTTTTCCAAGCCCTTGCCTCGGAACTCCGATGAGTTTGGAAACGATGTCGTAGGTCAGTATCTGTCGGTTTCTTGCGGCCAGCGCCAGGACGGCCCAAGTCTGCGCGCTCTTTCGGGGACTTTCATATTGTTTACGAATTGAATTGGGGCGTCGGTTATCCGCTCAATTTGATACGGAGCGAGGGATCGGTCTCGCAGGAAGCCACTATGGCGTTGTACCGTTCAAGAAGAGCGGAGAGCGTGACCTTGCACTGAGCAGTTTTGAAGAGGCTCCGTTCGTAAACGTTGGCCGTCAGAAATTGGGCCGCATCGAGGACGTCCACACGGTCGTTGAGATCGAAGGTTTTGAGGATGAATTCCGCCGGCCTGACGGCATCGCCCAAGGTGATAATAAGCGGCTTAAGCCCAGCTTTGAGGTTCTCGCCACACTTTCTCGCGAGTGCCTCGGTGGGGTGGGTCGTTACGTGGACGGCGACGGCTTCAATTTGGAAGTCTCCGCTTCGAGCCGTTGGCGCATCAGCGACTGAGAACCCATGGTGTTTAACTTTACCTTGTCCGAGCACTAAATCGAGTTTTGCGCCAACCAGGTGCTGGAGCATCGCTCCCACGTAGTTTGCGCCGCCGGCATCGGCCTGAAGCTCGCAGGTCTGGTCGAGCAGGTCTTGAATATTGGCACGGAGAGACTTGCCAAAATCGAAGTCGAATTCGATTGTCCGCCGTCCCCTGCGGCGAATCAGGTCACGTTCGGACTTGCGGAACAGCCCTCTATGGAAACCGTGCTGGGCGAGCACCCTGTCAGCGATTGCAGCTGCGCGATCAATGCCACCGATCAGCCCAATGGCTTCCTCTTCTTCGCTGGAGAGCGGATATTGTTTTCTCATACTGACGGCGTTGCCACATGGTTACACAGATGTTAGCCAAGAAACGTGCACGGTTACTCTTTCCTTCTTGGTGAATTTCAGGTGAGTTGTAAGTGGGTTTTGATAAATCTCGTGGAAAGGCGCCTCCCGAAAATTCTTAACCACAAAAAGGAAGAATCGATCGCTGAGGTTTGACGCGACCTCGTACTCTTTCGGCGTCAAGGATAAGCTCCCGGCTCGCTCATTGATTCCTTTGACTTCAACGGCTAAGAAATCCCCCTTCGCTGTTGGGCAGAGGCGGAAATCATAGCCACACCCGAGACGCGTGGTGTTTTCGATCGAGCAGTTCTTAAACTCGGCTAGGGTGGGGTGAACCGATTCGAAATAGTTCTCAGCAGCTAATCCTGTGATCAGCCTCTTGGCAAACGACGATTCTGAGTCACCCTTTTTTGCTTTGGAGTCCACCGAGCTCCAGACGTTTTCGTCGTAGCCAGCAAACGATTTGACCAAAGCCGTGAAAGTTTCAAGATCCAAATTCTTATACTCTTCGAACACATTCAGGCAGTATTGGCGCGTGGCTCGCTTGTGCCAGCCCTTCCTTTTGTTCGGAAAGAGGGGGTCAAACTCGTCGCGATAGTTCTTTATTGAGGCTGGTTTCTCGCCCAAAGCGTAGCCAATCACGTTAAACGCTTCGACGAAGCTATCGAAGCCAAGCTTTTTGAGCCCGAGTGAGTCGTATTTCGAAAGGTAAAGACCTGCGAGGATGAGCTTCTCTCGTGACGGGATCTGTTGAGGCTCAAGAAGCATACGCGGCGATTCTGTTCGTCAGTCTTTACCGTTTGCGGTCATCGTTCTGGTACTGTTGCACCGCTCTTGGGCCGTGCTCAACTCCGAAATGATCCGGCTCACGACGGTTTGCGGCGACCGGAAAGGGTGGGCTCAGACCCACATTACCCGCCAGCCCTTGTTTAACGCTTTATTGGCCGCGCGGTTTCGAAGAACATTGCCTCCGATTTTGTTTTTCCGGTAGGCGATTGTCTTCAGGCGCAGGCAATGCCATCGGCACCCGTGCCAGAAGCAGCCGTCAACAAATGCGGCGACGCGCTCCCGCCGGAAAATAAAGTCGGGCCGGCCAGGAAGGGGTTGGTGCCGGCGCCAACCGGTGATGCCGTGGGTGCGCAGAATCGCCGCCAGCCTTAACTCGGTCTCTTTGTTCCCTCGAGACCGGATTGCAGCCATGACCTGCGATCGTTTTTGCTTTGTGAATACGTCTGCCACTTAATGAAGAGCATTTGTTGGTTAGCCCGTTTTGGGCTGGAACGCCAGAGGAGACGCATGGGTCCTAGAATTTCAAATCCTGACACCGATGAGGCGTCCTAAATAATAGGCTGCTGACCATTCATTGGGCTAATTTTTCCGTACTTTTACGGTTGGACGGTTTTTGTCCCACCCCCCGACTAAAATGAGAGTGAAAAATGCAGAATGCGGAATAACAAATAAACAAAAACAAAGTATGAAGAAACAGAATCAGTTAAATAAGTTAAATGGAACCCGGGCGAACGTAGCCCGGGAAATCCCAGGTTCCAAGCTCCAAATCCCGCCTGAAACCCTCACCCCTGGCCCCTCTCCCATTCGGAATGAGCGAGGGGAACTGGAGCCGGGACATTTGCTTCCGGAGGGAATGGATGTGGAGCCTTGGGCGGAGGCGGTGGAGGGGAAGGGGTTGCTCGATGCGCTGGTGCTGGTGCTGAGACGGTTTGTGGTCCTGCCCAAGTGGGCGGCGGAAACGCTGGCGCTGTGGATCGTGCACACGTACGCGTTTCAGTTGCGCGAGGTTTCCACGTACGTGGGGATCGAGTCGCCGGAGAAACGGTGCGGGAAGACGACGCTGTTGAGTGTCCTGGGCGAGTTGCTGCATCGGCCAGTGGTGGCGTCGAACATCAGTTCGCCGGCGTTCTTCCGGGTGATCGAGGAGCTGCAGCCGACGCTGTTGATTGACGAGGCGGACACGTTCCTGCGCGGGAATGATGAGTTGAGGGGGATTTTGAATTCGGGTTATACGAAGAAGTCGGCTTTCGTGTGGAGAGTGTCGAACGAAGTACGTGGAAGTGAGCGTAAGAGCGTTGGAGCGTTGGAGCGTGAGGGAAAGAATCCTAAGGGAAACGGCACCTCACCCCGGCCCTCTCCCCAAAGCGGAGAGGGAGGTCCTTCCGGACGGGCACCGTTGGAAAAGGCGAAGGAGTTAAATGGGTTAAATAAGTTAAATGGTCCTTCCGGACTGGCACCATTTCATAATGAAGAGGGGAACACCTCACCCCGGCCCTCTCCCCAGAGCGGAGAGGGGGAAGCTCTGGCGAATGGAAGGGGGAGCAGGCCGAAGGCGATGAAGTTTTCGTGCTGGTGCCCGAAGGCGGTGGCGGCGATTGGGCGGCTGCCAGATACGCTGGCGGATCGGTGCATCGTGATCCGGATGCAACGCAAGACGTCGGAGGAGCAGTGCGAACGGTTGCGGGACCTGGAGACGACAGGGTTGCGGCGGCAGTGCTCGCGGTTTGTGGCGGACAATGCGGCGGCAATTGCCAGCGCGCGGCCAGAGATTCCAAAGAGCCTGAACGATCGGGCGGGGGATATTTGGGAGCCGTTGTTAGTACTTGCTGATCTGGCGGGTGGGGACTGGCCGGAGAAGGCTCGCCAGGCGGCAGCGGCATTGACGGCAGGGGCGCAAGAGAACAGCCCGATTGGTTCGCTGCTGTTCGATATTTGTTTGATGTTCACCATTAGCAATCCCAATCCCGACCGCAGTGAGGGCTCGGAATCGGGTGGTCCTCGACGGGACGGACGGATATTCACCCGGACGTTGTTGGAGGGGTTGAGCACGCACTTTGGGAATCGGCCCTGGGCGGAGATGGCGGGCTTTCGCGGGGCGACGACGAACGGGAAGGGGAAGGAATTGACGGATACGTGGCTGGCCAGGCAATTGCGTCCGTACGGGATACGGTCCAAGACGATTTGGATCGGGGAGGAGCATGCGAAGGGATATGTGGAGGAGGATTTCACGGAGGTGTTCCGGCGGTATATTCCGCGGTCGGAGATCGAGGCGTGGAAGGCGGAGTGGGCTTCTGAGAGAGGAGTTAAATGAGTTAATTGGGTTAAATAAGTTAACTGGGTGGAGCGCGGCGGAGACGCCCTCCTTCGTCGAGGCGCAAGAAAGACGCGGAGTGAGGAAGACGCGGAGACGCGAGGGAGGACGCGGAGACGCGGAGACGGGGAGACGGGGAGCGTGAAGAGGGGGAGCGTGAAGCGTGGAGGAGCGTGCGCTGAAACGTTAATACGTGGAACGTGAGGCGGGCGGGAAGAAGTGGAGACAATTCAAGACCTGTTGCGCCAGCTCAATGGTTCGCAAGCAGTTGTTGTTTTCGGTCGTCCGGCAAACTGGTTTGGGCGAGCCAGGTCTGCGCGGCACCGGGATCAAATTGCAGCCATTGCCGCGCGACGTTCTCGATGCTGGCGAAGCGCTGGTTTTCATCGCTGATTTTGGACGCCCAGGGCGCGGCGAGTTCGGGAAATTGCCAGGAGGTTTGATTGACGAACGACTCGACGGCGCGGTCCAGGGCCTTATCGGCCGGCAGGGTGGCGAGCCAATCACTCGCGCCTTTGGGATCGGTGTTGGACCATGACGAGACGACGTTTTGGAGGGCAGTGTCCCGGGTGTTGCCTTCCGGAAAGCCGGCCGCCCAACCCGCCGCCGCGCGAGGGTCGGCATTAGCCCATTGCGATACGACCGACAAGGCCGCGCTGTCCTGGGCCTTGCCCGCGGGCAAACCAGAAACAAATTTCGCGGCATCTTCAGGTGAGTTTTGGGCGATGCCGGAGGCAACTCCGGACAGAAACGAGTTGCGCCCATCACCCACGGGCAAACGATTGGACCACTCGACGGCTGTCTTCGCATCGTTCGCCCCCAGGGAGGTGGCGATACTGCTCAAGAAACCATTTTGTTGGTCCGCTGGCAGCCCCTGGGCAAAGGTTATCGCGGCTTGTGGATCGGTTTGGGCCCATTGCGGGCCCAGGTTGCTTAGCGCATTCACTTTCCCCGGTCCGTCGGGCAAGTGCGTCACCCATGCCAATGCGGCGGGCAGGTCCGACTGCGACCACTGGCTGGCGACGTTGCTGATGAAATTGTCCCGCTCGCGGCTGGGCGGCAAGGTCGTGAAAAAGTCGGCCGCGGCTTTCGGATCAGTTTGCGCCAACTGCCACGAAATAGCCTGCAGCGCGTTGCGTCGCGCCGCGCCTTCGGGCAAGGTTTGGAGCCAGTCCATGGCAGCTTTTGGGTCGGCCTCCGCCAGGCCATTCGCAATTTGACTGATGGCGTTTAGCTGGGCGTTCCCCGGGGGCATGGCCGACACGAAGGAGGCGGCGGTTTTTGGATCCTGGTAAGCGATGCTCGAGACGACGTTCTGCAGGACGCGATTGCGTTCAGCGCCCGAGGGCAGACTTTGCGCGTAGGCCAGCGCCGCCTCTGAATCCTGCTGGGCCCATTGCCCGACGATATTTCCGACCAGATTATTTCTGGTGGTTCCAGCCGGCAAAGTCTGCGCAAACGTCATCGCTGCTTTTGGGTCCGATTGCGCCCACTGGTTTCCAAGGCTTTCAAGGGTGGATTGCCTGGTGAGTCCCTCCGGCATCTGTTGAACCCATGCCAGGGCGCCGGGCAAGTCCTGGCCGGCCCACTGTGAGACAATCGAGGTAAGCGCATTGCGCTTGTCGTTGGCATTCGGCAAGCCATTCGCCCACGCAACCGCCGCCGCTGGATCTTTGGAACCCCAGGAAGAAGCGATGGCCTGGAAGGCTTGCGAACGTGGTTGTCCGCCGGCCAGTTCGGCAGCTTTCGCTGCGGCGCCGGTTGGGTCGCGTTCGGTCCAGACATTAAAGATGGAGTACATGGAGCCCCAGTGCCGAGAGTTAAGGCCGGAGCGTTGGAGGAGGTCCAAGGCAGCCTCGGGCCTCGTGGCTGCCAACGCATTCACGGCCGCGTTCATTGCCTGGTTGCGCAGTTGTCCGGCGGGGAGTTGTTGCGCCCAGGCGGCCGCGCCATCCGGATCTTTCTCCGCCCAGCCGCGCTCTACTGCCAGGAGCGCCTGCTCGCGCTCGGTTTTGCCGCTCACCGCGTTCGCGTAAGCCATCGCCGCCGTGGGATCGGTTTCCGCCCAGTGCGCGAGCAATTCGTAGCGCAAACCAGTCCGGAGCGAGCGCGATGGATTCTTTTCCAGCGCCGCCAATAGTTGAGGAATGTCGCCCGGCGCCACCGAAGACAGAATTTTTTGCCATTCCTTGCCGCGGAACCGGTCGCCCTCTTTTAGTCCCTGAATCCTTGCTTCGAGTTCGGATAGCGAAAGGTTCCCCTCTGCGCCGGGGGTCTCAGTCGTGACCGCCCCCCGCTTCACGGGCGGCAGGGGAAATGTTTCCCGCGTCTTTCCGGCAGCCAGGTCCGCCGCGTTGCGGAGTTGTGCGGCCTTGGCTGGTGCGGGGTGGTGCCGGCCAATCCAATACCCAGCTCCCCAGGACACGGATAAAATCAGCCCGAGTCCAAGGAAACCGCTGGTGCGCATGAGTTCAAGGGTCGGGCTTCGGCCTTGAAGATTCAAGGCTTTCTGGTGAGACGATCCCGGAGCCTCCCAGGAGTCTCCACACACGCAAGGCCTCGGTTGCTCCCCACGCCTGGGCGTCGCAGCCGCGCTGGGTGTGGGGTGCGTCGCCGTCCACGATTTCCGGGACGTGGCCCAGGCAACCGGCGGTCAACAGGCGATCCATGCTTCCTAGGTATGCTTTGGCGGCAGCGATGGCCTCCGGTGAAAAGTCCCAGGCGCGGACGAGCGCTTCGGAAAGGTCCAGGTCCAGGCGGTGCCGTTATGATAAGCAGGCTTGCGCCGCGTGTCTTCGTCGCCTTCATAGCGACCCCAGTACGGGTAATAGGGATCATTCAAGAGGCGGCCATCGTTGCCGTAGTTTGGCAGCGGCACAGTTACGGGCAGCGGCGCCAACGAACGCAAAGCGCCAGGCACGACCAAATAACGGCCAGCGGCTTGAACGCAACGTTGGGCGCGCCGGCCATTGACCAGTCCCAGGCTCACTGCAAACAGGCAGTTGCTGCGTAGCGCGTCGTCCGCCACGCCGGCGGAGGCTGGCTGGCCCGATTTGGCGAGCCGGACATCGGCGTAATAGCCGCGGTCTTCAAGCCAAAAAAGCTGGTCGAGCGAAGCGAGGGCCTGAGCATGCAGCGCATCCCAACCCTTGCGCTCGGTGCGGCCGCCAATCCGTTCGATTTGCCGCAGCAGCCGAATCCAGAGTGCTTGAATTTCGACGGGGAATCCTTCGCGCGGGGTGCAGGCCGGATAGTTGGTATCCATCCAGGTGAAATGACTCGGGCTCCAGATTAGCGCTGAGCCAGGGTCCATGCGGATGCCATTGGGAGTGCCGTTGATGTAATTGAGGGCAATGTCCCATAGCGTGTCGCCAATGGTCGCATCCTCGCGGCCCACTTTGGTTTGATAGAAACTGTTGCCGGCAAGCGCGGCGACTTCCTCGCAGACGAGGCCGAACCAGAGCGGAGCATCGGAGGTATCCCGGTTGGAAGCATCTTCGCCAAAGATGGTGTTGGGGAGCGTGCCGTTTTTTTCGAAACGCGCAAAGGTGACCAGGATTTGTTTCACCTCCTCGACGAGGCCTGCGGCCAATAAGCCGCGGGCGCAAATGAAGGTGTCCCGCCCCCAATCGAGAAACCACGGGTAGCCGGCAATCACCGTCTTGCCCTCGCCGCGGCGGACGGCGAAGGCCTGAGCGGCGCGGAGCAGTTGCTGGCCGAAGAGATCATTCGATGGAAAGACGGAGCTGGCCTGGGGTGGGAGAAGCCGACGCCTCCAGGCGGCCATGCTTTCTCTTTCCGGCGCCAGGGTTTCGGCCGTGACGATCAGAGTTACATCTGCTCCTTTGGGCAGCGGCAGCTCGAACCAGCCGGGACTATAGGCGTCGCCGCCGCCGACCTGACCGCGGGTTTGCTCGATCGGATGGGGAATGTTTTCGCACCATTCGGGTTGCGAATTATAGCGGCCACGGTCGGCGAAGACGCGGAGCTGGCGGTCGGGGGCCGGAGCGAAAACGAAGCCGCTGAAGGCTTGTTCCGGAGTTTCGCCTGGAGCCGGTTCGAGCGGCTGGCAATGGTTGGAGAAGTGATGTTCGGCCCCGCCGTTGCGGTGGGTCTCGGAATGAAAATTGCGATCCTCAATATCAATCCTTACCGTAAGGCGGACATCGGTTTCAGCGGGAAGCTGTTTCCCGGTGGCCTGCGACGCGGTTGGGCGGCTGAAGTGGAACGCGGTGGTGTTGAGCCCTTCAAGCATGTCCGCGGTCATATCGATTTCGACGGTGCGGCCATCGCCCGCGTTGGCGATAAAGCTCCATACCGCCGGGGGTCCGGGTTGAAACTCGGCCAGGTTCGTGAAATCGAGCGGGGAAATGAATCCGTCCGCATTGACCCAGACGCGGATGCGTTTCGCAAAAACATGGCGATCCACCGGCAGGCTCGGGTGGAGGTTCGCGCCCAGCACACAATCGTATTTTGATTTGATGCGGCCAAGGTCCACACCGAGGCGGGCCATGCCGCCGCGGCCATTGGTGAGCAGCACAAGATCATCGGGGAGAGGCGCGCGGGAGGCGGAGGATTGAAGCCGGGGAAGCGAATCTAAAAACCGAATCTGAGCGTGAGCTTGCTGATCGGCCTCAGCATAACGTTCGAGCGTCAGGATTGCATCGGCGAACGTTTGACGCGGAGGGAAGCAACCCACGTGGCCGTCGCGGACGGCGACCGATTCGAGATGTTGCGGCGGGTGGTTATCCTGGCAATCCAGCGTCGCGCGGAAGGGAGTTGCATCCTGGAGAAACAGCCAGTGCCCGGGAGGAACAGGGGTGATGCGTTTTTGGTCGGTCAACTTCCAGGTTATGACTTTGGGCAAAAAATCGCCGGACACGGTATTGGCCAAGGCTTCCAGGGAACCAAATTCCTGCAAGGATGCGGCATGCGTTTCGGCCTCTTCAAAATGGCTGGTTAAATGGGACACGGCAGCGAGGAAATGCCCGGGTTTTTGGTCCACCAACTCCGCCAGGCCGCGCCAGTCGTAGCCGGGAATTTCTTTGGACGGCAATAATTGAGCCAGGGCCGTCAGCGCCCAGGCTGAGCGCGCGCGGGTTCGGCGATAATCATCCCCGCTTAGACCTTGCGGTTTGGCGGCCGGCGAGAGGCAGAAACAAGCGCCGGGTTTGAGTGTGAGAAGGACCTTCCCGCCTGAGGCAAACTTCAGTTCCGGCGCCTTTTGCTGCAGAAGGTCAACCCATTGGGAGAGGGTTTCGCTTATGGGCAGGGCGGCGGCGCTGAAGTCGAGTTCCAAGGTCTGCTCGCGCTCCACGTCGGTATTGACCAGGATGAGCACCCGATCCTTTCCTTCCGCCGATTCCCGCGACAATGCATACACTTTGGAATCGATGGGGCTAAGCCGGTCGAGTTTCGCGGCATCGAAGAAGCAGGGATGTTCGAGCAGGAGTTGGTCTAAGAGGGCCAATTCCGGCACCAGATTCTCCTCACTGCCCCACGCCAGGCCGGTGGCTCCATGGACGTCGATCTTTTGAGTGGCAAGCCATTCCGCGCCGCAGGTGAACCCATAGGCACCGTTCACGCTGGCCAGGGCGCAGAGCCGGTTTCGCAACAGTGACCAGGCGCGGCCGCGGGCGGCCAGCCGGTCGTTGTCATGAGTTTCGCTGTAATGGACCAGGAGGCCAACGCGCGCGCTTGCTCCTAGACTGTGATCGAGATAGGTAGCGACCTCCCGGCCCGAGAAGTTTTGGAACAGCTCGGAGTAGGCCCATTGCATGCCGCCTTCGGTCAATAAGGTCTCCGTCGTTTCCCAGGCGCCGCCCAGCCCCTCGAGGAGGAAAATGGTGTCCGGGTATTCCTGTTGGACGCGCGCGACGATGTATTGCCAGGCGGCGGCGGTCACTTTGTAACCTGCGTCACAACGGAAGCCGTCCACGCCGCGGCGGCACCAGGTCAGGAACATTTCGGCCAATTGGTCCCAAAGCGCGGGGTTGTCGTGTTTAAGTTCGATTAAATCCTCCCAGATGGTACCCCAGGCTCCGGGACTGGCGAAGGCGCCATCGGCGTTGCGGACGAACCATTCCGGATGGGTTTCCTGGAGGGCGGAACCCCAGCCGGTGTGATTAATCACAATATCCAGAAACACCCGCGCGCCCCGCAGGTGGGTTTGATAGGTCAGTTCTCTGAACTGGTCTATGCCGGTAGTTCGCTTGTCAAAGACAACCAAGGCGGGATCGATCGCCGTCAGATCCAAAGCGGCGTAAGGACTTCCAAACGGCCCGAACCGCGCGTAGGTGGTCGGGGTCGGGTTCACGGGAAGCAGATGGAGAATTTGACAGCCCAAAGTTTGAATGATGTGGGGCAACTGCACGGTCAAATCGCGCAGTTTTCCGGAGGGAGGAATGGCCGTGCAGCCTGTGGCCTCGAGGGCGGCCAGTGACTTGTCCCGCCGGGGGTCGGCCGTGGCGCGGGCGGCGCGGGTGGCTCCAAAGAGGCGGGTGAAGGCGCAGTAAATGGTGTTGCCGGTCCGATACCTGTTGGGATGAGAGGAGATGCCAAGGTCCGGTCCTTCGGGCCAGTGCTGCCAGCCTCGAGGATCCAACCAGTAGGCCTTGGCTTTGAAGTAGCCGGTTTCGGTCAGGGAAAGCTCCAATTCCCAGCTTTCTCCGCGGTCAATCATCGGCAGGTCGCGCCAGGCGGCGCCGGCTTGTGGCATGCCTTGTGCGCTGGCGTGGATGATTTCGCGACGCAGAACGTCCCCGCGTCCCAGGTTGGTCCGCAATAATGCCCGCCAGCCTGTGGCTGGGCCTGGCTCGGTTTTGCCCCGGAGGACAAACCGGAGTCGATCCCCGACGAACCGCGTCAGGCGGCTCCCCGGGGCGGGTGTCATGACTGGAATTGATGATTGCATGTTGCTCCAACGGGGGAGTCCCGGACCGGCAAGAGAATTGGGCAGTTCCAAAGCAAATGCAATCTTCCGCCGTGCGAAAATGAGACAGAAGTGTCCGGCCTTAAGCCTGGAGGCCTTGCGCCAAAGGAAGTTTGCCTCACTGATAAGAATTTTTTGAATTGGCCGCAAGTTTGCTGATAGAAAGCAGTCCGGACACACAATCGCTTCAGCAACAGCCTTGTTTTGACCGGCATGATTGAAAATCGCATGGCGAGCACATTAACCAGCAGTGAAGAAGCACAATTGTCACAGACAATTGAGATGTTTGAGGTTATCACTCAATCGCAGCCGCAGGACTATCAATCGCTGGAGATTCTCAAAGAGGCCTATTCGAAACTTGGCCGGGACAAAGACGCGGTCAACACTTCCAAGAAAATCGCCGAAGCCTATGTTCAGATGGGGCAGCTCTCCTCGGCAATTCTCGAGTACGAGACAATCTTGCAGCGTTTTCCAGAAGATCCGGATGTCCAGACCGCGCTGAAGGAGATTGAAAGCAAGGCCAGCAACTTTCCAGCGGCGGACGTTGAGATTGAGACCACCGTGCCTAAAGCGGTTGCGACTAATGGCAAGAATGGAAAAGCCGCGGGACGACCGGTGCCGCTCGATATCGAAGACGGCCGGCGAACGATGCAAAAGATTTTTGTGGACAGCAAAATCATAACGAGCGGCGATTTTGATTTGTGCTGGGCGAACAACGACCTTTCGGCGCCCCTCACGGGCGTAGTGGAGCCTTTCATTCAGATCCTGTCGGATAAGGGAATTCTTCCGGTGGACAAGGCGTTGAAACTCTTGAGCGACCATTCGCGGTGCGCTTACCTGCCGCTGCAGAATTACGACATCGACATGGACCTGGCGCGGAGTTTCCCGGCGGACCTTTGCCGGCGCTGGTGCATGCTTCCGATTGATCGCATGAGCAAATGCGTTCTGGTGGCCACGGCCAACCCGTTCAACCAGCACGCCGCCAAAGAGCTGGCGGCGGCGACCCAAAATCGCCTCCTGTGGTACGTGGTTTCGCCCGTCGAATTGGTCAAAAACGTGCGCAAAGTTTTCAGATAAGGCTTAAGCATGGCTCCCGTAAAAACATTCGGCGAAAGAATAGCCGACGCGCTGGTCGAAGACGGCCTGTTGAGCTTCCGGCAAGTGGACGAACTGCTCGCCCAGCAAAAGAAGGAAGGCACCCGGCTGCTTAAATTAATCCTCGAGAAGGCTTATGTGACCGAGGCGGACATGGCTGTCTCGATGGGGCGTGTCCTGAATACTCCCCCGATCAATCTGGCCCGCATCAACATTCCGATTG
>Ga0193728_1001063_pt1 | contig 13749 bp, 11 predicted proteins | sample U1c1metaG_FD_143037 | JGI IMG/M metagenome (GOLD analysis project Ga0193728, IMG submission 143037) | Soil microbial communities from a riparian zone of the East river system, Colorado, United States - U1c1 | ecosystem: Environmental > Terrestrial > Soil > Riparian zone | place: USA: East River...
CACCGCAGCAAGCCCCGCAAGTCCTGGTTCCGGGTCAACGGCTGGTCATTTCGCGACATCACGCACCGGCCATGGATCGGCCAGAACTGAGCCGCGTCACAGCGTGGGAGCGCGGGCGAGTGGAGTTCGAGGAGACCTCACTCGAGGATGCGACCATCGAGATGAATCGGTACACCACCACTCATGTGATAATTCCGGATATCGACGTCGCGCACTTGCGCATCGGCGGCGTGTTTCGTGCGGGCGACACTGAGGAATTCGTGAAAATTGTTACCGCTACCTTTGGGCTGCGGACTGAACGAAATGGCGGCGATATCGTGTTGTCGCGGTCGGCGGCGCAGCCTCCCCCGCCTACGGTCCGATAACGTCTATAGCTCTTCCATTGAGCTGAGCAACCGCTTTTTTTGGGCCCTTCCCAAAGCCGAGAACTTGAGAATGAAGCCCGCGAGTTCCACATCCTCGCAATAAAAATAGGGGGTAGGCACATGCATCACGGCAGCCAAACGAGTCAGCGTCTGAAGGTCGGGCATATGCTTCCCGCGCTCGTACTGGTTGATTCGTGCGCTGGCGGAAAATTCATCGATACCCGCCTTAATGCCGAGCTGCTTCTGCGATATGCCGGCGCGCAGCCGAGCCTCCTTCAGGTGCTTCGCAACAATTGAGATCCCGCGCATCTCTGCCCCATTTGCCGATGGGCTCAGAGACTCTTAGCTTTGGCGTTGACGCGATACTCAGACTTCCTTAGTATCTAGACTGACCGATGCCGACGATGCCGGCCGCAGGGACGATGTTTCGGGAATATCCGATCCTCCGGTCTGAATCCATTGGTATCCCTCAAGCGCTAAGGACCAGCCATGTTGATACTGACGCGAAGGGTGGGCGAGACAGTGATGGTCGGCAACGACGTTACCGTGACCATCGTCGGCGTGAAGGGTAACCAGATACGCATCGGCATCAACGCGCCGAAAGATGTCATTGTTCATCGCGAAGAAATCTACGAGCGCATTCAACGTGAGAAGCATCCGGTGCCTATGACGTAGCCTCACGACGGGCTTCATCAAACATTGGGAGCCAACGACGCATGCTGCGAGCGGTGCGCATTCCAAAAACTCTTCAACGCGTCGATCTGCGCCGAGCGTGGGCACCGCACCTAACTACTTGAACAGCACAGCTACCGGTACAAGAGAATCGCGTAAGTAGTTCTGTTTACTTTTCCTGAATCGACCTCTTCTCGTTGCGATGCATGAATTAGCGCAACGGCTGCGCAAAACAAACGGGAGGTTTCGATGCGTAGAATCTCTAGTCGCGTTCACTCATCTTCGATGTCATTCCTTTTCGCAGCCGTATTCTGGTGCGCCGGGGCGGACGCCCAGATACTTGTTGACTTCGACCTGCCCGCGCAACCCTTGGCACGCTCGCTCAAAGCGATCGGAACCGCGACGAATACAGATGTTGGATTCAGCGCGAGTCAAGTCGCAGGGCTTCTCGCGCCCCCGCTCAAGGCAAGTCTCACCGTGGATGGCGCGCTCGAGCGCGTGCTGGCAGGGACCGGATTGCGACCCCAGCACCTGGACGACCACACCATCATGATCGCCTCTACTGAATCGTTCACCGCGAGCTCTGCGGAAACTAAACAGTTGGCGGCGAAAGCATCCGCACTGCCGGGACAGTCTGCGGATTTTCTGCGCACTATAAATGCGGTCGATATTCCGTCATCGCTAATTTTGGCCCAGACTAATTCGTCCGTTCCGAAAGACGCGAAGAATTCAGAGGGCGCAGGCGACCGAAGTGCCTCAGATCAACTACAGGAAATCACAGTTACGGGGTCTCACATTCGCGGTGAGGCCCCTGCCGGTTCGGAACTCAGAGTCTATAGTCGCGAGGAAATTGATCAATCCGGCGCCGCTACGATGGATCAATTTGCTCGACTAGTGCCACAGAATTTCTCCAATAACGATAGCGTCGCCAATTTTGGCTCGCCCATCGCTGGTCTTGCACCGTTCTCAGGAGGCGGAAATAACATCACAGGCAGTGCGGCGTTTAACCTGCACGGGCTCGGTCCATCGGCAACCCTGACTTTACTAAATGGCCATCGAGTAGCGTCCGCGGGTTCCGATGGCTCGCTCATCGATATCTCTCAAATTCCGCTGAGCGCCGTCGATCATATCGAAGTTCTCAGCGACGGCGCAGCAGCGATTTACGGGGCCGATGCGGTGGCGGGAGTCGTGAACATTGTAACTCGCAAGGACTTCGACGGAGCTGAGACGGGGCTTCGCTACGGTGGAGCGACCGATGGCGGGGCACACGAAGTAACAGTTTCGCAGTTGTTCGGGCATTCCTGGGACACCGGGAACGCCTTACTGACCTACGAGTACGACAAGCAAGGGGGACTTGATGCCTCAGAGAGATCATACGTCCCGAGCCAAGGGGGTCCCTACTCGCTCGTCCCCGAAAATCGCCGCAACAGTGTCGTTGTATCCGGCAGTCAGGCGTTGGGTGCCTCTACCACAATCTCGGCTGATGCAATCTATAGCGATAGGGCCACGTCCTATGACACGACGTTCACTTCTCCCTCTTCAATATTTTACGGCTACGCGTCAGACGAAAAGCAAACTGGAATCACGCTATCCATTGAACATAGACTCGACCATGACTGGCACGTATCGCTCGCTGGAAGCTACTCAAAATCGCAGCAAGATTGGAGCCAACTCGACAGCCCATCCGGCGAATCTGCAAAAACCCTATTTCAGACGCTTGATACCGACTCGGTGCTCAGGGAGGTAGACGCGTTGGCCAGTGGCTCGCTCGTGTCGATCCCTGGCGGCCCGATCAAGGCGGCGTTAGGCGGCAGCTTCCGGACAGAGCAGTTCGCCGAAAGCAATATCGTAGAGCCTTCTACGAACAACAGCATACCGGCCTCGCAGCGCCACGTCTCCAGTACCTTTGCTGAGGTTGCTGTTCCTTTAGCGAGCGAAAGCAATGGCATATTGGGGATGCGGCGTCTCGACCTGTCCGCCGCCGTCCGCTACGACGACTACAGCGACGCTGGTTCAACGACAAACTACAAACTCGGCGCGGCGTGGGCGCCGGTCGTTTGGCTCACCTTTAAGAGTACATTCGGAACTTCCTTTCGCGCGCCACTTCTTAGTCAATTACACGAGCTGGTGACTTCATACGCATTCCCATTTCCCGACGCAGCTTCACCCACGGGGAGTACTGATACTTTGTTTGAGCTCGGCGGAAATCCGGCGCTTAAGCCCGAGAAGTCGCGATCGCTCACCATTGGATTCGATGTCAAAACGGCTGAACACCCAAATTTTCAGCTCTCGGCCAATTATTTTCGCATCAACTTCGACGACAGAATTGAGAATCCACCAGTTATAGGAAACACGATATTCACAACTCTTCTGTCGCCATTTATTACTCGCAACCCCGCGCTCGCCGTAGTACAGGCGGCCTTCAATAGCCCAGGATTTCTATTTGATTTTGGTGGCCCAGGGTTCACGCCTGCCGGCGCCGCCGCCGTGGGGGCGATATTCGACGATCGGGTAGCAAATATCGCCACCACCAAGGAGTCAGGGCTCGATTTGAGCACGAGTTACCGACAGCCGACCGAGTATGGTCAATTTGGGATTTCTCTTGACCTAACACACCTTTTTCGAAACGACTTTCAGTCGATAAATGGGGTGCCGTCCTTTGCGCTACTGAATGTTGTGGGCGAACCCCCAAAATGGAAAGGGCGTGCGGGTGTCTCTTGGATGCAAGGCCCGCTCACGGCGTCCGCCTTCATCAATGTTGTCAACGCGTACGAGAACAATTTGCTCATCCCCGAACAGTCGATCAGCGCATGGACGACCTGCGATCTGTATCTCGGTTATAAGACGCACGGCTATGAGGCATCTCCGCTGATGAGGAATCTCACGGTGGCCTTGATCGTGAGTAACGTTGCCGACCGGAGGCCTCCGTATGTCGCACTTCCAGCAGGGCAACCTCAGATACCCTTTGATGCAGCAAACGCATCACCCGTAGGGCGCCTAGTCATGCTTCAACTCATAAAGGGCTGGAAGCGCCGATGAGAGAGCGAAGAAGCGAAACCTTCTTAGCAGCGGTAGCTGTTTGCCTGCTCGTATTCGGCAGCACTGCGATCGGAGATGTGCCCGCCGGTCCACTAACGCCGAGCGACGCTGTGGCAACAACGCGATTCATGTCCGTTGGGCCCACCGAAGAGTTGATTTCCCGCTCGCCGGATGGTTTGCGGTATATCGTGCGTCTGGTCAGAGGCGACCGGATTAGAAATGGAGTATGGATCGACATACTCTGCGGTAGCCTAATCTCGTTGAAGGCTGCCGTGCCATCGGTCGTCGCACACCTATTCTCCACAGGCCGAGGAGTTCCGGGCTATGGGGGAGCGTCTGCGGACTCAGTGGGATACCTGAGCCCAGTGAGATGGGTAAATAGTCGAAAAATCGCATTTCTGTTCAGCGACAAGCGCGAGCGACGCCAGATCGTAACTGTAGACTTACTTTCCAAACGAATTGAATTCGAGACCGCTGTTACCACGCAGCTTCAGGCTTTCGATATTGCCGCAAGCGGAGATCTCGTGTATCTCGCGGACACAAGCCCGCCGGACGTGAAGAAAGCGGCAATTCGTGGTTTTGTTGTCCCTGAAGGCACCGATGCAATGTCCATCGTCGCCGGCTACTTTGACGGGTCAACCGCTGACAGCCGCGACGCCCGTGCCGTGTGGTTTGCCAAGAGTGCGGGCCATAGCGCGAAGAGGATCACGTTCGTTGATCACAGGGTGGATGGAGGATACCCTCAGGTACAACATGTCAGTCTTTCACCCGACGGTAGTCACGCGATAGTCACTGCTCGAGCAGGCGCTATACCCGCCGAATGGGAGGCGTATCTGGGCCGAACGTTTGGTTTCAGTTCCCCCTCGTTCGAATCGCAGTTTCGCACCGCACGTGCAGATCCGACGAGCGTTGAGGCACGACGAATTGTGCAGTTTTTTCTGGTCGACGTTGGGCGCAGCACTGCAAGACCGTTGTGGGACGCGCTCGCTCCTCAGAAGAGTTGGCTGTCGAGTTGGAGTTCGGACGGAAGATTCGTCATTCTCAGTCCCATACCTATTCCGGTAGCGGAGCAGACGAGGAACAGAACTGACTTGCAGACGGTAATTTTCGACATCTTCAGCGGGGAGCACTGGTTCCTTCCCACAGGAGGCACGGCAGTACAGAGAGTCACTTGGAGAGCTCGTGACAAGGTAGATCTGGACCGACGTACAGCGGGGCAAGACGTCACGGAGTGCTATACCGTTGCGAAAGGTAGCCGGCTCAGAGAAGCTGACTGTAGTGTTGGGCACTCGACGACGGGCCACACGATCGACATCAACGTTCGAGAACATCTAAACGCCCCACCACGCCTATTCGCGTTAGATAAGAGCAGCGGGTCGGAACACGAAATTCTAAATCCTAATCCGGCGTTGAATGCTAGTTACAAACTTGGAATCGTCAAATACCTCGAAGGAGTCCTGAGCACGGGAGAACGCTGGAGTGGACAACTCACGCTTCCGGTGGAATACGAAGCAGGCAAAGGGTATCCGCTTGTCATGCAGAGCCAAGGAACACTGGTGAGCCCAAGCAAGTTTACGCTGTATGGTTGGGCACAAGAGAGTGGTCTCGGTCCTTGCTTGATTGCCCCTTATGCAGCACAAACACTCGCTGGACGTGGCATCGCGGTTTTACATTTTGGTGTCGAGGCCAAATACGGCGGTCCCGCTGAAGCGGAGGTGACGCAACGCGCATTTGAAGAACTTGCCCGCAAACTCGTCGCGGACGGGGTTGTTGACGAGCGCCGCATCGGAATAAGTGGGTTCAGTCGGATGGGATATCTTGCCTATCACGCTATTTCTCACTCAAAATTTCCGTTTGCCGCAGCGGTGGTCGCAGATAATGTCGACTATAGCTATGTGCAAACAGTACTTGGAGCCAACTACTCGGACGCTGCTACAGCGATCGGGGCCCCAGCATTTGGAGTCGGCTTGCAAACGTGGTTTCAACGAGCTACCGGATTCAATGTTGAAGCGATTCGCGCACCACTCCTCCTGATAGGACAGTCCAGCGGAGCGCAAGTAAATATTCTGCAGCAGTGGGAGATTCTGAGTCGACTGCGCTGGTTGCAACGTCCGGTTGAGATGTATCTAATGCCGGATATCGATGCGCATCCGTCACATAATATGCAGAACCCAAATCAAGTGATTGCGGTACAAGAGCGGGCGGTCGACTGGTTCGACTTCTGGCTAAATGATCACGAAATGCCAGTCGTGCAAAAGGCAGTTCAGTATGAACGATGGCGTCGACTGAGACTCCTGCGCACGATCGGCACCGAAAAAGGCGCACCGCAACCCCAATAAGAATTGCTACGACCTGCAGTGGAGCGAGCAGGATGCCGTCGGCCTTGGCTAATGGTAAACAGGGCTTGTCTCACCTTCAGCACGGAACGGCTCGCTCTATCCAGGCACGGGACCAAGCTTCTGCAGAGATCGTCGCCCATAAGAGCCCAAGGGGCAAAGCGCTTCGCGTCGTCTGCCCCGGGAGACTGTCATCAAGCTTTTTGCGGTCCAATATCCCCTGCCGCACTAGTACCCCTTCGACGAGAAGATCACGGATAAATTGTTCGTTGTATGCAATCAGCTCTCGGAGATGAAGATCAGAGGAGCCCTTTGTGGTACGAGTTCTAACGATGTGTGGGAGTTCGAGTTCAAAAGCATCTCGGGCCAGTGCCCTGTCCCAGCCGTCATACAATAAAACATAGGACGGGAGGCGCAGGCAAAGCTCCATCAATGGCTCACTCGTAAGGGGATGTACAAGTTCAGATTCGAGAGGATCGTGAAGAACGTTGAAATAGACGGAGTTGAAACTGAGGCTTGCGATTTGTGCAAATTTTCCAAGCGGAACTCCTTCCAGATCGTGAAGCCATGGATGTACAAATCGAAGCGGTTGATCGGAGAATGCAGCTTGGCTGGCCTCAGTTGTCAGCAACGAATCGTTTTGCCGTGAAAACTCCCCGGGTTGAAATTGCTTGGGAGGGTTGAGAAGTCCGCCTGTAATTGCACCGCGAAGAACAGCCCAAAGGGAGACGCGATCCATCTGGGCCGAGTTCAAGGCGATTTGCAGGAACCGCCGATCAAGCCCATGCGTTCGAAGATACTCAGACGCCGTAGGCGCCGCAGGCGGCATTTGAAACAGTGAGTCTCCCATGATGCCGGTAAATCTGGCGGTTGCACCAAGTTGGTCGGCCAAATCGATCTCCCTTTGATCGCACACGCCCCGCGACATGTAGGCGACCGGCGATTCCGCTCTAGGTAGGGCGAGAAGCACATCCATCGGAATCGAGCTGTTATGGCGATATTCGACGAGTGGAAATTTCGTCTTCTCGGCGACCGCTCGCGCATACTGCCGTTCGTCGCCGTATGTACCTCGCGAATAGTAATTGACGTACGTGACGCTTGGCTGACTTGGCGCAAGCTTTAAGGACACAGCGGTAATTGACGAGTCCAGTCCCCCCGACAGTCGCTGCACTATTCGCGGGTGCACGGAGGCCCACGTGGAAACGCAGGCGCGCACTGTCGATCTCAGCGACCGTTTCGCCTCAGAGGAATCTTCGACGGAGGGCTGTCGGGCGATCTTAGCCGCATTCCAATGAAATCCTCGGCTCAGTCCGTCATTCGAAATCCTATGAAACTCGCCCGTTCCCAACTCGCTGATCTCATTGAGGCCGGTCTCACGACTGCTCACACGCGTTGATGCGGCGAAAGCGGCGACAAAGTCCCAATTTATCGTGAGGTGCATTAGCCTTAACTGAGCCAAATCTTCAATGGTTGAAAAATATAGTCTGGCTCCGCCATGGCTTGCATTGAGGCAGGGTTGGTGGCATGCGGGCGAACGAAAGACCCACTGTACACGGTTGGTTTCGTCTACCAAGAAGGCGACGTAGTGGCCCCAGTAATTGTCGAGGAGATAGCGGCCCCCGGAAACGAGGATCCTTGCTCGGATGTTGCTATTACAGTTGAAGTCGGCCTGCGATGAACCGGCACTGTCAAAGCTATCACGGGGTCGTGTAAACAGAGTGCCAAATACCATGCCTCCATGGTCGGGAATTGGATTGATCGGGTACGGGGGGTTGTTGCGGTTGGAGACGTAGAACTCGAATCCGTTGAGCCGACACGCAGGGACGAGGTGAGGGCAGCGCTGTGCAATAGCTGCGGTGATATGAACGACAGTGTCGCAACTGGAGCGCTGTTCCACGTTCCACAGCACGGCAAAGAAATCATGGTTCACTTCAGCGTGTCCGTTCCGCTTTGTCCCCGCAGGGCAAAAATGTGCCCGACCCGCGAAAAGTCCTTCTTGCACACAAAATGCTCACTGGCTTCATACAGCAATAATTGGAACATATAGCTCTGCGATTTCCAGTCTCTCGTTCAATACCAGCGAATCAATTTGCAGCCAGCTGTGCGCCGCAAAGGGCCGTGTACGAACACCGATGACCCATGTCGGAAAGACGCTGTAACTAGCAAGGAATTCGACCAGCACTATTGAGTCAAAGAGACAATGATCTTTCGCCGCATAGAGCCAAGGGGTCAGGAATCGAAAAACACGCACGAGCTCTACAATATTCGTACTGGGTTGGACGACGGAGGAATGTCGGTCCTTGCGGGCTCGAACGCGCCGCACTGTGCTCGCTAGAGATCCGAACTCCATTTCGAAAACTGCGCGAATGTACGCCAGCAAGAACTTCCAGATGTACAGGCTGTTAACACGCGGATAAGGCCGAATCGTCCCTCTAAATGGGATGGCGTTGGTCTGTCGCAACACGGGAAACTCGATTGATTTCCCAGCTTCGGGGCAATTCGTAAGAAGCATCGGCCCGGTTAAAAGAGAATTGACGATTGCCGCGGAGGCTTTTTCGTCAGCTGGTTCGGCATCTGCATTTGAGGTACCGGCAGATCCGCGCCAGCCCTCAATATGGGGAACTAGTGCGCGAGTTTTCTGAAGATCAAGACCGAAGTATTGCCCGGACTTTAGATCCATGAAGACAGCCCCGTCGGCGGTTTGACATGCGTACACGTCATTGCGAAGCAGCACTTTCATTGATGTTTGTCCGCGTTGGCAGCCTGAGAAGACAGGTGTGCGGTCGACCAGGACCGCACACCTGAATGGCTAAGCATGAGAAGTTAGCCCGTAAAGAACTCCGTCGGATTAGTGTGGTCTGTCGTCGGCGGGCTTCCATTCATCTTGGTTTGAGCCTTCACGCTGCCAAGTTGAATGACAAACGCTGTCGAGCTGCATGTGTCGGCGCGCTGTCTGGTGGACTCCGTCGAATCGGAGGCTCTTCGAATCCCAAAAAGTTTCGTGTTCATAACATATTCCTCTGATTGTGTAAGTGATAGCAAGCCATTCGAGATGGCGTGATTGACGTGACTACCATGTGAAGGAAATGTCAAACGCAAATTGGTGGTCAAAACAAAATTGATGCTGAGCCGGTCATACACGAGAAGTTTTGCATGGCCACGCCTAGATCCGAGATGTTGGTGGTGTCGCCGCTTAAGTTAGCGTCCGCGGTGAAGCGGAGCAGGGAATTATCACGACGTTTCATGCGGTTGCGGAGTCGCGGCGTGAGACGCGTTGGATTTGTGTGCCGCCGACAAGCGACCACCCCGTGGTTGGTCGCAGAATCGAGCGTCGTGTCAGCCAGAATCTGCGCGCGGGGGGAAAAAACTGAAGCGTGGTCGTGGCAGACACCGCGAAGAGACATAAGTCCCATCACGCTTGAATCAAGTATTCAAAAATCGTTTTGCCTGACACCGCTGAAGTGTCATAACTGCCAGTTTCGTTGACTGGAGCGCAACGTGTTGGTAAATATCACTTGCGCCCCGACTCGGGCGTTCGGTTTCATCGAGAATCGTATCGTACCTCACGGAAGGTGACGATTAATCTGCTCGGGACTGCGGTCAGCGCCACGTTTGTTTCTGCATCGCTAGCGCTCCCGCAGTTGGTTTGCCAAAGGAGTGGATTGCCTTTCTCGAGGAGTCCGACGGGCTCAATCATGGAGGAGCCAGTGATGCCGCGTCCCGCTCGACTGCCGCCGATTCCGCTTGGATGGTACTACGTCGCTTTGCACAGCGTAACGAATAGGAGAATTGTCACCAGCCGCGCTGAGCTCAAGAGCGTGCTTAAGCTGCTGCGGGTGACACTGCGGCGGAGGGGCGCGCGACTGCACGCGGGTTACATCGCCGAGCACGAGGCGCATTTGGCGCTGCAAGCTGGGCCGGGCCGCTTGAGCGAGATCACGGGCAGCTTTCAGCACGAATACGCGCGTCTCTTCAATCGAACTCACCATGAGCATGGTTCGTTGTTTCGATCGCACCATCACGAGCTTTTGATCCAGCACCAGAAATATCTGGTGCCGCTCGCACACTTCATTCACTGGATTCGCCGCGTCGGGGCCCCGCACGACTATCAGGACGGCCTGTGGTGGAGCAGCGATTCGATTTACCGAGGAAGCAAGAAACAGGACTGGGTGACAACAAACGTCGTCCTTCGCATGTTGACTCACGGCGCATACAGCCGTGAGATTCAGGAGGAAGCGTATCGAAAATTGTTCGACCAGGCGCCATCACCAAGCTACGCCCGTTTTTTCAGGCATGGTTCTGCGCGCGATCCACGGCTTTTGGGCGATGAACAGTTCATCGACGACATGTCGCGCAAGACCGGTCGACGCTCACTGAATTCAACCGGACGTGCGCGCGATCTTGAAGGGGACATTCCAGGTGTCGTGATGCAGGTGATAGAGCAATTCAATGCTCTATGCGATCAGCGATTACCGCCGCGCCAAGCCGCTGCTTGGAGACGTATCGTGACGTACGAAACCTTGCGCTCCAGATCGCGCAAGCGCCCGCTGCCGATGGTGCGAGCCTTGAGTGTGTCGTACCTCATCAAGCATAAAATCGCCACGCCTGCACAAGCGGCGCGCTTCTTCGATTGCGGTCCAAGACCCGTATCTGCAAATAGGCGGCGTTTCTATGAGGCGCGCTTTCGCGAATGCCTTGGTGCCAAGCCCGAAATACTGTTTTGCCCTGACTTCGGCGAACGGAACGTTGCAGGGAATGAAGACCATGATGACGGCTCCTGACCGCGCGGCTTGTCGGCGGCCGTGGGGTGGCGTATCGGAAATCGTGAACATCCTCTGGAATGATGCCGACCGCTTCGTGAGGAGGCGCCTGGCGGCCGTCATGCTGCTGGTCATCGCGGCCTCGGTGTTGACGGCGCTCGGACCGCTCGCGTTGAAGTGGCTGGTGGATGGATTCACGGGTCAGCCGCGCAACCCGCTATCGCCTTCCATCCTCGTCGGGGCCTATGTTCTTAGCCAATTTCTGGCGCGAGCTGTGGGCGAGGTTCGCGGTCTCGTGTACGCGCGCGCAGAGCGGCGAATGTTCCGTGTGCTGAGCGGCCGTCTCTTCGCGCACATCCTGCGGCTGCCGTTGCGCTTTCATTTGGACCGCAAGACCGGCGCGGTAAGTCAAACCTTGGAGAACGGTCTGACGGGTTACCAAATGATCCTGCACCACTTCGTCTTCACCCTCCTGCCGGTCACGGCCGAATTGGGAACGATCATCATTGTGCTGGTACGTCTGGGACACCCCGTTTTTCTGTTGTTGTTCTGCGGTGCTCTCGTTTGCTATTCCGCGGTCTTCACGCATGCCGCAAAGACCATTGCTCGATCAGCCAGGAGCGCATCCGCCGCTCACGTGGATGCGGCTGCTCAAATGACCGATACGCTGTTGAATGTGGAATTGGTGAAGCACTTTGCCGCCGAGTCTATCGTGCAGGACCGGGTGGGCCGTGCGCTGTCGCGCACGGAGGCCGAGTGGGTGGGCTTTTATCGCCGCTACGCCGTCAATGGTGTGACAGTCTCAACGATTTTCGCCACCTTCCTGGCTGCCACCACGCTGTATGCCGTGCGTGAGGTTGAGGGAGCCCGATTAACCGTGGGCGACTTTGTCCTGGTCACCACGTATATGTTGCAGGTCATTCGACCCGTCGAGGCGCTCGGCTACGCGATGCAGGGATTCTCGCAAGGTGCTGCCATGCTGGAAAAAGTGCTTGCGCTCTTCCACGAAAAATCAGAGCCGCAGCAACCGGGCAATGTCGTGCACCATGACGGTCCCGGTCAATTGGAATTTGAGAACGTGACTCTGTCCTATGGGGCTCACCGCGCGGCACTCCGAGATGTGAGCTTCAAGGTTCCGGCAGGCAAGACCGTGGGCATTGTCGGCGCCAGCGGGTCGGGCAAGTCGACGCTCGTACGTCTGCTGGTGCGGCTGCTAGAACCGGACGCCGGCAGAATCTTTCTGGATGGCGTGCCGATTTCCGCACTCTCGCTGGCGACCTTGCGTCAATCGATTGCGGTCGTCCCCCAGGATGCCGTGCTCTTCAACGATTCCGTCGGCGACAACATCGGCTTTGGAAAGGAAAATTGCACACAGGCTGAGATTGAGCAGGCGGCAGGTCGGGCGCACCTTCACGACTTCATCGCGAGCTTGCCCGATGCCTACGATACGAACGTCGGGGAGAGAGGGCTCAAGCTTTCGGGCGGGGAAAGACAGCGACTCTCGATTGCGAGAGCCGCAATCAAGCGCCCGCGAATCTATATTTTCGATGAAGCCACTTCGGCACTCGATTCGGCAACCGAACAAGAGATTGTGCGAAACTTGCGGGAAATATCTCAGTCCGTCACAACACTTGTGATCAGCCACCGCCTGTCAACTGTCGCGCACGCCGACGAGATCATCGTGCTGGAGACAGGGGCGGTGGTCGAGCGGGGCACGCACGAATCATTGCTGCGACAACACGGCAGGTACGCTGCGTTCTGGGCGGCACAACAGACCGGATCCTCGTTCGGCGGCTATTCGTCCTTTAAGCCGCAAGCCGGTGATCGCTTGCGCTGAGCTCGCTTGGTTCAGTGGACATTTCTGGATCAAGGAAGGATATGCAAAATACCTCCTCGATCTTGTTTCGCAGCAGGCGCTCCCGCAATACGCCCGGATCCAGACCGTCGATAGACCGCGCCACCAACTCGCGCGCCAGCTGCGCCACAGAGGGGAAGTAGTATGGACCGTCGAGGGGATTGTCTTGATACTCCAACGCGACGACCATACAGGCGAGCAGCGACTCGGCTTTGCATAGGTTGTCGCGTTCGGCTTGGATTGCTTCGTGCAGACGTTTGGGGACCGGAACACCGTACTCGTGCCGATTTTGAGCATCGTCCGGTGTAATGAGGGGCCGACTTCGAAGCTGCCGGGTCTTGGACGAGCGCCGCCGCGTAACCATAGTGATACCTCGCATTCCCGTTGATTATCGCTGCGCAAAATCTAGCATACAGGTCGATAACTGTACATATATCCAGGTGAACCGGGCCTCGAATTGGCGGGTCTCTATTGCACTGCGGTAACGACGGGCCGTGGTGGCGCGCGTCGCGGCGACGCCTCGCTACCCCGCCCCCATCTGTACCCGGTTTCTGCCCAAAGCCTTGGCGCGATACAGCGCCGCATCGGCATCGGCAACCAGGCGGTCTGCGAGCGCCTTGAGATCCTGCTCGTCTCTCCCCGGTGCGACCGCTGCAACGCCCACCGACACGGTCAGGCTGCGCGAGATCTGCGAGTTGAGCGCAAAGGGCATCGCTTCGATC
>Ga0193728_1001064_pt1 | contig 13747 bp, 7 predicted proteins | sample U1c1metaG_FD_143037 | JGI IMG/M metagenome (GOLD analysis project Ga0193728, IMG submission 143037) | Soil microbial communities from a riparian zone of the East river system, Colorado, United States - U1c1 | ecosystem: Environmental > Terrestrial > Soil > Riparian zone | place: USA: East River...
GGCCGGCTGCAGCCGGGGAAAATCTTCCTGGCGGATACCGGAGCGGGCCGGATCGTCGAGGACGACGAGGTCAAGGCCACCCTGGCCGGGCAGCAGCCGTACGCCGAGTGGCTGCACGCCGGGCTGCTCCACCTCGACGACCTGGCCGGCCGCGCCCGCCCGCTGCCCGACGGCCGGGCCCTGGTCACCCAGCAGCAGGCGCTCGGCTACACCGAGGAGGAGCTGCGGGTCGTCCTGGCGCCGATGGCCCGGTCCGGCGCCGAGGGCATCGGCTCGATGGGCACCGACACGCCGCTGGCCGTCCTGTCCGACCGGCCCCGGCTCGTCTTCGACTACTTCTCCCAGCTGTTCGCGCAGGTCACCAACCCGCCGCTGGACGCGATCCGGGAGGAACTGGTCACCTCCCTGGCCGCCACCGCCGGGCCGGAGCACAACCTGTTCGACCCGGGGCCGGCGTCCTGCCGCCAGATCGTGCTGCCGTTCCCGGTGCTCGGCCCGGCCGACATGGCCAAGATCGTGCACATCAACGACGACGGTGACCTGCCCGGCTTCGCCGCCCACGTGGTGGACGGCCGCTACCCGGTGGCCGACGGCGGGGACGGCCTGCGCCGGCGGCTGGCCGAGATCCGCGCGGAGGTCTCCGCCGCCATCACGGGCGGCGCCCGGATGATCGTGCTGTCCGACCGGGCCGGCGCCGACGGCGAGCACCTCGCGCCGATCCCGTCGCTGCTGCTGACCGGCGCGGTGCACCATCACCTGATCCGGCAGCGGACGCGCAGCCTGGCCGGCCTGATCGTGGAGGCCGGCGATGCCCGCGAGTGCCACCACATCGCGCTGCTCATCGGCTACGGGGCCGCGGCCGTGTGCCCGTACCTGGCCATCGACACGGTCGAGGAAATGGCGGCGCGCGGCCTGCTGCCCGGCGTCACCCCGGAGCGGGCGGGCGCCAACCTGATCAAGGCGCTCGGCAAGGGCCTGCTCAAGATCATGTCCAAGATGGGCGTCTCGACCGTCGCCTCCTACACCGGCGCGCAGATCTTCGAGGCGGTCGGGCTGAGCGCCGAGGTCATCGACACCTGCTTCGCCGGGACATCCTCGCCGCTGGGCGGGGTCGGCTTCGACGAGCTGGCCGCCGAGGCGGCCCAGCGGCACGGCCGGGCGTTCCCGGCGCGCGGCGCCGCCCCGGCGCACCGGCGGCTGGAGACCGGCGGCGAGTACCAGTGGCGCCGCGAGGGCGAGCCGCACCTGTTCAGCCCCGAGACGGTGTTCAAGCTGCAGCACGCCACCCGCAGCGGCCGCGCCGACATCTTCGCCGAGTACACCAGGCTCGTCGACGACCAGGCGGCGCACCTGATGACGCTGCGCGGGCTGCTGCGGATCCGGGGCATCGACGCCGCGGTGCCGTCACCCCGCCCGCCGGTCCCGCTGGACGAGGTCGAGCCGGTCTCGTCGATCGTGCGGCGGTTCGCCACCGGGGCGATGTCCTACGGCTCGATCTCGGCCGAGGCGCACGAGACCCTGGCCATCGCCATGAACCGGATCGGCGGCCGGTCGAACACCGGCGAGGGCGGCGAGGACGCCCGGCGGTTCCTGCCCGACGAGAACGGGGACCTGCGCCGGTCGGCCGTCAAGCAGGTCGCCAGCGGCCGGTTCGGGGTCACCAGCGAGTACCTGGTCAACGCGGACGACCTGCAGATCAAGATGGCCCAGGGGGCTAAGCCGGGCGAGGGCGGCCAGCTGCCCGGGAACAAGGTCTACCCGTGGATCGCCCAGACCCGGCACGCCACCCCCGGCGTCGGGCTGATCTCGCCGCCGCCGCACCACGACATCTACTCCATCGAGGACCTGGCCCAGCTCATCCACGACCTGAAGAACGCCAACCCGCGGGCGCGGGTGCACGTCAAGCTGGTCGCCGAGCCGGGCGTGGGCACCGTCGCCGCCGGGGTCTCGAAGGCGCACGCCGACGTCGTGCTGATCTCCGGGCACGACGGCGGGACCGGCGCCGCCCCGCTGACCAGCATCAAGCACGTCGGGGCGCCCTGGGAGCTCGGCCTGGCCGAGACCCAGCAGACGCTGCTGCTCAACGGCCTGCGCGACCGGATCGTGGTCCAGGTGGACGGCCAGCTGAAGACCGGCCGGGACGTGGTCATCGCGGCGCTGCTGGGCGCCGAGGAGTTCGGCTTCGCCACCGCCCCGCTCGTGGTCGCCGGCTGCGTGCTGATGCGGGTCTGCCACCTGGACACCTGCCCGGTGGGCGTGGCCACGCAGAACCCGGAGCTGCGCAAGCGGTTCGCGGGCAAGCCGGAGTTCGTCGTGAACTTCTTCGAGTTCCTGGCCCAGGAGGTCCGCGGCTACCTGGCCGCGCTCGGCTTCCGGTCGATCGCCGAGGCGGTCGGCCACGCCGAGCTGCTCGACTCCGAGCGGGCCGTGGCGCACTGGAAGGCAGCCGGCCTGGACCTGTCCCCGGTGCTGCACGTGCCGCAAGACGGCCCGGGCGGCGACCTGCCCCGCGGTGACCTGCACTGCACCACGCGGCAGGACCACGGGCTGGAGAAGGCGCTGGACAACACGCTGATCCTGCTGGCCGAGGGCGCGCTGGAGCAGGGCACCCCGGTCCGGCTGGAGCTGCCGGTGCGCAACGTCAACCGGACGGTCGGCACCATGCTGGGCAGCGAGGTGACCCGGCGCTGGGGCGGCAGCGGGCTGCCCGACGACACGATCGACGTGTCGCTGGCCGGTTCCGCGGGGCAGTCGCTGGGCGCCTTCCTGCCCCGCGGGGTGACGCTGCGCCTGTCCGGAGACGCCAACGACTACCTGGGCAAGGGGCTGTCCGGCGGGCGGATCATCGCCGCGCCGGACCCGCAGGCCACCTTCGCCGCCGAGCAGCACGTCATCGCCGGCAACGTGATCGGCTACGGCGCGACCAGCGGCGAGATCTTCCTGCGCGGCGTGGTGGGGGAGCGGTTCTGCGTGCGGAACTCGGGGGCCACGGCGGTCACCGAGGGCACCGGCGACCACGGCTGCGAGTACATGACCGGCGGCCAGGTGGTCGTGCTCGGCCCGACCGGCCGCAATTTCGCGGCCGGGATGTCGGGGGGCGTCGCCTACCTGCTCGACCCCGACCCGGCCCAGGTCAACACGGAGATGGCGGACCTGGAGCCGCTGCCCGGGCCGGACGGCGCGGCCCTGGAGGAGCTGCTCCGCCGGTACCACGCGGAGACCGGCTCGGTGGTGGCGGCGCGGCTGCTGGCCGACTGGCCCACTGCGGTGGCCCGGTTCGCCCGGGTGATGCCCAAGGACTACAAGCGGGTGCTCGACGCGGCCCAGCGGGCGCAGCGTGACGGGCTGAACGTCGACGAGGCCGTCATGGCCGCGGCGCAGGGCTGAGAGGAGCGACTTCGATGGCTGACCCCAGGGGCTTCATGACGACGCCGCGCCAGGTGCCGGCCCGGCGCCCGGTGGACGTGCGGATCCAGGACTGGCGCGAGGTGTACCTCGATTTCGGGCACCGCGAGCTGGAGTCGCAGGCCGGGCGCTGCATGGACTGCGGCATCCCGTTCTGCCACGAGGGCTGCCCGCTCGGGAACCTGATCCCGGAGTGGAACGACCTGGTCCGCACCGGGGAGTGGCGCGCGGCGGCCGAGCGGCTGCACGCGACCAACAACTTTCCCGAGTTCACCGGGCGGCTGTGCCCGGCGCCGTGCGAGAGCGCATGCGTGCTCGGGATCAACTCCGACCCGGTGACGATCAAGCAGGTTGAGGTGGAGATCATCAACCGCGCCTGGGCGGAGGGCTGGGTGCCGCCGCGGCGGCCGTCGCCGGCCGCGGCCGCGGCCGGGCGGCGGGTGGCGGTCATCGGCTCCGGGCCGGCCGGCCTGGCCGCGGCCCAGCAGCTCACCCGGGCCGGCCATGCGGTGACCGTCTACGAGCGGGCCGACGCGCCCGGCGGGCTGCTGCGGTACGGGATCCCGGAGTTCAAGATGGAGAAGAGCCATCTGGACCGGCGGCTGGTCCAGATGCTCGCCGAGGGCACCGAGTTCCGCTGCGGGGTGGCCGTCGGCGACCAGGTCACCGCCGCGCAGCTGCGCCGCGACTTCGACGCGATCGTCCTGGCCTGCGGCGCGACCGTGCCCCGCGGCCTGCCGGTGCCGGGCGCGGGCCTGGACGGCGTGCACCAGGCCATGGACTTCCTGCCGCTGGCCAACCGGGCGGTGGCCACGCACCGCGCCGCGACGGCGAACCGCGACGCGTCGCAGGCGGGTCAGGTTCCGGCCCCGCGCCTGGCGCCGCCGGGCCCGGCCGACCTCGAGGTCTCCGAGCCCGCCATCTCGGCCCGCGGGCGTCACGTGGTCATCATCGGGGGCGGCGACACCGGCGCGGACTGCCTGGGCACCGCGCTGCGCCAGGGCGCCGCCTCGGTGACCCAGCTGGAGATCCTGCCGCGGCCGCCGCAGGCCCGGCCGGCCACGCAGCCCTGGCCGACCTACCCGATGACCTACCGGGTCAGCAGTGCCCACGAGGAGGGCGGCGAGCGGGTCTACGCCGTGTCCACCCAGGAGTTCCTGGGCGACGAGGCGGGCCGGGTCCGCGCCCTGCGGCTGATCGAGGTCGAGCTCGACGGCCGGGACATCGCGCCGCTGCCCGGCACCGAGCGGGACCTGCCGTGCGACCTGGTCCTGCTGGCCATGGGCTTCACCGGCGCGGAGCGCGGCCGCCTGGTCACCGAGCTCGGCGTCGACCTCAGCGAGCGCGGCAACGTGGCCCGCGACGCCCACTTCGCCACGTCGGCGCCGGGCGTCTTCGTGGCGGGGGACATGGGCCGGGGCCAGTCGCTCATCGTGTGGGCCATCGCCGAGGGCCGGTCGGCCGCGGCCGCGGCCGACCGCTACCTGGCGGGCGAGACGATGCTGCCGGCCGCGATCGAGCCGACGACGGTCTCCCTGCGGTAGGCGCGCGCCGGATGCTCCGGCCGGCCAGCCCGGCGGCCGGCTCCCCGGCCGGCTCCCCGGCCGGGGCAAACTGGCGCGACATGTCGGGCGGCACGGGTAACGTCACACAACATGCCGGTGGCTTACCTGCCGAGTCCGGCCCGCGGGCTCTGGCACCTCGGGCCGGTGCCGGTCCGCGCCTACGCGCTGTGCATCGTGCTGGGCGTGATCGCGGCGCTGTGGATCACCGACCGGCGCTACCGCGCCCTGGGCGGGCCGCGGCGCATGATCCTCGACGTGGCCACCGTGGCCGTCCCCGTGGGCCTGATCGGGGCGCGGCTGTACAGCGTGCTCACCAACCTGCGGCCGTACTTCGGCCCGGGCGGGGACTGGGTCTCGGTGTTCCGGATCTGGGACGGCGGGCTGGGCATGACCGGGCTGGCTGGCGCGGCGGCGGCCGGCGCCTGGCTCTACTGCCGCCGCCACGGGTACGCGCTGGCCCCGATGGCGCTGGCCGCGGTGCCCGCCCTGGCCGTGGCGCAGGCCATCGGGACCTGGGGCAACTGGTTCAACCAGCGGATGTACGGCGCGCCGTCGAGCCTGCCCTTCGCCGTCGCGATCGACCCGGTCCGCCGGGCCAGCGGGTACGAGAGCTTCTCCACGTTCCAGCCGGTCTTCCTCTACGAGTCGCTGTGGGACCTGGCGCTGGCCGGCGCGCTGATCTTCGCCATCCGGCGCTGGGCGCTCACCGGGGACCGGGCGTTCGCCCTGTACGCGGCGCTCTACGCGACGGGCCGGTTCGTGGCCGAGGTGCTGCGGATCGATGACGCCCCGCGGCTGCTGGGCATCCGGGTCACCGAGATCGGGATGCTGGCCGTCGCCCTCGCCGCGGTGGCCTACCTGTGCGTGGCCCGGTCCCGCCGCTCGCAGCCCGCCGCGGCTCCCGGCGGCGGGCCGGGCCCGGCCGCCTTCACCGCGGCCGGGTCCCCGGCGGGGGCCGATCCCGCCGGGAGCGCCGGGAGCGCCGGGAGCTAGGCCCCGAGCGCGCGCTGCCGGGGCGCGCGCTGCCGGGGCGCGGCGGCAGGCCGATGCTGACCCCCGCGGAGGTGCCGGGAGCGGGATTCGAACCCGCACGCCCTTTCGGACAGATGCTTTTGAGGCATCGGCGTCTGCCGTTCCGCCATCCCGGCATATCTCGCGATAATGGCGTTATCGATCTTAACGCAGCGCGAAGTCGGCCCGGGATCAATCTACCGGCCGCCGGGCCGGGCCGACCGGCGGTTGCGGGCCCGGCCTGGCAGCGGGGTGCTCGACGGCCCGGCGGCGGCGTGCGCGGCCGGGCGCCGGGAGGCCTGCGGGTAGTCCGGCTGAGCGGCGGTCAGGTGGTCTTAGGTAACCTCACCCCGTGAGCAAGTCGCTGAGCGTGGTTATCGCCGAAGACGAGGCCCTTATCCGGCTCGACCTGAAGGAAATGCTGGAGGAGGAGGGATACCTGGTCGCGGGCGAGGTCGGTGACGGCGCGTCAGCCGTCGACCTCGCGCAGCGCCTCCGCCCGGACCTGGTCATCATGGACGTCAAGATGCCCGGCCTGGACGGCATCTCGGCCGCTGAGCAGATCTCGGCCGAGCGCCTCGCCCCGGTCGTCATCTTGACCGCGTTCTCGCAGCGCGACCTGGTCAAGCGAGCCAGCGACGCCGGCGCCATGGCCTACCTGATCAAGCCGTTCACCCGGGCCGACCTGGTTCCGGCCATCGAGATCGCGGTCAGCCGGTACCAGGAGATCACGGCGCTTGACTCCGAGGTCACCGGGCTGCGGGAGCGGCTGGAGGTCCGCAAGCTGCTGGACCGGGCCAAGGGCCTGCTCCAGGCCGATCGCGGCATCACCGAGGCCGAGGCGTTCCGCTGGATCCAGAAGAGCTCGATGGACCGCCGGATGACCATGCGCGCCGTTGCTGAGGAAGTCGTCCAGGCCGCCCAGGAGGCCGCTGACGGGGCCGCCCCGGCTCCGCCAGCCCCCGCCGACGGCCCGGCCGACGCCCAGGGCACCTGACCGGCCCGGCGCGGGGCACCCGACCCGCGCCTCTCGTGTCCCGTGCATCGCGTCAGCCTCGCTGGTTTGCGGACCGCCGCGACCGTCCTTGATCAGGGGAAGATCGCTCACCTTCTGTGGTGAGCAATCTTCCCCTGATCTTGCAAGACCCCCGGGCGCAGCCAGCTGAGCCAGCTGGCGCCTGGGTCCCGGCGGAACGCAAGCGGGCGGGGCCGGGACACTCCCCCCGGACAGGCCCCGGCTCCCGCCGCTCGCTGCCGTCAGCGGCGCGCGCAAACGGCGGCTGGCCACTGACGGTCAAGAGCGCGGCCGGCCTTTGGTGCCATGTCAGCCTTCCCCGGGCTGGCACGTTCTCTACTCGGCCGTACCGCGCTCTGCGCCAACGGTAGCGACGCCCGGCCGCGCCGCGCAAAGACACGGGGATTCGCCGGCCGGTATGGGCTAAACGTCCCTCAAGTCGGACCCGCCGCGCCTGGCCCGCCGACCAGTGACGACGTCCCGGAACAGGCCGCTGGGCCGCTCGGCTCGCACCCGCGCGCCCCGCTTCTCAGTGATAACTATCTCGTACGTGCCCATCATGGCGCCGTCGTGCGCCAGCGGACGACGGCCGAGACCACGCCCTCCGATACGGAACGATGGTGCGTCGCGCTGATCTCCGTCCCGACCGTGATCCGGTCCGGGCCGGGCGCGCAGGGCGGCATACGGGGTCCCCGGGAGCGCAGCCGCGAAGGCCGGCTGCTCGGGCCCGAATGTCTCGCAGCAGCCGTTCGGCAGCGCGTTTGACCTGTACGCGGGCCATAACCTGCCGGTCTCCCGGTACACGCTGGCCAACTGCCGCGGCATGCAGGTCAAGATCCTGACCTATGGCGGCATCATCCAGTCCATCCAGGTGCCGGGCCGGGGCGGGCACGGGGCCGACGTCGTCCTCGGGTTCAAGACCCCGCAGGACTACGTCAATCTCGACAGCCCGGCGGTCACGGCCAACGGCGGGCCGTACTTCGGCAAGACCATCGGCCGGTACGGCAACCGGATCGCCAAGGGCACGTTCACATTGGACGGGAAGACCTACACGCTGCTCAACAACGGGGTACTCAACACGACCCAGCACTACCCCAACTCGCCGAACCAGCCCAACTTCCCGAGCACGGAACTGAAGCCCGGTCAGGTATTCAGCTCCAGCACCATCTTCCAGTTCTCCGCTTGACCAGTTTCGTCACTCCGATACCGGCAGTGGCGGGGGGCTCGGGCGGGTGCCGCCGAGGCGGCCGCCTGCCCGAGCCCCCCGCCGATGTCAGATTTGGCCACTAGACTTCCGGGGTGGCATCGAAGTCGGCGCCCAGCTCAGCTGGGCAACAGGCAACTGAGCAGGCCCAGGCCGATCCGCAGGCGGCTGGGCCAGTCGCGGCCGGGCCGGCAGCGGCCGGCCCGGCAGCGGCCGGGCCGGCGGCGGATGCTCCCGCGGGCGGGAGCCGGGGCCGGCTGCTGCTGCTCGACGGGCACTCGCTGGCCTACCGGGCCTTCTTCGCGCTGCCCGCCGAGAACTTCTCCACCACGACCGGGCAGCCGACCAACGCCGTCTACGGCTTCACGTCCATGCTCATCAAGGTCGTGACGGACGAGCGCCCGACGCACGTGGCCGTGGCGTTCGACCGCAGCGAGCCCACCTTCCGGCATGAGCAGTACGTCGAGTACAAGGCCAACCGCAAGGAGACCCCGACTGACTTCCGGGGCCAGCTGAGCCTGATCTCCGAGGTCCTGGACGCGCTCGGCGTCGCCCAGCTGTCGGTGGCCGGGTACGAGGCCGACGACGTGATCGCCACCCTGGCCACCCGGGCCGCCCGGGACATGGACGTGCTGATCGTCACGGGCGACCGCGACGCCCTGCAGCTGGTCACCGACGAGGTGACCGTCCTGATGACCCGCGTCGGCATCAGCAACATGACGCGGTTCACCCCCGAGGCGGTCGTGGAGAAGTACGGCCTGACCCCGGCGCAGTACCCCGACTTCGCCGCGGTCCGCGGCGACCCCAGCGACAACCTGCCCAGCATTCCCGGCATCGGCGAGAAGACGGCGGCCAAGTGGATCCGGGAGTTCGGTTCGCTGGCCGGGCTGGTCGACCGGGTCGGCGAGGTCGGCGGCAAGGCGGGCGAGAAGCTGCGCGACCACCTCGCCGCCGTGCTGCTGAACCGGCAGCTGACCGAACTGGCCAGGGACGTGCCGCTGCAGCTGACGCCGCATGACCTGCGCCCCGAGCCGTGGGAGCGGGAGAAGATCCACCAGCTCTTCGACACGCTGCAGTTCCGGGTGCTGCGGGACCGCCTCTACGCTCAGCTGCCCAACGGCATCGTCGAGGACCCGCAGGCCGCCGCCGACGTCGCGGCCGGCGAGGCGTTCGAGGACGTGGCCGAGGTCCCCGGCCCTGGCCAGCTGGCCGCGTGGCTGGCGGCGCACGCCAGCGGCCCGGGCCGGTCCGGCCTGGCGGTCACCGGCACCTGGGGCCGGGGCACCGGGGACCTGACCGGCCTGGCCATCGCTGCCCCGGACGGCTCGTGTGCCTTCACCGACCCGGCGGCGCTGGCCCAAGATGACGAGCAGGCCCTGGCCGGCTGGCTGGCCGACCCCGGCCGCCCCAAGGCGCTGCATGACGCGAAGGGCCCGATGCACGCGCTGGCCGCGCGGGGCCTGACGCTCGGCGGGCTGACCAGCGACACCGCCCTGGCGGCCTACCTGGCCCTGCCCGGCCAGCGCTCGTTCGACCTGGCCGACCTGGCCCTGCGGTACCTGAGCCGGGAGCTGCGGGACGCGCAGGCCAGCACCGGCCAGCTCACCCTGGACATGCCCGACCCCGCGCAGGCCGTCAACTCGCTGGCCCAGCGCGCCCAGGCCACCGCGGAGCTCGCCGACGCGCTCGACGCCGACCTGGAGGGGCGGGGCGCCACCGAACTGCTGGCCGACGTCGAGCTGCCGCTGGTCGGCGTGCTGGCCGAGATGGAGCAGTCCGGGATCGCCGCTGACGTCGACCACCTGGTGGGGATGTCAGACAGCCTCGGCAGCGAGGTCAAGGCGGCGGAGCAGGCCGCGTTCTCGATCACCGGGCATGACTTCAACCTCGGCTCGCCCAAGCAGCTGCAGGAAGTTCTCTTCAGCGAGCTGGGCCTGCCGAAGACCAAGCGGATCAAGACCGGGTACACCACCGACTCCGAGGCGCTCACCGGGCTCCTCGCGCAGACCGGTCATCCGGTGCTGGAGCACCTGCTGCGGCACCGCGACGTCGCCAAGCTGAAGAGCATCGTGGACACCCTGATCCCGATGGCCGGCCACGACGGCCGGATCCACACCACCTACAACCAGATGATCGCCGCGACCGGCCGGCTGTCGTCCACCGACCCGAATCTGCAGAACATCCCGATCCGCACCGAGGAGGGCCGCCGGATCCGGCAGGGCTTCATCGTCGGCGCGGGCTACGAGTGCCTGCTCACCGCGGACTACAGCCAGATCGAGCTGCGGATCATGGCGCACCTGTCGCAGGACGCGGCCCTGGCCGCCGCCTTCGGCTCCGGCCACGACTTCCATGCCGCCACGGCCGGCAGCGTGTTCGGTGTCGAGCCGGAACAGGTCACCCAGGAGCTGCGCAGCCGGATCAAGGCGATGAACTACGGCCTGGCCTACGGACTGTCGGTCTACGGGCTCTCCCAGCAGCTGCGCGTGACGCCGGACGAGGCCCGCGCCTTCATGGACGAGTACTTCCAGCAGTTCGGCGGGGTCCGCGACTACCTGCAAGAAGTGGTGGCCCGGGCCCGCACGAACGGCTACACCCAGACGATCCTCGGCCGGCGCCGCTACCTGCCTGACCTGACCTCGGACAACCGCCAGCGCCGCGAGATGGCCGAGCGCATGGCCCTCAACGCCCCCATCCAGGGCTCGGCCGCGGACATCATCAAGGTCGCCATGCTGGCCGTTCAGCGCGACATCAAGGCGGCCGGCCTGCGCTCGCGGATGCTGCTGCAGGTGCATGACGAATTGATATTCGAAGTCGCGGCCGGCGAGCTGAAGGCGCTGCGGGAGATCGCGGCCACGGCCATGGCCGGCGCGTACGGCCTGTCGATTCCGCTGGAGGTCTCGATGGGCACCGGGCGCAGCTGGGCGGAGGCCGCGCACTAGGCATCTGGGCTGGCTGGGGGCCGGCTGAAGATTGACCCGCAGGCCGGGCTCTCATATGCTGGGCCTCGCGTTGTGTTCTCTCGCCGTCCGCCATGGCCGGGCAGCCTGAGGCGTGACCGCAAGCGGTCGCTGCCGTTGGTGCTGGCCAGGCGAGTCAAGTCTCACACCTTGGCCTTTCGTGTCGGACGCCTTGTCCACCTCGCACGTCCGCACACATTCCTGTCCGCATCCGGAGTCCACCAACACATGACGAGCAGCACCGAGGCCACCTCGACCCCCAAAGTAGCGGTCAACGACATCGGTTCCGAGGAGGCCTTCCTCGCAGCAATCGACCTGACCATCAAGTACTTCAACGACGGCGACATCGTGGAGGGCACCGTCGTCAAGGTCGACCGAGACGAGGTTCTGCTCGACATCGGCTATAAGACCGAGGGCGTCATCCCGTCGCGCGAACTCTCGATCAAGCACGACGTCGACCCGAACGACGTGGTCAAGACCGGCGAGCACATCGAGGCCCTGGTCCTCCAGAAGGAGGACAAGGAGGGCCGGCTGATCCTGTCCAAGAAGCGCGCTCAGTACGAGCGGGCCTGGGGCACGATCGAGAAGATCAAGGACGAGGACGGCGTCGTCACCGGCACGGTCATCGAGGTGGTCAAGGGCGGCCTGATCCTCGACATCGGCCTGCGCGGCTTCCTGCCGGCGTCGCTGGTCGAGATGCGCCGGGTCCGCGACCTGCAGCCCTACGTGGGCAAGGAGATCGAAGCCAAGATCATCGAGCTGGACAAGAACCGCAACAACGTGGTCCTGTCCCGCCGGGCATGGCTGGAGCAGACCCAGTCCGAGGTCCGCCAGAACTTCCTGAACACCCTGCAGAAGGGCCAGATCCGCAAGGGCACCGTGTCCTCGATCGTCAACTTCGGCGCGTTCGTCGACCTGGGCGGCGTCGACGGGCTGGTGCACGTCTCGGAGCTGTCCTGGAAGCACATCGACCACCCTGGCGAGGTCGTGGAGGTCGGCCAGGAGGTCACTGTCGAGGTCCTCGACGTCGACATGGACCGCGAGCGGGTATCGCTGTCGCTGAAGTCGACGCAGGAGGACCCCTGGCAGCAGTTCGCGCGGACCCACCAGATCGGCCAGGTCGTCCCCGGCCGGGTCACCAAGCTGGTGCCGTTCGGGGCGTTCGTGCGGGTCGAGGAGGGCATCGAGGGACTGGTGCACATCTCCGAGCTCGCCGACCGCCACGTGGAGATCCCCGAGCAGGTCGTGCAGGTCGGCGACGAGATCTTCGTCAAGATCATCGACATTGACCTGGACCGGCGCCGGATCAGCCTGTCGCTCAAGCAGGCGAACGAGAGCGCGCTCGGCGAGGCCGCGGGCGAGGACTTCGACCCGACGCTGTACGGCATGCCGGCGACCTACGACGAGCAGGGCAACTACGTCTATCCCGATGGCTTCGACCCCGAGTCGGGGGAGTGGCTGGAGGGCTTCGACACCCAGCGCGAGGAGTGGGAGCGGCAGTACACCGAGGCCCGCAACCGCTTCGAGGCGCACCAGGCTCAGGTCGCCGAGGCCCAGAACAAGGCGAACGAGGCCGCCGCAGCCGACCGCGACGACCGCGGCTCCGGCTCCGGCTCCGGCTCCGGCTCCGGCTCCAGCAGCAGCCGGAGCGACACGCCTGCCCAGGGCACCCTCGCCTCCGACGAGGCCCTGGCCGCGCTCCGCGACAAGCTGTCCGGCGGCCAGAGCTGACCACCGGGCTGAGCACCGCCTGCAGGCCTGCCCGCGTGCCCCTCGACCCCGGTTACCGGGGCTGAGGTGGTACTGCGGGTAGGCCTGACCGGCGGAATTGGCTCGGGCAAGAGCGAGGTGTCCCGCCGGCTGGCGGCGCAGGGCGCGGTAGTCATCGACGCGGACCAGATCGCCCGCGAGGTGGTCGAGCCGGGCACCGCCGGGCTCGCTGACATCGTCCGCGAATTCGGCCCGGAGGTCCTGCTGCCCGATGGCAGCCTGAACCGGCCGCGGCTGGGCGAGATCGTGTTTGCGGACCCGGAGCTGCGGGGCAAGCTCAACGGCATCGTGCACCCGCTTGTCCGAGCGCGGTCGCAGGAGCTGGAAGACGCGGCCGAGCCGGGCGCGATCGTCGTCCAGGATGTGCCGCTCCTCACCGAGAACAACCTGGCCGGCCTTTTCGACCTCGTGGTGGTGGTCGACGTGCCGCCGCGCATCCAGCTCGACCGGCTGGCCAAGCACCGCGAGATGAGCCGGGATCAGGCCAAGGCCCGGATGGCCGCCCAGGCCATCCGGGCGGACCGGCTGGCCATCGCCGGAATCGTGATCGACAACTCCGGGTCGCTGGCCGAGCTGGACCGGCAGGTCGGCGAGCTGTGGACCGAGCTGCGGCGCCGCCAGCAACTCGGCCCGGGCACCGGCAAGGGCACCTAGCGCGGTCCCGCCACCCGGCCGGAAAATCACTTCTCACGGCCCGGCCCGGCGCGCCAGGGTGGGTTGTGCGCCGCCGTCGGCGGCCTGACCCCTGGAGCGCATCGTGACCATCGAGTACGGCCGTGTGGCCGTCACCGACGTGCCGGTCCAGCGGCTGAGCGCGGCT
>Ga0193728_1001065_pt1 | contig 13745 bp, 13 predicted proteins | sample U1c1metaG_FD_143037 | JGI IMG/M metagenome (GOLD analysis project Ga0193728, IMG submission 143037) | Soil microbial communities from a riparian zone of the East river system, Colorado, United States - U1c1 | ecosystem: Environmental > Terrestrial > Soil > Riparian zone | place: USA: East River...
ATCGCCAAAGACACCAAAAATCCGCTCGCCGCAGGTTTCCGCGTTGAGCGCGAGTTTTTGCAATCTGCAAACCTCGATCTTTCCGGCGCCTCCCAGGGCGATGGTGCTGGTGGCGATTGGGCGGATCTCTTTTCGCCGGATTTTATGGTTCACTACCTGACCTATTGGACCACACGTCCCGACTATCAAGTGTTGCTAAGGGCCCTACCGGTGCTAGGAAAGGATGGTACGCTTGCGGCTATTCAAAAGGATTCTGCTGGTGCGGGCCACGTCTTCGCAAAAACGGGTACGTTCAACTCGGAGGACAAGCTCAACGGAAAAGGAATGTTGAATGCCAAAGGATTGGCGGGGTATGTCACCACCAAGGCGGGAGAGCGCCTGGCGTTTGCTGCCTATGTAAACCACGTGGCTCTGCCAGACGATCCAGAGGCGGCGCAGCGGGTTGCCGGGCAAGCCTTGGGAGAAATAGCTACTGCAGCGTATGATGCGGACCTAGAGTAGTTTCGGGATTTGAACCGCGACGACCATTTCGGCCGTTTTAACCAACGATTCGAGCAATTACGTCAGCGATATAACGATTCAAGCAATTACGTCAGCGATATCTTGCCTAACTCGGCGACGCGGCGCTCAAAAGTCATTTCCACCAGGCCATGCTTCCCGTAATAGCGCAGCACAATTTTATGTCCCGGTTCAATCTTGGCCCGAGCCCTGATCAACGCGTCCGACATTTCTACCCAGTCGCCGGTTACCAGGTAGGTGCCTTCCCAGCCGTGCAATTCGAATCGGCCATCATGCCGTAGAGTCAGCGGGACAGGCGAGCACTTTATCGCCTTGCCGGCCAGCTTGGCCGCGGAGCACTCATAGCGGCCCGATACATCCACGCTCTCCCCCGCAGCCCGAGGAGCCAAAGCTACCAGGGGCAAAAGAAATAAAGCCAGAATCCAGGTTCTATATACAAAGCACCGCATTGCATCTCCCGCCAGATGGCACAAGCTAATTAGGTTGTGCGATCACTCCCGGTAGTGCATGCTAATCGCCACCAAAATTCACGATAACGGCGTTACAACAATTGGACTTACCGCATCTCTGAAAACGGACAGTAGACTTAAAGGAACATTTCGTGTCTCTTGACCCGCCAACTTGTGCAAACTTCTGCGGTACTAAAACGTTCGTGCAGTACGGCCTATACTATTGCGTCGGCAACTCCGCACTAGCCTGCCCGTCCTTACGGGGATCAGATGCGCCGTAATTGACTCCGGTCGCAAAATCTCTAAGAACCGTCTGTCCTCCACCCATGACGCTGGAAAAAGGTCCCCGCAAGTCTATTTTGTGGCCCTTGCCGGTCAGTTCGTTGCGTACATTGCCGGCGAATCGGTTCTCCATCGACACGTCGCAGCCGCCAAATGTACGTTTAGAGAATCTCGGTGCCTCCAGTGCCGCCTGAATGTTCATTTTGAAGTCCGCAATATTAGCCACAAATTGCGCATGGGCCTGCGACTGATTCCACCCGCCCATGATTCCAAAGGCCAGCCGCGTGTCGCCTTTCTGGGCGAACGCCGGGATTATCGTATGCAGGGGCCGCTTTCGCCCGGCAAGCGCATTCGGGGATGCTGGATCAAGGGTAAATAGCCCGCCCCGATTGTGCAGCGCGAACCCGGTACCGGCAGCCACGATGCCCGATCCGAAGGCGTCGAAGTTGCTCTGGATCAGCGACACCATATTCCCTTCGCGATCCACCACGCTCAAATACGTCGTATCCGTGCCGCCGCGCAGCTCTCCCGCCGACACATCACAATTGGCACGCGCTGGGTCGATCAATTTCGCTCGCCGCTCAGCCCATTCTTTTGAAAGCAATGTAGACACCGGCAATTTTTGTTGCCGGGGATCTCCGATATACTTCGCCAAATCCGCGTAGGCCAACTTCTTAGCCTCAATCATGGAGTGCACAGCGTTCGTGGACCCGAACTCCCAATTTTTCTGGCCCAACGGAAATGTCTCCATGATGTTCAACATTTCAAGGGCGGCCAGTCCTTGGCCGTTAGGCGGCAATTCGAATACCGTCCAGTCGCGATAGGTAGTCGAAATCGGTTCCACCCATTCGCTCGAATATTCCGCCAGATCCTGCGCCGTCATCACCCCGCCGTGATGTTTCATGCCTTCAAGAATTTTTTTAGCGATCTCGCCTTTATAGAATGCGTCTCTTCCATGAGCGGCAATCTGCTGCAATGACCACGCCAGATCGGGGTTACGAAAGACTTCCCCCACCCGCGGCGCGTGATCCTGTATCAAATATGTTTGGGAAGCCGAACTATCTCCACGCAGCAGATCCGTTTCTGCGGCCCAAACAGCGGCGGTCAATTCGGGCACGGGGAAACCATCCTGAGCAATCTTTATTGCCGCTGCCAAGTCTTCACCTAATTTTTTGCGACCAAATCTGTCTGCCAGCTTTTGCCATCCATCGACGGCACCTGGAACCGTCACAGAGTAAATGCCGTGCTGCGGCATATCTCGCAATCCATGGTTATGCAGAAACTCGAGGGTCAGATCTTTAGGCGCCCAGCCGCTAGCATTCAGCCCATACAATTTGTTGGCTTTCACGTCGTAGACGATCACAAAAAGATCGCCCCCAACGCCGTTCATCATCGGGGCGAGTACCCCCATTGCTGCATTCGCTGCTATCGCAGCGTCCACCGCGTTGCCGCCGTGTTCGAGGATTCGCACGCCTGCTTGCGCCGCCAAAGGTGATTCCGCGGCCACAATGCCATCGCGCGAAATCACCATCGAACGCGCCTGCGAGCGATCCTGACCCTGCAAAGTAAAAAGTGGCATCAAGCTGGAAATATAAACCAAAAACCTGAATAATTTAGAAACCTTCATCTTGCTCCCAGGGTGTTAGCACCTTTAAATATAAACCAAAAACCTGAATAATTTAGAAACCTTCATCTTGCTCCCATGGTGTTAGCACCTTTTGTTCGCGAGGAATTGCTCGATTCACAAATTTGTCCGTGGACTATACACCTTAGACCGCGCTTTTTAATAGCTCGTCTTTGACCGACACCTACTTGCTCACCCGTTGGCGTCTACCATCTTCAAACGATTGGCATTTGGCTCCAGACACTCTAGAATCCAAGGGCGCGGGTTGTGTCCAAGAGTTTTGCCTGTGAATCAACGCTTTTTCCGCCCGCGCGGGAGAAACTTCTTTGCCGCAACAGCCCCGAGAACCGCAGAAACCGCAACAACAAAGCAGCGCGACCGCGCAGACGGTTGCGGTGCCGGACGTGATCAATAACGCCGAAATCGACGCCCTCTTAAACGGCCGCCACACCGATCCCTTCGCGCTTCTCGGCCCACATCCGGTACCGGGCGGCTGGGTCATTCGATTTTTTATTCCCTGGGCAGCGGAAGCCAGCATCGACATAGCTCCTGGTCAGCCCGTACTCAACAGCATGAAAATTACCGACGCGGTGAAAATTCGTCCGGAGGGGTTTTTCGAAGCCCTGTGGCCTTCAAATCAATCCGCGCCTCCCGCACCCGGCAGCTACAAGATTCGCGGGAGAACACACCACGGTGAAGCCTTTGAAATGTATGACGCGTATTCCTTCCCATACCTTTTGAGCGAGTTCGATTTATATCTCATGGGTGAGGGCCGTCACTACGACACCTACGAGAAACTTGGCGCACACATAAAGACGGCCCAGGAAGTTCGAGGCGTAAATTTTGCAGTCTGGGCCCCCAGCGCCCGGCGGGTCAGCGTAGTCGGCGATTTCAATCGTTGGGATGGGCGCGTAAACGTGATGCGCGCGCGCGGCTCTTCCGGTATTTGGGAGCTTTTCGTTCCCGAATTAAACGAAGGCTCCATCTATAAGTACGAAATCATCGGCCCTAATGGCGATATGCTTCCGCTGAAAGCGGATCCTTACGCGTTTCGCGCCGAGTTGCGGCCCAACACCGGTTCCCTTGTCGCGGATCTGGATAAATACAAATGGAATGACACCAAATGGATGAAGGAACGGCCTCAGCGAAATTGGTTCGAATCACCCGTTTCCATCTACGAAGTCCATTTGGGCGCGTGGCGGCGCATACCGGAAGAAAATAATCGCTGGCTGACCTACAAAGAGCTCAGCGACCAGCTCATCCCCTACGTTAAAGATCTCGGCTACTCCCACATCGAACTGCTACCGATCATGGAACATCCGTTTGACGGCTCCTGGGGCTACCAGACGCTCGGCTATTACGCCGCCACCAGTCGCTACGGCGCGCCCACAGACTTCATGGATTTCGTCGACCGCTGCCACAACGCCGGAATCGGGGTCATCCTGGATTGGACCCCCGCTCATTTCCCTCGCGACTCCTACGGCCTCGCGCAATTCGATGGCACCCACCTCTACGAGCATTCCGACCCCCGGCAAGGCGCACAACTGGATTGGGGCACGCTCGTCTATAACTACGGCCGCAATGAAGTCCGCAATTATTTAATTTCGAACGCCTTGTTTTGGCTCGATAAATATCACATTGATGGACTGCGCGTGGACGCCGTCGCCTCCATGATCTATCTGGATTACTCCCGGAAGCCCGGCGAATGGATTCCCAACAAATTTGGCGGCCGGGAAAATCTGGAAGCCGTCGATTTCCTCAAGCGGCTGAATGAAATCACCTTCGAACGCTACCCCGGTATTCTCACTATCGCCGAGGAGTCCACCGCGTGGCCGAGCGTCTCGCGCCCCACCTATCTGGGCGGCCTGGGCTTCAGCATGAAGTGGAACATGGGCTGGATGAACGACACCTTGAAGTATTTCTCTGCTGACCCCGTTCATCGCAAATACGAACACAACAAACTAACCTTCTCCTTGATTTACGCCTTCACTGAAAACTTCGTGCTGCCTTTCTCGCACGACGAGGTCGTTCACGGCAAGAATTCCCTGCTCCACAAAATGCCCGGCGACATGTGGCAGCAGTTCGCTAATCTCCGCCTTCTCTACTCCTACCAGTATGCTCATCCGGGCAAGAAGCTACTCTTCATGGGCGAGGAATTCGGCCAGCGTCAGGAGTTCAGCGAAGCGCGGAGTCTGGACTGGCATTTACTTCAGTGGGAATCCCATCGCGGACTTCAGCGTCTGGTCGGTGACCTGAATAAGTTGTACGCGCAAGAACCCGCCCTCCACGAAGTGGACTTCGATTGGCCTGGGTTCGAATGGATCGACGCCAACGATGCCGATAACAGCATCTTTTCCTTCGCGCGTCACGGCAAAGCCCCCGGAGACCTTATGGTCGTGATCCTGAACGCCACCCCCGTCTTGAGGAGCAATTACCGCATCGGAGTACCTCAACCCGGATTTTACATAGAATCGTTGAACACCGACTCGGCTATATACGGTGGTTCTAACGCCGGTAACTTGGGTGGCGTGCAGGCCCAGGCTGTACCTCACATGGGTCGCCCATATTCCCTCACGCTTACCGTGCCGCCCTTGGGCGGGTTGTTCCTGAAATGGACGCCTGAAGTGACCCCAAAAGCCTGACTGCACCGACCTTCGCCAGTCTATGTCCCCATCAGTCTGGCTCCTCTGCCTAAATAAAGCAGCCTCCGGAAACATTTTCCCAGCATGCCTCGTATTTATAGGCAGTGCCGGGGAGGCATCTACTCTATGTTCAATCGCACAAAGCTTGTTGCGGGCGTCAGCCTGTTGTCCGCCATTTTCGTACTGGCAGGTACTTCGGCGGCATTTGGGCAATCAGGTTCTACCAAGGACCGCTGGCTACATGTCCGGGTCATCAACTCCGACAACAAAGGCGAAACCGTGCGGGTAAATATTCCGCTCGAATTAGCGGAGAATGTCCTGCCTACCATTAATAAAAACCACCTTCACAACGGCAAAGTGACCATCGATCAGGCGCACATGAACGACGTCGACGTGCACGCGCTCCTCAACGCCATCCGCACCGCCAAAGACGGAGAATATGTCACCGTTCAGGGCACCGATCAGGATGTTCGCGTGGCTAAAGAAGGCGGCCGGCTGCTGGTTCACGTGAAAGACAATAAAGGTTCCAAGTCAAATAAATCGGACGTAGACATCAAAATTCCCATGCACGTCATCGATGCGCTGTTCAGCGCCGGTAAAGACGAACTTGACGTCGTCGCCGGGTTGCACGCTCTTGCCTTGTTGGGCGATACCGAGCTGGTCTCCGTCAAAAGCGAAGACAGCACCGTTCGGGTGTGGATGGATTCAAAAAATTCCAGCGATTAATTTACCCTTAGCGGCCCACGTAACGTTGATGTCTGCGGAAAAGGAGAATCGAGAACATGCTGCTCGCGAAAATCGCTCTTGGCTTAGCTAGCACAGTGGCCTTCGCGGCCATTTATACCTTCCGCGAAGGTGTCATTCGCGTAGAAGTCGACGAGTACCGTGCTGGCGGCTCCCACGTGCACCTGTGGGTGCCGGCTGCGGCCGTCCCAATTGCATTGCGCTGCACTCCCAGAAACCATTTGGAAAATGCAGCAGTAAAAATCCAACCCTGGATGCCTACAATCCGGCAGTTAGCAAAGGAATTGGAGAAATACCCGGAGGCAAACCTAGTTGAGGTTGTCGACGGAGACGATTACGTGCAAATTCGTACCCACGCAGGCAAGCTTCAAATCGACGTTCATGAGCCCGGAGAGTCCGTTCACGTCGCGTTTCCGATATCCACGCTGGAAGAAATCTCCGGCCAGCTTGCCGAAAATATTCCAGGCGCTTGAGCCTAAGTGAATTTAGATACGTATCGATTCCAGGGAGAGAGTCGGCCAAGGGCCGCGGCTAAGCTGCTTTATTCCGCGTGTTCCTCTTTGACGTCGCTCGGAATGAAATATATTTCCTCAAACATCGCGTTTTTTTGCCACCCAGCTCGCTGCAAGATGCCCCTGCCGTTTTCCACCATGCTGGGATGACCGCAAAGATACGCGGTCGTTTCCGCCGGTTTTAAGCCCCACAGGTCTGTATATTTGCGGACCACATCATCCACGCGGCCCGTCTCTCCCGTCCAAGCCTCGTCCTCCCACGGCCTGCTCACCGTGGTCACAAATTTAAGCCACCGAGCCTCGGCAGCGACTTTCTCCATTTCCTCGCGATAACCAAACTCCCACGAGCGGCTGCCACCTTGCACGCAATAAAGTTTGTGATCTCCCGGCATGGGACTGTCACCACTCTTCCAATCGCGATAAAGGGTCCGCACATAGCTCACGAAGGGGGCAATTCCGGTAACGGTGGAAAGTAACAGGTGATGTTTTCTGCCGCTGCGTAAGTCCAAAGTGAAGCGACCCTTGGCAATCTTCCTGCAAAATAACTTGTCGCCCTCATTTAATTTGAAAAGGTGCGGAGTCAAAGCTCCGTGAGGCACCAATTCCAGAAAAAATTCCAGCGTTTGTTCATATGGAGAGGACACCAGCGAATAGGCACGCTCGATTCGCTGGCCCTCAAATTCCACTCCGAGCGTCGCATACTGACCGGCCAAAAATTTAAATGGCCCTCCAGGATCCACGCGAATAAGCCATAAATCGGGCGAAATGTCCCGCCGCTCGATTATTGTCGCCGCATAGTGTTTGTCCCCAGGTAGCATTCACAACTCCCAATTCGAAATTGAAAATTCGCGCGAACACATCATTCGTACGCAAGCGCCACCACCGGATCATAACTTGCCGCCCGCAGCGCCGGATACGTCGCTCCCGTAGTTGCCCCCACAAAAGCCAGCACCACAGCCGAAAAAATCCACGACGGCGATATCAAAATCGTGAGGCCAGGATTCGTCTCTTTCAAAATGCCTTGAACCAGAAAGGTGATGGCGATACCGAAACCTGCCTTGAACCAGAAAGGTGATGGCGATACCGAAACCTGTTCCCATCAGCGTCAGAATAAAAGTTTCCCCCAGCAGCATACGCACCACATCGAATCTCGAAAATCCCAACGCCTTCAGAATACCGATTTCGCGCGTTCGCTCCATGACCAGCGTGTGCATGTTAAGCAAAACCACTAGAAAACTGATCACAATCCCAAGCGCCACCATCGTCCTAGTGAACGGCCGCAGTTGCGGAAGATTGGACGAGGTCATTAACGTTACGTATTCGGACAACGACCGAACGCTGTTCTGCGGATCCAATTTCAATATTTCCGCTCGCGCAACCTCAGTATCTCCTTTGCTTCGAACATAAAACATGGACACCCGCTTGTCCGCACCGGCAAGATCTTGCGCCGTCTGCAGCGGAATAAAATATCTCGCGCCTTTCCCATGCGCTACGATCCCGCTAACCGTAAAAATGTGATTTAGCAGCGTAATCTGGCTTCCCACCTTCAGGTGTTTTGACTGCGCAATGATGTCGTCCGCGATTACTTCGTCGGGTCCAGAGAACGGCCGGCCATCGCGAAACAAAAACCCGCGACTAAGCGCGTTAAATCGCCTGAAGTCGATGCCGTAGACCATCACTAAGTTCTTTGGTTCCGTCAAAATTACCGTGGGAGCGACTTCATCTATATCCGGCAGCGCGGCGATTTTTTCCCCCAACGATTCCTGCATGACGGCGCTTGAGAACGCAAAAAAAATCGACGAATTCGGCGGCTGCACTATGATGTCGGCGCCAACCCCTTCTACACGCTTGCCCCACTCGGAAACCACCCCTGAAGTAAGTCCCGCGATCATAAGCACCAAAACCACCTGGATCGCGATAGCAATGACGCTCAGCGAACTGCGCAGCGGCCGCGTGGAAATGCTGCCCCAAAACATCTGCAACAGCGAAAATCGTCCCTCAAAGGTTTCGTTCATTCTTGGAAGCCGCGGTGAACTGTATCATCGCCATTTAAGAAGCGTCAAAAAAGTGCGGACCCTTATTGCACGATCTCTTCCCAAAGTCGCCACAAATATTTCGCTCTCATTAAGTTTTGCACACATGTGTTGATAAGTATGTGGAAAAGCGAACCTGCCTCCCGCCTAAATGCACGCGCATCAATACTCTTCCCCTCTTTGCACAATTTTCGTGCAAACAGCAAAACATTGCGTGTGGGCCATGGAACGGGGAAAAAGTTTCAGCGCAGGACGAAATTAATTTTAGAGTTGTTCCGGGATGGAACATCACTCCATCTAATACCACTTGGGCGGGTGATCCAGGTGAATTTTGATCGGCTCCTTCGTGCCCGTGATGTCGTACCATCGCCCGAACGTTTTCCATCCTTCCGCCACGATTTGTATCAGTACTCGTCCAAGCGGCGCATCCGGTATGTGCGCGATTCCCTCGCGGTTGGTCTTCACATTCAGCTCGAACTGCTTATTTTTCGTAATTTTGCGTTCTTCAACATATTTCAAATAAACGCTCGCGTTTTCGATAGGACTGTCTTTATCGCCGCCGGTGACTTCAATAGTCACGCGGGTGTTAGGCAGAGACCGCTGGGTCTGGCCCTTGGGAATGTCCTGAGCGTCGCCGACATTGGCAGTCATCACCAGCATTCCCAGCAAGCCCGCGCACGCAGCACGCATAAAACGCAATTTCTTCATAGCGATTGAATTATCCTCTACGTTAGCCGGTTGCGGTCAAGTTTTCTGAATTTTATCAACCCGCGAAACCTCAGCTCGGCCTTTAATTGACTCGCCGTTATAGCTCCTGTAGTTTGAAGAATCAGGTTATTTTTTGTAGCCCACGCGTCACGGTGATCGCAGCCGCTCCGGCTTGTGATTAATGCCTGCAGATATTCGATGTTCGAGCCAAGAGGAGTACACATGGGTTTCGCTACTAATGCCATCCACGTCGGCCAGGAGCCAGATTCGGCCACTGGGGCCATCGTCGCGCCGATCTATCAAACATCTACTTATGTGAACGAAGAGCTGGACTTATGTGAACGAAGAGCTGGGGAAATATAAAGACGGTTACGACTACGCGCGCACCAATCATCCCAATCGAAAAGCTTTGGAGCGCACCATCGCCAAACTCGAAGAGGGTCACAGCGCTTACGTATTTACTTCCGGGATGGCAGGCATCGATGCCGTCTTTCGCTTATTACGTCCGGGCGATCATGTGGTGCTCTCCGAAGCGGTGTATGGCGGCGTTTTTCGTCTCTCCACGCAACTTTTGGTTCACTTCGGATTGGAATTCAGCTTTGTAGACACTTCCTCGTCGGAAGCGGTGGTGTCGGCCTTCCGGCCTAACACCAAAATGTTGTACATCGAAACGCCAACCAATCCCACGATGAGGGTCGCCGACATCGCCACGTTAGCTAAACTCGCGAGTCAACGAAACATTACCGTAGTGGTGGACAACACTTTCCTGAGCCCTTATCTCCAGCGACCCATCGAGCTTGGTGCGCAAATCGTAGTGCATTCCATGACCAAGTATCTCAACGGCCACAGCGATTCCACAGGTGGGGCGGTGGTGCTGACTCGCAAGGAAGACGCCGAGAAGATTTATTTTATTCAGCGCTCCGCGGGGTCTGGATTAGCACCCATGGATTGTTTTCTGATTTCGCGCGGCATAAAAACTCTCGCGGTCCGCATGCTGCAACACAACGCCAACGGCCTGGTAGTCGCGCGTCACCTGAATACGCATCCGAAGGTTCAAAGGGTTCTATACCCCGGCCTCGCCAGTCATCCCCAGCATGATATTGCGCGCCGCCAGCAGAAAGGCCCCGGTGGCATGCTGTCCTTTGACCTGGGCTCACTGGAAGCGGCTCGCCGCCTTCTAAATCACGTGAAACTGTGCGCGCTGGCCGAAAGCCTTGGCGGGGTGGAATCTCTAATCTCGCTTCCGGCACTCATGACCCATGCATCCATGCCTCCAGAAGTCCGTGGACGCGTCGGAATCACCGACGGACTAGTTCGTTTGTCGGTGGGCATCGAGGACGCCGACGACATCATCGCCGACTTGGATCAGGCGCTTCACCACGTGTAGAATTCGACAAAGATTCACTTCCGTAAGTCAAAAGTGACCAGCTATTTTCGAGTTCGCGATGGCTTCACGCTCTCAACCAACCATCGCAAATACTCACGCGAACCCGAAACGACCGGCAGCACTAAGAATTCAGGCACATCATAACTGTGCATGCTTCGCACCATTCGTTCTAACTCAGCCAACCGCCTTGCGGTTGATTTCATGACCAATAAATACTCCCGCGAAACTTCCACCTTGTCCTTCCAACGGTAGTTGGACTCAACCGGGTTTAGCAGCACATTCACGCAAGCCGCCAACTTCGCTTCGACGGCGGCGTTCGCGATTCGCCTCGCTTCCCGAAGCGTTCCGCAAGTAACCAGGACCACTCGAGATTGCCTCTCAGGCATCTGTTTCCTTCCAACCCATTCAGTCAACTGTTGCCCGTTTGCGCTTATCAATTACGGGGCTAGAATACATCGCCATGACTCCTTCTCCGACTCCTTCTCCCATTAAGTTTGGAACTTCCGGTTGGCGCGGCCTAATCGCCGACGATTTCACCTTCGCCAACGTGCGGCTGGCCGTGACCGCCATCGCGGAACACGTCAACAGCAAAACCAAAAATCCGACTATTCTCGTCGGCTACGATCCGCGTTTTTACTCCGAAGAATTTTCACAACTCGCGGTCGACATCCTCAACCGCCACGGCATTCGCACGCTGCTATGCGACACCTTTACTCCCACACCAGCCATTGCGTACGAGATCATGCGTCGCAAGTTGGACGGGGCCATTAATTTCACCGCCAGCCATAATCCCGCGCAGTATCACGGCCTCAAGTTTTCTTCTGCTGACGCCGGACCCGCGCTTCCAGAAGTCACCAAGGACATCGAGGCCCGGGTCAGCAAAATAGTCGAAAAAGATGGCCCCTTCTCAGCAAAACCGGCATCGACTTCCGATGTCAAGCGCGCCGCAAACGAAATGGTCAATATTCGCGAAACATATCTGCAGCGGCTCGAACAACTCGTTCGCTTCGAGGTATTAAAAAAAGCCAAAGAACATCTTGTCGTCGATGCGTTGCATGGGTGTGGCGCAGGTTATCTCGATAATATTTTGACGCGCAACGGAATCGCCGTTCAAGCCATGCGTCTAAATCGCGACACCCTGTTTGAGGGAACCGGCCCCGACGTTTCTGAACCAAATTTGGCGCCGCTACGTAAAGCGGTGATGGAGTCCGGCGCCACCGCCGGTCTGGCCACCGATGGCGATGCTGACCGTTTCGGTGTTATCGACCGCGACGGCACGTGGATCCAGCCAAATCACATTTTGGCGTTGCTGTACGATTATCTGGTCGAGACCCGTGAGTGGCATATGCCCGCGGCTCGCAGCGTTGCCACTACCGAAATGATGGATGCGGTGGCAAAATCCCACGGCCAAAAGATCTATCAGACTCCCGTTGGATTTAAATACATCGGCCAATTAATCCGAGAAGACAAAATTGCCATGGGCGGCGAAGAAAGCGCCGGACTCACCATTCGTGGACACGTGCCGGAAAAAGATGGAATCCTCGCGTGTCTCCTGGTCGCCGAAATGCTCGCGGCTCGCGGTACTTCCATAGAAGATCAAAGCAAAGCGCTGTTCAAAAAACTCGGCCGTGAATTCTGGCCGGTGCGCGAAAATTTTCATCTCACAGACGAACAAAAGGCGAATGCAGTAAGGCAGGTTGCCATTGACGCTTCGACACTACTCGGACGAAAAATTGTTTCCGTGGACCGTACTGATGGCGCAAAGTTTGTCTTCGATGACGGTTCTTGGATGCTCGTACGCCTTTCCGGCACCGAACCGCTTCTGCGCTTATATGTTGAGGCTTCCAGCTTGGACGCTTCAACGAAGCTGACCAGCGAAGCCAAAAATTGGCTTTTGCGTGGATCATGAAGAAGGAAAACGTTAAAGATGAAAATGAAGGTTGACGAAAAAGCGGGTGGCTTATTACGACACGGGCCCGCCCTGCTCGTTTTGTTCGTCGCCGTTCTTTTCGTGCACGATATTTTTGGCGCTCACGGTTACCTCTCCATGCGACGCACTCAGGACGGCATCAAAAAAGTGCGAGCCGAAATTGAGCAATTGAATAAAGAAAATACCGCGCTGGAACAGGCCGTGAAAGATTTAAAGACCGATCCACGCGCCATCGAAAAAATCGCCCGCGAAGAACTCATCCTCGCGAGGCCCGGCGAAATCATCATAAAAATTCCACAATCGCAACTGCTGCCGCAAGCGTTCAATACTCACCCGTAACGTACCCACTCACTCCGAACAGCGATTAATTACATAGCCTCGCTTAAGCTCTGCGTTGTTGGGGTCTGCAGATTAATTGCGGCGCGCTTTTTACCGCGCGTGCGCCATATCGAGAATCCCAGCATAGCCGCGAAAATCACTGCCATACCCGCCGTCGCCAGCGGAATAGTGGTTCGCGATTTGGGCAAAATGGATAATCTGCCGTACACAAATTCGATGTGCACCCAGTAAACCAGCAGCGATGTTTTGCCGAATTGTATCAATGGACTGAAGCCTTCCGTTACCCAGCCCCAGCGGCACCACGTGAAAATCGCAAAGGTAAGCAGCAACAAAATGCCGCACCGCATCAGGAAAAAATTTGGACTGCTGTGCCAGTAATCATAAACGGCGTAAATCCTGACGTTCGAATAATCCCACCAGAGCGATAAAGCGCAGGCCACGGCGCCGATCGCCCCAACTATGCTCAACGCCGAAACTTCTTTGCGCTGCGCGAAATCTGAAAATAGAAACAAACCGAACGCGAGTCCCACGAAAGCAAACCCGCACCACGGGAAAATGGAGAAAATCCATGGTGTC
>Ga0193728_1001066_pt1 | contig 13743 bp, 10 predicted proteins | sample U1c1metaG_FD_143037 | JGI IMG/M metagenome (GOLD analysis project Ga0193728, IMG submission 143037) | Soil microbial communities from a riparian zone of the East river system, Colorado, United States - U1c1 | ecosystem: Environmental > Terrestrial > Soil > Riparian zone | place: USA: East River...
ACCAGCAGGATCATTGAGATATTCAATAATCCCATCATCAGCCATTTCGGAGCCCAGTTCTTTTAGAACAGGAGAGAGCGAGAGTTTTGCCATATCGCCAATCGTAGGATCAGCCACAAAATCTTCCAGTGCCTCAAGATCGAAATCCGTAGCCAATTCACCGAGAATACGGACGGCAGCAGCTTGGGCCATAGCATCGTTATTGCGCAGCAGGTCCAAGACTTTCTCCCGTGCACCTTCAGCCCATTCTTCATCAAGACGATTTAGGTAGCGCGACATCGTATCATCGTCAATATCTTCGCTGCGACTGACGGCAAGCAAAATACTATCGACGCTCTCTTGTGGCGATCCCTTGCGCCCTCGTGACATAACAAATCTCCTTAATTCGGACCCTCGTTGGGTAGTATCGATGCAAGGCATTGTACCACGTTAGCGCTTTGGAGTCGAGGACAAAAACTGTGAATGAACTGCGGAAATATCCACAGGACCTGGAAATTTTTTCTAGGTCCTTCCTTGCTAATTGGCAGAGCGAACCATATTCTTTGCCATCAAATGACACGAAATAAGCTCATATACAGGAAAAACACCGGTCTTTTTAACCTCTCGGATCTCTAAACCTCTATATTGGCACATATATTGCAGTAATAGAACATAGGGGGAACATACCCGAAAAATTTTCGGAAAGGGTGTTGCTGATCATGCTCAATCAATAGGATGAGGAGGGGTAGGAGGCTCTTTCGAGATTGAAACAAACGAGATTGGAAAATAATTCAGCATCACCAGTCTCCGGTTACCAAATTGTGGAATGGGATTTGAGGTTTAAGGAGTAGGTAGGTATATGGTAGCCAAGACCAAACAGGCGAACATATTGGAAACAGCGTGTTTCGATGAACAGCGGCAGTTATCTTCAGGATGTGAAGAAAGGCAGCACACCCAACGAACACGCAAAAAAGCAATCACTCATCATAGAACAACGACCACAAGCAGAGCGAAGAAAGCTAATCCAAAGAAGATAGATGAGAATTTTGAAGGATTTTCTTATCAGGACGAAGAAGAAAACTTCTCTCTGGATGCCGATGGTCTAGAATCCAGATCGAGAAGAAGACGAGGAAGCAGTCCCTCGCCAGAGTTCCGTGATGAAGAAGAAAATTACCTGGATGAAGAGGAAGAAAGTGAAGGAGGTGGCGAAAGTGAAGTAGAGAATGCCATTAGGCAATATCTCGCCGAAATTGGGCGTTATCCATTACTGACAGCCGAGCAAGAGATGCATTTGGCCCGCTGTGTTGTTGAAGGTGACATTGAAGCACAACGATGAGCATAGCAAAACGTTACAATAACCAAGGGGTTTCCTTATTAGATCTCATCCAGGAAGGGAATCTAGGGCTAATACGCGCTGCACAGAAATTTGATCCATTGCGCGGATTCCGTTTTAGCACATATGCAACGTGGTGGATTCGCCAAGCTATCAGCAGAGCGGTTGCAGAACATACACGCACCATTCATATTCCGGTGCATGTTGTTGAACTCATTTATAAAATGAAGCGTATCAGCCGTCAGCTCTATCAGGATCTTGGACGAGATCCATTCCCAGAAGAGGTTGCCAAGGCAACGAACTTGACGAAGGAGCGCATTGTTGAATTACAAAGCATGGCGGAAGCACCCATCTCGCTGGATGCTCCCCTTATAGACGATGAACAGTACCATCTAGCGGATACCCTGGAAGACATGCAGGCCGCAGCTCCAGCTGAAGTCGTGACACACCAGGTACTGCGTGACCAGATTGCAAGGGCGCTCGATATGCTCAGCCAGAGAGAGCGCCAAGTGATTGAAATGCGCTACGGACTGCAGGATGGATACTGCCATACACTAGAAGAGCTTAGTTCCCATTTCAAACTGACACGGGAACGCATTCGCCAGATCGAGGTAAAAGCGCTGCGTACGCTCCGCCAACCAGTCCAGTTCCATTTGTTGAATGATTACCCTTAGTGGACTCTCAATTTTGATTTGATCGGTCTTACACAGAAATAACCGGCCATAAGCTACAGGAACTGAAGTCCTGCGGCTTATGGCGATTTTTAGGAAAGATAGACGCTACTCTTCAGCGTACACCGAATCAGAAAGACTCGTTGTTGATGGGCTAATGAATAGCCAAATGACCCAAATAGCCTATCTTATTGATCATCATCACATGGCATGATACACTAGTGCCCAAACTTCCTCCAAGTTTAAGCGTTCCTGATAAAAACCCTTCCCTAATTGGGGAACAAGACCAAGAAGGTGCGTTTCCTCTCCATAGATAAATGCAGGGGTTTTTACGCTGTGAGGTTTTTATGGTAAAAAGCGTACGTGCAAGTATACAAAGTGTTTTACGAAAAATTCTCAAAATTGGCTTGCTCGCTTATGTAATCTTGCTATTTTCATTTATTGGCATCAAAGGAAGTATCCAAACGAGCTATGCGATGAAATCGACCTCTTTACAAGTGCTTGTACCTCTAGACACTACAACCCCAATTGCTACTCCGACACCTACGCCCGCGCCGACTCCGACGCCGACGCCCGCGCCTGGACCTACACAGCCACCGCAAGCGACACCGATTCCACCGGTAGGCCCAATACCAACTGATGTGCCCTCTGTTCCCATAGATGGTACGCCAGTTGATGCTACTCCCACGCCCACTAGCACTCCGGGAAGCGCAACTCCTACCACCGTCGTTGCTATTAGCACGGCAACAGCTACAGTTGCTGTATCGACTACTCCTCCTCTTCTGCAAAGTGCAGACAACAAAGGTATCAATGCGCTCACGCTATCCCTTGCCCTTGGTGTCGGTGCTCCTTTGTTGCTGATTAGCGGAGGAACGTTCTGGCTCCTACTGAGATGGCAGATCAATCGGCGTCGGCTAGTACTAGATATGCCAGCTCAGGCCAGCCCATGGATAAGTAGCTATGAGATGCAATCTTCGTTCTATGCCCTGCAATCCGCATCTGGTGCTGTAAACTCCATAATACCTTCTACAGGTGCATCAGGAGTTTCTATTTCAGCGCCACCCACGCAACCGACATATACGCCGAGCGATCTACGCCCAGTCACTATGGCTTTCCCGCAGCAAATGCTCACTATGCACTCGAATGGGATAGCCGATTATCCACTAAACGGCGACTTGCGCCCATTTCCAATCGATTCTCTCGACCTCTCCCTCGAAGTAACCAGAGCTATAGAGTCAAATGGCAATGGGCACATGCCATTACTTCCGAATTCTCCAACAGCATTGATAGATATTCCTACCTCGTTCATGCCATCTTCGCCACCGATATCACAGGCTATACCAGCTCTACCGAGGATAGGTCAACCACCTTCGATTAAGGATGATTCAGTGTTGGAATCGGTGATGCGGCAAGCCCAATTGGGGCTTTTTGCCCTACCGGGGCGAACGGTGTGAATATATCCATATCCCATTGACCTATTATGAACCCGCCGCAATCCGCTGTGATTTTAACCCAGGCGGAGAGGCGGGTTTCTCCGTGGCTTGAGCCAAAAGCCCTTGACAGGTATGCATAATCGTGATACAAAGTATGCATGAAGAAACGAACAAGTATCTTCTTTGAAGATGAAGATAGACGTATGATGCAATTTCTTCAAAAAAAATATGGGCTTGATAGCGATGCTGCCGTTGTCCGTTTCCTCATACGAAAAGCTGCAAAGGAGGAAGCCTATGTACCAAGTGAGAAGAGTCAATATCGGCAAAACGGCTCAACTTGATGAGTTGGCTCATGCTTGGTACCATAGAGATGGGGTTGGAGCAATCAACATCAGGCGAAAGTATCTAGGCTTAGGCCCTGTAGTTGGCGATATGGCACCGCCCACGGGAATGAGGTTTCGGCATCATTCTTCGCGTAGCTCGTCTTGGAAACGGGACGAGAAATTCGACCCTGGCAACGGGGAAGAAGCCGCTATGGCTTTTGCCTAGGCGGTGTGTCACAAGTTATTTTAAATTGTGATAGCATCCTTCATAGAGGAGATCAGGCAAGATGACACGTGTCTATGGGTTTGATTGGGAGGCATATATACGTCTTGTTATGCCAGCATTTGCACGCTGGCTGGTTGATGGGAATGAAACTGTTATCCACCAATTGTATCAACAGACACGCTGTGCACTAGAAGAACAATTTGTTCCTTCTGCAATGCAACTATCATATACTTGGCTGCGGGCCAAGACGTTTGTGCAGCAGCTTCCACGAGGTTCCCACACCAACAAAGAGTATCAGCTTCTTTGCAGTGCCGAGCAATTCACTAAATTAAGCGATAATTATATCTATCACCATCCTCCCCAGCTTTATCAAAACTCGGATGCCATTCGTGCCGTTTGGGGCGCAATTGTCGAGAAGCACTGTCAATTACAGTTTGTGCCACCTGAGGCAAAACCCTCACAGGAAACAGGATGGCCAATAGGCACGAAGCAGATGGAGCCACTCCAGAGATCCACCAGTTTCTGTGTATCAGCAGGTGAGGCCAGTGAACCAATAATAGAGCAAAATAGTGTTGCTGAAACAATTCAAGTAGCTCCCGACATAGAAGATATGGATACTGAGTATAGAGGAGTGGAAATTGGACGCCATCCCACAACATTGCACCTACGTGGCTGGCTCGCAACGCGCTCCATACGGGCAATGGCACTCTTTGAACTCCTGGCTTGTGGGCGACGCAGTATGCCGTTTGGTTATCGAGCCGGTGAACCATATGAGGCCTATATCGGTTACTTGACCTCTGACGAAGTACTCCACCTTGCAGATTGCCTCCGGGATGAACAACCACCAGATCATGCAACCGCTGAAGCAGATTACGCACGCTTCCGCCAGGAACAAAGCCAGCACATGAAAGAGTTTCGTATGATCGATGAGGTTCTGCCATCTCATGCTAACTCCTTAATGGAAGTTGTACATATGGCAGCACAACATGGATCAGGGTTGCTTTGTGCTGTCGAGTGAAAGGGAAAAGCATCTGGTAGGTTGCTATGCTTGGTAGATGCAGATGCTTTATTGGCATCTCAGGGGGTCTCATTATTCCTAGACGTAATGATATTGCTCAAGTTATAGGTTTAGAGAGGATAGAGTATGGAGCGGAAACCAAACCTGCAATTCGTTGAACCTTTGCGCAAGACCCTGAAGCAACTCAGCAGGAACAAGAAGAATGACCTTACGCTTTTTGCCTTTTTTCTTATTCTGATTGCACTTCCCATGACGATTTTTATTTTGCAAAAACAGCAACAAACACAGGAGCAAGCTGCTGGAACTAACGCTCTTTATGTCTCCACTTCAGGAAATGACAGCAATCCAGGTACGCAAGTCTCTCCGTTTGCGACACTCAATAAAGCCGCTTCCGTTGCTACAGCGGGCACAACCGTTCACGTCTTACCGGGAACTTATAATGAAGCTTTTTCAAACTCCCAAAGCGGGACTGCCACTGCGCCAATTACTTTTATTTCAGATACCAAATGGAGAGCAAAAATTGTATCAGGGTCAAAACTTATTTTCGATAATAGTGGTGATTATGTCCATATTATTGGTTTTGATATCAGCAGTAGCGGCGGCGTGTCAGTGGCTCTTGAGATTACCGGTTCGCATGATCTTATTCAGGGTAATCATGTCCATAATATGGGCGGCATTACCTGTAGTGGAACTCCCGGCGGCGCTGGCATCAGCGATGACTCGCCCGGCTCCGATAACACCTTTGATGGCAATATGATTAATAATATTGGGGACTATCCTACCGCCTGTGACTATATTCATGCGTTGTATATTGATGATGCAGGTGATGTGGTTGAAAACAACATTTCGTATAACAACACAGGAAATGGCTTTTATGTAAATCACGAAACAGGATCGGTCACATTTATTAACAATCTCGCATTCGCGAATGCTGAATACGGCATTGGCATAAACGGCACACAGGCTGTTAGTGGTTTTGTCATAGCAAACAATATCAGTATGGGTAATGGACTGGCAGGATTTAAAACATGGGGTGTTATCACTGGTGCGCAATATATTAATAATATTGTGTTTAATAATCCAACGAATTTCATTCAAGATGGGGCAGGAACAGATCAAGGAACAATTACGGCTGATCCGCAGTTTGTCAATTATCAAGCAAATGGCAGCGGTGATTATCATCTCAAAGCGACCAGTCCGGCGATTGATGCAGGTATAAGTACCAATGTGCCAAACCACGATTATGATGGTCATCCAAGACCGCAAGGCAAAGGCTACGATATTGGTCCCTATGAATTTACTCCTGAGCGGCATCCCTGGATACTTTCCCCTTAGCAGATCTATCACCCCAAGTATATTTTGCATGTTTATAGTCATCAAACGCTTCTTGGACTTTTTGTCCAAAATAAGTGACTCTCCTCTACCAAGTTGCAGCCCGTTAGAGATCTTTGAGGAGCGCCTTGATGCATTGCTGCCACGCTGAGAATGACCCATTGGCCTGCAGCGTGGTAAAAGAGATGGTCACATGGTTTTCATATGCTTCCTTAATGAAGTCCACTTTTCTTCACCTCTTGCTCTCCAAGAAATATCTTGTATTTTCACTCTCCTAGTTTTTTTAATACATTCTTCAATATAATTAACTGTTTTATTTACATCATATGAATCTATAAAGTACTGTCTCCATTGTGGATCAGATTCTGATAGCATCTCATCAATAGCTCCTTCCTTCAATGCAGCTTCTAATATACATTTTTTTGCTCTAAAACGAGATTGTTCGTTTTTATAATGAAAATCATAATTAGTATCCAATTGATTTTCTTCTATCATTTTCATAATATCTAGCGTCCACGTGCCTACAGTTTCAGCATATTCTTTAGTATCAGTAATTGTTTTTTCAGGTCCAATTTTTTTAGCTTCTGCTTTAAAAAATTTAATGTATGCTTCTTTTCTTTTTTCATCTTTATCGGGATATTTATAGGGATATAAGGTTTCTGGTACTATTTCAAATCCTGATGCTTCCTCTGCGAACTCCCTTTTTGCGATTTCAGCACAAATATCCCTATTTCCATCTTTTTTAAGCCCCCTGAGGTCTTCAAAGATTCCGCTTCCCGACTGTGGCATCACCGTCCCAGAACCAAAAGCCCACTTACCCCTTATTGAGAGGATCAATTCGTATGGACGCCCGCTTCGAGATGCAATGACGCTGCCTTTTAGCTTCTTACCATCTAGTAACAAATCTCCATGGATAGAAAGTCTTAAGGGGGCTAAATCTCGTCTATTGGCATTTGTATCTGATGGATCCACTATTTCTACTTGAAACGTTTTTCTGTTCAAGTGAAAGTTATCCAAAGCTGCACCAAACTCGTGTACTAAGTCAGCAGCAATTTTCATATATTTTTCTGTGTCTTCGACAACAAGCTTCTGATCACGAAGAAACTTAGCTGAAGCAACAGCTTGATCAATATTCATTGCTGTTTTATATTCTTTGAAATATGCTTTTCTCAAGCCATCTGTATAATCTGCTACTATATCTGGATCCTCTAACCACTTGAGGCTTTGGTCACTTGCCCCCTTTTGTCTGGCAGTCTCTTTAAGAGGGAGAGTTGAAGTGGTATCTGTATCGTGTTCTACAAGCGTTGTTTCCTGTGACTCCGGTGGATTCCCTAGTCGGTTACGAATAGCCTCTTGTTGAGAAGTAAGGCTTTCGATTTCTCTTCGAAGGTCACGGCGTTGCCTCTCAAGCCATTTAAATGTCACATTTGTAGTTCTATCAGCCTCTGAGATAAGCTTTTTCCTCATTTTCTCAATATCCGCTTCAATCGTACCAGTTTCCTCTCTTTTCTTGTCACAAAATGTCGTATGGGTGGCAATATCGTTTTTGATGCTTGCTATCGCTCCTCGATTTTGAGATAGTATTTCCTGTAAGGGAGTTTCTGCTATAGAAGCGTAGTAATCGCAAATTGACTTAATATTATCCACCATCCTTTGAAATTGCTTTACTAGTTTTACTCTTGCTCTTATATATGCTTCGACTTTGCTGCTGAATTCGAAGTCATCATTTTGCCCACTTGTATCTTGCTTTATAGATGTTATTTTTTCATTAGTTTCCTCTAATTGTCTATTTAAATCAGTATGGATGTTATTAGCTTTTTCAAGCGCTTTATTCTTGTTACGTATTGCCAGAAAAAGACTGATCGCTTCACGATATCCTTCAATATCTTTTTGTTGTAGAGCCTGCCGACAATGGTCTTCTATGCTACTTTTTTCAGGATTTTTTAGATCTGCAAGAGCAGTCTCAAGGAGTTGTATGCCTCTTTCGTGATGTTGCCTTTCAATACTAGATGCCCCTGCATTTTCGTCTAATGCTTTTTGCAACTCATCTCTCTTTGCAAGAGCTTTTAGAGCTTGTTCATATTGGTTAAGCACTGCTTTATAGAGAGCTATTGCTTCAGAAAATCCAGGGTCCTTGAATGCAGCTTCCGAGAACATATCTTCTTTGGCTTCTTGCCTCAAGATTTCCGGTCGGCCTTCTAAATCTTTTACCCTTTGCTGGAAGGCTTCCTGTTGGCCTTCTTGTTCTGTAGTTTCAGAATCGCAAGCTTTGATAGCAGCATCAAGAGCTTTAATTCTAGCTGCGCAAAGATCTCTATCAAGAAAAGGCTGTACTTTCTTTTTATAAAACTCCATTGATTCCATTTCATTCCATATTTCATCGCATTTCCTACTCGCATCCTTCTCAGCTTGTCCAGTGGAGAAATAGGTATTTTGTATCATTACGTCCTTTATCATTGTAACACATTCTTGAGCATCTTTTAATGAACGATAGTAACCTTCATCAAAAGAGCAATCAATTTTATCTATTTCTAGCTCAATACCACCTTTAGCAAGTATTTTTTTTGTAGTTTCTTTTGTTTTTTGTATAATTCCATAAAAGCGGTCAAGGGCTAGTGGATATGATTCGTTTAAATTTGCGATTGTTTCACATCTTTTTTTAATAAGCACTTTTTTTTCTGCTGGTATTCTTCTCAATGATTCTTCTACAATTTCTTTCGTTGAAGATGAAACCTCCTCTCCGAGTAGATACTTGAGGGAAGCTTCTTGTTGATGCAAAGTTCGATTTCGTAAAGCGTTTAGTTTTTTTTGTATTATATTGTTTTCTCTATTTAAATTATCTTCTTGCTCTGTCTCTTCTTTTATAGATGTTAACGTTATGCTTAAAGTTCGCTCACTTTCCAATAATTTTGCTCTTAAACTCTTCCAATCTCGATAGAATGAATCAACCCTATCTAAATCCTCCTGCTTGCTTCTTAATTCAGCATCGAGTTTTTGTAACTCTAGATTAAGGGATCTCTTTCTAAGTAGGTCAGGAGATGATGTTCTATGAGTAAGGTCTGTTGCTTTTGGTTTATCCATTGGTATATTCTCCTAGTTATCTGTAATTCTCTGTAATTCTATAAACTGATTAATAAGCTAGTAAAATTGGTTTATTCCATTTATTGCCTCTATAATCCTTTTCTCTGCAGTTATTTTGGGGAGATCCATTCCAAAGCCGGTTTATGCTGCAGAGATGATTAAAACCTACGACGAGACAAGTCCTACTTTCCAAACCTCGCTACAAGTATACCCAACACCAGCGGTTTTTTCTACGACATCTACTAGACTTCTACAAGACAACTTCCTCTGAGAGTCTCTGAATAGATGACTTTCATCTGGCATGCGAAGGGATCGGCGGGATCAACGGTTTGACGTGTTCCCACAACTCATCACTTACTTCCCAACGGGCGTGTTCCTGCCATCTCCTTCTCTCCTCTTTTCTACTGTTTTCCTTATTCTACCACAATCCCTGAGTTTTCGGATAAGCTCTTATTCTGTATCAGTATTGCATTGCAAGATATTCTGTGTTACAATTGCCGTAGTGAAGAGCGTACTCCTGATGAGGAAATACAATGAGATCATACTTAAGAGGTGAATTTTCTATGTCCAAAAAACAAAAGAATATCTTTGAAAGTGCCTATGACGCTGAAAATTTCAGGAAACAAGGGTACAAAATCATTGATACTTTGGCAGATTACTTAAGCAGCTGTATAGATCGTAGCAATCCTTGTGTTTTATCGTCAGATACACCTGAGAAGGTTTTGGAAAAATGGGATACAGACTTTCATGATAATACATCTAGCTTTGATTTAGTAGAATTTATAACGGAAGTAATAAGTAAATCCATTCATATTCATCATCCTAAATTTATAAGTCATCAGCTCTCAGCTCCTCTGCCAGAAGCAGTATTAGCAGATACGGTTTCTGCTCTGCTCAATAATAGTAGTGCTATTTTTGAGATAGGACCTGTCAACACGGCAATGGAAAAGATATGCATCCGTTGGATGGCTCATCAGATTGGCTATGGTTCAGGTGCTGATGGCTTTTTTACTTCTGGCGGGTCCTTGGGTAATTTAACGGCGTTGCTTGCCGCCAGACAGGCGAAGGCTCCATATGATCTATGGAATGAAGGTTTAAAACCCAGCCGAAGTTTAGCGGTGATGATTTCTGAGCAAGCACATTACAGTGTAAAAAAGGCAGTGCAAGTGACAGGTCTCGGAGAGAAAGGTGCAATTCTTGTGCCATCCGACAAAAACTTTAAAATGGATATAGGTGCACTTAAGGAAAAATATGAAGAGGCAAAAAGAAATGAAGTTGAGGTTTTTGCTATCGTTGCAAGCGATTGTTCAACAGCAACTGGCAGTTATGACAATATAGATGCAATTGCTGATTTTTGTGAAAAAAATAATATATGGTTACATATAGATGGAACCCATGGTGCATCGGCTCTTTTGTCCGACAAGTATAAACATCTTTTGAAAGGTGTACATAGGGCTGATTCAATTATTTGGGATGCCCATAAAATGATGATGATGCCTGCACTGATTACGGCAATTATCTTCAAAAATGGACAGTGCTCGTATGAAACATTCTCACAAAAGGTCCCTTATCTTTTGAGAGAAGATAAGGAAAATAAATGGTCAGTGCTTGGCCTAAGGACAATGGAATCCACAAAAATGATGATGGGCTTCAAGTTTTACACCACCTTAAAGTCAAAGGGTAAAAAATTCTTTGCAAGGTATATTGACCATGTCTATGATTTGACAAAATGGTTTGCTCGTGAGCTTGAAAACACAGGCGTTTTCCAATTGGCAATGGAACCTGAATGCAATATTATTTGTTTTCGATTTACAGGCAAAGAGGGTGATCTGAATGAAATTCAAATGCAAATTCGTAATAAGATTGCGGAAAGTGAAGAATTTTCTATTGTAAAAACACTACTTGGAAAAGACTTGTATTTGCGCTGCACTATTATTAATCCATTGACGTCAAAGCAGGATTTGTTAGAGCTAATTCAAAAAATGAGGGAAGTCATATAATCGGATCAACGGCGCTCAATCTGTAGCGGACTGAGCCGCTGCTGAATTTCATGGCACAACCCGTGGGAGGCAGAAGGCACGGATAGGAAGACCTGCTAGGATCGTTTCCCTGTGAAGCAGTACTTATGATGCTAGTATTCCTGAATAGTTATGAGATTATGCTATGTATGGAATACTTGTACTCCTGCTTCCTAGCGTAGGTCCAAGAAAGCTTTTGTGCGAAGGCATGGAAGCCCCTAAAATGGAGACATGGAAATCCCTAGATAGAGGAGTATACTTCTATGACAACATTGTGTTGCCCGCATGAATTCCGGCAAACTGGTGATAATATGCTAGCTGATTACTGTACCTATGTTCAAGTACCATCCCTTCTATCTGCGTACTCACCACTTCTCCAATCAACCGACGACAAATTATTTGCATCTGCGCTCTTTGCTGCCGTCCTGTGGAAAGACCTTCAGGAACGCGAATTGGGCACACTTTTTCAGCTTATTTGCAGCCCATGTTCAGTCGAGGGGTACCAGGAGATAATGAAGCGCCTTCAGCGTTGTCTGGCGATAGCCGCCTTGCTTGTTCAACAGGGAACTCTTACTTGCACACACTTCGTACGGTCTCCCAAAAATAAGCTTGGGTTTCAGGTAGAACCTCATCTAGCAGACTGGCACTTCTGGACATCAGTGAAGAAACGTATTGAACGGCTGGCATATGCCCATCGCTCATTGCAATTCCAAGATCAGTATCTCGATGTCCCAGCGCAGGAAGTGTTGCGCTGTCGGCTTCAAGGCAATCTGCTCGCATTGCAAGAGCAAATGGATAAAGTGCAGCAGTTGCACCAGGAGTTGCTTAAATATGTCACTACACGCTCTGCTCCCTGTAGGTTGCAATGGGGGGATTTAGTACCTGAAGAGATGCTTGTTTCACTGCACAAGCAAACCATACAACGACATCATCCTCAGTGCCTAGATGACAGGTATACGAACAACGATGAGCGGACTTTCATTATCTCTCATCAGGTTAGCGAAATCTGGTTCGTTGCGGCACTTGCTGCTATGGAAGAGGCAATTGCCTTGTTGCAGAGGCTAGAGGCCCCAATCTTCGAGGCTATTGCGCTCATCCGTCGTGCTACTGACATCATTTGCTTATTTAGCAGTATAATTCAAATGCCGCAAACCATTGGGGCTGCTGATTATCTACTCTTTCGTCCCCAACTAGAAACCGGTAGTGGTGCCGAAAGCATCCAATTTCGTCTGCTTGAGTTACGCGGGGGCCTACGTGATGAGCGCTACCGCAGTGCATTAGAGCATATGCACCTCATGACATCCGAACTACGGCAGCTCTGGGATGCACCTTCCCTCAACTCTGTGTTTCTACGCCTTGTCGCTAGCAGAGGCATCATTAATCTTCAAGATTCTGAGGAAGAGACTGCCCATCGATTGACTGCCATTATGCTCCCGATTGGAATGCCTAATCCTCATGCAGATCTACTAGAACTTTCTGAGGTGCTGCTTGACTTTGAACAGCAGTTTGATCTTTGGCGTGAGATTCATATCGCGATGGTAGATCGTATGATTGGACACCAGCGACCCAGTATAGGAATTGGCGGCAAAAAAGCACAACTATCTGACAATGATAGTAAAGCTTACCTCCTCAAAACTCGCACATATGAACGTATGTTCTCAGTATTGTGGATGGCGCGTAATTATTTACAAGAGGGGAAGAGGAGTGTACTGACAGTATGATACAAACCATTCGAGGACAAGAAATCCGGCGTGTTGTCGTTCCTTAAACGGAAAGCAAAAATATCGTTGCAAATCATGTTTTGGGACTGTATCACCTTGCATTACTATGCTACTATTGCACTGGGCACTCTGGATTAGCATATAAGCAAGGAATAGTTGACCTATGGATTTTGATGATAACGATATCTCCGAAGAAGTGACTGAGGCAGGCAGTGACGAATTGCTCTCAGATGATAAGCTCCATCTTCCTACAGGAGCTAACCCGCTTGTGCGCCTCCATGCGGTTCGTGCATGGCTCACCCGCCGCCGGAAGATGACAAATATCGAAATTGGCGAGGTAGCCTTAGAGCTTCAGCAACTTCAACAGGACGAGTCAGGTATGGCCAGATTACGTCGACGCGAACTACAGGCCCGCCAGGAACAGATGCAGTATCTACAACGGAGATTTCAACAGGCACAGCGGCGCCTGGAAACATACGAGGAAGCCGCAACTCTATTGGAAGAGTGCGTGGACCATGTAACTGTGGGAGAACGCCTGCTGGTTGAATATTATTTGACGCTAGAAGAACGGGTGCAAAACCGCTTACAAGCTGGCGAAAGTGAGTCTT
>Ga0193728_1001067_pt1 | contig 13743 bp, 13 predicted proteins | sample U1c1metaG_FD_143037 | JGI IMG/M metagenome (GOLD analysis project Ga0193728, IMG submission 143037) | Soil microbial communities from a riparian zone of the East river system, Colorado, United States - U1c1 | ecosystem: Environmental > Terrestrial > Soil > Riparian zone | place: USA: East River...
AGCTCAGTGGCCTGGTCGTTGGTCGAGAAGTTGGCGACGCTGGCGTAAATGGCCCGCTGCCGGGCGTCCTCGGGATTGGCGCGCACATCGAGCGCGGTGATGCCCAGGTTATTGGCGCCCTTGCCGACCTTATGATAAATCAAGGGCAGCGCTTTGTTCTCGAATTCGTTCAACTCGGGGACCGCGCCGTCGCTGAAAAGGTGAATCTCAGCGCTGCGCTGGTCGCGAACGAGAGAATCCGCCATCCGTAGCGCCGGAACCAGGCGGGTGGGTCCATCCGAGCACACACAAGACTGCAAGGCCCGGCGCAACGCCGCTTTCTCGCTCGTGGCCGATTGTTTGACCTCCGTATTCGCGCCGGCTTGCAGGATCACCATCTGGTCATTATGGGCGAGGCCATCCACCCACTTGAGCGCGTCGGCTCGCGCTTTTTCGAAACGCGAGGGTGTTTCATCCGTGGCCTGCATCGAAGCCGAGGCGTCCAGGATCACGACGCGCAGCTCAGCCGGTTTGGTTTTAGTAGCGAAGAACGGCCGCGATAAGGCGAGGACCGCGAAAATGAGCAGAATGATTTGAAGGATCAGCAGCCAATTCTTCCGAAGTTTTTGGAACGGAGCGCTGGCCTGGGTCTCCGCCAGAAATTTTTGCCAGAGCAAAGTGCTCGACACGAGTTTCACGACCCTCTTACGTTTGAGCAGGTAAAACACAACCACCACCGGGATCGTGAGCGCGAAAAAAAAGGCGGCCGGAGCCAGGAAATTCATCCCCACACCTCCGCTTGTCTGAGCTGTTTGAGGAGCAGTTCTTCCAGCGAAGTATTGGAACTCGCCGTGAAAAAGTTGATGCCGCGGCCCTGGCAATACTCGCGCAGACGCTGCAGATAATTCTGCACCATGTGCTGATAGGACTTGAGCCGGTACCGGCCGAAGGTCACTTCCTGCATCGCGCCTGTTTCGGAATCTACCAGCCGCAAATCACCGAAAGTCACCGGCGCGAGTTCCTCCGGCGCCAGGATTTGCACGAGATCTACTTGAAAGCCGCGGCCAACCAGCGCGGTCAGGCCCGATTCATAGCCCGCTGGGTCCAGGACATCGCTCAGCACGATCGCGACCCCGGCCTGGCGTGCCTCCAGCGCGCCGCGGCGCAAAGCCTCGTTCAGGTTCGCCGCTCCGCCGGCGGTGAGCGAGCCGAGATTTTGGAAGAATTGAATGGCGGATTTCTTGCCCCGCACTGAACGTAACGCACCGCGCGCCGCAAGCTCCTGTGTGCGGGCCGCGGGGTCCGTGTTCCCGTCCATGGGCCGGTCCGGGAAGGGAATCACGCTCACGCGATCAAAACCGGAAAGCGCCACATAGCCGACGGCCGCCGCAACCTGGCGGGCGAAATCGAATTTGCGCGGTTCTCCAAAGGTCATGGACTCGCTCGCATCGAGAAAAATCCTCACCGGCAACTCGCGTTCTTCCTCGTAGAGCTTTAAAAACAGCTTTTCCAACCGCCCGTAAAGGTTCCAATCCAGATAACGAAAATCATCGCCATGAACGTAAGTGCGGTAATCGGCGAATTCGACCGATTGCCCGCGAGCACGGCTGCGGCGCTCCCCTTTAGCCGAACTCTTAGCCCGGCGCGCGGCGAGCAGTTGGAATTGCTCGAGTTGCCGGAGAAGTGCGGGAGTAAGAAGAGCGTCAGGCATGCAGTCCGTTCAAGCGAACTGGCTCGCCTCAAGCCATGACCGCCTGGGCATCCCTCGGCACATCTTTGAGCACCTGGGTGATGATGTGGTCCGTGGTGATGCCTTCAGCCTCCGCTTCGAAATTGAGGATGAGCCGATGACGCAGCGCTGGCGCGGCTACGGCCTCGATGTCGTCGAAGCTCACGTTGAATCGGCCATGGGTTAAAGCTCGAACTTTTCCCGCCAAAAGCAGCGTCTGGCCGCCGCGCGGGCTGCTGCCAAACCGCAAATACTGGCTCGCGATCGGCGCGGCCGTTTCGGTTTTCGGATGCGTCCCCAGCACCAGCCGCACGGCATAATCCTTTACGTGTGACGCGACCGGCACCTCCCGGACCAGCTTCATTAGTTCCATCAACGGCTCACGATCGAGGACTTTGTTCACTGGTGCGCGTCCGCCCGTCGTAGTGCGTTCGAGCACCTCGCTCAATTCACTGGCGGAAGGATACCCAACGATGACCTTGAAAAAGAAGCGATCAAGTTGGGCTTCGGGCAGCGGATAAGTTCCTTCCTGATCAATCGGGTTCTGCGTGGCCATTACGAAAAACGGTTCCACCAGCTTTCGAATTTCTCCACCCGCCGTAACCTGGTGTTCCTGCATGGCTTCGAGCAACGCGGATTGCGTCTTTGGGGTCGCGCGGTTGATTTCGTCGGCCAGAACCAAATGCGCGAAAATCGGCCCGCGCTGGAACTGGAATTCGCGGCGGCCCCCGGGGATTTCCATCACGATGTTCGTGCCGAGAATGTCGGCGGGCATGAGATCGGGAGTGAACTGGATCCGATTGAACGAAAGGCCCAGCACTTCGCTCAGCGTGCGCACCAGCAGCGTCTTGCCCAAACCCGGCACTCCTTCGAGCAGCACATGTCCGCCGGCGAACAACGCGATGACCGTGCTTTCCACGATGTCGTCCTGCCCAACGATGTTTTTGCCGATTTCATCGCGCAACGCGGTGTAAGCGGCGCGGAAGGATTCGATGGCTTGTTCGGTGCTCATCTCTTAATTTTCTGTGGTTAAAGGTTGCTGACTACAGGATCTCGTTACTCACGGCGCTCGCCAGGCTGGCGGCTGATGCGTTAGAGGGACAGCGGTCCAGGCACCTTTTCAACTCTCAACCGGCGACCCGGTTATTTCTTCAAGTCATCAAAGTAATCCCTCACCGCGCCCTGGTACGCGCGGGGCACCTTTTCCTGGCTCAAAGCGCTCTGGGCTTCGGATTGCGCCGCCGCCGCCGCTTCTTCATACGAAACCTTGCTTGTGCCTTTGATGCTGACGCCCTTCAGCGTAATGCTGGGCATCTGGCCGCCCGGCGAAAACTGGCCTTTGACCTTCGTTGGCTTCAGCGCGTCGCTCAACTCACCTTCGCCCCGGTCCGTCTGGCCGCGCCCATCCATGTCTGGCCGCACCGAGCCCGAATTGTCCCAATGGTCGCTCCACTGGCCGTCATACATCCAGCCGCTGTTCTCATCCGCCCACGTGCCGACGCCGCCTCCCGGCCGGCCCCCCTTGGGATTGAATCCGGGCTTGTTGCACATGCCCCAGCCCTGGCAGGAACCGATACATTGAGAGGCCTGGTTCAGATTCTCGAGCGTCGCCATCACTTCTTTGGCGTCCCCCAGCTCCTGCATGAGCTTATCCAGTTCCTTGGCAGCGCTGGCGAGCGACTGGGCGGCCGCCGGTTTGTCACCGGCTTGCATTTGTTGGGAAGCGCTTTTTAGATGCTCCGCCACCTTCCCGTAATTACCCGCGGGTTCGACCGCTTTCGCAACGTCCTGCATGATCTTCTGCATTTGTTCGTCGGAAAGTTTCGCCGCCTTCAACTGATCCGCCATTTTGTGCAGGGTCATTTGCGCGGCTTCGGGCTGGCCGTTTTTGAGCTGTTCGGCCAAGTCCTTGCCCAGCTTGTCCATTTGCTGCTGCATTTGTTGCAGGGACTTGGCGAGCTCGCGCATTTTTTCCAGGTCGGTTGTGGCGGCCTGCAGATCCTTGAGAACAAGATCCGTTTGATTAGCCGCCAGTGCGGCGATGGCTTCGTCCAGTTGCGGCAGTTGCAGTCCCATTTCCTGGGCCTCTTTCGAAAGCGCCGAAAGGGATTCAGACATTTTCTGGCGCTCGGCCTCGTTGCCGGCCGAATTCTTGTTGGCCATTCCGGTGGCGGCTTGCTGCAGCTTCTCCAATTCCTTCTTCAACTTTTCCAGCGATTCGGGATTGCCGGTGGGCGTGCCGAGTTGCTTTTGGGCGGCTTCCATTTGCTTCTGCAAACCGGCTGCCGTTTGCGAGTCGTTGCCCGTGGAAGCGCGCGCCGCCTGCTCCAGTCGCTTTAACGCCGGATCTTTGCCAAGTTCCTTTAGTTGGTCCTTTAGTCTTTCCGAAATGTTGGCCAGGTCTTTGAGCGCTTCACTGCGCGTGAACGCTTTCTTCGTGAGCTGATCGCCCAAATTCCCCACCGCTTCCAGGGACTTCTGGGTCGTTTCCAGCGTCGGAGGCCGCTTCTGCAAATCGTGCCGGGTCAGGTCCGCAAGCTGGCGGCCGATGTCCTTGACATTTTGCTGCTCCGCCTGCTTCTGCAAAAACTTCTTGCTGCGATATTCGGGCACAAACCCCAGGCCCGCCCCGAGCGCCAGCGCGACCAGCGCCCAGCGCGTCGCCCTTGGTAAATTGAAAGGAATCAGCCGGCGCGGATCAATCGCCTTGGCATGCTCGGCGGCATCTCCGACCACCAATTCCCGCCACGAGCCCGAGCCTTCCTTGCCTGCGACTTCCAAAGCCGTGCTCAGCCGCTCTTGCAGGCCCTGGCGGCCGTCCACCCACCGTGCAACATCAGCCAGTGCCGGTTTGCGCCACCCGCCGATCAGCAATCCGGCCAGCATGAACGGAAAGGGCGCCCACCCCGCCGCCAGCAGCACCCACAAGGGCCAAGGATGCCCGTCTCCCAAAAGCGGACGCAAATGATACGCCACGACCAGCAGCAAAGACACGATCGCCCCAATCAGCAACCCCTGCCACAGGCCGCGCAACGCCCGCGCCCACCGCCGCCGCCGGGCGGCTTGCTGCAGGGCCGTTTCGATGATTTGGAGTTGGCTCATTTCTGAGGCTAAACGTGCGCCATCCGCGCGAATTTGGCCAGTCCTAAATGATTAGACACAACACCCGGGAAAAGGTTCTGATTTTAGGTTAAGATTTAACGGCTATTGCCGCTCGTATTCGCCTTTGCTCACCTTTTTGAGCACGGTGAACCCTGCCTTCTTGGCGTCAGAAAAGGAAAGCGCCTTGGGTGAATTAAACGTGGACCAAACCTTGCGCACTGGTTTCTTGCAAGCCGGGCAGTTCGTCACAGCTGGCGCTGAAAGCGGGCGGCGCAGCGTAAATTTCCCGCCGCACACGGCGCAGCCGCCTTCGCACAGTTCATATTCGTACAACGGCATTTGTTAGGCCAAAGTCGCGGGTGCTACGACCAAAGTCAAGGAAGGCTCACGGTGTGAGGATTTCCAGCACGCCGTACACACTAAAGTCTCCTGGATTGGATGTCAGCAATCGGCGAACGCCGGCCGCGTGAAGAATGGCGGCCAAATTCGTGTCGAGGATTCGTTTTCGGCCCAGACTGAATTGCCGCATCCAGCGCAACGTTTGATTCAAACTTTCTTTGGTTGGTTCGATCAGATTAACCATTGGGTTGCCCAGAAAATCTTGAATCCAATCAAGCGCCTCGACCATAGTAAGCGGTGGGGAAAACCGGCGTTCATCCGTCACCACGTGCAGAAATTCTGTGATCACCAGAGTCGGGAAAACCAATTGCTCTCCGTGTTGAGCTTCGGTCTGAACCGCATGCACGGTCGCTATGTTTGCCGGATGCTCGGCCAGGGCCAGTTGCACCAGGATATTGCAATCCAAGCCCGTCATTTACGTCCGAACATTTCCTCGGCTAACTCCTCCTGTGAAATGACTTTTGAAAGAACCCGATGGCCTTTTAGGGAGCGAATGCGAAGCGGAGCGCCCGAAGCAGTTCCTTTCCCGTCAGCTGGAACGAGTTTGGCGACCGGCTCATTGCCCTGGGTGAGTAACACCTCGTTACCCGCCTGGACCTGCTTGACCAATTCAGCTAACTGTCCAGCCGTTTCCTTGACTTCCGCAGTCACTGTCATCTTTGAAGGATACATCGCTGTTTAAAGGGAGTCGAGCACGCATTCACACGCTCTCTCCAACACCTCCAACACTCCAACTTCCCTACGACTTCGACGGCCCCTTCATGAACGGGGTAAACAAATCAATCGGCACCGGCAGGAATGTCGTGGTGTTATGTTCGCTCGAAATCTCGCGCATGGTTTGGAGAAAGCGCAATTGGAGCGCGATCGGCTCCTTGCTGATCATCGCCGCCGCCTGGACCATCTTTTCCGCCGCTTGAAACTCGCCCTCGGCGTTGACAATCTTCGCCCGCCGCTCACGTTCCGCTTCGGCCTGCTTGGCCATCGCCCGCTTCATGCTGTCCGGCAGCGCCACATCCTTCACCTCGACCGCCGTCACCTTTACGCCCCACGGCTCTGTTTGCCGGTCGATGATCTCTTGCAGTTTCAGGTTGATGGACTCGCGCTGGGCAAGCAGGTCGTCCAGCGGCGCCTGGCCCAGAACGCTGCGCAAGGTTGTCTGCGCAATCAGGGATGTCGCCTTCCAGAAATTCTCCACTTTCACTACCCCGGCCACCGGGTCCACCACGCGGAAATAGACCACCGCATCCACCGTTGCCGGCACGTTATCACGGGTCATGATCTCCTGCTTCGCCACATCGATAGTGACGACACGCAGGTCCATCTTCACCATCCGGTCAACCATTGGAAACAATAAGATCAGCCCGGGCCCTTTCGCCCCAATTAACTTGCCCAGCCGGAAAATGACGCCGCGTTCGTACTCGCGCAGCACCCGCACCATTTGTGGCAATACAACTGCCGCGAGTATGATCACTGGGACAATCCAGGCCGTGAGGTTCAACGTTCGATGTATAATGTCGTCCATGGTTCTTTCGGTTAAGGGTTGCGTTCAGGTTTGCTTCAGACTCACTTTCAGAGTTAATCCATCAATGCCCACGATTTCCACCGGCTGGCCTGGTTCAATCGGCGCATCACTCACAGCGTTCCAGTATTCGCCCTCCACAAACACTTTCCCGCCACGGGCGTCAATGTGAGCGCTCGCGGGAACGACTTTTCCAAGCATTGTTTCTTTCCCGGCCCGCACCGGCAAAAGCTGCGCTCGCACTCCCGCCCCGACAATGAAAAAAAAGAACGCCGCGGTCAGCGCGGTCGCCGGTATGATGTACGCCAGCGAAAGGCGAAACCCGGGTTCGGAACGATCGAAAAGCATCAGCGCTCCCAGAAAGAACGCGACGATCCCTCCAAACGTCAGCACCCCGTGCGTTGGCGCGTAGATGTCCACCATAAACAAAATCACCGCCAAAGCCATCAGGGCCAGCCCGGCCGAGTTGATCGGCAGAATCGCGGACATGTAGAGCACCAGGATCAGCGCGATGGCTCCCGCCACGCCCGGCAGGATCGCTCCAGGACTGCTCAATTCCCCAATGATCCCGTAAATCACCACCAGCATGAGGATAAACATCACTTCTGGCCGCAAGACCACTTGCAAAAAACCTTCGCGCGCGGTCATTGGGATCTTCGCGATTTGCGCGCCCGTCGTGTGCAACGTCTGTCCGTTAACTTCACGACCATCAATTTTTTTCAGCAAATCGGGAAGGTCATCGGCAATCAAATCAATCACATTGAGTTCGAGCGCCTTTTCGGCCGTGATCGAAACGCTCTCGACCACGGCGGACCGGGCCCACTCCGCGTTGCGATTTCGTTTGTCCGCGATCGATTCAGCGAACGTCGAGGTATCGTTTTCCTGCTTCTTTTTCATCACGTCGTCGGTCTTTTCCACCTCGCCGCTCGCGCCCAGGTTCACCGGGTGCGCCGCGCCGATCCTCGTGTGCGGTGCCATCGCTGCGACATCCGCGGCCATTGTGATAAACACCCCGGCGCTGCCCGCCCGCGCCGGCGCGGGCGCTACATATACCACCGTCGGAATTTTCGAATCGTACAGCTTTTGAACGATGTCCTTTGTGGAATCCAGCAAGCCGCCCGGGGTATCGAGTTGAATGATCAGGCAAATATTCTGGCGAGCGGTGGCTGTCTCGATCGCGCGGCCGATGTAGCTGGCGGTGGCGGGGCCGATGGCGCCGTCAATCCGGATCAAGCCGGCCTCCGCAGCGCGCCCTTGCGTCGCCAGTATGGAAGCCAGCGCCGTCATCAGAATCGCCGGCCAACAGCTCATAATCCTCGTCCAGGTGCAGCGTACCAAAATCGGCAATCGGCGCAATGCGTATTCGTGGCACCGAATAGTTAGGGGGGCCAGGGCTGGTTTTGGAATAATCTCGCCGCGATGCTTGGCGCGCGCAGCGTCAAGTTCGAGCAGCGCGACAACTGCCTGCGCGGCTTCCTCGACCGTGCCGAGACGACCAACGGGGTGGACGCTTTTCAGCCAGTCCCTTTGGGGGTTGTTTGTCTTCGCCTCCCCGACGAAACCCGGATTGATTTGGGATTCTCGCGCCCGCTGCCGCCAGACCGCCGCTCCGAATTTGAGGAAGAAATGGTTTACACGGATCATCTTATGATGGCATTGCCAGCAATCCATCGCCTCGCGAAGCAGAAAACTATCCGCTTGAAAAGTCTCGCCGGTGATCCTTTTGTACAGTTCCATCGCCAGGGCGCGCCTTCAACGCGAAGGAATTCGAAGCGATCGCGGCCCACTAACCGGTCTGGTGCGCCGATTCCGCCGCGTTTACGGCGCAGAGCGCGGAACCGGCTCCATCTCCTCTCCAGGCCAACCGGCCTCTTCCCACAGGGACTCCTGCAAATCCCTCTCTCACTCGTAAAGGCTTTTCTGAGGGGTTGCTTTAGCTCCCTCCGGATCGGGCGGCTGGCTGCGAAGCACTTTTACCTCTTCCGATTGGACCTCCAGTCCCACATTCCCGAATGAATTATAAACGTACGTGAGGACGTAGGAGATATCGTCATCGCCCAGCGGAAACTGAGGCATGCTATTGTTGAATTTCCGGCCATTGACAATCAGTTCGCCCTGCCGGCCATTGATTACAATTTTTATCGCCCTGTTCTTATCCGCATTCAGGAAATCCGAACCCGCCAAAGGCGGGAACACATTCGGCAGTCCCTGGCCGGTCGGCTGATGACAGGCTGCGCAAATCGAAGTAAATAGCCGTTTCCCCAGCTCAATTTTCTCGGCTTTGGATTTCGGAGCGCCTGGCGGCGGTGGAACACCACGAACCGCTCCATGAGCCACCCAATTCCGAATGATAAGACGTTCCTCGTCGGTGATGGCCAGCGATTCAGGACTATTCGAGATGGGCATGGATTCTTTGTAATAAGTCCCGTGCCAACTGTCCCACACCCGTCTTCTGATTTCCCAACGGTCGGCAAACGCGGTCCGGTAATCCAGCCAGTTGTAAACAAACCGAGCCTGGCTGTTGTGGCATCGGGAGCATTTCCCCATGATGATGGGCAATACGTCCCGGAGATAAGTGGGCGCGGCGTCGCTCGATTCTGTCGCGGCGCAGGCACTTTGAACTAATGCCCAGGAGCTCGCCAGGCACCCGAGAATTGCCAGGAGGCGAGCCCGAACTAAACGCGACGGCTTGCGGCTATGGATTATGAATGTGTGCATGGTAATTATCAGGTTCGATTTTTATCATGAAGCTCTTTAAAAACCGTAGGAAAGCTGAAAGACGAACTGATCTTTCTGAGTGGGATCATTGCTGTGGAGAAACATGTAATCGCCTTCAAACAGCAGCGTGTTCGAAAAATAGTAAACATAGCCCACGGTGTACCGCCGCGTCCGGCCCCCGAGGCCGTCGTGGATACTGTCGAAGCGATTCATCACTTCCAGGTTATTGATTACCGGCCAATCCAGGTTCAACCCCGCCAGCTTGTAGCCCCCCTGCAGCCACCAGCCCTCGGGCCGTACCATTCCGTGATCGTCGCTTCCATACCACGTATGGATATACTCTCCTTTCACCTCGATGTTCGCTCCCAGGTGCAGACTGGCGTCGAGCACGAACGCCGACCAAAGATGCCGTCCCGCGTCATCCCATTCACCCGACTGGCCCGAAAGGCCCAGTTCCAGATCGTAGTGAGGCTTGAAAGGCATGAATGCGGCGACGCGAGCGCCGCCGCTCAACTGCCCGTGCAAATTCGCCACGGCATTGTCCGAGCGCAACCCTACGTTCCCGCCCAAATCGAGCGAACCGGCGTTGCCCAAGCCATCCGCCGAGCCTGGCCCGTTAACTCCCCACACCGAATAGTTGACCAGGTTGCCCGTCTCCCCGATCGGGATTGCTCCCCGCAACTGCGCTCCCACTCCAGCGCCGGGCAGCAGGTCCCGCGGCATGGGATCAGCGGGAATCTTGTTCATCCAGCCGGCGGTCCGCTCGCTATAGGTGCCGAGCGGCAGCAGGATGTCTCCGGCCGCCAGGGTCACGTAATCGTTAATCAGGTAATCCAACTGGGCAAAGCTTAGATTCAGCGTCGTGGTATAGCCGCTGCTGCCCGGAGCGTTATTCTGCAACCCGAAATCAAAACCGGCCTCGAAGAGGACTTTATCTCCGCCGCGATAGAGAAAAATAGGCGCAAAATCCGCGAACACAAACGAGCCGTGCTCACCCCTGGTCTTGGCGTATTGAACCTCTGCATCGCCCAGAATCGAGAAGTTGTGGTTGACGGTGGCCTCGTCCAGCGGCACTCGCGGGAGCGGTTCCACCGGGCCGGCCGTGGCCGCCCTTTGTTGGACGTCCGCGACCGTGCGTTGTGTTTCTCCCAGTTTCTGCTCCAGGTCCCGAACTTTTTGCTGGTCTTGTTCGTGAGTTTTCTGGTCTTGCGCATGGACCTCAGCGTCCTGCGCGTGGGTTTTTTCCATTTGATCGATCCGTTGGTCCTGCTTTTCAATCTTCTGGCCAAGCTTGGAAACCAGATCTTTCAACTCGTTGAACTGCTGCTCGTCAATGGCTGCGGCGGTCGCGAGTGGCAGGACGGCGAACAACGCGCAACCGGCGACAATGCATCCGAAAGCGAAGGAACATGTTTTCATGGTCATTTTTTATTCGTTTAGCCAGTTTCAGCCGCCTAGCGTCCGCTGTTGTCCTGAAGGTATTTGAGGATCGTCCGCGCCTGTTCGGCCGGAAGGTTCGCGCGCACACGCATGTGGAGCAGGATGGTTTTCCATTGCGCCGCGGTCCTCTCGGTGGGATAGCGCTCGGGGTGGCACCGGTTGCAATGCATCGAATAAAGCTCCGCGCCCGTGAGCTTTTTCGGGGCGGGCTTCGCCTGTTTAACGCCCGATTCGGCATTGCCTTTCTCAGGCTGCGCCGTCTTCGCTTCTACTTTCTTTTCCGGCTCGGTCCCTTTTTCCGGTGGAGAATCCTTTTCCGGTTTGGCGTCTGCGCCTCCAACCAGGGCGATGGACATGGCGAAGGAAGCAACCGCGATGAACAGGAGGCAGCAACGGTTGCGCGGTCTCGGTTTCAGTGAGTTGAGGCTATTCATAGTTTCTCGCTTTCGCTGAATGATTGAATTCTTCTTTGTACAAGTACGCTATTCAAACTGTCTATCGGGGATATCCCCGATGTGCGCGACTCGCTCGTTTCCAACCGGCGGTAAGATTCATCATGGATTTGCTAAGTTCCGTTTTGTTCGGTCCGAATTCCGCTTTCATCGCGCTTCGGCCAACGTTTGCTTGAGAAGCCATTTGGCCTTTCTTCATTCACTGATTCCAGAGTTAGTTTGAGAATTTCGTTCTCGCTCAACCTTGCTTGGCATATCCTCACCCTTTTTTGCCGCTTGACTGCTCGGCTCGGACGTTCGGCCGATTGACCGCCTTGTTGACATTGACGAATCGTGGCGCGATCATTGCCTATGCCTGAAGAGCATCGAGGACTTGAGCAGTTCAGCATGAAAACATCATGAAACGAAGAACGCTCCTGAAGCTGCTGTCGACGACGCTCCTTTCCCGCCGCGCTCACCGAGTGGTCGCTTGTCAAAGTTGTCTGAATTGCCTACCCTGAACACGAACGACGGGTTGCCCCCGTAGCTCAAATGGATAGAGCAATTGTTTCCTAAACAATGGATCACGGTTCAATTCCGTGCGGGGGTACCACTTTTTCTTGATCCGAAAAAACCGGAGAAAAACCTGATGCCGCATCTGTACCATTTTGATGTTTTCGGGCAAAAAAGGAGCAAAACGCAATCAAACTCGGCGGGCAACGGCGGGCAAAACCGAAGTGGGAAACTGCCCCGGGAAATAAAAGTCTCGCCTTCCCGGACCGCCCTTCATACGGTCCCGCCGTTCCTGCGCTAACGATGCCATTACAGCCGTTGCAAAGTGATGAGGGCCAACGCTCCCTGGTCAAATCAATTTCGTCCGGGACGCGCGGGAGTTTCGATTATGGCTGGGTGAATGTGGTTTTGGCGGCCGTTCTCATGCTGGCGACCTTGCCGGGGCGGACGCAGGGTTTGGGGCTTATTACCGAGCCCTTGCTAAAAGATTTGCACACTGGCCACATCGCTTATGCCACCATAAATCTTTGGGCCACGCTTCTGGGAGCCGCTTTTTGCTTCCCGGCCGGCTGGCTCATTGATCGGATTGGCTTGCGGACGGTCTCCACCGCACTGGTATTGCTATTGGGGGTTACGGTATGGCGGATGAGCGTCTTTGCCGGAGGTGTCGCTGGCCTGTTCCTCCTGCTGTTGCTGACGCGCGCCCTTGGGCAAAGCGCGCTGTCGGTGGTGAGTATTACGGCGGTGGGCAAGTCGTTTGGCCGGCGGGTCGGTTTCGCGATGGGGGTTTATTCATTCCTTCTGAGCATCTTCTTCGTCATGGCGTTTATTGTGGTGGGCGCTTCGGTGAGTGGCCGGGGATGGCGGGTAGCATGGGGCCAGATTGCGGCCGCCCTGGTTTTTGTGATCGCACCGCTGACCTTGCTTTTTCTGCGCGAGAATCCGGGGGCAACTGCCGCCGTTGAACCAGCCGCAATCCAGCCATCGGAAGTGGGGAATGCCTCGATAAGCTTCGGTCTGCACCAGGCATTACGCACAGCCGTGTTTTGGATTTTCGGGCTGGCAACGGCGCTGTTTGGGATCGTTTCCTCGGGATTGGGACTTTTCAATGAGGCTGTGCTGGCCGAACATGGGTTTGATCAGAAGACCTTTCACATTTTTCTGGCGGTTACCACCTTTGCGGGGCTCCTCGGGCAATTGCTTTGCGGGTGGCTGGCATTGCGCCATCCAATGCAGAAGCTTATGGGAGTGGCTCTGCTGATATATTCGCTTGCGCTTGGAATGCTGCCTTTTGTGAAAACATTCGCGCACCTCTGGAGCTTCGCGGTTTTGATTGGCAGCGCGGGCGGGTTTATCACGGTGATTTTCTTCGCCATCTGGAGCCATGCTTTCGGACGCGCCCATTTGGGGCGCATTCAAGGAGCGGCGCAAATCCTGACCGTTTTGGCTTCTGCGATCGGGCCGTTGCTGTTTGCCCGGTGCGTCGCGCTGACCGGTTCCTATACCCCGTTGTTATTGGGCCTCGCCCTGGTGGTACTCGTGCTTGGGATTGCGGCATGGAATGTTTCCATGCCAAAATTGGCGCCGGCTGTGGACGAGACCATTCCGAATCCATCGTCGGTTCAATTGCGATCGTGAAGGGTATGCCGCCAAATCAAAATCAGCAGCCGATCGAAATAGCTCCGCCGCTTGATAAGGAAACATCCGACCGCCTCGCGCGCCGGGCTTTGTTTGGTTTCGTGCTTACCTTTATTCTTTCCCGCGCGCTGGTCTTCCTGATCATGTCCGGCCAAATTCCCAACCTGTTCCTCTTTCTGCAAGGCACCCACGTGCACCATTTGAACTATGGCATCTTCCTGCTTTCGGCCGTGGCCGGCTATGCTTTGTTTGGCCGGCCGTGCGGCCGCGCGGCA
>Ga0193728_1001068_pt1 | contig 13737 bp, 9 predicted proteins | sample U1c1metaG_FD_143037 | JGI IMG/M metagenome (GOLD analysis project Ga0193728, IMG submission 143037) | Soil microbial communities from a riparian zone of the East river system, Colorado, United States - U1c1 | ecosystem: Environmental > Terrestrial > Soil > Riparian zone | place: USA: East River...
GACACGAAAGTGGATGACGCAGAACAGACGGCCGTAATCAGGCGGGTGACCCGCGGCGACCCGCTGACTGGCTCCTGGGCTGACCACACGCTCGCCGACCCGGTACCGGATAGCAGCCCGGCCGCAGATACGGCAGCCGGGCTGGCCAGCATGTCCTTCATGACGGCAGCCGTCCGGCGGCGGCGCCGGGTCTGGATCGCGGGCGCCCTCATCGGGCTCCTGCTGGGCCTCGGCTACCTGACCGCGCGGCCGCCGGCCGTCCACGCGACCGCCCAGGCCTTCATGACCCTGGGTCCCAACGAGGACCTGAACACCGCGATCACCACCGACATAGCCCTCGCCCAGAGCCGGCCGGTGGCCATCCTGGCCCTGCGCCGGCAGGGACTGCACAAGAGCGTCAGCTCCTACCTCAGCACCTACACGGCGGCGGAGGTGACCAATAGGGTGCTGCTCATCACCTCCAGCGCTCGGTCCAGCGCCGCCGCGGTCGCCAGCGCGAACGCGATCACCCGCGCGTTCCTCCAGTTCCGCGCAGACCAGCTGCGGGTGTACCAGCAACTGGAGACCGCCGCCCTGCGTCAGGAGACCGCCGGCGCCGACGCCCAGGCCAGGCCGCTGACCCAGCAGATCGCCGCCCTGCAGAACGCCACCGGAGCCACGACGAAGACGAACCTCGGCACCCTGGAGACACAGCTCAACCAGCTGATCGGGCAGCAGAGCTCGGCGCAGGCCGCCGAGCGGTCGGTGGTGGCCCAGACGAATACCGCAGTACGCGGCAGCTACCTCCTCGATGCCGCCGCGCCGGTCCCCCATTCGGTCAAGAAGACCGACGTGATCTACGTCCTCACCGGGCTCATCGCGGGCCTGGCCCTCAGCGTGGGCTACATCGTGATCGCCGCGCTGGTGTCCGACCGGCTGCGCTCGCGCGACGAGATCGCGCACGCGCTGGGCGGCTCGATCCGGCTCAGCGTCGGCCGGATCCGGGTGCGGCGCGGCCTGCGCCGCCGGGCCGGGCTGGGCGCCGTTGACGCGCCCGGCATCCAGCGCATCGCTGGGCACCTGGGCGACTGCCTGCCCAGCGGCGCCGCGGGCGCCGCGCTGGCTGTCGTCCCGGCGGACGACACCGACGTGGCGGCTGTCGCGCTGATGGCCTTGGCCCTGTCCTGCGCCCGGGAGGGCAAGCGGGTCATAGTCGCCGACCTCGTCCCCGGCCGGCCCGTCGCGCGCCTGCTCAACGTGACGGACCCGGGGGTCAAGGCCGTGTCGGTGCAGGACACCCGGATGGTCGTCGTGGTGCCCGAACCGGGCGACGTCGCGGCGGCCGGGCCGCTGGCTCCCGCTGGGCCGCCGACCGCGACCGCAGCCTCGGCCCGGCCCCGGCCGCCGACCGCCGACCTGGTCTCCGCGTACTCATCGGCCGACGTGCTGCTGACCCTGGCCGCGGTGGACCCCATGCTGGGCGCAGAGCACCTGGCCACCTGGACCGCGGGCCTGGCCGTGCTGGTGACCGCGGGCGAGTCCACCTGGACCCGGGTGCAGGCCGTCGGGGAGATGATCCGGCTCTCCGGCACCCGCCTGGTCACCGCCGTGCTGGTCGGGGCCGATGCAACCGACGAGAGCCTCGGCATCGCGTCGCCGCCCCGGGCCGGACGGCACCTGCGCGCGGACGAGCCCATCGCCGACACTGCCCAGCTGCCGCGGCTCCCCCAGGAGATCCGGATTCCGCTGGACAGCTCGCACCCGGCCGACGGCACCCCGGTTATCCCGGCCGATGCCGGAGCGGGCCCCCCGCCGCCCGACACCCGGTGACCAGTCCCCCAGCTCTCCTCATCACAGCACGCACCGCGTTGTATCAGGGGCAGCGCGTCGCGGCTCTGATAGGAGTCGGGAGCGGGCGGGCCGCCGAGAGGGGTGTTTGGTTACGGGTGCTCCGCGTGACCGTCGTCACTCCGGGTAGCGGGCATGGCAGCTGAAGCAGGCGCCCAGGACCGCGCGGCCGGGCCAGCGGTGCCGCGCCCGTCCTGGGTCGTCACCTTGCGGCGGCTATGGGGCCAGGCAATCCGCTCGCTCGGCTGGGGCGTCGCCGACCAGGCGGTGTCCAGCCTGACCAACTTTGCCGTGAGCATCTACGTCGTCCGGACACTGGGCGCTACCCAGTTCGGCGCGTTCAGCCTCGCCTACGTCACCTACGGGTTCGCGCTCAACGCGTCCCGCGGCCTGTCCACTGACCCGCTGATGGTCAGGTGCAGCGGGACCGACGTGCCGACGTGGCGGCGGGCCGTCGCCGACTGCACGGGCGCCGCCGCCCTGGTCGGCCTGGCCTGCGGGGCAGTCGTGCTGGCCGCGGCCGCGCTGCTCAGCGGCACCGCGGGGGCGGCGTTCCTGGCGCTCGGCCTGACCCTGCCCGGGCTGATGCTGCAGGACAGCTGGCGCTACTCCTTCTTCGCGCTCGGGCGCGGCGGCCATGCGTTCCTCAACGACACCATCTGGGCGGTCACCCTGCTGCCCGCCCTGGTGCTGCTGCGGGTAACCGGGCACGCCAGCGTGTTCTGGTTTGTCCTCGCGTGGGGCGCTGCGGCCGCGGTCGCCGCCGCGGTCGGCCCGGTGCAAGCCCGCGTCCTGCCGCGGCTGACGGGCGCCTGGGACTGGATGTCCCAGCATCGCGATCTGGGCTTCCGCTATCTCCTGGAGGGTACCTCCAGCAGCGCCTCCATCCAGCTGCGCAGCTATGGCGTCAGCTTTCTGCTGAGCCTCGCCGCCCTGGGCTACGTGCAGGCCGTGACCACGCTCATGGGTCCCATCACCATCCTGTTCCTCGGAATGAGCCTGGTTCTCCTGCCGGAGGCGGCCCGGGTCCTGCGCCGGGCCCCGCATCGCCTCCCGCTGTTCTGCGTCCTGGTCAGCGCCGGGCTGACCGCGGCCGCGTTCGCCTGGGGGATGGTGCTGCTCCTGGCCGTGCCCCGGGGCCTGGGGGCGTGGCTGCTCGGCTCGATCTGGCACCGGTCGTATCCCCTGGTCCTGCCGCAGATGCTGTTTGTCATGGGCCAGGCCGCGGGCGGCGGGGCGGGGACGGGCCTGCACGCCCTCGGGGCGGCCCGGCGCAGCCTGCGCACGGCCGCGGTCTCGGCGGCCCTGTACGTGGTGTTCGCCCTGGCGGGCGCCGCCGTGGACGGGGCCTTCGGGACCGTAGCCGGCGCCGCAGTCGCATCCTGGCTGGGAGCGGGGGTGTCTTGGTGGCAGTTTCGCGCGGCGCTGCGGGAGACCGGCCCGGTGAGCGCTGGGCATCGGCCCGGGCCGCACCCCAAGCCGGGGAAGCACCGTGTCAGCAAGCCACCGGGGTAGGGTGCCCGCCATGCCCGGACAGCACGGGAGGAACACATTTTGACGCACCTGCGGCCCGCCCTCATGCGCGGCGCGGTGATCCTGGCCGCCACCGGGATCGTCGTCACCACCATCTTGGTCGCCATGAGCGGCCGGCACCTCGCGGGCGGCCCGGCCAGCTCGCTCGCGCCGTCGGGGACCGATGCCGCAGGGACCAGCGCCCCGGCCGCGGGAACGCCCGTCTGCGGCCAGGCCATCCTGGACTCGCCGTGGGATTATCGTGGGGCGCCGGGCACCTTCACCGACAGCCGACGTCCCGCCGGGCTGCCCACGTTCGGCCGGGCGGGAACCGATTTCCCCGCGGCTCGCGCCCTGGTAGTCGTCCCTGCGGGCGACAACACGTCCGCCGCGCTATCCGGCCGGTTTAACGTCAATAACGCCGTCGTGTACTTTGAGCCAGGCGTACACCGCATCCGGAGCGTCATGTACACCGGTCATGACTCGGCTTACGTCGGCGGGTACGACCCCGCCGACGGGAAGGCCATTCTCGACGGAGTCGACGGCGCCACGGACGGCACCGGGACCGGTGGCTCATTCCTGGCTTCCAGCACCCCGTCCTCCGGCAATATCGTTCGTGACACCTGGAAGTACCTCACCATAGAGAACTACACCGCCAGCCAGAACAACTCCATCATGGGGAACGTCAACGGGGGCGCCAGCGACGTCGGCGACGTCTACGAGCACGACACCATAGGCCCCAACGAGTACGGTTACCGCGGCACCAGCGTGGCGCCCGCGACCGGGCAGAGTAGCGGCGGCGGCTACGCGATTGACGCAGGCAGCGACACCACGATCGAGCACAACTGCCTCACCCGCAACGCCCAAGGCGCCTTCAACGTTAGCAACGCCGTTCAGCTCAGCGTCGCCCACAACGAGATCAGCTGGAACGGGCTGGGCGAGTACCCGGACACCGGCGCCAGCCCCGGCGCCAGCCCGTTTGCCTGCGGCTGCTCCGGCGGCGGCAAGATCTTCTTCTCGCTGAACGCCGACATCGTGGCGAATTACATCCATGACAATTACAACGCGGGCGTCTGGTTCGACTTCGACAACTCGGGCGCCGATATCTCCCGTAACTACATCGCGTCTAACTGGGGCAGCGGGATCTTCTACGAGGCCAGCTACAACGCGAACATCTCCGACAACACGCTGGTCGGGAACGGCTGGGCGTCGCACGGCGCCTGGCCCGCCGGGGTGGACGGCCGGGCCTGCTACGGGGGCATTTCCTGCACCGACGGCGACGGCCCGGTCACCGGCGCGGGCGGCGGGAACCCCTACGGGGCGATTGACCTATCCAACTCCGGTGGCAATGCCAGCCTGGGAGCAGTGCCGGTCCCGGCGGGCATGACATCGGGCTGCGGCTCACCCTGCCGGGAAACCTCGCGCTACCGCGGCCATCTCCTCGTCCAAGGCAACGTGCTGATCAACGATTTCGGCGGCGTCAAGGTCTACACCGATACCAACCGCTACCCCGGCAATGTCGACAACGACTCGGCGTGCAGTGTCCCGCTCGGGGCACTGGATCAGCCCAACAGCGCTACCTACTACCAGCAGCGCCGGGTCCTCACCACCCAGCCCGACGCCGCCATCTCCGGGCGCCAGGTGACCAGCCCGGGCGGCACCCAGACCATGTGCGCGGACGCCGGGCCGGGCACCACCGTCGCGGCGCCGGCGGTCGGCATGGCGGTCTTTGACCTGGACTCGGGGGCCTTCCTGGGCACCGTGGCCCGGGTCGGCAGCGCCAGGGCATTCACCCTCAGCCGCGCGTTCGGCAACCGGACGGGCCTGTCCCTGATGCTCTCGGCCTACGGCGGCTGCGGGCCGGCGGACTACTACGGCGGCCGGGCCGGCCGGGCGACCGGACATCCCGCCGCTGACTACTGGGACAACTGCATCTGGGGCTCGCGGAACGTCACCGTGTCCGGCAACCGCTTCACCCTGGACGCCGGGGCCGTCACCGGGTGCGCGACAGCCAGGAACATGTGCGGCTACATGGCGATGGTCGCGTTCAACGCCGGCGTCCCGGCCCTCATGCGGTATTGGGACAGCTACCCCCAGTACATCGCGCAGGCCTCAGGTGGCCTGGGCAACGCCTGGCTCCGTAACACCTACCAGTGGTCGGGCGGCGGGCCGGGCGGGTGGCAGTTCCAGGCCGGACCCCAGGGTGGCCGGGTCACCCAGCGCCAGTGGCAGGCCGCCCCCTACGGCCAGGACGCCGGCAGCGCCTTCAGGTAACCGGGCGCCCGCCTGCGCCATGGCTGGCCGCGAGTTCCTTATAGATCTCGGTCGCGGCGGCGATCTTCGCGGGCCAGACCCACCCGGACGCCCAGGAGACGGCGGCCGCGCTCCGCGCCTCCCAGGTGCCGTCGGACAGGACGGCCTGCAGGGCCGAGCCCACCAGGGCGGGCAGGTCTCGCGGCTCCGGCGGGAGGTCGACCTTCACCGCGGCCGGGCCGACGTCCGCGTCGGCGATCCCGCCCAAGTTCAGGGCGACGGTCGGCAGGCCCCGGCCGAGCGCCTCCAGGAACGGCGCGCCGAAGGACTCGCGCAGCGAGGGGAACAGGAGGACGCTGGCCGAGTCGTAAAGCGGCTTGACCTCAGCCAGGGTGACGTGTCCGAGCATCTGCACGTCAGCGGCGACCCCGAGGCGATCGATCGCCTCCCGGACCTGCCGTTCCATCGGTCCATCGCCTGCGATGACCAGCCGGGCGGGCATGGCCCGGCGCAGCTGCGCGAACGCTTCGACCGCAAGGACGGGCGCCTTGCGCGGCAGCAGCCGCCCGACCCAGAGCACCACCGGGACGCCAGCTGGCTGCGGGCGGGGCTCGCCCAGCCAGGCGGTCGGCAGGCCGTCGGCCAGCATGAACCGGACGTCTCGGCCGCCCAGGCGCCGCACCGCGGCTGCCGTGGCCGAGTTGGTCACGAGGGTGACGGCCGAGTTCTGGATGGTGGAGCGGCAGGTGCTGTTCAGCTGGAGCAGCGAGCCGGTAGCGGCCGTCCGCAGCGTCTCCATCGGCCAGTCGCGGCCGAAATAGCGCCAGTAGCGCGCCGGGGCGATCTGGCCGCCGCCTGCCGGCCCGTAGATCATTGGCGCCGGCAGCCGCCAGAGGTGGCTGCCCAGGTGCAGGCCGCCCCACGTCACGTGGTGAATCACGTCGTAATCCTGCCGAAGGCCCTCAGCGTGCTTGAGGGCCTCTTTCTGCCACAGGCGGTAAACGTCGTGCCACCTTACCTGGGGAACGCGGCTCAGTCTTGTATCGGGAAAGTCGATATAGCGGAAGTCCGCGCCGCACGTGCCATCCGCAACAATGCTGTCGCGTGAATCTGACCCGGTCAGGACGGTTACTTCGTGCCCATACTCCGTGAGCGTCGTGGCCCAGTGCCACCCGGTCGCGAATTCGCTGCCGCGGCCCGGGCGGCACTGGAAGGCAGAAAGGAGAATTTTCACGAGTAATCGCCAATCAACGTAGGCTCCGTGTCGATATCACGTCGAACGTCAGTACCGAGAATGCCAGCTCACTCGCTTGCCGGCCTCCCCCCCGTGCTGAACGGCACGAGCAGGGAGGCCGCCAGGGTGAGGTCGAGGAGATAAGTCGAGGCGCTGGTGAACCCGACTTCGGTGAAGGAGGCTATCAGGCAGTACGTGACGAGGAAGAGGGCGAGAGCGCGCTGCACGCCGCGCGGCTGGAAATAAGCCGTTACGAACAGGAAGACGACCATCGCCGCGCAGACGGCCACGCCGAAAAGCCCCTGCTCGTTGTAGGAGGTAAACCAGTTGCTGTCGATCGGGAGGCCGCCGAACGAGTCGTTGGACAGGCCGAATCCGAAGATCTCCTGGAACCTGGTGCGCGGGAAGGCCAGCAGGGGCCCCCAGAAGCCGGTCCGGCCGCTGAGCCCGGTCAGCTCCTGCTGGTCCTCGCCGCGGAGCAGGAAGGTGGTGATGTAACTGGACAGCGTGACGATGACCGCCGTGACCACGGCGGCCACGGCCGCGAACATCCGGCGGACGCGGGCCTTGGCCACGATCAGGCTCAGGCCTGCGACCAGGATGCCGGCGGTCAGGCCCACCAGGGCGGTCCTGGTGCGGGTGAGGACCAGGATTGTTCCCACCGCCACGAAGACGGCGAGCGTCACCTTGCCGCTCCGCTGGCCGCACAGCCAGAGCACGACGAACAGCCCGATCGTCACCGCCGCGTAGTGGGCCACTTGAGTCGGCGGGATGGGCCAGAGCGCGCCGGCCAGCCGGCCGCTGTACATGCCGTGCATGGGACCGAGCACGCCGAGCACCACCGAGCCGAGGACGACCAGCATGGCCTTCAGGTGCCAGCGGACCAGCAGCAAGTCACGCCGGCCCCAGAAGGGCGACAGCAGCCACAGAGCGAACGTGAACTCGGCCAGGCGGAAGGTCCGGTACCCGGTGCTACGCAGGTACTGCGCCTGCAGGGCGGTGACGATCGCCTCGATCACGAGCAGGCTGACCAGGCACAGGAAGAGGTTCGGGCGCACGACTATCTTGCGGTTGACCGACAGCGCCGCCACGATGGCCAGCGGCAGGGCGCCCTGCGTGATGGCCTTGCCGACCGCCGAGGGGATGGGCAGGACGGACTGCTCCGGCACGAAGGTCAGCACGTTGAGGACCAGCAGGCTCCAGGCCAGGCCGACCCGGCCGTCGACCCACCTCTCCCGGGTCAGCGCCCGCGATCCGCGCCCCGGGCGAGGCGGGGCGAGAACCTGGCTCTGCATCGTCTCACCTCGCCTGGCTGCCTCGCCTGCCGTCCTTGCACCAGATAAGAGCGCTGAGCAGGCGGTCGTGATACGACCGGCCTCAGCCCGCCAGGAGCGCCCCGGTGTCGGCCGTGGCCAGCCAGTCCGGCAATTCCCCGGTGCGCTTATCGGTCCGGGCCAGCTCGCTGGCGGCGATCTGGATGGCGGAGACGACGACCATGTCCCGGACCGGGTAAGCGGCGGGCTGGCCGGCCACCATCCGCCCGAGGGCCTCGCGGTACATGGTGGAGTGCGCCTTGTCGCGGAACACCGTCCGGGAGTACCGCTCGATCCCCTCGGACCGGACCCGCAGCTTCCACAGGTCGTCGATCGTGATGGTCGTCCGCCCGCGGCGGATCTCCATCTGCTCCTGCACGCCGCGGATATCGTCGCCGCGGATCGTGGCCAGGATCGTCAGCAGCGACCCGTCCTCGAAGGTGACCGTGAGGACCCGCTCCTCGTCGCTGCCTGCTTCGGTACCGGGCACCCGGGGCGACATGGTCAGGGAGACCGGCATCGGGCCGCCCTCGATCAGGAAGACCGCCAGGTCTATCCAGTGGCAGAGGTTCCCGGTGATCCGGGTGCCCTGGTTCGGCCAGAAGTACCAGTGATCAGGCTCGAAGGCCAGCTCCTTGACCGTGCAGCAGATCGAGGTGGGGCCGGACTCTTGCCGGAGGCGTTCCCGCGCCCGGCGCACCAGCGGGTGATAGCGGCGGTTGAACCCGATCTCGACGGCGCCTGGATGGGCGCGCATGCCCGCGGCCAGGCGGCGGACGTCCTGCGCCGTCACGGCAGGCGGCTTTTCGACGAACACGCGGTGACCCGCCTCCAGCGCCCAGCAGGCCAGGTCCGCGTGCGAGTCGTGGGCGGTCGCGACCACGACGAGGCCGGGAGCCGGCAGCTCGGCGATGGCCCGCGCGGAGTCGGTGGTGGCGACCGCGAAGCCGTACTCGCGACCCACCATGGCGGCGATCTGCGGCTCACGATTAGCCACTGAATAGAGCCGGAAATGGGCTTTGCGGAGAGCCGGAATTATCTCCGTCCGGGTGTAATCACCCGCGCCGAGGACAGCGACCGGGGTGCCCGCGGAACTCGCCCCAGGCAGCCGCAAGACGGTGTCGGCCGCCTCACGACGGCCGGCCGGCGGGCTGATCGGCGGGGCCGGCGCCGGCCCGGCGGGCTCCGCTGACGCGGGGCCCGGCACCCGGCCCAGGGCCTGTTCCAGCAGGCCCACGAGCTCGGCCGGGGGCTCCGTCGCCGAGTAGAGGAAACCCTGCCGCCCCAGGCGCCGGAGCACCTCCGCCCCGGCCAGCAGTTCGGACGCGACGCGCTGGAGATCACCCGGCGCGAAGGCCGGTCCGGCCGGCCGGACCAGGTCGCGGTGGACTACCAGCTGCTGGGCGGCGGGCGGAACGCGCGAGGCCAGGGCGATGACGCGGTCGCCGGACACCAGGGCCTGGCCGAGCACCAGCACGGTCCAGAAGTCCCCGGTGAACCGGGGTTCCTCCCGCTTGGTGCGAGCCTTACGCACCGTGCGACCCGGCCCGTCGGTAAGCAGGAAGGTTGCCGCCTTGCGATACGGGCGCCTGGTCAGGCGCCCGGAGGCGTTCTCCACCGGGACGAGCGGCACCGCCGCCTCGACCTCGATCAGGATCCCGCTCGCGGGAATTTCGTAACCGGGTGCTTCCATCCAGTCGCCATGCCAGAGCAGCTTCACGCCACGAGAGCTTAGGCCACCTCCAGCGAGGCGGAGTGGCGGAGATTATCCGTCATGCCCGACGTATCAGACCTAGCCGATGCGCGCTCATATGACCAACGCGGGGGGGCTTCCTGCGCTGAGCCACCCACGGCACGCAGCAGAGGGCGGTGTTTTTTCGTGGATCGGTCGCGAGGCGGCCCGGGAGTTTCGGCGCGGCCGGCGCACGACACCCTCGCGCGGCCGGGAATCCTTCTAGATCGAGATGGCACGATCATCGTGGACAGCGGCTACGTGGGATCCGTTGACCGCGTCGAATTCATCGACGGGTCCCCGCAGGCAATAGCCGCGTTCAATCACGCCGGGATTCCGGTCGCGGTAGTGACGAATCAGGCCGGCGTCGCCCGCGGCTTCTACGGGCTCGACGACGTCGCCGCGGTGCACCGGTACATCACCGCCCGGCTAGCCGAGCACGGGGCGCACGTCGACGTGTTCGTGTACTGCCCGTATCACCCGGACGGGGTCGTCGAGGCCTTCGCCCGGTCGAGCGAGGACCGCAAGCCCCGGCCTGGCATGGCCAAGGCGGCCCAGGCCACGCTGCACCTTGACCTGACCGCGTCATGGGTCGTGGGCGACCGCCCCGAAGACATCGGACTCGCGGAGGCGATCGGCGCCTCGGCCATCTACCTGGGCCCGGCCGGCTTCGAGCGGCCGGGCGTCTGGTCGTTCCCGAGCCTGGCCGCCGCCGCGCCATTCATCCTGGAGCGCATCGCGATATGAGCACTGTGCACGATCTGGATACCTCAGCGCCGTTGCCGTCCACGGTCCCCGGGGACGGGAGGTTCCCGGCCGCCGCCTACCAGGCCGCCGGCTCGTACTTCGGTGACTACGCCCGCGAGCTGGCCAAGGCCGCCGCCACCGTGGCGCCGTCGGCCATGGACCGCGCGGCGTCGATCCTGCTGGACGCCTACACCCGCGGCGCCAGGGTGTTCTCCTGCGGCAACGGCGGCTCGGCCGCGATCGCCAATCACATGCAGTGTGATCAGGTGAAGGGCCTGCGGACCGGGACGGACCTGGTGCCCCGGTTCGCCAGCCTGAGCTCAAACGTCGAGATCCTGACGGCAATCGCCAACGACCTGGCCTACGAGGACGTGTTCACCTACCAACTCCAGTCGCAGTCGGAGCCCGGCGATGTCCTGGTGGCCGTGTCGTCGTCCGGCCGCTCGCCCAACATTGTCCGTGCCCTGACCTGGGCCCGGGACAACGGCCTGGCCACCATCGCGCTCACCGGCTTCGCGGGCGGCGGCGCCCGGGCGGTGGCCGACGTGGCCGTGCACGTGGACAGCACCAACTACGGCGTGGTCGAGGACCTGCACCAGGCCATTACCCACGCCCTGGCCCAGTATCTCCGGCAGTCCCGGATGAGCCCGGACACGCTCACGTCCACCGTCTTCTAGGCATGAAGATGCGCGTGGCCATCAACCTCCTGTCGGAGGATCCCGCCAACCCGTCGGGGGCGCACTGGTTCTGGACCCGGGTCATTCCGCAGATGGCCAGGCGGCTGGAGCCCGGCGAGGAACTGGACTTGCTGGTCAGCCCGCAATCACGGCAGCTGCACCAGGATTACGGACCGGGGGTCGGCTACATCACCTTTCCCTGGTCGAACGAGCATCGCAAGCTCCGCACGCTCAGCGAGCATCTCTACTCCCCCGTGCGGCTGCCCCTGGGCCGGATCGACGTCCTCAATACCGGAATGGCGCCGATCGTCAACCTGCCCTGGTCGCTGGTCCTGCACCTGAAGACGATGCACGCCTTCACCGCCCCCGGCTCGGTCGCCCCGCTCACCCTCGCCTACCGCCGGTTCAACTACCCGCGGTCGGTGCGGGCCGCGGACTCGATCATCATCAACTCCCAGAGCCTCCGCTCGGAGGTCGAGCAGTACCTGCAGGTCGACCCGCGCAAGCTCAAGCTGATCTACGAGGCCGTCGACCACGAGCTGTTCCGGCCCGGCGATGAGCTGGAGGCCCGCGAGCAGGTCAAGGCACACGGCGTCACCGGCCCGTACGTGCTGTTCGTGTCCTCGATGTGGCCCTACAAGAACTGCGACGGGCTGCTCCGCGCCTGGGCGCTGGCCCGCACGAAGCTCCCTGGCCGCCAGCTGGTAATCGTCGGGCCCGGGCGGGACGAGAAGTACTACGCCAGCCTGCACGCCCTCGCCGCAGAGCTCGGCATCGCCGGCGAGGTGATCTTCACCGGCGGGGTCGCGCTGGCGCAGACCGTTGCCTTCTACCGGGCGGCCGACGTTTTCGTGTACCCGTCGCTCAACGAGACCTTCGGGCTCCCGATCCTGGAGGCCATGGCGTGCGGCTGCCCCGTCGTGACCTCGACCACCACGGCCATGCCGGAGACCGCAGGCGGCGCCGCGATCCTGGCTGATCCCAGCGACCCGGCGTCGATCGCCCGGGCCATCGTCGAGGCGGCCGCCAGCCGCGACCGCCTGCGGACCGCGGGCCTGCGGCGGGCCGCCGAATTCACCTGGGCGGCCACGGCCGCGTCCACCCTGGACGTGTACCGGGAAGCCGCCGCGAACCGAAAGAGACATCGCGCATGAAAATCCTGGTCACCGGCGGAGCTGGCTTTATCGGCTCGCACACCTGCGACCGGCTGCTGGCGCTGGGCCATGAGGTTACGGTGCTCGACGCCCTCACCCCGCCCGTGCACCGCTCGAACCGCCCCGAGAGCCTGCCACCCGAGGTGGATTTCTACCAGGGCGACGTCCGCAATCGCGAGCTCCTGGGCAACCTGCTCCGGCGGGCTGACGCCGTCTATCACCTTGCCGCCTACCAGGACTACATGCCCGATTTCGCGCGGTTTTCCGACGTGAACGTGGTCTCTACCGCGCTCATCTACGAGATCGCCGTGGCCGAGCGCCTCGACCTCGCGCGGGTCGTCGTGGCGTCGTCGCAGTCCGCGATGGGCGAGGGTCTGTACGTCTGCCCGAACGACGGCGAGCAACTGCCGGGGATGCGCCCGGAAAGCGCGGTCGCGGCCGCCCAGTGGGATATCCCGTGCCCGGTGTGCGGCGGCCCGATGGACATGCAGGCCACTCCCGAGCGGGTATCCAATCCGCAGAACGCGTACGGCATGTCGAAATTCGCGGAAGAGATGGTGGCCATCAACCTGGGCCGCCGGTACGGCATCCCGACCACGGCCCTGCGCTACAGCATCGTGCAGGGCCCGCGGCAGTCCGTCTACAACGCGTACTCGGGCGCGTGCCGGATCTTCTGCCTGAGTTACCTGCTCGGCGTCGCGCCGACGCTGTACGAGGACGGCCAGTCCATTCGCGACTTCGTGAACATCATCGACGTAGTCGACGCCAACATTCTGGCGCTCACCGATGACCGGGCCGCGGGCCGGGTCTTCAACGTCGGCGGCGGGTGGCCGGTCACCATCGCCGAGTTCGCCGACGTCGTCCGGCGGCAGTACGGCTCCGACCAGGCGGGCGTGGTCACCGGCGAGTACCGGTTCGGCGATACCCGGCACATCTTGTCCGACATCAGCGCGCTGCAGGCGCTCGGCTGGGAACCACAGCACACGCCAGCCGACTCGGTGGCGGCTTACGCCGCGTGGCTCAAGGGCACGGACGGCCTGGACGGGGTCCTGGCCGAGGCGAACGCCCGGATGCGGGCTCTCGGCGTGGTCCGGAAGGCCGGTGCGTGAAGGCCTTCCTGCTGGCCGCCGGGGTCGGCAGCCGCCTGCGGCCGCTCACCGACACCACCCCGAAGTGCATGCTGGAGATCGGCGGCCGGCCGCTCCTGGGCATCTGGCTCGATGAGCTGGACCGCGCCGGTGCGGACGAGGTCCTGGTCAACCTGCACCACCTGCCCGAGATGGTGCGG
>Ga0193728_1001069_pt1 | contig 13733 bp, 13 predicted proteins | sample U1c1metaG_FD_143037 | JGI IMG/M metagenome (GOLD analysis project Ga0193728, IMG submission 143037) | Soil microbial communities from a riparian zone of the East river system, Colorado, United States - U1c1 | ecosystem: Environmental > Terrestrial > Soil > Riparian zone | place: USA: East River...
CGGCGAGACGGCTCACCTCACGATCCCGATCTCGAACCCGGGCGCCGCGGCGCTGACGAACCTCGCGGTCGCGGTGACCACCGACACGCCCGGCCTCACGCTGACGAACGCGACCTCGATGGTCGCGTCGCTCGCGCCCGGTGCCTCGACCACCGTCACGGTCGATGTCGCGCTCGACGCGTCCGCGACCGGCCCGATCGCGGGTGACTTCAACGTCACGCTGATGACCGACACCGCGTGCGCGAACGTCACCGTGCCGCTCTCGATGGCGCTCAACGCCGACGATCAACAGAACGCCTCGGCGACCGACTCGTTCGACGCGCGCTCGTCCGTGTGGACCGCCGCCGGCACGACGACGGCCGCGTGGACGCACATCCGCGTGGCCGCGCTCGACGGCGCGTGGCACAGCGATGACCTCGCGACGCTCAACGACGTCCAGCTGACCTCGCCGCCGCTGATCGCGAGCGCGACGGATCCGGTCACGGTCACGTTCGAGCACACGTACGACTTCGAGCTCAGCGACGCCGCGTATGACGGCGGCGTGATCGAGTTCTCGATCGACAACGGCACCACGTGGGCCGACGTCACGACGCTGACCGGTGTCACGCCGGGCTATACCGCGGCGATCACGACGACGTCGAACAATCCGATCGGCGGACGCCAAGCGTTCACCGGCAAGAACCCCGCGAATCCGGCGACCGACATGGTCACGCTCGATTTCGGCTCGCAGCTCGCCGGTCAGACGTTCCTGTTGCGCTTCCGGATCGGCAGCGACGAAGCGCAAGGCGCGGGTGGCTGGACGATCGACAACGTCGCGGTCACCGGGATCACGAACACGCCGTTCCCCGCGCTCGTCGCGAACACCGGCAGTTGCAACGGTAACGGCAGTGACGCTGGCAACGGCGGAGACGACACTGGTGGCATGACCGACGGCGGATGCTGCGATGCGGGCCCGATGCGCAGCGGGAACCTCCTGGCGGTGCTCGGCGTCACGCTCGTGTTGCGTCGCCGCCGCAAGCATTGAGCACTTTTCTGCGCTTTGCCGGCGCGTGCTGTCGGTGATGCGTTCGCGCGGCGAACGCGTCATCTAATATTGCCCACGAACAGGCGCTCGAGTCTTGCTGCTGTGCGTCGCGGGTTGTGTAGCCGGTGGGGATGGTGCGCCGCCGGCGGCGACATCGGCCAGGTCAGCCACGTTCCGGATCGATCGTCTCGATCACGCAGCCGACGCAAGCCCTACTTCGTGCACGGCACGCTCGGCACGGCCGCCGCTCCGATCCGGACGCTCGCCGATGTCGACGCGGCGCTGTCCGCGGCGTTGCCCGACATCGCGCGCTCGACCGGAGTGCCCGCGAATCGGGCACCGCGAAGACCGCAGTCAGCCTCGCGTGGGCGACCGTCGGCGTCGGTGCCGCACCGGTCGACACGATGCCGCCCGTCGTCCACATCACCTCACCGCTGACGGGCACCAGTGTGCTGGCCGGGTTCGCCGTCGCCGCGACCGCGACCGACGATCAAGGCGTGCTGCGTGTCGACTTCTCGGTCGACGGCGCGGTCGTCGGCAGCTCGACGACGGCCCCGTACACGTTCACGACCGCAGCGACGCTCGCGCCGGGCTCGCACATGGTCGCGGCGACCGCGTACGACGCAGTCAATCACGCGAGTGATTCGGTGACCGTGACGATCATCGATCCGACGTGTGGTGGAACGTGCGCTGCGACCGAAATGTGCGACTCGACGACCGGCACGTGAGTCGCGAATCCCGTCGACGACAGCGGCGGCAGCGGTGGCTGTTGCTCGTCCAGTCGCGGCAGTGCTGGAGGCACGCACCTGTTGTTCGCGACGACGTCGCTCGTGCTGCTGCGGCGCCGCCGGCGCTGATGTACGTGGCGCGGCGCACTCCGCGCACGTCGCTCCGGGCCTCACGGTGACCTAGCCCACGTTGCAATCGGGCTCACGGAAACCCGGCGCGACCCCGCGCGACGATGGGGGCATGCGTACTTCATGCTTCGTCCTCGTCATCGCGTTCACCGGCTGTGTCTCCGCGCCGCCGATCGTGCCCGCTTCGGACTGGGAGTGCGTCTCGCCGCGGCCGCGCGCGACGATGGAGGCCGCGAACGCGACCGAGCTCTCGCATGCGCAGGCCGAGGTCGCGACCGCGCAGGCCGAGCTCGCGACTGCGCAGCACGCCGTCGTGCGTCCCGTCGTGACGCCGGCACACGCGCCCGCGGTGGCGGTCGATGCGATCTGGGCGCCCGTGATCGCGGATCAGGAGCACCGCAAGACCGACGCGCTCGTGCGGATCCGCAGCGCGAACACTACGTGGGTGACCGCGCGCCTTATGTGGAGCGAGCGCCACGTGCGCGTCGCCACCACGCACGTCGCCGTGGTCCAGGCGCAGATCCAGCTCGCGCGTGCGACCTGGATCGATCGCCACCTCCTCGGCACCGAAACCTACGAGACGGCTCCGTTCCGCGCCGAGCTCGCGCGCGCGCAAGCGCCGTATTACGCCGCGCTCAACGACGAGGCGGCGGCGAGCACCGCGCTGATCGATGCGTCCGCGAAGGTCGCCTCCGCGAAGGAAGAGTACGCGTCGCTCACGCGCACGACGCCCACGTTGCCGACCGTGGCCGCGACTCCGACGCTCCAGCTCGCCCGCTTCACGATCGATCGCCACGCGAAGCCGAGCTACTTGAAGCTGCACTGACTCCACCTCGCGAGCGCACGCGTGTACGATCGAGGCGGTGAAGGCGCTTGCAATCGTCGCATGCTTGGCCGGTTCCGCGCGTGCGGGCGGCCTGACGCTCGAGCCCGGCGCGTTGTTCGTCCAGCTCGACCTCGAGATGAACGTCGCGAAGGACAACATCGCCAAGCCGTTCTCGATCGCGCCCGACGTCTCGATCGGCGCGACGCGTGACCTGACGTTCTCGCTGATCCACTCGACGTTCGGCACGACCGGGTTTCGCGGCGGCAGCGGCCTCGGCCTGTGCGTGTCGGGGACGAGCGGCGGCTGCCCGCATCCCTACAACAACGTCGGCGGCGAAGCGCTCTACTCGCTGCTCGCGGGCGAGGCATCGATGGCGCTGGTCGCGGGCCTGTATTCGCCCGACCTCGCCGATTCGTTCGTCGACCTCAAGCTCGGCATGAAGACGAAGTTCAGCTCCGGCGCGCTGTCGCTGACCGTGAATCCATCGGTCTACACCGCCCTCGACAAGCGCGATGCGATGGTCCCGAACGTCGACCAGCTCTACGTCCCGATCGGCCTCAGCTACAAGATCTCGCCGGTCGTCACCGCGGGGATCGGCAGCGGCATCAAGGGCCCGCTCGGCCGGTTCAACCGGTTCGGTGACACGGCCACCGTGCCGTTTGGCGTCAACGCGGTCGTCACGCTCGATCCCATGTTCGCCGTCGGCGCGTCGTTCACGTTCGGCAAGCTCGTCGGCGGCACCGCGCTCGGCGACGCGGCGACCGGCGCGGACTTCCGCGCGATCCACGTCTGGCTCAACTACACGCCTTAGTGCTTGCCGTAATCGCGAACGACGCGATAGGTCGCCGAGATGTGCTCGCCGACGGCGATCTGTGGAATGGCGTCGCCACCGACGTGCGCGATGATGGCGGTGATGTTGTCGTTGCCACCGTGCGCATTGGCTGCGGCGATCGCGTGATCGCTCGCGGCGGCTGGGTCGGGCTCCGCGATGATCGTGGCGAGCTCGGCCTCGGTCAGCTCGTTCGACAGACCGTCGCAACAGACCAGCAGCCGGTCGCCGCGCCGTAGCAGCAAGCGCACGATCGCGGCAGTCAGCGTTGGCGCGGTCCCGATCGCTTGCAGGATGACGTTCTTGCGCGGCGAGGTCTTCGCCTCCTCGAGCGTGATCGCGCCGGCATCGACGAGCATCTGCACGAAGCTCTGATCGCGCGTCAGCTGGCGGAGCTGACCGTTGCGCAGCAGGTACGCGCGCGAGTCGCCGACCTCCGCGATCCACGCGTCCTCACCGTCGATCACGACCGCGGTCAGCGTCGCGCCCATGCCCTGCTTGTCCTGCGCGCTTGCCGCCGCGCGCACCGCTTGGTTCGCGTCGCGCACGGCGAGCTCCAGCGCTTGATCCGGCGACTCCGCCGCATGCGCGGTCAGCGACTTGATCACCGTGTCGATCACGATCGCGCTCGCGACCTCGCCCGCCTGATGCCCGCCCATCCCGTCTGAGACCGCGAGTAACACGCGCCGCCCCGAGACATCGACCTCGCCGGTCCACGCGCGCGACGGATCGCCGAGGTCGACGATCGCGAACGCGTCCTCGTTGTGTGGACGCTTGAGGCCGACGTCCGTGCGGCCGGCGACGCGCAGTAATGACGACATTCACAACCGTAGCGCTTTTGCAGCGATGTAGGCTCGCCGCGAAATCACGATTTCGCCAACGGAACCCGCGGCGGCGGCATAGTCCTATCGAGATGCGCGATACCGCCGACCTCGCTGCGCTGCTGGCCCACGCCGACTGGCTACGCGACCTCGCGCGCAAGCTCGTCGGCGGTGCGGCGGCCGACGACGCGGTCCAGGATACGTATGTCGCCGCGCTGCGGTCGCCGCCGGATCCGACACTTCCTGCGAAGCCGTGGCTCGCGCGCGTGCTCCGCAACGCGAGCCGGATGGCGCACCGCAGCTCCACCCGGCGCGCGCGACGCGAGGACGCGGTCTCGGCGATCGCCGCACCGGCCACGTCCGCCGCCGATACGGTCGCGCGCGCCGAAACGTTTCGCATGCTCGTCGAGCTCGTGCTCGCTCTCGACGAGCCCTATCGCGGCACGCTGCTACGCCACTACTTCGACGGCGACTCGTTCGCGGCGATCGCGCGTCGCGACGGCATCCCCGAAGCGACCGTGCGCGGCCGCCACAAGCATGCACTCGAACAACTGCGCCACCAGCTCGACGCTCGCGCGCGCGGCGAGCGCGGCGCCTGGCTCGCCTCGCTGGCGCCGCTCGCCGCGCCGCCGGCACACACCGCACCTCTTATCGTGGGAGTCGTCATCGTGAACAAGCTCGTCGTCGCAGCCGTGATCGCCGTCGTCGCCGCGGGTGCGGTCTGGCACTGGTACCCGCGCAGACCTTCGGGTGCGGCACCTGCCCTCGCCGGCTCCGGGACCGCGAACGTGAACTTCGGCACGCCCGCGTCCACGTCACCAACCACACGATCAGTGCCGCCCCCACAACACGTGCGCAAGCTCGCAAATGCGGACGAACGCCGCGAGCTCGTCGCGCAGATCGCGGCCGCGCAGGCGACTCGCAAGGCGGCACGCGCGGCGCATCATTCGTCGCTCGGCCCCGGCGACTCGACCGACCAAGGAAGCTTTGGATCTGGCCACGAGGGCGACATGGACAAGGACGTCATTCGCAGCGCGATGCGCGAAGTGGTGCCGTTCCTCACCGATTGCTACGGCGACGCCCGCGCGACGACGCTCAAGGCAGATCATCTCGAGGTTCGCGCGCACTTCACGCTCACCGGTGATCCGGATATCGGCACCGTGATCGATGCCAAGCAGCTCGTCGAGACGAACCACCAGACGCTGCCCGCCACGTTCGACGATTGCGTGCGCTCCACGATCCAGACGCTCGAGCTGCCGCCGCTCGGCGACGGCGACACCGTCGAGGTCGACTACCCGTTCGTGTTCAGCGACGGGCCGCCGGATGGCAGCGGCAGCGGCACGCACTGATCCGCTCACCAGCTATCCGCGAGTGGCTGGTGAACTAGCCATGTTGATGGTCTGCCGGTTCACCACGTACGCCGAAGAAATCTCGGCCCTTGGCGACGGGCATATCGCTTGCTCGTCCGTCGGGCCGTGACGAAAACATGGTTGATCGCTGGAGTCCTGGGTCTCGCCGCTGCGCCCGCATTCGCGGAGCCACCTGGCCTCAGCCCGCCCAGTCAGCCCGATTCGGTGTGGCCGTGGACGCCGGCGGATCCGGGCTCGTATCGCCTCGAGGTCGTCGCGGTCGACGCGAGTGCGATCGCCGGCGTCGCGCTCGGTCACAACAGCACCGCGGCGATCGGACTCTCGATCGCCACCTACGCACTGGGCTCGCCGATTCTTCACCTCGTTCATCATCGGCCCGGCAACGCGCTCGGCAGCTTCGTGTTGCGCGTCGGGCTGCCCGCGGCGGGTACCGCACTCGGTTGGATGGTCACCAGTGGCGGATCCTCGGAATCCGACATTCCGGCCGGTGCCGGCGGCGCCGTGATCGGTCTCGTAGCCGGCGTGATCGCGGCGAGCTCGATCGACATCGGCGTCCTGGCGAAGGCCGAGACCCCACCGCCTGTCACTCCAGCGATCGCGCCGACCGGCCACGGCGGCATGACGTTCGGTCTGGCCGGATCGTTCTAGCGTCGATCACGCAGTCGACGAGCGTTCCGTCATCGATGCAGACGTCGGCGCCCTGCGCCGTGCAGTCCTGCCCCCACCACTCGCCGTTGCTGCAATACACCAGCGTCGTGTCGTCGCCGCACAGCGCTTCGCCGTCCATCGACGCGTCGCACGGCACGCCGTTGACCGTCGAGCCTTCGTCGATGAGGTCGCTGCTGCTCGACCCGGTGTTTCCGCTATCCGAGCACGCGACGAGCACGAGACAAATCAAGATGCGTCCGACCATGGTTGGCGTAACAGCAAGGACGGGACCATGCGAATGACCGAGAGGGATCAACCGGTTGCACGGTCGAGCGCGGACGCGATCGCTGCCCCGGGTTGACGAGCGCTACGAGATCGCCGCCCTGGGTTGACGATCTGTATGCTGGAGCCTGGTGGACGACGAGCGGCACGAGTGGAAGGTGCGTGCGATCGCGATCCCGGCGGCGCTCGCGCTCGCGGTCGCGTTTCACGCGTGGCCGCTCGGGCACATGCTGCAGCGCACGTTCCTCTCGATGATCGTGCACGAGCTCGGGCACGCCGTGACCGCGTGGTGGTGCGGGTTCGGTGCGTTGCCGGGGCTGTGGAAGACGCTCGTACCCGAGACGCGCGGACTCGTGTGGCTCGTGGTGCTCGCGCTCGAGGTCGCGATCGTGATCTACGGCTGGAGGCGCGCGCGGCTCGCGATCGCGCTCGGCGGGCTCGCGCTCGCGCTGCTCCAGTTCGCCGGCACGCGCGCGCCGGTCGACGACGCGCAAGCGTGGATCACGTTCGGCGGCGATGGCGGAGCGATGGTGATCGGCACGCTCCTGATCGCGTGCTTCTTCGTCGACAAGCTGCGCGAGCACGGCCTCCGCTGGGGCCTGCTCGTCATCGGCGCTGCCGCGTTCGTCGACACGTTCGCGACGTGGTGGGCAGCCCGCTCGGATCCCGATGTGATCCCGTTCGGCGAGATCGAGGGCGTCGGCCTCTCCGATCCATCGAAGCTGCAGGAGGTCTACGGCTGGTCGACCGCCGAGCTCGTCCATCGCTATGTCGTGCTCGGCGTCGCCTGCCTCGTCGCGCTCGCGGCGAACTACGCGTGGAGCGTACGCCTCGCGTACCGGCGAACGGGTGCGTCGAGAATCTCGACCTCCTCGTGATCGGCGCCGCCGCGTTCGCGACGCGCCTCGATCGAGAATTAGTCGGCGACCAAACCGAGGCTCACGCTGCCGCTGGCCGTAATCGCGGGACAGCCGGACGCATAGGTCCCCGACGCGGGCGCCGTCGGCGTCGCAGTCGCCTCGCACGAGAACGTGGTCGCTGCTCCGAGCGTCGACACATCGGGCATCGAGATGTACGCCGCATAGGTCGAGTACGCGCTGTTCGCGGGCAAGGTCCAGCAGTCGGTGCCCGAAGGGTCTCGCGCCAGCCAGCCGCCGATCTTGCTGCCATCGTTGAACGCTGGCGATAACGACGGGTCGGTCGCGTAGGCGCCGAACGTGGACTGGTTCGTGAAGCATGCCCCGACGGCCTGCGACGTATATGCGATGAACGCATAGACGGGCTGACCGTCGCTTCCCGAGTACACGCGCACCTCCGCGGAGTTTGTCGCCGGATCGAGATCGACGCCGCCCGCCGTCATCGCCTGAGCGAAGTACTTCGCCGATCCGGGTGCACCAACGGTAGGAAAGACGAAGATCGGCGGTAGGACCACGGGCTGCGAGCTCTGAATTTGACCGAACACCGGTGTGCCGCCCCTGACCGAGACGTAGACAGTCTGTACCGCATCGACCTCGACGTAGATCGCCGGCGTGCTGCTCGCGGTGACGACGAGCGGTGTCGCAAACACCTGCTGGAAGCCATTTCCGAACGACGGCGTTAGTGTGACCGCGGAGGCGCCGGCGGTCGGTTCGGTGGTGGTAAGGCCTCCGGGCGCGGTCGGATCGGTGAAGAAACCGTTCGTCTGATCCGAGATCGTGACCTCGTACGACGAGTCGAGCGCGATGTTCATGCCGATGTACGTGCCCGGGGGCACGGCAAAAGCACAGTCGAGGAGCGACGACATCGAGGCAGTCGTCGCGTCGAAGCTGACCGTACAGTCGGTGAGCGGGATCATGTTGGTACTTGGAGTCGTGCCCGCACCCTGGAACGAGATCGCGGTGATGTTGGCCTGCACGTGGTGAGCAGACAGCGCCCACTGGCCGTCGGCGGGCGCGGCGGGCGCTGCAGGCACGACACGACCGGTGAAGCTTGTCGTCGGTGACGTCGGGCCCTTCACGACGTGCGCGATGGCATCGACGCCACCCGCGCCGCTATCGCCGCCACCACATCCGATCGCAATTGCCAGCCACGACGCCCAAACGAACCGCGCTACCATGATTCCTCCATCGCGTACACTTCGCTCCATCGTACACCCAAAGCGTCGCGCTCGCGTCAACACTTCCTCGCGGCTCCGTCGGACGTAGCTTGGATCCCGACGAGGATGCGGGCGTTAGCGCAAGAACAGGATCATGTGATCCTCGTCGAGGTACGTCGCGCCGTCCTTGAGCGCGCGCGGCTCGGTCCCGAACGTCGTGAAGCCGAGCGCGCGGTAGAGCTCGCGCGCGGCGGTCTGCGTCGTCGTGACGGCGAGCAGGATCTGCTCGACCGCCGCGTGCTGGCGTGCGCCGGCGATCAGCGCCGAGAGCAGCGCGCGACCGATCCCGGCGCGGCGATGCGCGACCGCGACGTACACGCCGTAGATGCGGCCCTTGTGCTGATCCTTCTCGCCAGCCTCGCGCCGGAACGTGGCGATACCGACGAGCTCGTCGCCGATGAACGCGCCGAGCGTCGCGTCGCCGGCCGGCATGTCGCGGAAGCGCGCGGCGATCGCGGCGACCGAGATCTCGCGCTGCGCGGCCGCGGTCATGCCGAAGGCGTTGGGCTCCGACTCGAGCCCCTCGAGCCGGAGCGCGAGCCACGCCGCGGCGTCTGCTTCGCGAAGTGCGCGAACGTCCATCGTCGACAAGTTGTAGTGCCCAGGGACGGAGTTGAACCGCCGACACGCGGATTTTCAGTCCGCTGCTCTACCAGCTGAGCTACCTGGGCCGGTGAGGGCACGGACTCTACATATCCCGATCTGGCTTGGCAACCTCGGCTGGCCACCGCCTAGAGCCAGGCAGATCGCAAGCATTCCGGTTAGCTAGAACCATGCGGAATTGTGGGGGTTTGCTAGGCCGTTTTGGCGAAGCGATGGCACAATAGCGGCGGAGGGATGGCACCCCACGACTCCACGGATCCGGGCGTGCGCGCCTCCCTCTTCGGCGATGACGAGTCCGACGGCTCGGAGTTGATCGGTACGGTGATCGACGGCCGCTATCGGCTGGAAACAACGTTGGGACGCGGCGGCATGGGCCTCGTGTTCCGCGCGACGCACGTCGGCTTGCGCCGGCAGGTCGCCGTCAAGATCTTGCATCCCTCGCTCGCGGCATCGCCCGACGTGCGCTCGCGGTTCGAACGTGAAGCACTCGCGGTCGGCAAGGTCGATCATCCGAACTGCGTCGCGACGTACGACGTCGGACGGCTCGCCGATGGCTCGTTGTATCTCGCGATGGAGCTCCTCGAGGGACGCTCGCTCGCGGACGTGCTCGAGCAGGAGGGACAGCTCGCGCCGGGTCGCGCGCTGCATATCCTCGCGCACATCTTGCGCGGGCTCGCGAGCATCCACAGCGCGGGCCTCATCCATCGCGACATCAAGCCGGAGAACATCTTCCTGATCCGGCTCGGCGAGGACATGGACTTCGCGAAGATCCTCGACTTCGGGATCGCGAAGCCGATGGCCGGCGAGCTCAGCGACGACGGCGTGCGCCTGACACAGGCGGGCATGGCATTCGGCACGCCGATCTACATGGCGCCGGAGCAAGCTCTCGGCAACAAGATGGACGGCCGCGCGGATCTCTACGCGGCCGCGGTGATGGGCTACGAGATGCTCGCCGGTCAGCCGCCGTTCTACTCGGACGACAAGCTCGAGGTCATGTCGATGCACACCGCGAAGGCGGTGCCGGCGATGCGCACGCGGTTGATCAAGGGCGGCCGGCCGGTGCCGTCGTCGATCGAGCGGTTGATCGTCAAGGGCCTGACCAAGAAGCCGATCGATCGCTACGCGACGGCCGAGATCTTTCTCGCAGCGGTCGAGAACGCGCTGTCGACACCCGACGGCGGCGTCACCGATGTCAGCTTCGAACGGCCGGGCGATACCGGCAGTCAGCCGCTCGTCGACGACCTCGGCGCGGTCGATATCCAGAACGAGATCGGCGACGCGATCGACGAGGTGCTGTACGCGACGCCCGCGAAGGCGACGCCGGTCGCGCGGCCTGCCGCCGACACGGGTGCGCGCGCCGCGACCAAGGCGGGCGTCGAACCGGCACGACCCGCACCCGTACCCGCGCGCGTCGAGCCGAGCATGCTCGCGGCCGCCGCGGCGAACACGAGCACGTCGCTCAAGGGTGGTGTCGGCGGCGTCGGCATCGGGCTGCCGTTCACCGGGCCGAGCGGCGAGCCGATCTTCGGGCTCACGCCGGAGCAGCGGCTCGCGCAGGTGCCGAAGAAGAAGCGGCGGTGGCCGTGGATCGCGGCGATCTTCGCGGCGGCGCTCGCGGCCGGCATCGCGATCGCGATCATCACGACTCGCCACGGCAGCGAGCCCACGCCGGGCACGAACGACCCGGCGACCGATCCGAACACGACCGCGGGGCAAGCGTCCGACGCACTCGAGCACGGCGATGCGAAGCGAGCGATCGACATCATCGAGAAAGATCCGGCGGCGAAGAACGACGCGAACGCGCAGCTCTTGCTCGGCCACGCACACGCGGCGCGCCACGAGAGCGGACCGAGCTTGACCGCGTACAACCGCGCGCTCCAGCTGTTGCCGAGCCTGGCGTCGAACGCGACGTTCATCGCGAACCTCCACGCGATGGCCGCCGACAAGAACCCCGACGTCGTCACGAACGCGTTCGACGTGTGGCTCGGCCGCACCGACGACCTCGAGGCGCGCGACGCGGTGTTGAAGGCGGCGGTCAGCCAGGACCTCAATCGCCGCCACGCGGTGCGCCCGGTGATCGATCGCTACAAGCTCGCCGACTCGGTCGATTGGCTCACCGCCTACAGCCTCGATCTCGAGCAGGAGGTCACGTGCGCGAAACGCCGCGAAGCGGTGATGCACCTGCGCGCGCTCAACACGCCGAAAGCGGTCGGCGCGCTCGAGCGTGCCGTCGTCAAGAAGCAGAAGTATCGCAACAGCTGTTTGATCGACGACGCCAACTCCGCGATCGGCGCGTTGAAGGCCCTCGGCTCCGGCGGATGACAGACCTAGATCTGCCGGATATCCCGCGCTGGGTCGAAGCGCACGGCATCGCCGCAGATCCGGACGGCTGGCGTACCCCGGTCGGCGGCGGCTATGCGGTTGGCCACGACGCTGCGAAGCTGATCGTGCTCGCCGGCGAGATCGATCCAGCCGACGCGTCCGCGTTTCGCGTCGGCTATCCGCACCACACGTATCTGTTTTCGCGCGACGACCTGCGCTCGGCGTTCTCGCGCAGCGAGCGCGCGATCCTGCACACGCTCCCCGATCCGACCACCCTGCCCGACCTCGAAGGCGCGGTCGTGTTCGCCGGCGAGCCGCCCGAGGCCGAGCTCGCGTGGGCCGCGACGCGGGGCCCGATCTGGGCGGCGTACGTCGACGGCGTCGCCTCGGCGTTCGCGTATGCACCGTGGCACAGCGCGAAGTTGTTCGACGTCTCCGTCGACGTGATCCCCGCCGCGCGCCAGCTCGGACTCGGCACGCTCGTCGCCGCTGCGATGATCCGCGACGAGCGCGCGCGCGGCCGCGAGCCGGTGTGGGGCGCCGACGAAGGCAACATCGCGTCGCTGCGGCTCGCGAAGCGCCTCGGGTTCGCGCCGGTCGACGAGATCTGGGTCGCGCCACCCGAGGCTGGATGAAGGTGCTCGTCGCCGTGATGGCGCTCGCGGCAACCGCGCACGCACAGCCCGACAACTCCACGCTCGTCGAGGTCGGCCTCGCGATGGCACCGGTCGATTACCTCGCAGGCGTCGCGCTGCACGAGGGCAGCCACGCGCTCGGCGCGAAGCTGGTCGGCGCCTCGGTCGACGAGCTCCACGTGTTCCCGCCCGGCATCGATCCGAGCGCGAAGGTGTTCCGGTTCGGCTGGACCTACGTCCACGACCTTCACACCAAGGCCGATCGGATCACGTTCCTGATCGCCCCGAAGATCACCGACACCGTCCTGCTCGGTGGGTTTGCCGCGCTCGCGTTCACCAGTGCGTGGCCCGCGAACAAGTACGGTCAGCTCGCGCTCACCGTCGCGGCGACCGGGTTGTGGATCGACTTCGCGAAGGACGTCGTGTTGTTCTCCCCGCAGAACGACGTCACGAAGATCCTAAATCTATGGTGCATGACGGGCTGGCGTCAGATCCCCGCGCGGCTCGGGTATGCCGCGATGGACGTCGGCCTGGGATACATCGTTCTGCGCGGCTACGAGCGCCTGTTCGATCGCAACGATCCGGCGGGACCGGGAGCAACGCCGCGGGTCCTGCCGCTCACGCGCCTGACGTTCTGAAGCACGCGTGTGCGCGAGCGCCACGACCTGGCGGCACCCGAGCGTGAATTGCGCCGCCGTCTCCGGCCGCATTCTTGCTCCGGCTAGCGCCCATGCCTACTCCGGGATGCCGCGTGCTCGCGTTCGCACGCGAGTGGTCGCCCCCGCGCGCGACCGAAATCGAGACGCGCGCGCTGCGCAGCCACCTGCGCGGACTCGGGGCCGAGCTCGTGATCGTCGGCGCCCATCAAGCGTGGCGATTGCGACCCGACGACGACGTCTACGTGCTCGGCGAGCTCGCGGCCCACGAGCTCCATCGCGATCACGGCTGCAAGGGCGAGGACGCCGTCCTCGTCCTCGATCACGCCGGCAAGGTGCTCTGCGAATACCGCCAGCGCACGGTCGACCACTCGACGCTGCTCGCCGGCCTGACCGCCGCGACCGAGGCGATGTTGAGCTCCGGGCCAATGATGTTCACGCGCCGCGGCTTCGTCTCGACGTGCGTGGTCAGTGGATTTGCCGCGGTCGTGCTCGCCGCATGTCATCAGAAGGAGCACCACGATCCCGAGCCCGAACCGGCGGTCGCTCCCGCGCCGGTGCTGCAGGAGATCGACATCGTGCTCGACGTCAACGGTACGAAGCGGCCGCTCCGGATCGAGCCGCGCGTGTCGCTGCTCGATGCGCTGCGCGAACGGCTGAACCTGCCGGGGACGAAGAAGGGCTGCGACGCCGGCCAGTGCGGCGCCTGCACGGTGCATATCGATG
>Ga0193728_1001070_pt1 | contig 13732 bp, 8 predicted proteins | sample U1c1metaG_FD_143037 | JGI IMG/M metagenome (GOLD analysis project Ga0193728, IMG submission 143037) | Soil microbial communities from a riparian zone of the East river system, Colorado, United States - U1c1 | ecosystem: Environmental > Terrestrial > Soil > Riparian zone | place: USA: East River...
GGTCTACGCGCGACTTGAAAAAGCCGCGGGCAGCTAGCAATTCAGCGTTCATTACCGCCGCGCCAGCCGCTCCGCGGACCAAGTTGTGTGAGAGCAGCGTGAGTTTCACATCGAGCAGCGGGCATTCGCGCACGCGGCCAACGACGGCGGCCATGCCGGCTCCGGCGTCGACATCGCGGCGAGGCTGCGGACGATTTTCTTCATCCAACACGATGATAGGGTGGCGCAAAGCCGAAGGCAACGCGGCGAGTTCGGCATCCACTTCAAAGGTGCGCAGTGCTTCTTGCACTTCACGTAGCGACGCGATTTTTTTCAGGCCGATGCTGACGCACTCCAGGTGACCATCCAGCACCGGTACGCGGTTGCAATGCGCCGTCAAACCCACACCGGCGTCCACGAAGCGCGAGCCATCCCATTTGCCGAGCAGCTTTTGCGGCTCGGTTTCCATTTTTTCTTCTTCGCCGCTGATGAAGGGGATGACGTTCCCTTGAATGTCCATGGTCGCGACCCCGGGATAACCCGCGCCAGACACCGCCTGCAGCGTGACCACAAAAACTTTCTCCAGACCAAACACGTCAGCCAGAGGCTTCAGCACCAGCACCAGTCCAGCCGTCGAGCAATTGGGATTGGTGACGATGAAGCCACGCGCGTAGCCGCATTTTTTTTGTTGCGTTGCAATGGCTTCCAGATGCGCGGCGTTTACTTCCGGGATCAGCAACGGAACATACGCATCCATGCGGTGGTTTTTGGCATTGCTCACCACCGGATAACCGGCCCGCGCAAAATCTTCTTCCGCGCCACCGGCGACCGAGGAATCCAACGCCGAGAAAACAAAATCGCATTCCACCGTGGGGTCCAGATCCTTCACCACCAGATCGCGAGCATTTTCTGGGACGGATCCATCCAGATGCCAGCGCACCGCTTCGGCATAGCGTTTACCCGAGGAGCGTTCCGAGGCGGCCACCTCGGTGAGCTCGAACCACGGATGATCGGCCAGCAGCTTGACGATGCGCTGCCCTACGAGGCCGGTAGCGCCTAACACTCCAGCACGCCACTTTTTCTCTAAAGGTTGCACGGAACGGCCGGGCAAGCCTTTGTCCGCGGCGTTCTGCCTCAATGGCATCTTGCTTTTCGGGTCCTGCTGCGCACTATCGAGGCTCATGTCTCGGCTCCTAAATTCGCCGGAGCGTTCTGGATGCGGGTCTAAAAAAAAACCCACCGCCAGGGCTTCCGGCAGTGGGTTGGAAACTTTTGCTATTGATCTAGCGGTTTCTCCACTCGCCCGAAGCGCAAATAGTCGGCGTCGTAGTCGACGTGACGGTGGTAATTCGCGTAATTCGCTTCGTAGCGATGGCCATCATAGCGGGGAGAGAATAACACGTCCCCTATCGCGCTTAAAGCGCTTAGTAACAACCATGTATTCTAGAATCAATGATTGTCGCGCACCACGGGGCGGGTCTTTGTCGCCTGTTCACGTAAAGAGTCATCCAAGGGTAGTGTGCTACCATCCAAAAGTTACTTTGTACCTGGGAGCCGCGTTAGATGTCTGTGACTAAGTCTGGGCAAATGAATGCCTTGCGCAAAATGCGAGCGGGAACCGGATTGTCATTTGAATCCGCGCCAGTGCCCTCGATTGGCCCCACAGACGTCCTCGTACGCGTAACAGCGGCGTCGATTTGCGGCACGGACCTGCATATATATGGATGGGATCGTTGGTCGCAGGGACGCATTAAACCTCCGGTAACGTTGGGACACGAGTTTAGCGGCGTTGTCGAGCGCGTGGGCGAAGAAGTGACCGCCGTAAAAGCCGATGATAAGGTAAGCGCTGAGATGCATTTAAATTGCGGCCATTGCCATCAGTGCCGCCTCGGCGAAGCGCATATCTGCCAGAACCTGCGCATCATTGGCATCGATCGAGATGGCGCATTCGCTGAATTCGTAAAAATTCCCGCTTCGAACATCTGGAAGCTCGATCCAGCTATTCCGGAACATTACGGAGCGATTCTCGATCCACTGGGGAACGCCGTGCACACCGTCCTAGCCGGAGAAATTGCAGGGAAAACGGTGCTGGTTACCGGCTGCGGCCCGATTGGGCTGATGTCCATCGCAGTCGCCAAAGCTTGCGGCAGCTCCACGGTATTTGCCACCGAGACCAATGCGCAGCGGCGCGCCATGGCCAGGAAAATGGGCGCCGATGTGGTGCTCGACCCGTCTTCCGGAAACGCTGTGAAGCAGATATTGGCCGATACTTCCAACACCGGCGTGGATGTTTTGCTGGAAATGTCTGGCAATCCCAACGCGATCCAGCAGGGATTTGCAGCCTTACGGGCCGGAGGCCGTGCTTCGTTACTTGGCATACCCACCGAGTCGGTTCCGCTCGATCTGGTGAACGACGTAATTTTCAAAGGGGCGACGGTTCAGGGTATCTATGGCCGCCGCATGTACGGCACTTGGGTGCAAATGACCGCCCTGCTCAAAGCCGGACGGCTGAACCTGGAACCGCTCTTTGGTGAGCGCACCTCGCTGGAAAAATTCGAAGACGCATTCAACCTTTTGCGAGGCGGCTTGGCGGGGAAAATTCTGATGTATCCCGACGGCGTGCCGCATTAAACATCGCTACCCGGCTCCGGGAATTTAGACGTAGAAGGAGTTTTCCATGTCAGACGCCGCGGCTACCGCCAGCAAACCATCGCCACTTCATTATATTTCCGAGCATCTCCAGGACTTGCGCAATAAAGGCACCGCTCCGAAGCTTCGCGTGTTGGAGGGCGAGCAGAAGCCTGTCGCCGTTTTTGACGGCAAGGAAATTATCAATCTGGCTTCCAACAATTATCTGGGATTGACCACCCACAAAGCCTTACGCAAGGCCTCGCTCGCAGCCACACGCAAATATGGCGTCGGCGCAGGGGCAGTGCGCACCATCGCGGGCACCATGAAGCTGCACATGGAGCTTGAAGAGCAGATCGCGCGCTTCAAAAACGTGGAAGCCTGTGTGGTGTTCCAGTCCGGTTTCACCGCCAATGCTGGAACTGTTTCCGCCGTCTTGGGCAAGGAAGACCTAATTATTTCCGATGAGCTGAATCACGCCTCGATCATCGATGGCGCGCGCTTATCGAAAGCCACCATCAAAGTCTTCAAGCATAAGGATGTGCAGGATTGCGAACGCATCCTGCAGGAAACCGCCAACTGGAACGGTCACAAACTGATCATCACCGACGGCGTTTTTTCCATGGATGGGGATATCGCTCCGCTGCCGGAGCTGTGCACCCTGGCCGAAAAATACGACTGCATCATGATGATTGACGACGCCCATTCCTCCGGCGTTCTCGGACGCAATGGCCGCGGCACGGTGGACCATTTGAATTGTCACGGGCGAGTGCACATTCAAGTGGGGACGTTGAGTAAAGCCATCGGCGCGATGGGCGGCTATGTGTGCGGCTCGCGTGACTTGATCGATTATCTTTACCTGCGTGCGCGGCCGTTTCTGTTTTCCACCTCGCATCCGCCGGCCACGGCGGCAACCTGCCAGGCTGCGTTCACGCTGCTCGACTCGCCGGAAGGCGAACGCCTGGTCAAAAAATTGTGGGCCAATACGAAATTCTTCAAACGCGAATTGAAAAAGCGCGGATTCCAATTCAAGGCCAGTGAGACACCCATCATTCCCATTCACGTCGGCGAGGCCGCAAAAGCGTTCGAGTTTTCGCGCAAGCTTTTCGATGCCGGCGTGTTTGCTCCCGCCGTCGGCTATCCCACGGTAGCGGAAGGCAAAGCCCGCTTGCGCGCCATCGTCAGCGCCACGCACAAGCGCGAGCAGTTGCTGCGTGCAGCGGATAGGCTGGCCGAAGTCGGCAAAACGCTAAGCATCGTGTAATTCTTATTTCACAGCTCATGGGAGACCCGAGAGCTTGGCCGGGCGAAAAATGAGCGAGGTCTAGCACGACTCGGAAATGGACGCGCTAAGTGCTCTGTTTGAGAAAAAAATGTCGGCGTGTCGACATTTTCGATAAATCATTCGAACGAGCAGCGAATTGTGATTCGAATGACTTATTTTTAGCTTGAATGTATTTCGATTCGAACGCCGTAAGTTAACACACTTGGTACCTACGAAATCAACCCGAGCAGAAATCTTGTCGAAAACTTTCCGAGCGTTAATTACATCAAACTTATGAGGGGCTGAAGCCATTGCCTTCCGGCGATTTTTAGATCGTCATCGGACTTACGCGGAGTGACAAAATGGATAAATTAGGATCGACCGCAAAAATTATTACCTCGCTGAGCTTCGCAGCTTTCTGCGCCATCGGCTCGGCTGCCCAATCTCAGCCTGATTCGCAGGCGGGAGCGCAGCTCGGAGAACAATCCGCGCTCGCAGGCAAGCAAGCGCAGGGCGCCAATACACAGAAAACCACAGAAACATCCTCAACCGAACTGACGACATTCGTAACCGGTACAGTCATCAATGCAGAATTAAACGGCTCGCTGGATTCAAAAAAGGTGAAACCAGTTGACGCAGTAACCGCGCACACAGCGACCGATCTCAAGACTAATGACGGCAGGATCGTATTGCCCAAAGGCACCAAGATCATCGGCCACGTGACCCAAGCCTCGGCACGAGGTGCAGGGCAGCCCGAGTCATCGCTCGGTCTGGTATTCGATAAAGCCATTTTGAAAAGTGGCCAGGAGATTCCTTTGAATGCCGCGGTTCAAGCGGTGGGGGCCCCGCCATCGAGCTCGTTTGATAATTCAGCTCCTGCGGGTGAACCACTGGGAGGGACCCGTCCTGCTGCACCTGGGGGCGGAGTCCAAGGTACCTCCCAGGGTACGTCTCGTGGCGGCAGTATGAATGGCGCATCTTCAACCCCGAATGGGATTGGCGATCCATCAGCGGGCGTAAATTCGCCGCCTAACACTGAAAGTGTCAATGCAGGCCAGTGGGACGCCAATACTCGCGGTGTAGTCGGCTTGCATAACCTGAGCTTGAATGCCGCAGGTGAAGGGCAAGGCTCGGTCATCAAATCGACCGGTAAAAATGTAAAACTTGACAGCGGAACGAGGCTGCTTCTGGTTACCGGCAACGTGGCTGCTCACTAGGATTAACTTCTCCCGGCCGAAACTTCAGTCCGATTGGCGTGCCGTATTTGCACAGGGCCATGTATGTTAAAAATCCCCACGTTCTGGTAGGCTAATGGTGTAGTGAGGGGGATGCGATGACGAAGCTATTCGTCGTTCTACTCGTCGCTGCCGCTCTTATCGTTCCTCTGGGATTCGCCCAAACCCCGCCGGACACAGCCGCAGACGCTAGAAAATTAAATTCAGTTCCGGATCCAGTTATTGCGCCGTTTTGTGTGGGAACGGCCTTCAATGCCATTTTGCTTACGCCGCTGGACGCCAGCCGCAATAAAGCCGGCGACGCGGTAACCGCCGAAACCGCTGAGACGGTCACCTATGAGCGCTCGGTGATCTTCCCGAAGGGCACAAAAATTCATGGTCAGCTTGTGCGTGCATCTTCCGCGCGCACAGGCAAAGGCTCGGCGCTATTTGTCCGATTCGACAAAGCGGTCTTGAAGAATGGCCAGGAAGTTATGATGAACGCAGGTATCCAAGCGCTCGTAACCCGCCGAGGTTCGGTCTCCAACCGAATGGCGCCTGCGACCGAAGAACGCGGCCAGGGATATCCATCAGCGGAAGATTTTGGTCCGAGAGACGTTTCGAACGCGACCGTTGTTCCGGCCAGCACCGAATCGGCATCGCGCGCTCAGTCGTCGTCGGGACTTCCCGCCACGCAGGGTGGCATGAACAAGCAGGGCATGCTGACCAATGACAGCCAAGGGGCGTTGGGCGGGTCTGATCTGAAAGTGTATACGCCGCTATCGGAAGGTTCCGACGGCACGGTGTTACTGTCAGCCGGAAAGAACGTACGCCTGGAGGCAGGAACGAAACTCTTGCTGGTAATTCAACCTCCGCCTGAAGTTGATCCCAGTCTGCAGTAACAGGAAGTAGCTCAAAAAACTCGACAACTGGTTTTGCGAATAAGTAGTTAATTTGCGTTCCGGCTATTTCGTAGTCCTGACTAGCCGATTCCGTACTGATTCCTGCACCAACTTTCGGCGCCGGCCCATTGCCTGCTCAATTCGGAGCGTTTGCTATACTCGCGCAGATGCCTTTAACGAAGAAAAAATTATTTTTGGTCGACGCCATGGCCCACATCTACCGGGCCTTCTACGCACCGATGGTGCGCATGAACACCAGCGCGGGCGTCCCCACTACTGTGCCTTTTCTGTTCAACAATATTTTGCGGCGCATCCTAAAAGATTATCAGCCGGATTATGTCGGCATCGTTTTCGACACCAGCAAGCCCACCTTCCGCGACAAACTTTTCGAAGAATATAAAGCGCACCGCCCCAAAATGCCGGATGAACTCTCCATCCAGCTGCCCTTCGTGAGGCGTCTGTGCGAAGCCATGCGTTTGCCCATCCTCGAATGGGACGGTTTCGAAGCCGACGACGTCCTCGGCGCGCTGGCAAAACAAGCCACCAAGGCGAACGTGGACGTCATGCTGGTCACCAACGATAAAGACATGTTGCAACTGGTTCACGATGGCGTGAAGGTGTTGCGCACCGGCACCGGCGCCGCGAAAAGCGACGTCATCGTCGACGAAAAAAAAGTGGAAGAGATCCTCGGCGTGCCTCCCAACAAAGTGACCGATGTGATGGCCTTAATGGGCGACAGCATTGACAATATTCCCGGTGCGCGCGATCCCAACGAAAAGCCTGCCCCCGGTGAACGCCGCAAGCCCGGCATCGGAGAAGTTGGCGCGCGCGAAATAATTTTGCAATTTGGCTCCGCGGAGGAAGCGCTGCGCCGAGCCGCTGAAGTAAAACGAACCAGCTATCGCGAAGCGCTGCAAAAAAATGGCAAGTACGTGTTGTTAAGCAAAGAGCTTTCGAAGATCGACAGCGACGTGCCCATCACGCTGGATTTGGACAACCTGCAACGGCGCGAGCCTGATCTGCCGTTGCTGGCGGCGCTGTATCGCGAATTGGGATTCAACTCGCTGCTAAAAGAATTGGGATCGGAAACCGTTGCTTCCACCGCGCCAGTTGGCGCCGGTCCGGTCCTGAAAACCGATTACCTGCAATTCGCGAATACCGGCGAATTCCGCGACTATCTGTCGCAACTCCCAGCAAAGCAGCCCATTGCGATTTGGTTGAATCTGGAACCCGGGGATCGCGAGTCGGAAGGCTTCGGCACGCGCATTGCCTCGATCGAAGTGTCCTCCAAGCCCGGCGAAGGCCGCGCAGCATGGATGGACGAAAAAGGCGAAGCGCTCGCGGCGTTACGACCGTTGCTCAGCGATCCGCAACGCCCCAAAATTGTTCACGATCCGAAACTGTTTCATTTGCTCACCGGTCGAATGAACGACGTTTTGCACGCCACGCAAATTTATTCCTATTTGTTGCGGCCCACTACCGCGAATCACAATTTCATCGACGTGGTCATGCGTCAATTTAATTCCATGATGGGCGGTGGCCCGGGAGAGCGCGCTGATTATCTGCAGCGGCTCGCCCCAGTCTTGCAGGCGCAAATTGGTCCCGAACAAATCGTCAATGTATATGAAAAAATCGATCTGCCCCTGGCGCCAGTGCTGGCGGACATGGAGCGCACCGGCATTCGCGTTGATCCCAAAGCGCTCGATGCCATGTCTCAGGTGATGGAAACAGAAATACGCCGCCTGGAAAAAGAAGTTTGGGAACTTGCCGGCATGGAATTCAATGTCAATTCACCAACGCAGCTGGCGGAGATTCTATTCGACAAGTTGAACCTGCAGCCCTCGCAGCGTCGCGGGCGGGTCAAGAGCCGCTCGACGGCGGTTGATATCCTGGAAGAATTATCGGCCAGGCACCCGCTGCCTCGAAAAATTATCGAGTACCGGGAAATTGCCAAGCTCAAATCGACCTACGTCGATTCGCTGCCGAAGTTGGTGAATCGCGAAAGCGGAAGGCTGCACACCAGTTATTCACAGACCGGTACGGCCACGGGACGTCTCAGCTCTTCCGATCCCAACCTGCAAAATATTCCGATTCGAACCGAATTGGGGCGGCAAATTCGCGCCGCCTTTGTGGCCGACGAAGGTAAGGTGCTGCTCTCCTGCGACTATTCACAAATCGAGCTGCGCATCATGGCGCACTTTTCGCGCGACCCTGTTTTGCTGGAAGCTTTTAATAGCGGCGAAGATATCCACGCACGCACTGCACAGGAAGTTTTTGGCGTAGGCCGAATGGCGCAAACCGCCGAGCACCGCCGGGCCGCCAAGGTCATCAACTTCGGAATTATTTATGGGCTTTCGCCTTTCGGTCTCGCGCAACAACTGAACATCGAGAACCGTGAGGCCGCGCAATTTATCAATGCCTACTTCACCCGCTATCGCGGCGTGAAACAATATCTCGACGACACACTGGCGGACACCCGCGCGACCGGGGTGGCCAAAACTTTATTTGGTAGAATTCGGCCTATCCCCGAAATTAATTCCGCGCAATTTCAACTGCGTAATTTCGCGGAGCGCACCGCGCTCAACTCTCCTCTGCAAGGCACCGCTGCGGACTTTATCAAACTGGCCATGATCAGTATTGACCGGCGTTTCGGCGAAGAGGACCTGCAAGCCAAAATGATCTTGCAGGTACACGACGAGCTGGTCTTCGAAGTGCCGAAAAATGAGCTTGAGGCCGTCTCAAAATTGGTAAAAGAAGAGATGGAAGGCGTCCACCAAATTGCCGTCCCGCTGCTGGTCGAGGTGTGTTCGGGACCGAATTGGCGCGACCTGGATTGAGTCGAGTCGGTCTCGGTGGCACAAACGTGCGCAACCTTTTGCCTAGCTGAGGGTTCTTAGTAACGGTGGCGTGTGCGCGCGGTTGAGGTAGGCGGACACGCTTTTTTTCACTCTATTCTTTGCTTTTAAGACGCGACGACACTTTTAGACACCACTGCGATGTGCGCCGCGATCCCAGCCCCGGCCATGCTAGTTTAGAGAGGTTAGTCCCCCCAAGGAACATTCATGACCCGAGCAGCCACAGGGCTATTTTTTTTATCCATCATTTTATTTAACACTGGTTGTGGCGGCGGCAGCAGCACGAGCACCACGACCGTCACGCAATCCTCGGTACGAGTTACTGTGCAGCCTGCTAGTGTAAGTGTCTCGAATTTTCGTACCCAGCAATTCACGGCTACCGTTTCAGGCAGTTCCAATACTGCCGTGACCTGGGAAGTGAATAAGACCGCAGGCGGAAGTCAGAAATTCGGCTTTATTTCGAGCGCCGGGCTTTATGTGGCGCCCAGCGCCGTACCCACAAAAATTGATAGCCAGCAGAACACTGTCACGACCACGCTTACGATTATGGCCGTGTCTCAAGCGGACACTACCGCCAACGGGACTTCCACCGTAACCATTGTTCCCGACAATGCTAACGCTCAGGCCGTTCCCGTCGAGCTTGGCTCTAGCGGCGGCAACGCGCACGATTTCGTCAACAACACCGCGAAAAACACGATTACATGCTGCGGAGGCACCCTCGGTTCACTGGTTACTCGCGGCAGCGTGCAATATATCTTGAGCGACAACCACATTCTGGCGCGCAGCGACAGTGCCACGGTGGGGGATGCCATCATACAGCCCGGCTTAATTGATACTGCAACCTGCACCACCGCCGGTACCACAACAGTTGCGAATTTGTCTCAGTTCTCCAATTTGCAAGCGACCCCGAGTCCCAATATCGATGCCGCCATTGCACAAGTTGTTGCTGGAAAAGTCGATCCTACTGGAAAGATTATCTATCTCGGCGCTACAACGGACGCCAACGGCGTTCCGGTAGCGGACGCTCCGCAAGGGGGCACAGGATTGTCCGCGAGCAGCGTCGCCGTCGGCCGGCCGGTCGCGAAATCTGGCCGCTCAACCGGATTGACTTGCTCTACGGTCGAAGCAACGAACATCCTCACAAGCGTGAGTTACACCGTGAATTGCGATGGGACCGGAACCAAGTTCACTGTGAGCTATGCGAATCAGATAGGCGTCATAGGCGGCGACTTTAGCGGCGAGGGCGACTCCGGTTCGCTGATCGTCACGCAAGACACGGCTAGTCCACTAGCTTTGCTGTATGCGGGGTCGGACACCGATACGGTCGGCAATCCGATAGCCGACGTGTTGAATTTTTTCGGCAATAACACAATGTTTGTCGGTGGGGCTGCTCACCAGGTCGTCGGGTGCTCGCTACCCACCGCGCCGCAATCGGCGAAAACCGTGGTGCCAACTTTTCTGGCGACGGAAGTTATCCAGAAAGCAGCGGCCACGCGCGATACACATGCCCCGGAATTGCTGGCTTATCCAGAAGTCCAGGCCGTCGGCGTGGGACAAAGCTACGACAATCCCAAGGAGGCGGCGATTCTGTTTTTTGTGACTCAGGGAGAATCGCGAACGAATTTACCTGCACAGGTTGACGGCGTGCGAACCCGCGTTATCGAGCAGCCGCTTTTTGCCAAGCGCGGAGCGATTTCAGCGGAAGACAGCGCCACGCTGGAGAAATCAGTGGCGGCGCCGCAACTGGTGTACTCCGTTTCCGACGCGGAGATGGCCCGCGCGAAGGTGGCGCACACCGCGCACGTCGATGCTTTGATGAAGCAGGCTGGCGTACAAGGTGTCGGCATCGGCTCCAGCGTGGACTCCCCTGGGGAAGCGGTCCTGATGATTTTTACTATTCGCGGTGTTCCGCAAGATCCGATTCCAGCGGTGATCGATGGATTGCGCACTCGCGTACGCGAATCAAGCCGCTTCCGCGCCGGCTCTGTCGGCGCCGAGGTACAACGCGCTTGCAAACTTCCACCCGCCAAAGCCTCCACTAAAACAGCCGCAATCAAATCAGCAAGCGCATCGCCAACAACCAAACGCTGAGACTGTCGCCCATTGGGTGCTTGGCAACCGGATGCCCCAAGGCAATCTATTTTGGCTGAATATCCAGCGCTTTGTAGCAGGTTCACGTCGCGTGCTAGGCTACTTTTGTAAGTCACGGATCATTTTCGGAGGGCCAAATGGCACATGCAGCACAGTTTATGAAACTTGTAACAGCAGCTAAGGCCAAGGTTAAAGAAACCAACGTCGCTGACGTGAAACGGCGCATCGACGCCGGCGAAAACCTTACGCTCGTCGATGTACGCGAGGATAACGAATGGGCGCAAGGGCATTTGCCCGGCGCGTTACACCTGGGCAAAGGAATTATCGAGCGCGACATTGAACAGCGTGTGCCGCAGACCGACGCAAAGCTTGTTCTGTACTGCGGCGGCGGATTTCGCTCAGCGCTCGTGGCGGAGAGCCTCCAGAAAATGGGCTACACCAACGTGGAATCGATGGATGGTGGCTGGAAAGGCTGGCGCGACGCGGGCCTTCCGACGGAGAAGGGCTGAGTTTTGGGCCGCGACTGGTCCAGGTCCTCGGATTTGACCAATCAATTTCACCGTTCTCGACACACTTCAGTGAATCCTGTATGGGGCCATACGGCTCGACTGCATATGATGGGCGCGTTCCCAGTTTAAGACATGCGTGTGGCTATGCCAGCGTCGCCTAGCGATGGTGTGAGTCGTCAGCGCTTAAGTGACTCGCCAGCCGAACCGTGACCGAGGACGAGCACGAATGCGCATTCTCGTAGTGGATGACCACGAAGTGGTACGGCGAGGCATTTGCTCGGTGCTCGCCACGGAATCTTCATTAACTCTTTGCGGTGAAGCGGTTGACGGCAAAGACGCGGTAGAAAAAGCCAAGGTCCTCCGCCCGGACATCATCGTCATGGACGTCACCATGCCGCAGATGAATGGGCTGGATGCCACGCGCGCGATCAAGCGCCTCCTCCCCGACACAGAAATCGTCATCGTCAGCCAGCATGAGGCGCCCGAAATGGTTCGCCAGGCCTTCAACGCCGGGGCCCGCGCTTACGTAGTGAAATCCACGGTTGCCAAGGAATTACGACGCCAAAAAGCTCTACGCGTAAGCGAGGAAAGATTCCGCTCGGCCATGACCAATATGGCCGAGGGGTTGGTAATGCTCGATGCGCAAGGGCGGATCACTTACATGAATCCCGCCGCTGAAACACTGTTCGGATGGACCTCTGCCGAACTCCTTGGCAAAGAAATACACCAAACAACACATTACAAATTCCCGGACGGTTCGCCCTACACGACGACGAACTGTCCTCTTCTTCAAGTACTGCGCAGCGGGGCAGCAGTTCGAGAGCAGGAAGATTTATTCATTCGAAAAGACGGCAGTTTCTTGCCGGTGGTGTTCAGCGCTTCCCCGGTTAAGACGGACGGCGCCACTGGCGGCATGGTTGTTTGCTTTCGCGATGACGCCAAGCGGCGCCAAGCGGAAGAGGCGCTGCGGCAAAGCGAGCGAATCTACCGCGGCATCGGCGAGTCCATCGATTATGGTGTCTGGATTTGCGATGAGCACGGGCGAAACGTCTACGCCAGCCCTTCGTTTCTTCAGCTTATCGGTCTCACCCAACAGCAATGTTCTGAATTTGACTGGGCTCATGCAATGCACCCAGAAGAAGTAAGCGCCACGAGAGAGGCGTGGCAGAAATGCGTGCGCAACGGCACCAACTGGGAACGCGAACATCGCTTTCGCACAGCGGATGGCCATTGGCATCACATTCTCTCTCGCGGCGTACCCATCCGGGACAGCCAGGGGAAAATACTTTATTGGGCGGGAATCAATCTCGACATTCAACATCGCAAAGAAGCGGAGCGCCAGCTTCAACAATTGGTGCAAACCTTGGAATCGCGAGTTTCCGAACGCACCCTGGAACTGGAAAATGCCACCACCAAACTGCGGGAGCTTACCGGAAAATTATTGCAAACGCAGGATGAAGAACGCCGGCGTATTGCCCGCGAATTGCACGACGGAGCAGGTCAGCTGGTCGTGGCCATGAGCATGAATCTGAACAGTATCGTAAACGAAAAAGAAAAACTAAGCGTGCAAGCCCGGCAAAATCTGGAACAGAATCAGGCATTGATCGAACAGGCCTCCCGCGAGATTCGCACCATGTCGCACTTGCTGCATCCGCCGCTCCTGGACGAGGTGGGCCTGGATTCGGCGCTGCGATGGTACATAGACGGTTTCTCCGAACGCAGCAAGATTACTGTGGAGACGAAGTTGGCTAGCGGTTTCACCGAAGACCTGCCGCGCGATATGGCGCTGTCGGTTTTCCGCATCGTTCAGGAATCGCTCACCAATATTCACCGTCACTCCGAGAGTCCCACAGCGCTGGTGCAGATCGATCGTTCCCCCAGCGAAATCACGCTGGTAATCGAAGACAAGGGCAAAGGCGTACCTGCCCAAATCCAATCGAAAATCTCGTCTGGAGAACTTACCGGTGTCGGACTACGTGGCATGCGCGAAAGGGTTCGCCAGTTTGGCGGGCATTTAGACGTGCGCTTGAACGGCCACCGCACGCGGGTCATGGCTGTTTTGCCGATCCCCAACGCGCCGGATGAAGAAGACAAAAACACCGGTCACTCCGATAACGCCACCCCTCACCGCTGAACGCGGACAGCAGCGTCGACGCGAATGTTCGCGAACTACCACTATTCTGTTGATGATGAATAATGATGAATAGAACAGGAATTTTGGCTGGGGCGGAAGGATTCGAACCTTCACCGTCCTCATTAACAGTGAGGTGTCCTACCAGTTGGACCACGC
>Ga0193728_1001071_pt1 | contig 13729 bp, 1 predicted proteins | sample U1c1metaG_FD_143037 | JGI IMG/M metagenome (GOLD analysis project Ga0193728, IMG submission 143037) | Soil microbial communities from a riparian zone of the East river system, Colorado, United States - U1c1 | ecosystem: Environmental > Terrestrial > Soil > Riparian zone | place: USA: East River...
CCGCTTTGACCGCTAATGTTACTATTAGGTACTAACCTCAAAGGTACCACCTTATAACTCACCACCCTATTTCTTACCATCGTATATCTTACTACCTAATTCTATTACCTATTTATTACCTATTACCGACTAAGTAGTAATATCAACCTAGTAGCAATTAAGTAACAGTTATAAATTGTTATTAGCCTTTTACTACCTATCTAGTATATATAGTAAGGCTCTAGAGCCTCTTATAATAAGACAGAGTTCTTATAAGTGACTTGTCCGTCTAATAAACTATAAGTATTTTTAGTATTCCTAATTCTATTATAGTATAAGATAGCAAGCGTAATTATATTAAGGATTCTTAATTAATTCTAGAATTTCGATCTAAATATATAAGGCACTTTTTATATTATTTATATAAGAAGCTTTAGGGCTAAGCTAAGATATTATATGGGGCGTAGTGTAAGGCGTTATTATACTAGTAGCTGCGCCTAGGATCTTAGCTAAGATAGAATATAACTTCGGCCGTACTACTTACTATTATTCTTTATACCTAATTTATCTTAGCTGTATATAATATAAATAAAACATGCTATAGCATAAGTCTGCCTACTATATTCTTACACTATAATAATTAATAGATTAGTATAAATACGGAGATAGGTTAAATCCGTATTAGAACAATTGCGTCCATAATATATCTGCAGAAACAACGTTAGTATAACTAGCACCGGCATAATCAGCACCAGCACAATTAGTAATAGCATAATTAGCAATAGCACAATTACCACTAGTATAATTACTACCCGTATAATCAGCGCCCGTATAAACTTAGTCCTATATAAGAAATTTTACACTAGATATAGTCTTTCCTAATAAAGAAGATAGTGTTAGTATAAAAGCGTAGATTAACCTATAAATAACTGTTATCTATATAGCTATACTATATGCGTATATTATTTAAATATAGGGAATAGAGAGTGGTATTGTATAAGTTCGGCTATTCTATCGATTTAGGTTAGATTTAGCCTATTACCCTATCCTTATTCTTATTCTAGGTATACTACTACCTCCGTTTTAGTTATATACCCCCCCTCCCTTTCCTATTTTAGATACCTACCTTATATATAAATAGCTTCTTTTCTTTATAGTTGAATAGACAGAGTCTTTATTCTTTACTTACTTATTAGTATATAGACTACTAATCAACACATTCTAATTGCTAAGCTTATCCTAATTACTAAGCTAGTGTTATTATAGAGATAGTCTACACGTATAGATTAAAGAAAAGTACCTATATTGTAAATATAAGGCCTATATAACTTATAGTAGGGAAATAAAATAGAATATAATATGGGATATAATAAGTTAGACCTATATAAGCATACCTACTTATAGTTCTATAGTACTGCTAATAGCGAGATAGTATAAATGTTAAAACGTATAGAATCCTTCTATTAATTCTTGCGAGTGTTACTATTATTAGTATTCCTAGTGCTATCTCTAGTGAGGTTAAAGGATACTTTTAGTTAATAATAGAAGGAATCGTTCTAAGTGCTAAGATATTTTTGTTGCTAAAGCCCTAAAAATATAACCTAAGCAGGGATCCCTACAATAGAACTATTCTTAAGTTCGTAAATAGTATAGTAAAAGATTTATATTAATACTAACTGCGGCCACCTCTAATGCTTGAAATTCACCGCCAAAGTAAGCCATTATATGCTGTTTTCGTATCTCCACATATATTTATGGTGCGCTTATATCCCCTAGTAGCCGTATATCTTATAGCGGCCCCATTTAGTAACCCTAAATTAGGCCTTAACCTTTACCAACCTTTACTACCTATAGTATAGCGGGAACCTAGTATATAAGCATAAAACGTATTATAGTAAGTAGCGTCTTCTTATATTTAAGGTTCAATATCCCCCTCTATAGGCTTATTAGTATCTTACTCCTCCATTTCTACTATTACTTACTTATCTAACTTATTACTAAGACTCTTACCTTAAGCCGCTAGGAATAACCCATACGGTAGAGCTTTTACTATACTAGTATAGTAGGAAAGAGAGTACTAAAACTACGCTAAGCTATAAGAGTAGGCCAATATTATAGTTTAGAGTGTAAAAGCCTTCTAGGAAATTTAAAGCACTATATAATAAGAGAATGAGTAACTTTGGGCCTTGCTAGCAATTAATAGCATCTCTAGGGACTAGATAAAGACCTTTTATTTATAATATCTATACTAGTCTAATAAAGAGATATTAATAGTTATTCTAGAGATAGAGATAAATTATAGGTACTTTCTTACAACGTATCCGGAGTCTTAATTATCTACATAGTAACACGCCTTAACAACTTCCGACGATTGCTACGATAATACCACTTTAAACTTTATAAAGGCTAAGTAAGTTACCTAAAATCAGACTCTATTAGGTATATAGTTCTTCTAGAATATAAAAGAGCAATTTTAGTCAAATCGGCTTACCCCACTAACGGCTACTGGGACTACTCATGACGGAGAAACTTTAATTTATGTTAAACCTACTCTAGAAGGTCCCGAAGTCGAGTATTAATTACTATGTTCTAATTGCCGGGTTACGAAGGCGAAATGCAATAGGAAGTCTCCTTATAGTCGCTGTTAGATATATAGTAAAAAGTATAACTATACGCGGCTATACGTTTAACGCAATACTATAGTACCTCTTAAGCAGCGATTGGAAACAAGGGCCCGTTAGGCGCTAAGCGGTATCTAAGTGTCTATATATTCTTATTTTAGGTACTGCCGCCTTTTTAGCCTAGGGTCCTATTTCTAGTAGTTCTTACTTAGTAGAAAGATAAAGGGTGGGGGTTAGTAAAGGCGAATTTGATATTAATAAGGCGATAAAGCACTAGTTATAGAAAGCGATGGCACGACTAAGCTAGGGATTCTTATTAGCTTAGGACTTTATAATTAGGATAGCTTAATTAGAGTTTATTAATTGTAATCTTTTCTATTTCTTTCTTTCTTAGTAGTAGTAAGAGGGGGGCGCTTTATTCTTACTTTCCTAAGAAATAACACCTATTATGTATATAAGCACGTATATAGACTTATAAGTTAGGTATACCACAGTAGCTATATAAACGGTTTTATATAATATTTGCTATTAGTTATATCTAAGATATCCTAAATTACAATATTAAAAAATATTAATTTAATTTTATAGCTATAGGTTTAGGACTAGAATACCTAGAAGCGCTCTTCTTTAGAAAATAATATACGTTAAGGTAATCTAGTCACCCTATCTACCCTCCCCCGTTCTTCTCTAAGCCCTATATCCCTAGTAATCCCCGCGGCGACTGTACCGCTTATACTACTAGGGTAGGGGAAATTAGAAATGCTAGGACTCTTCTTGTCTATATCTACTCTATTAGCTTATATTACTAGCTTTATTATAGGGTTACTTACTAAGATAAGAGCTTTTAGACTCTTATAGAGTTTTTTTTAAGGCGTAGTATAGCCTTTATAAGTTTTTATAAGAAAGATTAAGGTTATAATTAGTATAACGTGTATTGCGATCCCCGGCAGCTAGTAATTATACCTTTTAACTATACGCCATCCCTAATAGACCGTTAAAGTTGAAACTTAAAATCGGAAAATTAAAATAATATTTCTATTTAGTCTTTTTAATTTCCTGTTTTATAATTTAAGTTTTATATTTCTTATTTCTCATTTCTTCCTATTTCTTGCTTCCCATTTCTCACTTCCCGTTTCCTATTTTATGTTTCTAAGATTAGTAATACTAGATATCTTTAATAAGAAACTAGAATAAATCGCTACTAAAAACATCGTTTTATAGCATTTGAGAATATAAAATCATATTCTCCTACCTTTACACTAGAAACAAAACGCAAAAATATTCTATCTTCTTCGAGTTTCTCCTTTAATCTATCTTCTCTATCTCTTACGCTGGTGTTTTACTTATACTTAGGTAGAGCGGATATTAATTTTAGATAATTATAGCGTCCTAGAAGGATCTCCTAGTTTCCCTTAAGAAAATAGTAAACTATACTATACGCTAGAAGCATTAGCCTTGCTAATACTAATCTCGAGTTCTCTATACCTCGCCTTTCTTTATTAGCAATAGAGACGCCTATATAACCTATCTCCTACCTCCTAATAGCTGTAATAGTAATGCTCTTCTACCTATAGACCCTATATGCAAATAAACTTAGATAAATTACAACTAAATATTAGAAAGTCCTATGTTATCTATACTAATAGGAGATACTATACTGCTAATATATTAAGAAAATGGCTACATTACCCTACTAAATCAAACCCCAGGTAAGGCCTCCTCTAGAGAAGTTTCTATTTATAGAATAGTAGTTCCTTCTCCTTCTAACTCACTACTAGCAATTTATTAGGTATAGAATAGTAATAGAACCGGGGGGGATAGTCGTGGGCGCCTTCTTACACGAGCACCTTTTAATAATGGCAGCTGCTATTAGATAAATAGCGGTCCTAAGTCTCTCCGCTGTTAGAACCTGCCGCAGCGACAATATAAGGACTTCGAGGGTAACAATTTATAGTATAGTACTTAAGTCAAGCTGCCCTAGGACCTTGTTTATGGTAGTGTATATATACTATACTAGGTTTAGGATTAGCCTACATCGCCAAATCTACTAGTTTTGCCGAACGGAAAGCAGGAGATATATACAACTTGCGTAGATGTTTAGATAACGTAATACGTATTAGATACTAGTTTATTTATAGTAGCTACTAGAAGTATAAGGAGGAATTAAAATTGGATATGCTAATAGATTATTACCATCTTATTTAAGCATTTATTATATATTTACTGCGTTAGCTTTAGAATCTAGTTATCTAAAAATTGTTTTAAATCTATATCCTAAGCTATAGATTAAATATTTATTCGTAAATTTTATCTAAAACATAAGCAGTGCTTCTAGGAGTTAGGTCCTTCTAAATCTCCTTTAGAATAGACGCTTTATTATTAATTAATGTCTATTAGGAGTGATAGCTAATAATACTTAAGCCAATATTTAAAATAGTTAAGGCCGCTACACTAATTTATTAAACGGTTAGATTAAGAATAAGAACTCTACTATATTAAATATAGCTCTAGAGCCTCTATATATATATTAAGAAGTTGTTATCGGCTTCGTCTAATCTACGACGTATTTAGTTAATTAGTTAGAGCTTTATACGTCAGTTATTTAATTAAGGACTAATATAACGTCTAAAGTTTTATAGGTTGATATATCCCTAGGCTATATAAAACCTTTTAAGTTGTTGTAAAAAAGGTATAAAAAGTCGCGATATTAATTTGGTGTTGAGTTAAATACACCCCTAAGAACTCTCCTTAATTAAACGTCACTTAGATTTAATCCTTTCCTTAATATTAACTAGATTTAATTAGTAAATGAACGCCTTATTCTTCTAATGCGGTAGAGCCTTTATTAAACCGTCCGCAGCTATACTAGATATAGGCGTCTAATTTACCTTAATTCTTCCTATCGATTATAAGATTAAGAGATAAAAAATTAATAACTCTATCTATTAAACGTGCCTCTAGGGCCTCTATATATATATAAGGAAGGTATAAGGAATAGAAACAGGTAGTAAGCTATAGGGTAGTAAGTAGTAGGGTAGTAGGTTATAGGGTAGTAGGCAACAAAGATAGTAGTAAGACGGTAGTAAGTAAACCCAATTTAGGTCAACACTTCCTTTCTTAAGCTTCTTTATTAGCTCTTCCTTAAGGGCCCTTAGCTTAAGCTCGTGATATTTAAGGGTTAGCTAATTACTATACCAACCGCAATAGGCGTACGTCTATTGATCGCCATAGTATAGTAAGTTATTCTTATTATCCTAAAAGACTCTATATTTATTAAACTTTTAAAGATAGACTAGGCTTATATAAAAGTTCGGTATATACGCTATATTCTTAAGCTAGATTCTCCTAGTTCCGTCTAGTATCTAAATTATAATCTTAGTAGTTCTAAAGTCCTTAATTAAATCTAGGCCCGTTCCGGCGTATATAAAGTTATTACTCGGCCAGAGCTTGTTAATAAATCTCAATTAATCGTTAATAGCGTATATAGTAGTTCCAGAATTAGGGATAATACTATTACGGAGTAGATAACTAGGGAGTGTTCTAGTATCTCTCTCTTTTATTATAAAATCGTACTCTAATATAGGGTTAGTTTGTAACTAGTAAAGACATAAGAGAGTCTAACTATCTGCTCCCATTAACTCTAGTACTAGAGGATACTCTAGTAGAGCTGATCTAAGGCTTATAAGGGCTCTTAAAGCATTATCCTCTTTCTTCTACTCCTATTCTATAATAATTCGCTCTATCACTTATCCTACTCTCTCTATAGCAAGTTTCGCGCGTTTAACAACCCTATCGTTTTTATTAAGCTTCCTCTTAATCATTTTAAGTTTACGCTAAGTTTGTAGCTAAAAGTTCTAAAGCTATAACTTAGTTCTTAACTACTCGTCCTGTAGAGATGTAATAGTAACATAATCTCTAATAAGCTCTTCTTTAAGCGTATAAGTATAGAGACACATCTAATAGCGATATACGTTAGGTTCGATAATAGGTTTAGGAAGGCTTCGGGTATAATCTATATTGGCTGCGACTTAAGTAAGGCAAATAGGGTTAATAAAGGGAGAATTTATAAAATCCTCGCTTATCTAAGACGAATGTGGCTAATCTATATAAGTTACTCTTAAGTATAGGGAGGTTCTAAGGTAAAGAAATTCTAGCTTTTAATTAATTTTAAATAGAACTATACCACACGCAGTAGCTAATAGTAACCGATTTCTAATAATATTGTATTTATTTATAGGCTCGAATTGAAAAATATATTACTTAATTAGTATGTCCGACTATGGCTTCCACTAGGCTAGAACCCTTATAACGATGCAGCTTAATTACCCCTAGCGTTTCAAATACTTAGATTATACCTCTTTAGCGCTAGAATCTAGGGTCTCTATATCTCTTCCCTACTTTATAGTCTTAGGCGCTTAAAATATATAATAATATGCAAGTAGCATACAACCTCCTTATTTAGCCGTAGTGTAGATTATAAGGCACGCTAAGATAGCCGCTAATATTATATCAAATGGCGTTCTCTTCTAATCCTACTTGCTGGCTAAAGCGACCTTTAAACTCGCTAATAGGATATATTTTAACCGAACTATATAACTAGTTATAAATAATAACATTATTAGTCTTTACTTAAAGCGCTAGCAGCGCTACTTATTCCTTACTAACCTTCTATTTTCGCTACTTAAGCTATAGCTTAAGTATTTTTAGTATACTCTAGACCCGCTAGTATTTAACGCTAGGTAATTTACTAGAGTTAAACCTTGCACCCTCTATTAGTAGGATTTAGCGGTATTACTATAGAGAGGTACTAGAAGGTTTACCCTAGACTATATATTAGTCGGGGCTTTAAACTGCTAGAAGACCTGTTTAAATATTATAATATAAGTTATCTTAATAGACTTATTTTTTAAATTAAGGGGTTAGGGTAAGACGGGGAATAGATAATTTCCCTAGTATTATAGAAATAGAGGAGTAGTCCCTAAATAATTGATTCCGCTCCCGCAGGGGTAAAAAGCCCTTACGGTAGCTTTGTAGTGGGTTGCGAACGCTAAGCCTAGCCCCTAAGCCTAACTATCCTACCTGGGAAAGTAGCGTCTGTAGGCTTATAGCCCGCATAGGTTATGCAATCGCGTAATTATTAGTTAATGTGGGGTATACGCGAGTAGGGGAAAGAAGTCTATATACTAAAACAAGCCGTGTATAACAAATTCCCGTACGGGCGAGTAGACTACGCGGGCTCTAAGCCTACGAGGGGTGCGAATATATTAGCGCGATTACTAATGTAGGAAATAAGCCCGTAAGGGAATAAGCCTATACGCTAAAAAAAGCTATATATAATAAGAGCCCCTATGGGAAACTACCTATTAATTCGCTTAACTAATAACTAAAAACCCGGATCCTGACTAGAAACTTAAAACGGAAAACTAACTTTAGCTAAAGTCTAAAACTAGGTAAGAATTAGTAAAGTAGAAATCGGAAACCTAAAATTATATTTCGGGTAAATAAAACGCTATTACTTTTCGTTTTTTTTTTTAAAAAACGACGTATAAAACTTGTTGCTTTTTACATTTATATAAATAGCACTACAGCTATAGGGTCTACTATATACGGTTTAAAATAGATATAACTAACTTATTATAGCATAAAGATAGTCTTAATAGTGAAGGCAAGTACTATAGGAAAGTGAGATTAATATAGTTACTAAATAAACCGTAGTTGTACGCTCTTTATGTATAGAAATCCGGAAGCTTTATAATATAGAGTAATAGTATCACGACCATATTATAAAAAGCTTAGATGCGATTAAAAGACAGCTATATTTTAGCCGAGAACTAGAAGATAGAGGTAACGGAGAAAGTACTTCTATTAATAGTAATAGTTATACCTCCTAATAGTCTTTTATATCTAACTAATTATATAGTATTAGAACCCTTAATAGAGGGTAAGACGATTTTTAAGTCACTTGTAAAAGGGATTAGTAGATATATTTTTTAAGCCCTAATTTAAGAAGCTTCTTTAAAAGAAAAGGGTAGTAATTGGAAAACTATTCTAGTAAGTGTAGGCATAAAGCAGGTGCTAAGAAAGTACTAATAGTAGATATATAAAAATGAAAACGACTTTAATACTATAAAGAAGAAGCTATTTCTATATAAAGAGCCCTATAGACCTAGTATACCGGACAAGTTCCTATATAATAGATCCTATAGGCTTAAAGAACTAGAGAAATTCCTATAAGAGAAGCCTAACGAATTTGGCGATAAGTAGAAGTCCTATTACACTTCCTCCTAACCCTTTCCTACTACACCAGTAGAGGTATATAATCCTACCTAGTAGATTACAATAGATAGAATAAGCGCTAAAGAGTATATACTAGACATTATTCTTTAACTCTTTAACATATAAATCTATAAGCCTACTAACCTTAAATACGACTAGTACTTACTTAGGATATAAGTGTTTAAGCTTAGAAAGGAACTTATAGAGTTTAGGGTTATTATTATATATTAGTTACCTTCTATCGGTAATATAGTAAATAAAATCTTCTGCCCGTGTTAAGAGACTAGAGAGATTATTGTAAATTATATAGAGCTTGGAAGAGGTTAAGCTAAGAGAGATAAAAGCGTAGATTTTAGAACGTAGATAGACTAATAGGCGTTCTATAGGCGTTCTATAGTTTCTTATTAAATTTCTACTCTATTCTTTTGTATAGTATTGCACTTATAGAGTCTTGCCTGCTAAATCACGCCAAATCCTAAGTTCTCCATCGTCACTCAATAATCCGTTATCGTCACTCCGGCTCGGTTTATTAATATTAGTAGTATCAGTTCGCCCTTCTACTAGGTCACTCTAGCGCAATCTATTAATAGTCCGTAGCTTATTACCGTCGTTCTAAACCACTATCTCTTTATTACTATCTTTATTACTATCCTCTTCCTATCCTTAATCATTATTACTAGAGAAGTTAGTAGTAGGTTAATTACTAGGTGTGAAATATATAAAGCTAGGGTAGCTAGGGTATCTATAGTATATATAGATCGTCCCCTAAGCTTTTCCTATAGACCTATAAGAATTATTAGCAATCTAATTTAGGTTTATCTAAGGTATATATATAATAGGACTTATTTAACAAGTATAGAAAAGAACTATATTTTAGCGAGGCTTAGTATCTAGGGAAAAGGTAGCTTAATCTAAGGACATTTGGAGGTAAGGCAAATACCACCTTTATAACATTTCCTCTATTACTTAGCTAAGCTAAGACTAAGTTTAGAAAGGGAGATTAATATTACCTAAATAAGGCGAAGTTTATTAGCGGCCCCTTTACCCTTTAGCTAGCGCATAATATCTATTAGCTATAATTACTCCTTACTTAGTGTGCTGTCTATACCTAAAAGCGTAAGCTACTAGACTAAATCTAACGGTAGCTATTTAAGTTAAAGGAGGTATTACTAGGGGTAATTATTAGCTAAGCTATTACTAAATATAAATACCTAACTAAAATATATTATATTAGTGCGGAAGAACTAACGCACTAATCTCTAGCTTTGTAAGTAGTGCTTAACTATTATTGCTTATTAGATTATAAGTAGTCTTAATACTCTAGCTCTTATTAGCATTAATATAAAGAAGCTTATATAAATACCGCACACTTTAGTAGCTAGAGAAGTTTATATAAATTTATTAACCGGAATTATATAAGTTACTCTAAGATTGATATTTCTGCCTAAATCCATATAACATAGGTAAAAGCAATGCCACTTTTTAAGTGCTATACTACGGTTTCTAAGGTATATAGTATAAATAAGGAATTAGGAGATAAAGCCGCGGCGTATTTGGCCGGCTCTGCCGTAACTAAGAAGAAGTTTAGGAATATAGTTCCTACTCTATCTGGAACTAGATAAGGGGCTCTATATACTAGTATTTAGGGGTAGCCCTAATAGTTAGTTATTATTTAGAGCTAATAATCTAACTAAGCTAAGTTTTACGCTTAGAATTAAATAGGGGATTTATTTAATATTATAAGAAGGGGCTTAGACACTAGATACTAGTAGAGGGATTAGCCCCCTAAATACCTGGAAGCTATAGGCGGTAAAGAGATTATCCTACAACTATTAATATAACTTAGTATTGCGGCGAAGCAGCTTATATAGTTTAATATTTTTAGATTAGAGCTATACTTCTAGTATTAGTCCTATAAGGGTATAAAGGGCGCTATCGCGCAGTTTTTTTTGCTCTATAGCACTTATAATTTTTAATTCTTTTATACTGGCCCTAAGCTCTTACTAGCTATACTTTCTCTAGTTAAGGACCACTTATAGCTATCTAATTCTAGATAGGTGGGAATACTATCTTTACCTGCCTAAATATCTAAAATAGAAATTTTATATCCCTATAACACCTAAGAGTATAAGGATGTATATATCTTAGGAATAGACTATACGGAAAGCTATAGTAAGGCCAGCCCTATATTTTAAGTTTAGCTTATTAATCTTCTTACCTAATAATAGGCTTATCTAACCCTATAAATATAGTCGCTAGTATTAAGCACGTTTCTCTAATACCTCCTAGTAAGATAGCCGGATAATTATAGATCTTTTAATTATACTAATAGCTAAGTAGGTAATAATAAAGCCTACTTTACGGATGTTTTTGATAATAGCTTAAATTATAAAAGCGAAGATAAATAGCCTACTAGATTCCTAAGAAGACTAAACTAAATTTTAGAAGGCGTAACTAAAAATAGTATACTTAAGTACTGGGTGGAGTAGAAGCCTAGGCTGACGAGTATTAGAGCCGCGAAGAGTAATAAGAATTTAAGGTATTGCTTGGTTTATATTATAAATAGAGTAGTAGTTTTATACTAGAAGCCTACTAAGGAGCCTATAACTAACCTAATATCCTATAAACTTTAATCTTATTATAAAAGGAACCTTAGTAAGTTTATTAAGTATATTATAAGTAGTAAAAAGGAGATTAATAGCGAATCTTTAAAAATAAAAGAGAAGTAGAGTTTACCCCTAAATATATAGCGTGTAGTAGACTTAGGCCTAAATGGTTTAGGAATAGAAATTTCTCCTATAGCACTTTAATAGTTTCTAAACAATTGCTAAGTATTTCTAGTTACTGTTAGGCAATTTAATTATTTCCTATATATAATACGTTTTAGTCCTATCTAGCCTACTATTTCTTAGGAATATCTTATTATTACTAATTTACTTATAGCCGTCTCTTCTGGCCGGAATCTAGTATTAAAAATATATATATCTTGCTGGTATAAGCGCACCGCCTTTCTTACTGCGCTTTTAAAAGTAGGAGTTCTATAAACTATAGCAATATTAGTAAAGGAGAAACCCCTATAAATAGGTATACTTACTAGAGATTGCTATATTACCAGCCTCTGCTAACTATTTATTTTTAATATACTAGGGTAGATCTAATAATCTATCCGTCCTAAATAAGCGATTGCGCGCTAGCGGCGATATTATCTAAAGGTTAGCTATTAACCCTTACGTTACGTTTAGAATAAAGAGAGCGATAGTAAAAATCCCTTAGCTATCTATCTTAAGTAAGAGACGTAGGAACTAGCTAGCCTAGGCCTCTTAATCTATTAAGGAAAGTTAAAAGTAACCTAGGTAAGGCATTAAAGTTTTACCTAATATCTCTAAGAACTATACTAATAAAAGTCTGCGTATGTAAGCGCTACGATCTTTATAAGCTTTGAGGAGGTACTTAGCTAAGAGTAGATAAGCGGTAATCCTAACTCTACTTATAATAAAAAGAACTTTATTAAACTTATCTAAACTCTATATTTAACTATATAGGCTATTAACGATTATAGATAACTGGCTTGGCGTTATTATTAATATATTACTAAAACCTTTATACCTTTATATTAAGAGGGTAATAGAGTCTTATAAATACTATACAATTAAGTATAGATAAGCTTAAAAAAATCCACTAGAGTGGCGAGCGATGCCTAGCAATGTAAGATATATATATTCCCTAGGTGTAACTTTCTATAGTTTTTTAAGAATAATTAATACCTATATGGCCTATATAGAGTCTAACTAATATAGAAAACTTTTTATAGTAACTTTATTAGCTAGACCGGACCTATAGTTTTAAAAGTATAAATAGATAAGCTAGATTGTATAATAAATAAGCTATAACGTAGAGCTAATTAAGAGATAAATTACTAGTAGAGTCCTCCTTAACCTAATGTAAACCTATAGTATACCTATAAGCGCAATCGCAGAGACTAGGTATAATTTAAGGAATACTTTATATATATAGCGCCGGAGATATAATACGGATAGTCTACTAAGTAATGTAATAATAGAAATAAGCTAGTATTCTTTTAGTATAAGAGTAAGTATAGTATAGAGTAACGGACTAATATTTCCTAAGTGGAACTAGGAACTACTAAGAAGTTAATAAAACTATATATAAGACCTTAAATTACGTAAACGCGGCCTAACTAGTGGTAAAGCAGGCCGTATTAGCTTAGATTTAGATAAAGGACTTTATTACTAATTAGACTAATCCTACTACTAAGATATAGTAGGACTATATTAATAATAAAAAAAGAGCCACAACGTTTCGCCAACTTAGCGCGGCCTAAAATTCTAAGAGTATAGATAATAATGTTCGCTGTAATATAAAGAAGAATAAGAATCGCTGTAAGTACGCTTATATCGGAGCTTCCTTTTTAGCGCTTAATAACTAATATATAATTAAGTCTTTTATAAAGAAAAGAGAAGATTAACTTATAGGTAGGTGCATTAATTAGCTATAAGAGCTTCTATAGAGTAAATGCTCTAAATACGGCTCTAAGGGAGATAAGGAAGATTGTAATTATTTGTATAGTGGTATTCTATAATGCTAAACTTCCTAAGCAAGATATAAGTTATATACTAGTACCTAGATATATACTTTCTTACGTAATTTAGCCTATATAGATGGTTTTAAAATATATAAAGACGGATTTTGAAATCTAGAAACCGTTTTTAGGGAAGGCGGGGTTTGCGAATCGGCGATTTACGATTTTATAATTAATCTTAAATCTAGCATCCGAGATTACTAATCCCTAATCCTTAAAATCCGATACTTAACTTACTTAGCATCTGGCTTCG
>Ga0193728_1001072_pt1 | contig 13729 bp, 11 predicted proteins | sample U1c1metaG_FD_143037 | JGI IMG/M metagenome (GOLD analysis project Ga0193728, IMG submission 143037) | Soil microbial communities from a riparian zone of the East river system, Colorado, United States - U1c1 | ecosystem: Environmental > Terrestrial > Soil > Riparian zone | place: USA: East River...
CCGCCGAGTTTCGCGCCTTCGCGCTGAATGCTCATCGGCCGATCACCGATTTTCTCCGGGCAGTGGCCGCCGACCTCGCATCCAGAACTCCGGGTCCCGGCGTCGGGGTCATCGGAATGTGCTTCACCGGAGGGTTCGCACTTGCCACTGCGGTCGATGGATCCGTGCTCGCGTCCGTTGTCAGCCAGCCCGCCGTCCCCTTTCCCATCAGCCGGGCGCGCCGTATGGATCCCGGACTTTCTGCCGCGGAGTTGGAGACGATCGCCACGCGAACGGTAGATGGCGGTCTGTGCCTGCTCGGGCTGCGATTCAGCGAAGACGTGAGTGCCCCGCGGGCCCGATTCGCCGGACTCAAGGAAAAACTCGGTGAAGCGTTCGAGGTCATCGAGCTGGACTCCTCACCCGGCAATGCCGACGGATACTCCAAGGGAGCACACTCCGTCCTGACCGGCGAGGTGCGTGCATCCCCACCGAATTCTGCGTATGACGCTCGCGAGCACGTCGTGGAGTTCCTGCGCCGAAACATCAGTCGCAAGGTTGATTAGTTTTACTCACAGGTCTGACTTGAGTTGCGCCGCGCGTCAATAGACTGACGCGCATGAGCAAGATCTGGAGTGAGAATGCGTCACGATATCTCGCGAGAAGAGACCTGTGCCCGCGGTGCGACTACCCCGTGGCGCAAGTCGGGCGGTGTTTCAACTGCAACGCGGACCTGTCCAGTCCAATCGCGAAGCAGATTGCGGCGGCATCCGAGACCGTGATCGGCGCGTTGACGGCGCGTCAAATCGTCATCGACACCCTGCCCACTCTGCCGCCGCTCGCGCCACCGACTCCAGTCGCGGCGCCGACACCCGTTGCCACCGCCGCTCCGCGCGAGGGATCCCAGATCAGTGTGCAGTCGGTGCTCGCGGTCGTCGGTGCCGCCCTGCTCGCCGTCGCCGCGATCGTCTTCACCTTCCTGAACCCCGACCTCACCAACTTCGCTACCAGAACAACGATCGTTGCCGTGACAACCGCGATCTTCCTCGGTGGCGCCTGGCTGCTGGCGCGGGCAAAACTGCAGTTCTCCGCTGAGGCAATCGGCGCGCTCGGAATGGTCTTTGTCGTTCTCGACGTCTGGGCGTTCTCGCACAGTGCTCCGCCGTCCGTCAGCCCGTATTACTTCGCTGGCATCGGAACTCTGTTCGCCTCCGTCATCATGATCGGCATTGCGACGATCGTTCGAATTCGCACCTGGCTCTGGCTCGGCCTACTCGGGCTCGCGATTACCCCAGCGTGGTTCGGGTACGCCATCAACTCGACCTGGTCGGCGATCCTCGGGCACCTCGGGGTCGTGATCGTTGCACTGGCCGTTCATGATGTCGCTCGACGCTTGCACAGAAGATTCGCCAGCAAGCTCCGTGCCGACCGATGGATGGCCACGATTGTCGAGCTCGTGGCCCTGTTCGTCGTCGGCGTGCAGCTCCTGCCACTCTTCGGCCAGTCGAACGCGATTCGAATTGCGGCAGTTCTTGCAGTGGCATCGCTTCTTGCCGCAATCAGTACGCGCAACGAACTCCGCCGCCTGTGGAGTTTTCTCGCTGGCGGACTCGTCACGTTCGCCGCGTTTGCGTTGGTTCTCGAACTGCAGCTGGCCGACTCTACCTGGCTTACCGCACTCGCGCCCCTCGCGGCGGCCGTCGCGATCGCTGCACTCGCCGGGCTGTCCCGCCTTCGCGCCGCGGCGCCGGAACTTCGGATGTCTCGTTTCCACCTGCTGGTTGGCTCGCTCACGGTGTTGATGGGGACGGTCGCATTTGCGTTTGGTGTCACCATTGTCCAGTCCGCCCTACCGCTGGGAAACGGCATCCCACACGTTCTTGGTGTGGCCGCCGCCCTGGGCCTCGCGGCCACCGCGGCGGGACTGCTCGAGGTCCGGCTGCTTGCCCCGCAGTCCGTGGCGGCAGGCTTTCGACACGGCATTTTGGTACTGAGTCTGTGGTTCGGCGTGCTCGCCCTGCTGGCCATTTCCGGCTGGGGTGCTGTCAACCACGTCGGTCAGGTTGCCATTGGACTCGGAGTCGCGCTGGTTCTCTGTGTTGTCGTCGTTCGCGTGCGCCAGGTCGCACAGGCGCGGGCCAGCATCCGAATCCCCGTGCTCGTTGGCATCCACCTGCTCGTGCTCCACTCCGCAGCGGTCGCGTGGACCGAGCCGTTGTTGGCTGAACTCGGCGGTGCCGCGGTCGTAGTCGTCTGGATTGCAGTGACGATCGCCATGCCCGCGGTGCTGCGACCCGTGCACACGGCGATCGGTTTCGCCTACGCGCTCATCGTGTTCGCGCACGTGCTCCAGCTCGCTCACCTCGAGACCATCGCCGTCTACTGCGTCACAACTGCGCTGGCATCGGCATGCGCGCTTGTGGTGACGCTCATGCGACGTGTTCCGGCGCGATACTGGTACGCGGTCCTTATCGTGACCGCAGTTCCCTTTGTGATCGGCATCGTCACCGTACTGTTCGTCCGGAGCGGATGGACCGCACTCTCGACCGGCGTCACGTTTGCGCTGGCTCTTACCCTCGTTCTTACCAGCCGTCCCGGGCTGAGCCGCGTGCTTCGAGGAGTGGCTGCCGCGCTCCTTGTACCGGCCCTCGCGGTCGTCGTGATCTGCCTCGGGGCACAGATCCTCAGTGTCAGTGGGTCGCCGGTCACGCTGCCCATCATCGCCGTGATCGTGGCGTGCACGCTGCCGAGCACCGAATTGATCGGCGCAGCACTTCGACGACTGGGACGATCAGAGGCGGATGCACGAGTCACCCGGCTCTGGATAGAAATCTCCTCGCTGATCACGGCTGCCGTGGCGGTACTCCTGGCGCTGGTGCGCGCGGCTGCGGGTCTCGAGACGAGTTTCATCGTGCTGCTCATCATCGGTATCGGCGCCGCCGCCACAGCGATCATCACCCGACGGCGTTATGGCTGGGTCGTCGCCGCCGTGAGCTGGACCGGCGCCCTCTGGTGCGTCTGGGGCATGCTCGGTGTCCAGGTGCTTGAGCCCTATCTGCTTCCCCCCGCACTTGCCGCCGCCATCATCGGAGCCATCGCCGTTCTTCGCAAGCTCCCCGGAATCGCGCTGTACTCCGTCGGCCTCGCCTGCGCCGCAGTTCCATCGCTGGTCGTCCTCGCCGGCTGGGGCAACGGTGTGGAAACGCCATGGCGAACCTACGGCCTGCTGGCTGGCGCGGTACTGCTGATCGTGCTTGGTGCGTTCGCGGCACGACGCCCATCCGGGTCGCGGTTCGGGATGTTGGCGACGCCCACTCTCCTGGTCGGGATTGTCTCCGCCGCTGCAGGAGCCGTCGAGGCCTCGCGAGTTGCCCTCGGATCCGATCGAGTCTGGCTGACCGCGCACCAACCCGTCACGATCGCGGTCCTCGAGCTGAGCGTGATCGCGGCGGCGCTGGCCGCAGTCGCCGCACGTTTCCTGGTCACGCGGGATCGCCTCGATCGCGGCACCTGGCGCTGGGTGTACGTTCCCGCGACGGTTTACCTGGCATTCGGACCGATCACCGCAATGCGAAGCGGCTGGCTCCCGGTATGGACCATGTTTGCGCTCACGCTGGTGCTGCTGGCGATCATGATCGCGACGACGGTGCGCGCCCGAGTTCGGCCCGTTGCGCTTCCGCCGGTGTGGTTCCTGTTCATCGTCGCCTGGAGCACCGCCGTAGCCGGCTGGAGCAGTCGTTCACTTCGCGTAGAAGCCTTTTCCCTGCCCCTGGGACTCGCTCTGCTCGCGGTCGGGATCATCGCGATGCGCGGTACAACGCTGCCGCGCCGAAGCCTGAATTCGTGGCCAATCGGGTTTGCCGGGTCCTGGCGGCTCCTGACCCCGGGACTCGTGGTGACCTTCCTGCCATCAATTCTGGCGACCGGAACAGATCCGCAGACGCTCCGCGCCATCCTCGTGATCGCGCTGGCGCTGGTTGCTATCCTGATCGGCTCCCTGCGCAAACTGGGCGCGCCGTTCGTTCTCGGCATCATCGTGCTACCGCTCGAGAACATCACGGTATTTGCCGCGCAGATTGGTCACACGATCAGTGCCACCTCGTGGTGGATCACGCTTGCAACGGCCGGTGCTGTGCTGCTCGTGATCGCGGTCACCTACGAACGCCGAAGCGGCGGCGAGCGGGGCGTTGGGTCGCGGCTGCGTGACCTGCGCTAAGACCTGACCAAAGCCGCGGGCGAAGAGGACCAATCGCATGGACTCGTGACCCCATGACGGGAGTCGTGGCCAATTGGGGTCAGTCTGAGGTGTGAAGCACGATGGTGACTGTTCGACCAACGATTCCCTCGGCCACATCGTGAAGACGCAGGTTGTGACCGCGTGCGTAGGCGCGCATTGCACTAAACGCCTCGTCGACGTTGATCGATGCTGACTCAGACAGCACGCCCTTTGCCTGCTCGATGAGAACGCGGCTGTCGAGCGCGCGCTGGAGTTGATCGGCCACGATCCCCCGTTCCTTGATCAGCCGCTCCTGGAGGATTCCGATGGTCGCGACATCGGACAGCGCCTGCGCGGCGAGTGCGTCCCTGGCATTCAGCTCGCCAACTGTCGCGCTGAGAAGGTTGAGGGTGCCGATGGTCTGTCCGCGAAGCTTCAACGGGGTCGCGTAGATCGACCGAAAGCCCTGTTTCAGCGCCTCGTCCCGAAAGTCGGCCCAACGTTCGCCGGACTTGGCAATGTCGGCAATGGCAACCGGGAGCCCGGTCTCGAAGCAATCCACGCACGGGCCCTTTCCCGCGTTGAGTTGCATGATCTCGACCAGATCGGCCCTCTCGCTCGTCGACGCGACGAGCTGGAGCCGACCACCGGAATCGGCGAGCATGAGTCCGCCCGCCTGGATGTCGAAAATGGCCGTGCATTCTTCGACGAGCGTGTGCAGCAGGTCCACGATGTCGTAGTCGTCGGTGAGGGTGTCGGCGAGTTTCACAAAGGCGGCATTGAGCCGTGTCTCCCGCGTTACCGTGCTCATGATCAGTGCCTCACGCCTCTTTCAATAGTGAGCGATTCGTTCATTCGTTCGCTCGCTCATTCCGGCAGATCTCGGAAGTTGAGGCGACGCTGGACGACATCCTTCGCTATATCCTGAATGCTAATCCCACTCGAGAAGGAGTACGCCTTCAGCCGGAGAAATGCCTCCGTCGCGTCGACATTGAGTTGCACCAGAATCATGCCCGTTGCCTGGTGAACTTCTCGTCGCAGTTCGGCTACGAGACCGGGTTTAACGGGTTCATCGTCCCGCGCCAGCGCCGTGGCGACGTGAAGAGCGCGGGGAGCCGTCGCTCGCGCGAGGGATATCGCGGTCGCATGTTCACGCTCGTTGAGGTCGCCCGGTGTTGTTCGGTACAGGTCGGCAACGCCCACGGTGACCGCACCCATCCGCAGCGGAAACGAAAACAGCGCTCCGAGGTCCAGCTCGATGAGCGCTGCGAACAGCATCGGCCACCCAGTGTTGACATTGGCCCGGATATCCGGTGTCAACACGGGCTTGCCGCTGCGCAACGCGTCCCAGTGCGGGCCCTCTCCGAGAACGTACTGCAGCTCATCGATCTGGGCTGCGAGCGGGTCGCTCGCACTAATAGTCGATTGCACGCGATTGCCCATTGTCACGCAGATGGAAGCACCGGTGATGGAAAGCCCACTCACAAACGGCGCGCTCAGACTGCCGCTCCGGTAGGCATCCTGCCCGGAGGGATCGAGGACTTCTCGCGGTGCCACGTCGCCGTCCTGTGTTGCCGCTCACTACCGAGTGCCCCGCATCGCGCGCGGCAATCGAGTTCACCGCCAGATCGGAGGAGAGTGATCCCACCGTACCCGCGATTACATCGCGGGTACGAGAACTACGTTGACAAGCAGAAAAGAAGATTGACGCCGTGGCGAGCGCCCACGGAGGATGTCAGGCGCGCGATATTTTTGGCTCACGAACGCCAAGGGGCGCGACTAGAACTCCCCTATATTGAACTCAAGCTTTGGCAGGCAACGCGCTCGCGCAACGGGAGAGTAATGGCAGATCTGAAGAGGGCTCTTGACCAGGGCGTGACTCGCCGCGTGTTTCTTCTTGTGCTCGGGTTACTGATCCTTGCCCTGCTCGCACTCGGAATATCGCAATTTGTGAATGCCCTCGCGGTTCACAGCATCAACACGAGCTCTGTCGGTGCTGTTGGGCCCGCTGGCCCACGGGGCGCTAGCGGCACGACGGGTGCAACCGGCCCGACGGGTGTACCAGGTGCAACGGGCGCAACAGGTCCGCGCGGACTGCGGGGCGCCGCGGCTCCGATAAAGGCATCAACCAGCGGTGGTTCCTACTATGTAAACACCAGCGACTTCATCAGCAGCTTTATTGAAATGCCCACATCGAACGTTCTAGTCGGGAGTCCGACACTTTCTTCCAACTATCTCGCCGGAACGGCACCAATTTATGAGGGTACCTCGAAGGTGGGGACCTTCTCGGCCTCGTTCCTCTCAATGCAAACTGCGGATGGAATCTCGACCGACATATCCGGTTATCTCTCGACCAGCGCCGGTCTCGTCGTTACCTGGTCCACGCCAGCAACAGTGGACAGCATGGAACTGGACAGCATGGCCGATTCGCTGGTGGGCGACAACCTCGTGACGGTAACGACCAAGGTGGGATCTTCTGCCTACTTTGGAAAGACGTTTAGCCTGGTCGTTTCATCGGACACCAGCAAGATCTATTTCCAATTCAATCCCGCAAACTGAAGTAGGGCGGATGGGACTTGAACCCATGACCGACGGATTATGAGTCCGCTGCTCTAACCAGCTGAGCTACCGCCCCTGAGCCGCCCCTTTGCGGCATCATTACGATACAGGCTGCGCGCACGGCATTCGGGATCATCGAACGGGCAATAACTGCGGCTTGAGGACGCGCCAAGTCGCAATTTTTGACCGCTCGATGCAGCTCTCGCTACTTCGCCCGGCTGGCGCGGCTCAAGCGCGGCCTACGCGCCTGAACGCGGGCGATTCGCTCGCGGATGATCCGGTGGAACGGCAGCGACGCCTCGATCAGCGGCTCAACGACCTTGTGGCCACGATAGAGCTCTTCGAAGGTCGAAATCGTGCGGTTGATGTCGTGCGCCTGGACGATCCTGAGGCTCTCCTGCTTGAATTTCTGCAGGTCGTCCTCGGGCATCAAGAGGATGTCCGTGAGCCGCGCCGCGAACTCCTCGGTGTCTCCTGGCTCGAACAAGTAGCCGTTCTTGCCGTCGTGCACCAGGTGCGGCAGGGCCATGGCGTTCGCCGCAACTACGGGGAGCCCGGAGGCCAGCGCCTCCATCGTCGCGATGCTCTGCAGCTCCGCAATGGAGGGCATCGCGAATACGGTGGCACGGGTCAGCGCACTACGCAGGAACTCGGTCGTGACGTAGCTATCGAACTGCACACGATCGGCGACGCCCAGTTCTTTTGCGAGTCGTTTCAGATCTTCCTCGAGCTCGCCACCGCCGACAATTTCCAGCTTCGCGCCCAGCGAAGGGTCGAGCAGTGCGAACGCCTTGATGAGCTTGTCAATCTGCTTCTCGCCGGTCACGCGACCGACGAACATGATCAGATTCTCGGTTCGCGGCGCGAAGTTCGGTGTGTAGTTGCTCGAGTCGAGCCCGCAGGAGATCGCGAGCACGCCGCGGATCTTGGTATGGGCCTCGACCAGATCGGCCGCCCGACGGGTCGGACTCGTCATCGCCTCCGCGCGGCCGTAGATCCGGTCGGCATCCCACCAGAGCCACTTCACGACCATCCCTTGCGCGAATCGCGGCACCAGGCTGAACTCGAGCAGGTTTTCCGGCATGACATGGTTGGTGGCTACCAGCCTGATCTTGCGCTTGAGCGCCTGCTTCGACAGGCCTCGCCCGATGACGATGTTCGACTGGAAGTGCACGACATCCGGCTTTACCGTGTCGAGGATGCGCTTGCTGTTCGCCTGGATTCGCCACGGCAGCGCGAATCGCAGCCACGGATGCGGTCGGTAGCGCCAGCTCCACACTCGGTGGACGGTGACCAGCTCGCCACCGTGCTCCTCCTGGAACACACCGTTCATGTGCCGGCCTGCGGCCGGGGCAACGATGTGCACGGTGTGTCCTCTGCGTGCAAGACCACCTGCGAGACTGGCCGAGAAGGTGGCGGACCCGTTGATCTCTGGTGCGAAAGTGTCGGAACCGATGACGACTGTCAGTGGCTTCGAGTCCTCGTCGGCCGCAACTGCCGGGACGGCGTCATAGGCAGCGGCGCTCTGGGGGGCGTCAGTCAAGTTGGGGATTCCCTCGTCCGTGCAGCGCGGGCGTTTACCACTAGCTGCGTAGTGCACTGGAAAGCTACGTCTACGGTACCCTAGCGACGAATTTGCGGGTGATGTTTTGATAACTGGAAAACGCCATAGATCGCAACGATGCCCGCCAGAACAAACACGATGGACGCCCAGAGCGGCGCGTCGGACGCTTCGCCCAGGACCACGATGCCGATTGTCACGCCCACAAGCGGGTCGATGACCGTGAGGCCGGCGACCACCAGGTCCGGCGGACCGGACGAGTAGGCCGTCTGCACGAAGTACGAACCGAGCAGGGCCGCGAGAATCAGGCCGATCAGGCAGACAATTGTCAACGCGTCACTCGGCTGCAACCCGCGGTGTGAGCGAATGATGGTCTGGATGCGGTCGATGTCGACCTTCGCGAGCGTCGCGACAAAGCCGAACAGGATGCCTGCGCCGACGATATAAAAGATCGTCGTGAACTTCTTGCGGAAGAATGCGAAGACGAGCGCGGCCGTGACGAGTACGACGGCGAGGATGATCAGCACGACGAGAAGCTGCGTCGCCCCGATCGCAACGGATGTGGTCGTGAGCGCCGCGATGGTAACGAAGAGACCCACGCCGACCACGCAAAATGCGATCGCGCGAATGGATGCGGCGTCGAGCGGTTTATGACTGACCCGCGAATTCACGATCGATGTAATCACCAGGCCGACCACGCCGAGCGGCTGCACGACCGTCAGGGGCGAAAAGGTGAGGCTTAGAAGCTGGCACAGGATGGCCAGCCCCAGCAGAAGGGTTCCGATCAGCCAGGACGGCCTGCGCGCCAGCGAGAGCAACTGGCCAATGTTGAGACCGGCCTTGTCTTCCGGCGCCGTTGCGGCATCCACCTTGTTCACGCCGCGATGCTGGAACTGCGCACCGAGTGCCAGGAACACCGATCCGACAAGAGCTATGGGGATACCCAGCGCTTCCTGTGGAGTAAGTGTGACGAGGTGGAGGGACACGACGACGAATCTACCTGTCTGCGGGCCGATAATCTGTCTAAATGGCCGTTCTTCCCATCCGAATCAGTGGCGATCCCGTGCTGCACTCTGCAGCACAACCGGTCGAGGCAATCGACCCCGCGCTCGAGAGCCTCGTGGCCGACATGTTTGACACGATGGCCGCAGCCCCCGGCGTGGGTCTCGCGGCGCCACAGGTCGGCGTGTCGCTTCGAGTCTTCGTCTACAACTGGACGGATGACGACGGCACGCTGTGGAGGGGAACCGCGATAAACCCGGAGCTGTGGATTACCCCGACTCCCGTCGGTGAGGCGGATGAGGAGACCGAGTCCGAGGGCTGCCTGTCCATCCCCGGCGAGCGCTTTCCGCTCCGTCGGTCGCCCGACGCCATCCTCAGAGCCACCGAATTGGACGGAACGCAGTTCGAGATCACCGCAACCGGCTGGCTCGCTCGCATCTTCCAGCATGAGTACGACCATCTCGACGGCACCCTCTACGCGGATCGCCTCGAATACGGCCACGCTAAAGCCGTTGCGAAGGCCCTGCGCAAGAACGGCTGGGGCGTGCCCGACCAGAGTTGGACGCCAGGGGTCGACCACCTGGAAGACTGATGAACTGAAAACTCCCCCTGAGCCGACCGGCCCCGAGGGAGTTTCATTCAGCCGTTGTTACCTCTGTGGAGGCTGCGGCGTTCCGCTGTTAGCGCGCAGAACCTCGAGTCGAGCGCGGTACTCCTTCTCGTCGATGTCTCCCTGCGCGAAGCGCTCCGCGAGGGTCGACTCGGCCCCACGTGCCGCGTTGCCCCACGGACCGAATCCGCCATGACCCCATGCACCCCAGCGGGCCATGCGACGGCGGCGCCCGCCGACAGCGAACGTGATGATCAGAATCACGACTATGAGCCAGAAGATGGGGCCGATGATGAAGAACGGCCAGAATACGAAGCCCCCGTGAAACGCGGGTGCGGCTGCGGCGAGCGATGTGAACACGATGAATTCCTTCTCTCATTCAGGCTCCGACGGAACCTCGTAGATACAGACTCGTCGCGTTGCCCAGAGCGGGAATCTGCCCTGCGGAGTGAGTTGAATACTCCCTGGAGAGCAGGGTTCCGCAAACTCGTACACCCGGCTTGTCACACTTGCGGTCCCTGAGGGGTCATATCGGTGAGACCATCAACACGACTGACGCCGAAGGGGCACCATGCCAACCAACAACTCGTATCCGCCGATTCTCGTGACGGGCGGTACCGGCACGCTCGGTCGCCTACTCGTACCGAGACTGCTCGCCGCGGGACGCCCCGTTCGAATCCTGACCAGGCACGCGGGGCCTGCCACCGAAAACGTCGAATACGCGGTCGGCGACCTCGAGGCCGACACCGGAGTTGACGCCGCCGTTGCGGGGATCGACACGGTGGTGCACTGCGCCGGTTCGGCAAAACACGACGGCGCCAAGGCGCGATCACTCGTGCGGGCCGCGGCGAAGGCGGGGGTGAAGCACATCGTCTACATCTCGGTGGTCGGCGCAGACCGGGTTCCCGTCGTGAGCCGCATCGATCGTGGAGCCTTCGGATATTTCGCCGGCAAACGCGAGGGCGAACTCGCGATCGAACAGTCCGGAATCCCCTGGACAACGCTGCGGGCGACGCAATTCCATGACCTGGCCCTGCTCACCGCGAGCGCGCTCGCCAAGTTTCCGATGATTCCCGTGCCGAGCGGTGCGCGCTTCCAGCCCGTCGACGCCGCCGAGGTAGCCGACCGGCTGGCGGAGTTGGCGCTCGGCGATCCCGCGGGGCTGGTGCCCGATGTTGCAGGACCGCGCATCTACCCGATGGGCGACCTCATCCGCTCATACCTGCGCGCCGTCGGAAAGCGAAGGCTGATGTTTCCCGTGCGCGTCCCTGGCGGTGCGTCGCGCGCGATCAGCGCCGGCGCGAACCTCGCACCCGATCACGCCACCGGGAAGGTGACCTGGGAGGAGTTTCTCGCTGTGCACGTGACGGCACCGTCTGGTCGCCGATAGCAGAACCCAGAGCACAATGGATGAGATGACCGACAGCGAATGGCTGGCCAACCGTTTCGAGGAGCAGCGCCCACGCCTGCGCGGTGTCGCATATCGGATGCTCGGCTCGCTGACGGACGCCGATGACGCCGTGCAGGACGCCTGGCTTCGCCTGAACACCTCCGATTCCGAGGAGATCGACAATCTCGGCGGATGGCTCACCACCGTCGTCGCCCGCGTGTGCCTCAACATGCTGCGGTCGCGCGCGGTCAGGCGCGAGTCACCCCTCGACGACGCGCTGCCCGATCCGATCGTCGTCAAGGTCGACGCCCTGCTGCCGGAGGAGGCGGCGATACTCGCCGACTCCGTCAGTCTCGCGCTGCTGGTCGTGCTGGGTACGCTCAGCCCGGCGGAGCGGCTCAGCTTTGTGCTGCATGACATGTTCGATTTTCCCTTCAACGAGATTGCCCCGATGATCGGCAGCACTCCGGCCGCGGCGCGACAACTCGCCAGTCGTGCCCGCCGCAGGGTTCAGGGGGCCGATATCGCCCCTTCGGAACCTGACCGGGCCCGCCAGCGCGAGGTTGTCGATGCCTTCTTCCAGGCCGCCCGGCGAGGCGACTTCGACGCCCTCGTGGGGATCCTGCATCCGGATGCCGTCCTCAGGTCCGACTTCGGGGGCCGCAGAATTGATGCCGAGCGCGTTGTTCGGGGGGCGGAGGCGGTTGCCGGCCAGGCGCTCAGGTTCGCCATCCCGGAGGCCGAGCTTGTACCGGTGCTTGTCGGCGGCGGCGCCGGGATCATCGTGCTCGTGGGCGGACGACCGACGGCGATCATGGGCTTTTCCGTCGTCGACCAACGCATCGTCGAGATTGATGCCTTCGCCGACCCGGAGCGTGTGCGTCGGATTTCTGCAGCGGTACTTTAGGCGGCGGTTCGCTGGCGGAGGGGATGCAGGGCTCAGAGCCAACCGGCCTTGACCAGTCCCGTTTCGTAGGCGACGACGACGAGTTGCACGCGGTCCCTCGCCGTGAGCTTGGACATGATGCGCGATACGTGGGTCTTGGCGGTGAGTGGGCTCAGGAAGAGCTCACGACCGATCTCGTCGTTCGTGAGGCCGCGACCGACGAGGGCGAGTACCTCGCGTTCCCGGTCGGTGAGCGCGCGAAGCTGGCTCGTGTCTGGCGCATCTTTCCAGTCCACGGCGACCCGTTCGAGCAGTCGGCGAGTCACGCTCGGGCTCAGTAGGGCGTCCCCGCCCGCGACCACCCGCACGGCGCGGATCAGTTCGACCGGTTCCGTGTCCTTGACCAGGAAGCCGCTCGCGCCCGCGCGAATGGCGTGCCCGACATACTCGTCCAACTCGAACGTGGTGACGATCACGATGTGGGTGCCGCCGAGCTTCGGATCGGCGACGATCTGTTCGGTCGCCCAGAGCCCGTCACCGTCGGGCATCCGGATGTCCATGAGCACGACATCGGGTCGCTCGCGCTTGGCCAGCTGCACGATGTCGGTCCCGCTGCCCGCCTCTCCCACGATTTCGATGTCAGGTTCCGCCTCGAGGAGGCTGCGGAATCCGGCGCGGATGAGTCCCTGGTCGTCCGCGATCGCGACGCGGATCACGACGGCCACCCGCCCGTGCGAACCGGGATCCGGGCCGAAACCCGAAATCCGCCACCGTCGACCGGACCCGCCTCGAGGGTGCCGCCGAGGAGCTCGGCTCGCTCGCGCATTCCGAGGAGACCGCGACCCTCAGTCTCGCCGCTTGGCGCGGGTGCGGCGCCGTTGTCGGTGACGGATACCTCGTAGAAACCGCCCTTCTGACCGAGATGCACCTGCGCCGTCGTCGCCTTGGCGTGTCGCACGATGTTGGTGAGCGACTCCTGCACGATGCGGAATATCGCCAGCTGTGTCGCCTGCGGAACCGTGCCGGGACTGCCCGTCACCGTGACCTCGATTCCCTGCGTGCTGACGGATGCGGCGAGCCAGTCCAGGCGGCTGAGATCCGATTCCGGGACCAGCGGAGCGTCATCCTCGCCGCCGGCGCGCAGGACGCCGAGCACTGATCGGACCTCGTCCAGCGCGGACTTGCTGGTTTCCTTGATGCTGGCGAGCGCATCCCGTGCCTTGTCGGGCTGGGAATCCATGAGGTGAAGCCCCACACCCGCCTGCACGTTGATCTGGCTCAGGGAGTGTGCGAGCACGTCGTGCAGCTCGCGCGCAATCCGCACTCGCTCCGCCTGCACCTCGCTCTGCCTCCGCTGGGCCCGGATGCGGGCAATCTGCGCGAACCGGTCCGAGCGCGTGCGCGCGGACTCCCCCAGCCCGAAGACGATGAGGATGCCGAGTGTCGTCGCGGCAATGCGGAACGGACTCCAGCTCGTGCCGAGGATGATCGACACGATCAGGCTCAGAATCCAGGCCGAACCCACC
>Ga0193728_1001073_pt1 | contig 13728 bp, 12 predicted proteins | sample U1c1metaG_FD_143037 | JGI IMG/M metagenome (GOLD analysis project Ga0193728, IMG submission 143037) | Soil microbial communities from a riparian zone of the East river system, Colorado, United States - U1c1 | ecosystem: Environmental > Terrestrial > Soil > Riparian zone | place: USA: East River...
TGCGATAATTGTATTTGTAAAAGTTTCTATCGTACTCATATTTATTGTAGTAGGCTGGAAGTTTATCAATCCTGCAAATCATGTTCCTTATATTATTCCTGATAATGCAAAGCCTGTTGATCTTGGCAATGGTAAGTTTTTTGACTATACGCAAAGCCTTAGAAATCATGGCTGGACAGGTATATTGAGTGGTGCGGCAATTGTGTTCTTCGCTTTCATAGGATTTGATGCCGTATCAACTGCCGCCCAGGAAGCTAAGAACCCTAAACGCGATATGCCTATAGGTATCCTTGGTTCACTTGCTGTTTGTACCATTCTGTATGTGTTGTTCTCTCATGTGCTTACAGGTGTTGCTCCTTATACCGATTTCTTAAAGGCAGGTAAAGAAGCCTCTGTAACTTATGCTATTCAACATTATATGATTGGCTATGGTTGGCTTGCTACATTAGTAACAGTCGCTATTCTTGCAGGTTTTTCATCGGTGATACTTGTGATGCTATTAGGTCAGTCACGCGTGTTCTATTCTATGTCGAATGATGGTTTGATTCCTAAAATATTCTCTGATTTGCATCCTAAGTTCAGAACACCTTACAAATCAAACATGATACTGTTTGTGTTCGTAGGATTCTTCGGAGCCTTTATCCCCGGAAGTGTTGCAGGTGATCTTACATCCATAGGAACCTTACTTGCATTTATTATAGTGTGTCTCGGTGTGATCATTATGCGCAAAGCAGATCCTGACAGGCCTCGCCCTTTCAGGACTCCTTTGGTTCCATTAGTTCCTATTCTGGGTATACTTGTGTGTGGAGCAATGGTATGTTCAGAAGATCCTACAACTGTTATAACAGCGTTGTGTTGGATGGTATTGGGACTTATTATATTCTTTACATATAGCCGCCACCATAGTACTATAGGATTAGAAAATAAGGTATAAGGCGAACCTAATTTACAGGAGCATCGTCCTTTGATAAGTGACGATACCTTTCCCTAACTTCCTCTATATAGAGACTCCCGGGGTAGTGAAGGATGATCTGCTTGTAATACTCTGCAGCTTTAGTCGGGTCATTAAGTTTGTGATCCTCAAGTTGTGCAAGCTTATAAAGTGCTTTATCGGGTAGCATTCCATCAGGATACTCTTTTACTTCTTCCTGGTAGTATTGCATAGCGGCATCAGTCAGGTTCTTTTTCTCAGCCATTTGCCCGCGCATCATCAGTATCTCTTCCTTTAAAGTACGTGTGTTGCTGATCTTATAAACCGAGTCAAGCAATATTTCAGCACTGTCTTCATAGTTCTGGAAATCGAGTAACTGTGCGTGTGCAAACAACAGTATAGGCTGTAAGTGAGTAGAGTCATCTGTATTATCAGCTATGAGCAAGGAAAGGGCCATCGCATCATTGGCAGTCAGTTTGCTGGTAGCACCTTTAAGAATATCGAGTTCAGATTTTGCCCATTTGAAATTGCCCGTATAGTAATAGATGGTTGCATTTTTAAGTTTGGCTTCATCTCCAATGGGTTCATGCTTAAGTGCAGTTTCAACCTGGGAATATACAAGTGATGCACTCCATACCTTGCCCGATGCAAGCAATATATCACCTAACTCCATTTGGCAACGTGCACGGGTAATAGCTGGTAAACCCGGAAATCCAATGGCTTCATTCATCAAAGCAACTGCTTCTGAATCATTGTGAAGGTAAAAGGCATCGAGGTGCGCAAGCTCAGTCATAAGTGGAACAGTAACTGCATAGTGGGTGAGTTCATCAAGCCCCTGCCTGAATTTGGCTTGAACGGCAACAAGTTGTTCTTGCGTATAATTGCCGGTTGCAAGCACTTTTTGGTACATAGCCCTCAATTGTTCCTGCTTTGCCTGGGTATAATTATCATTCTTAGCACCCATGTCAATAACATACTGATAGGCTTGTATGGCAGCATCGTAAGCACTATTGGCATTGGCAGTGCTGGCAAGATCCATCAATCGTGTTCCACCCTCATGCCTGCGCTTGTCAAGCGCCCTCACCTGAACTAAAGCATCACTGTAGTTCTTCTGTTGTATGAGCATCCAGATAAGTAGCTCAGGGAATACATCATTCTCACTATACTTCTGTATGTACTTTAAAAGTTCTTTACGAATAACTGTATTCTGAGCCGCATCTCCATTTTCGCCAACGCTTATTTGTAAGGCATCCTGCACACTTTGTATATATCCTTCTGATAATACCAGCGCATCCAAGTATGAATCTACCATAGCTTCGGTGTTGCCCATTGCCTTATATACAGCGGCGGTTTCAAATAAGAACGGGTAATCATCTTTCAATAAACTCTTTCCTTTTTTGTACGTTTCCAAGGCATAGTCCCACTTCTTAATATCAACGAATGATTGTCCAAGTGCAATAATTTGACTACGGTCAGCGGTCAGGTTGTGAATCGCCTTTTCGTATGCATCGCCGGAAGACTTTTCATCGCCGGCTAGTGAATAGGTATTACCCATGTCGAGCCATAGACTCAGGTTGTCAGGCTCCTGGCGCATTTGTTTTTTTGTGACCTTCTCAGCCGTCTTGTAGTCTTTGATCTGAATAAGGCAATCAAGGTAATTGTGGTAAACCATAGTTGAAGGCCGCTTTGCATAAACCTTTTCGTAGTAAACGGCCGCCTTATCGTATTGCTTACTCATATAGTATTGCTGGGCAAGTTCTTCATCAGTTCCGTTTTGTGCAAAACCAATATTGACAAGCCCAACAAAAAATAATAGTGCCAATGCAAACCTTTTCATGAATATATGTTAAAAGACCTAAATGTCTTTATGGTTCTTGATAAGAGAAATTAGAGAATCTGCCTGTGGAGCTATTAGGCCATATAAAGGTAATTGAGAGTTAAGCTTTGCCATACCTATCTGTTCGCTCTCAACAAGCAAACTTGCCCTTTTCACTTCCTGCTGGTAATAAATAGGAACGCTGTCTGCTTTAATAAGGTTGAATTTAAGATCGTGGCTAAGGTGTGCAAGCTGGTCCATAGATTTACACATTTCTATGAGCATAACAGTACGTCTACCCAGAAAAGTAGCAAGCTCCCAGCGTACTGCACTAAAATTTCTGAATATCTCAGCCGAGCTCTTACTCATACTATCCTTATGTGCCATTTTAATAAGTTCCAATGCTGTCATTACATGGTCCGTACAATTTTTGATCTTGACAGTATCAATAATAGTAAGAGCCGAATCGGCAATGTGGACTAATCTGTTCAGACTATCGAGTGTTGCCGTTTGTTTAGGATAGTTATTGCCTTGTTTACAGGAAGTACTTGTAAGTGCAATTATTGAGCCTATACAAAACAGAATAACCGTTAAGGTCAATTTATTTTTTGAAACAGTATATGTCATAATTGAGATATTAGTAAGCCAATATTTTCTCCATTACTGCAGCCACCTTATCAGCATTAGGGAGCATCGCTTGTTCAAGCACAGAATTAAGTGGTACAGCCGGAAGATTTTCGGAACCTATAACGGTAACAGGAGCATCTAAAAACTCAAAACAGTTCTGCTGTATTCTTGATGCAATGGATTGTGCAAATGTATTGTTAACGGGCTCTTCTGTAATAACAAGGCAACGGCTATGTTTCTTAACGGACGCATAGATAAGCTCTTCATCTAGTGGAAATAATGTACGCAAGTCAATGATCTCTATTTTGCCCATGAATTTCTTGGCTGCATTCTTAGCCCAATATATTCCCATACCATAAGCTATTACAGAAAGTGTTGCAGTACTTTGTTGTTCTGCTTCTTGCACTATACGTCCCTTTCCAAATGGAATAATATAATCGGCATCAGGTTCAACGGTCTTAGCATCTTCTGTGCCTTTTATTTTAGACCAGTATAAACCCTTGTGTTCTAACATAATAACCGGGTTAGGGTCATAATAAGCTGCTTTTAATAAGCCTTTCAAATCGGCTCCATTGCTTGGGTAAGCAATTTTTATACCTCGTATATTAGTCAGTACTGATTCAATACTTGATGAGTGATATGGCCCACCACTGCCGTAAGCCCCGATAGGTACCCTTATAACACAACTTACCGGCCATTTGCCATTCGATAAATAGTTTGAACGGCTAACCTCTGTAAATAACTGGTTTAAGCCAGGCCATATATAATCGGCAAATTGAATTTCAACAATAGGTTTGCAACCTACAGCCGACATGCCTACGGTACTGCCCACTATAAATGCTTCCTGTATGGGAGTATTGAACACACGGTTATCGCCGAATTTTTGTGCTAACGTAGCAGCCTCACGAAAAACACCGCCCAGGCGTCCACCCACATCTTGCCCGTAAAAAAGGCATTCGGGGTGTTTCTCCATTAATTCCTGTATGGCGAACAAAGCACAATCGACCATTACAGTCTTTTCTTTTCCTTTTGGTTCACGTACACCTTTTTCCTCGGTAATAGTAGTAGGGGCGTAGGCATGTTTAAACAGATCTTCCGGTTTAGGGTCGGCTGCTTTAAGGGCTTTATCGTAATCTGAGGCTACCTGTTCAGTAGCTTTCTTTTCAATTGCATTTAGTTTATCTCCGTTAAAACCTGAGATGATCAACTGGCTTCTTAATCGTGGAAAAGGATCACGCTTTGCAGCTTCTTCCAGGTCGGCACGGTACCATTCTTTACGTACGCCCGATGTGTGGTGGTTGAGCAAAGGAACCCTTGCATGTACAAGAAATGGCCTTCTTTCTTCACGCATGCTATGAATAACCTCGTTCAGTGTTTGGTAGCAACGCATAAAATCGGTGCCATCAATACTGCGGGTTTCAAGTCCTTTAAATCCTTTCGCATATTCTACGGCATCCATAGCACGGGTTTCCTTGCCGGTGGCTGATATATCCCATTCATTATCCTGAACTAAATAGAGTATAGGCAGTTTTTTAAGCACAGCCATCTGGAATGCTTCTGCTACTTCGCCTTCGGTAACAGAACCATCACCTAATGAACAAACTATAATAGGCTTACCGTCGGCAAATGTTTCCGCTAAGCCTTGTTTTTCTAAATATTGCAAACCCATTGCCACACCTGTCGAAGGTATAGCCTGCATACCAGTAGCCGATGACTGGTGAGGTATTTTAGGCATATTATCGCGCTTCAGGCTGGGGTGGGAATAGTATGTTCTTCCGCCTGAGAATGGGTCATCTGCTTTTGCCATTAATTGCAGCATAAGCTCATAAGGTGTCATTCCAATAGAAAGAAGAATACTATCGTCGCGGTAATAAGCGCTTAGGTAATCCTGCGGTTTTAATTGCAGCCCCAACGCTATTTGTATGGCTTCATGGCCACGTGATGTGGCATGTACATACTTGCTGGTAACAGAAGCATTTTTTTCAAATAATTCGGTCATGGCCTTGGCAGTGCACATGAACTCAAAAGCCTTTAAAACTGTAGTTACAGGTACCGAACCAATAGATTCTTCTTTAACCGTCATTGCAGAAGGCATATTATCGCTTTAGCGTTAGCTTGCAAAGGTAATATTTCTAAAGAGGAAAAGGATAAAGAGAACCTATTTTTTGTGCCGGGCTACCCAATCGTCAATATGTTTTTGAATATCCTCCGGCAAACCGGAATATAATAGTTTCATCTCTTCAGGAGATTCATCGGAATAATCGATATCAGTTGCTGCAACAGGCTCTCCGTCTCCGGTAATTATCTTAATTCCTTTACGCAACAACTTCATTTTATTAAAGTAGTTTTCACGTGTCAGTACCATCCATTGTACTCCAGCATCATTGTTCAAAGGTTCACAGGGAACATAACCCATAAGTTTGTTATACTCTAATGTCTGTTTGTTGTTAAGCAAAACTTTACCGTATGTGGCTGTATAGTGGGTTACCAAAAAAGTATAATCGGCAAGGATAATAGATGCTAATGCCGGGACAATTGTGCGTATATATCCCTTATCCCAGATAAATATTCCGCCTTCCGATATTCTTTTCTCAAAATCGTTGTTCTTGCCATGAATAAGACCAATTTTCTTTCCTGCGTATTCAATAATAAAGTAGCCGTTCCATTTATTATTAATAGTGAGAAACCACTTTTTCTGCATTTCAGGGGTGATGTATTCACGATAATACATTTTGTTCTGAATCTCCGGCGCATTACGCATCTGGCGTATAAGTTCTATATCCTTTTCCTTGAGGCGCGTAATAGTAATACCGTATTTGCGGAATATCATGGCAATTACTCTATTACTTCAGAAACTGAGAATTGAGGAAGAGCATTGAGTAGGTTATACATCCTTCTCAGGTGTTCACCTATGATACCAATACTTAAAAGAATAATACCCGCAGAAAAAGTGATGCTCACTATAATACTTGTATACCCGATGCGTACATGATGAAAGAATTTGCGGTATAGGAAATATGAACCAAGAAGAAACGAAAAGAAAGAAGATAAAAGCCCCAGCCAGGTAATAAACCTTAAGGGAGTAGCATTATACCCTATAACAAGGTTGTAGTATAGGTTTAAAAGCCTTGATGGCGAATAGCGTGAACGTTTTACCAGAGAATGTTCATGCTTTACCTGCACAAATTCAATATTAGATGAGTACCATGAAATAAGTTCATCTATAAATACAAAGTATTGATTGTGGGTGATCAATTTTTTTACCAATCCCTTCTCCAATAACCGGAAGGACGAACCTTCTCCGGTAGATCTTGAGAATATTTTGGTTGCTGTTTTAAAACCCCTGCTGGTGGCTCTTCTGGCCAATGGCCTTTTATAACTTGCAGAAATACCATATACCATTTCTGCGCCTGTAGTTTTATAGCATTCTAGTAAATGAGTGATTTCGGAAGGAGGGCTTTGCAGGTCATCATCCATAGTTATTATTACATCGCCAGTACAATAGCGTAACCCGCAAAAGATAGCATTATGTTGGCCAAAGTTTTTAGAAAGATGGATACCAAGTATCTTATCTGGAAATTTGCTTTTAATATCTTTTATAACCTCCCAACTATCGTCATGTGAATAATCATCTACAAGCACCAACTGGTACGGAATATTTAATTGTGTAAAAGCCTGTTCAACCTTGCTTTGCAGCTCGTATAAAACCTTTGAGGAATTATAAACCGGAACAACAACAGATATTTTGGTTATTTCCTTTATCATCTGGTTCTAAATTACAGTTAAAGCGTAACCTCCGTCAATTGAAAGGTTAGTTCCGGTTATCCATCGCGATGCTTCAGAGAGTAAAAAAATAGCAGCGTTCGCAATATCTTCAGGTTTTCCTATGCCAAGTGGGTATTTGGCGGAATACTCTTCATGAGTTAATTTGATGCCTTTAAGTGTTTCTTCATACATAGGGGTATCAACCATGGCAGGCACAATACAGTTGGAACGTAATCCCATACCAGACATTTCCTGTGCTATGTTTCTGCTATATGCCTCAATAGCCGCCTTCGATGAATTATAAAGCGCACCGCCTATATATGGAAAATGTGCTGCGATAGATGATATAAAAACAAGAGATGAGTTTTTATTCAGTTTTTTTGTTTTCAATAACTTGCTGACTAATAAAATGGCTGAATTAAAATTCGTTCCCATAACATTTTGTATGTGCTTGTCTTCGATGAACTTAACGGGCATAGGCATAATAATACCTGCGCAATGAACAAGCCCATCCAAAGCCGGTAAAGATTCAATAAGTGCACTACGTTCATCATCATTAACCAAGTCACAGATAGTCTGAAGGTGGCCCGTTCCTTTCAATAATTGAAATGTCTCATCAAGTCGTTTTTTATCTCTGCCGGTTATACAAACTTTCGCACCCATTTCACTGCACGATATTGCTACCTGCTTACCAATACCCGAAGAAGCTCCGGTAACAAGAATTGTTTTAGCATTAAGAGTGAATGGGTTATTCATGTTCTATAATTCAATTACTTCAGAGCAAACTAAATTACGGGTTTTTAAGGAAACGGTTCCCCATGATAGTCCTACGCCAAAACCTGTTAACAGGAAACTAAGAGGTGCTGCAATCTTATTTCTCAATTCTGATACTATCGTTAAGGGAATAGAGGCAGAACTGGTGTTACCGAATTTCGATAAAGTATATGGGACTTTTTCTACCGGGAATTTCAGTTTTTTACGGATAGTTTCATTCATCAATAAATTAGCCTGGTGCATTACAAAATAGTTATACGAATCAACAGTAGTATTCGTCCTCCTGAAAAAATCTTCGATATTAAGGGGTACTTCTGTTACTGAAAAATTAAACACTTCCATTCCGTTAAGTTCCAGATTGCGCGGTGCTCTTGAAACGCCCGGAGATATTTGTTCAACAATGAAGGATTCCTTGCTCATTGGCTTTCGCATACCGCCATCACGTACTATGATCGATTCATATCCTGAGCCATCGCTTTGAAGGCTAAAGGACATTTTATCAGCGCATTCATCATATTCCAGTAAAGTTGCTGTGGCTGCATCTCCAAACAACGGGTAAACACTTTTATCTTCCCTTTGTGCAGCTTTCGATGAGATATCGCCCGCAATCAAAAGCCCTTTCCTGATCTTAGCAGTATTCATCATAGACGCAATCGAAGAAAGGCCATAGATATAGCCAGAGCATCCTAGGTTAATGTCATACGCCATGCAGGTTTTGGCAAGGCCTAAACGGCTTTGCAATAAGATACTACTCGCCGGAAGGAAATAGTCTGGGGTTTGAGATACAAATACCAGTATTTCTATTTCCTCTTTGGACGTACCGGTATCTTTTAATATTTTTTCAGCCGCCGCCATTCCAAGGTCGGTAGTTGTAAGCCCACTGTCTTTTACTATTCTTCGTTTTTCTACCCCTGTAGTTTTTATCAATAACTTTCTTTCCTGCTCATTTATAAAATCATAATCCCAGTTAGATTCCTCGCCCTTTGGCACTGCGGAAGCAATACCTTTTACCCGAATATTTTCTATACTGAAAAAAGCCATATTTCCTGCTTGAGTTTATTTCCCTGTGCTTTTCGATCTGATAATATCGAACAGTTCCTGTATTGACTGAGCTTTTTTCATTTCTTCTCCTTTAAGTGTAACGCCATATTCAGTATCTGCAAGGGCAACAACAATAAGTGAATGCATTGAACTCCATCCTTCTATATCGTTAATTTTAGTTGAAGGAGTAAGACTACTTTTGGGAATATCTTCAAACTCGATTTCAAGTTTTTTAATGAATTCGCTTATTTCCATACAAATTATTAATCAGGTATTATAGCAAAAGTAGCGTATTTGTATAAATATCAATGTGTAACATATTACAGTGTTATAATTGTTGCGCCCCATGAAAGGCCAATTCCAAATCCGGCAATAAGAATGCGGTCCCCTTTTTTTATCCTCCCGGCCTTTAACGCATCATAAATAGCTATGGGAATAGTAGCCGAAGCTGTATTACCTTCATTTTCCATCGTAACTTTTCCAATACAAATTGGCCCGATTGATGAAAAATGAACATATCTATATCATTCATAGTAAGATTATCTTTTTTCAAAACCTCTTCTATCATTTTGGGCACTACCTTTAATGAGAACGACAATACTTCCATCCCATTCATATAAAGCCTGCCATAAGGCATTTCCTGTAAATCTTTTTTGTCGGTTCCATTAAGATTGCTGTTTTCCCTGGCATTGCAATCTTTTATAATTAAGCTTTCGGCCCCTGAACCATCACTGCCAAATACAAAAGAACCAATGTTTTCATTCTTATCATATTCTACCAATGTGGCTGTCATAGCATCTCCAAAAAGTAACCTCGGGGCGTGATCTTGTGGATGAATTGTTTTAGTAATGCAGTCTCCGGCTAATATCAATATTTTCTTCGCTATTCCACCATAAATAAGAGATTTAGCAAGGCTTAAGGAATAAACATATCCGGAGCACCCAAGGGGAATATCTATAGCACCTATATTTTGAGATAAATTCAACCTGTTTTGAAGTAAACATGCCGTTGCCGGCGCTTGCCTGTCAAGTATCAGGGCGCAAAAAATAATAAAATCAATTTCTTTACGATCTATATTATGTTCAGTGAAGAATTTCTCTGCTGCTTTTACCGCAAGATCCGATGGTAGTTCAGCCGGGGCTGATATATATCTTTCATTAACACCACTTCTTCTGAATATTTCTTCAGGTGAAAATTCCGGAAATATGGAAGATAGTTCTTCGTTACCTAATATTTTGTCAGGCAAGTAATAACTTATGGCTTTAATGGATGCACCCAAGAGTAAGGCTTTTATACAAAGTTAATATTTTGATGCATTATTATAGCTTCTTAAGTAAATAACCATTTCATTTGACTTTTTTACATTTGAAGAAAATTTGACACCATGCAGACGCTAATATTGAATGCAAGCCAGATAGAAAAAAAAGTTGCCCGCATTGCTTATGAAATTTATGAGGAACATGCTAGGGAAAAGGAAATAGTATTGGCGGGGGTTGTGCCTGGTGGATATGTATTGGCTCAAAAAATAGCAGGCGCTTTAAAGAAGATATCGCCTTTAAAAACCACTTTATTAAAGATAAGCATTGATAAAAAATCACCTGCCGGCGAAACTGCGGTGACTTTAGATAAAAAGGAAGATCTTTCGGGCAAGGCTATTATTCTGGTTGATGATGTGCTGAACACTGGTAAGATACTATCATACAGTATGAAGGTGTTTCTGCAATTTCCTGTAAAATGTATTCGTATAGCAGTAATGGTGGACAGAAACCACTCATTATTTCCTATAAAAGCAGATTATTCAGGAATTTCAATAGCTACTACACTTCAGGAGCATATTACAGTAGAGTTGGAAGGTAAAGAATCAGTTATTCTAAAAGATTAATAAATTATGGAATTAGTAGAGGTAAAAGATAGAAAGGTGATCAAAGATTTTACTCAATTACCTTTTTCTATCTATAAAAACGACCCTAATTGGATTCCCCATATTACCCAGGAAGTAGAGGAGGTATTTAACCGCCATGAAAACCCATATTTTACGCATGGTGATTGTATCCGCTGGGTATTATATGATAATTCTAAACAACCTATTGGAAGAGTAGCTGCATTTATTAACGAAAAAACAGCGAATACGTTTGAGCAACCTACAGGAGGCATGGGCTTTTTTGAATGCAATGAAAATAAAGAAGCTGCATTTAAATTGTTTGATGCGTGTAAGACATGGCTCATGGAAAGAGGAATGAAAGCCATGGATGGACCTGTTAATTTTGGAGAAAAGGATAAGTTCTGGGGCTTACTTTCGGAAGGAAGGGACAAGCCGGCCATTTATACCATGAACCACCATCCGGATTATTATAAAAAGTTTTTTGAAGACTATGGGTTTATAAATAACTACGAACAGATTGTGTATTATAGAAGAGCAGATGCTCCCAATGCTCGTTTAGTAGCACTTGCTGAAAGAGTTATGCGGGATACCAACTATCACATGGAAAGTATCAAAAAGAGTAACGGTGCAAAATATGCTGAGGATTTTAGAATCATTTACAATAAAGCCTGGGGGGCTGAACGGGCGGATTTTGAAGAAATTAGTAGTGAAAGAGCACGAACGATTATGCGAAAACTAAAGCCAGTGCTTGATGAAGACCTCTGTTGGTTTGCATACTATAAAGATGTGCCCATAGGTGTTTTTATTGCCATACCAGAGTTGAATGAAATATTTAAATATGTAAATGGGAACCTGAATCTTTGGGGTAAATTGAAATTTCTCTGGTATCAGAAAACAAAAAGAGTTAAAACATTTACAGGAATGGTTTTTGGTATTGTGCCCGAATTTCAGGGAAAAGGAATTGAGGCGGCCATATTTAATGCACTTGGCAAAAGAATATTGCCATTAAAGAGATATGATAGTTTATTAATAAGCTGGATAGGTAGCTTTAACCAGAAAATGATACACATACTTGTAGCATTGCTACAGGTAGTTCCATATAAAGTGTATATAACCTACCGTAAAATATTCTAAGCTTTTACCTCTAAATAATTTTATTCAAAAAAACTTTTTGAATAAAGAGTATGTATTTATAAAATGCTGTTATCTTTGCGCACCTTTTTAAGGTAAATGTTATGATTCCGTAGCTCAGTTGGTAGAGCAATACACTTTTAATGTATGGGTCATGGGTTCGAGTCCCATCGGGATCACAAACTGAGAAAATGAACCCTATAGCATATATGTTATAGGGTTTTTTTGTTAAAAGCTACGTTAAAAGCCGTAATCTGATTTTGTGTGTTCTTGTTAAACGTAGGATCATTATTTCAATAATAATTTCAAGAATTAGGGCTTTGCCCTGAAATTCACAATTGAATGTGCAAAACAGATCTTGAATTGCTTCATTAATTGAAGTTTATAACTTCTTTATTGTTATATTTGTAGCCACATCTAAGGCAAGAACAATAGTGTTCAGGATAGTAAATAGTGTTGTTCGGTTATATTAAAAGATTATTAAATAAATATTAATGCTTAAACAATACTTCTTCAAAATCTATAAAGAATCATTTGTTTTTGTTCTTGCTTTATTTATTTCAGGTAATGTTTTTGCACAAAATACTCCTCAAAAGGAACAAGGTCGGCAAACTTCACATCCTAAATTAAAGTGGCAAATCAACCCTATTGACCATAATTTGTTTGTTAAGAACGAAGGGCAATTTGACGGAGAAGCCGGAGATAATGAGAAAGTGTTCTACCAAGCATCTTTAGGTGATGCTAAAGCTTATTTTACTGCTAAGGGAGTTATTTACAAGTATAATAAAGCAGACGGGAATCTTAAAAGCCAACAGATAGAGGAATCTTTATCGGCATTATGGGAACAGGCTAACCCTGAAGTAAATATAGATGCCGAGCAAGAACAATCATATTATTATACATATCCTTATAAAACCAGTGGTAGTATAAAAGCTTCGGTTTTTAAAAAAATCATTTATCGGAACATCTATCCGCATATTGATATAGAATATACTTTTCCTAATGGTAAGGAAGGTATCAAATATGCCTTGATCTTACATCCGGGAGCCGATTTATCACAGGCCAAGTTGAATTATTTAGATGCTAAAGATGCCCGAATGGATGGTAATGGCAATATAGCATTGAATACCAGCATGGGTGAATTTATAGACCATGCTACAATAAGTTATTATGAAAATGGTGAAAGTATAAGATCATTCTATATTCTTAAGGGGACTGAAGAATCATTTAAAATAGAAGGTAAATATGATAGATCTGCTAATAATAGACCCATGGTCAACAAGCCCGATTTTTAAAGGCAGTACGTATGATAAGGCATACGACCTTGATTATGATAATAATGGAAACATATACGTATATGGAAGTTATAATCCTTTTCAGTTAGTGAAAATGAATAGCCTGGGTAAAATATTATGGACTTTTAATGCAACCACAATAGATGGGCTTTTTTATGGAGATTTTGCAGTAGACAAGTTTACCGGTACAAGTTATATTGTTGAGGGCGCCCATGCCACTGGTGCAAGAGCCTTAAAAGTAAACACATTAGGTTTTCCAATTGCAACTTTTCCCGGTAATCCTAATATGAACCAAATGTGGAGGGCTGTCTATGACCCTTGTGACCGTAAATTAGTTATCGGCGCCGGGGGAACAAGTTCTAACTACCAGGCTTCAATTTTAGATACAAGCATGAACGCAGGTTCTTTAAGCACCATAAATGTTTTGGGTGCCGGTGCGTCAGGTCATAGCATGGTATTTACTGCT
>Ga0193728_1001074_pt1 | contig 13726 bp, 17 predicted proteins | sample U1c1metaG_FD_143037 | JGI IMG/M metagenome (GOLD analysis project Ga0193728, IMG submission 143037) | Soil microbial communities from a riparian zone of the East river system, Colorado, United States - U1c1 | ecosystem: Environmental > Terrestrial > Soil > Riparian zone | place: USA: East River...
GACGCCGCGGATCACGTCATCGCGACCTATCCGGACGTCGTGGTCGATGGCGAGGTCACGATCGGCGCGCCGACCGAAGCAGCCCAGTAGTCGTTCCCCCAGCACTGCATCCCGTGGTCGACAGTCGCATCGCGGGTGATCTTCTAGACTTGCGATTCCTCTCACCAGGCATCGTGGCTGTCGGTTTGCAACCGGCAACTCCATGCGCCACCTGGGTCACCATCTCGTGCTCACCGTGTGCATCGTCGTCACCGGATCGATCGCGACCGCGGCGCCGCACCGCGCCAAGAAGGCGACGACCGAGACCGATCTGTTCACGCGCGCACAAGCGGCCCGCGCCGGTCGAAGAGCCCGCCGCGGACGACGACGTCGTCGTCACCACGCCGCCGGCCGCGCACGAGAAGTCTGCGAAGCACCACGTCGAGATCGACGAAGACCGCGACGACCAAGCCCCGACCAAGGCCAGCATCACCGCCGAATCCGTCCTGTCCATGACGGCGCCGCGGTTGACGGGCGTCGCCCGCCATCCGCGCGCGCACGCCGACACCGACACCGAAACCGACCGCGTCGCGTTCGCAGATCCGGACCGTCCGGAAGAGGCGGCCGATACGCGCGGCGCCGACGTGGGCAGCATCCAGCTCGACGCGCCGACGAAGCTCCACAAGCTGGCCGAACCGCAAGCCAAGGATTGGCACTTCGCGATCGGCCCGTACCTGTGGGCCTCCTCGGTCGACGCGAACGTCTCGCTCGGCCCGACGACGGTCAGCTCGGGTGTCGATTTCATCCAGCTCGAGCAGCACGCGAAGTACGGCGCCGAGGCCGTCGGCGAGGCCCGCTACAAGCAGTTCGGGATCTACGGTGACCTGATGTACGGCGTCGTCGCGGTCGACGGCAGCCGCGATGTCGGGCCGCTGATGGTCACGCTCGAGGGCGGCGCGAGCAGCATCCTCGTCGACGGCGCTGCCGGCTACACGTTCTACGGCGACGATCAGTCGCTGCTCTCGCTCGAGGCCCGCGCGGGCGTGCGGTACCAGCGCACCGGCGTCAGCGCGGCGCTCGGCATCTCCGGCGCCTCGATCTCGCCGCCGGAGCAGGTCGATGCCGGCGCCGATGCGCTCGCGGGTGGTCACGTCGTCGTGCGGCCGGCGAGCTGGTTCTCGCTGTCGAGCACGTTCGACTACGGCGTGGTCGGTGCGTCGTCGAAGACGTGGTCGGCGTCGGGCGACGCGAACGTGCAGCTCGGCTCGCGCGTGCTGGTGTCGCTCGGCTATCGCACGCTCACGATGGATCGCACGCACATCGATCTCGTGATGCACGGGCCGCGCGCCGCGGTCCAGCTGACGTTCTGAACCGGCGCGCTGCGGGCTCGCATGTCACCGACGGGTGACGCGCGGGCCCTTCGCCGTTTCGGCTAACCGCGCGATCGCGATGCGCAAATTACGTGCATGGTGAGGCCGCGCCCGGCAACGTCTACCGCGGGATGCGTTTGCGGCACGCGCGCGCGCACCGCGATCCGGCAGCTCTGCGAATGCATGTGCAAGCAAGATCGTTCGCGGCGTGGCCTCGCACTTGCTGAATGGCTATGCCATGCGCCACCTGGTTCCGAGCTGTGCCGTCCTCTTGGTCCTCGCCGCGTGCGAGGGAGCGCTGCCGCCGCCGCCGGTGCTGACGGTGACCTCGCCGCAGCGCAGCCTGATCCAGAGCGACGGGACCCAGATCGTGGTGAAGGGCACCGCGGTGCCGGGCCCGAGCGGCGACGCCGTCACGTCGGTCGTCGTCAACAAGGTGTCGGCGACGTTGAGCGCGGACGGCTCGTTCACCGCGACGATCGACCTGCCGACCGGCGCCACGCTGATCGAGACGGTCGCGACCGCGGGCGGCGTGGCAGCGACCGATGCGCGCGCGGCACAGATCGGCCAGCTCGAGCCGGTGGGTACGAACATCGCTCGCGCCGTCACCGCCACGCTGTCGGCGCAAGCGTTCGCGCGGTTATCGGCGGCGGCCGGGCCGCTGATCAAGAACATGGACCTCACGGCGCTGCTCGCGCCGATGCAGCCGATGGCGAGCCTCGGCGACAGCATCGCGAACGTCAAGATCTCGATCACCAAGCTCACGCTCGGCGACGCGAAGATCACGCTGACGCCGGTCGACGGCGGCCTGGCGTTCTCCGCCGAGCTCGACACGCTGAACGTCACCGCGAAGGCGGACTACGCGGGCGCGCTGGTGCCCGACGGCACGACCACGGTCGGCGTCACCGCGGATCAAGTCACGATCTCGGGCACGCTGAGCGTGACGCCCGCGGGCACGGCCGGCTTCACGACGAAGCTCGCGTCGCCGATGGTCCACACCACGAATCTGAAGTTGTCGGCGAGCGGCCTGGTCGGCGCGATCCTCGACCTCCTCAACAGCAACCTCGCGTCGACGATCCAGAGCATGACCACGCAGATGGCAGAGGCCGCGATGCAGCCGATGATCAACGATGCCCTCGGCGCGCTCGCCGGGCCGCAGCAGATCGCGGTGCTCGGCAAGATGCTCGACCTCGAGGCCTCGCCGGCCGCGATCACGTTCAGCCACGACGGCGCGACCGTGACGATGAACCTCCAGGCCAAGCTCGAGGGCAGCGAGACCAGCCCGGGCTTCATCTACACGACGAACGGCTCTCCGGCGATGACGATGACCAACGGTATCCAGCTCGCGCTCGCCGACGATCTCGTCAACGAGATGCTCGCGGAGGTCCACGCGCTGGGCGTCCTGGACCTCCACCTGCAGCAGGACTTCGGCATCTTCGACGATGTCGAGATCAACCTCACGATGCCGCCGATGATCAGCGCGAACAACAGCGACGGCTCGATGCGCATGGTACTCGGCGACATGATCGCGTCGTTCACCGACCACGGTCAGCCGGTGATCACCGCCGCGATCAACGCGCAGGTCGACCTCGCGATCCTCCGCGGTACCAACGCGCAGGAGATCGCACTGCAGTTCGGCAACGCCGACCTGGTCGTCAACGTGCTCGACGACAAGACCGGCATGCTCGGCGGCGCGGACCTCAGCGGCCCGGCGGGCGCCGGCATCGCGCTCCAGCTCGATTCGTTGAAGCAGTTCCTGGTCACCGTGCCGGTGCCGTCGGTCGCGGGCGTGACGCTCGACAACCTGTCGCTCCACGCGGACAGCGGCTACGTGTTCGTCGCGGGCGACGTCCACTGACTTAGAGCGCCGCGAGCGCGATCCGCACGACCTGATCGACCCACGCCGGATCGCCGAGCAGAGCGGGATCGCCGGCGAGCGCGCCGCGCACCATGCCCTCGAGTGCGTCGCAGCCGAGCCGTGCGCGCGCGAGCGTTTCGTCATCGGGCTCGCCGTGTGCGACGAGCCGCGCGACCGCGACGTGCGCGCGCCGGGCGGCCGCCTGCACGAGCGGGCGATCGTCGAGCATGCCGACGCCGAACGCCTTGTTCATGATCCGCGACGCGGCTGCGCGCGTGGCCTTCGCGGCGAGGAACGCGCGGACCACGCGCTCGACGGCGACCTCGCGCGGCAGCTCGGCGCACGCCGCTGCTTCGCGTTCGACCGCGCCGACCGCGGCCTCGAGGTGATCGGCGAGCAGCGCGTTGATCAACGCATCGCGATTCGGGAAGTACTGGTACAGCGTGCCGACCGAGACGCCGGCGACCTCGGCGACGCGCGTAGTGGTCAAGGCCTCGCCACCGACTTCGTCGAGAACGCGAATCGTGGCCTCGAGGATCGCCGCGACGGTGTGCTTCGAACGGCCTTGAGTCGGCTGTTTTCGCGGAGCTGCGACGCCGTCGACAAACGCGAATTCCGAGACGCCGGCGGGCGCCTTAGGTTGCGAAGGCATCTCCACGAGCCTGAAGGAAACCCGACGCCATGACCAGTACGTTCCTCGTGATCGGCGCCAGCACCGGGCTGGGTCGCGCCACCGCCGAAACCTTGGCCCGCGACCATCGTGTGGTCGTCGTGGGCCGCAACGCCGGCGCCGCCATCCAGGCGGACCTCCGCGATCTGGGCGACGTCGCGCGCGCGGCCGCCGAGGTGCGCGCGCTCGGCCCGCTCGCGGGCATCGCGTGCAACGCGGGCGTCCAGGATGCGGGCAAGCCGGCGTTCACGGCCGCGGGCATCGAGACGACGTTCGCGGTCAACCACCTCGCGCACCTCGCGCTGATCGCGCATCTCGCACCACCGAAGTCGACGCGGATCGGGTTTGTCGGGAGCGGGACGCTCGATCCCGACAATCGCGGCGCGCGCCGGTTCGGCTTTCGCGGCGGGCGGTTCACCGATGTCGCGACGCTGGCCGCAGGCACTGGCGATCCGGCCGCGAGCGACGCGCAGAACGCGCGCGATCGCTACGCGACGTCGAAGTTGTGCAACCTCCTGACGGTGCGCGCACTCGCGAAGCGGGGAGTCGCCGCGTTCGCCTTCGATCCGGGCCTGATGCCGGGCACCGGGCTCGCGCGCGATCACGGTGCCATCACGCGCGCCGCGTGGAATTCACTCTTGCGCGTGGTGGCGCTCGCGATGCCGGGAGCGAGCAGCGCATGGCGCTCGGGACGCGCGTTCGCGTGGGCGCTCGAAGCCGCCGAGCCGGGCGGCTACTACGACTTTCATCGCCGTGCGATCGTCATGCCGGCGGTGGCCCAGCGCGACGACTGGGCGGAGGCGCTCTATCTGAACAGCCTCGCGCTCGCGGGCATCGCGCGCGATCCGTTCGGTCACGAGATCGCGGCGTCGGCGCGTTGACGCAGGATCGAAAACTTCTCACAGTCGGCGCATGAAGAACCTATCGATCCTGTTCGTGATGACGCTGTCGCTCGCCGCGTTTGGCTGCAAGAAGAAGGGTGGCGATTGCGCCGCGGCGATCGATCACGGCATGGAGCTGTCGAAGGCCGACATGGCGAAGATGCCCGACGCCGACAAGATGATGGGCAAGCTGCGCGACCTCGGCGTGCAGCGCTGCACAGACGACAAGTGGTCCGACGAGGCCGTCAAGTGCATGGTCGACGCGAAGACCGAGACCGAGGCGCAGGGCTGTTACCACAAGCTCACCCCGGAGCAGAGCGGCAAGATGAACAAGGCGGCGATGGAGATGATGTCGCCGCCGGCTCCCGCGGCCCCCGCGCCAGGTGCCGACACCGGCGCGGCCGGAAGTGCGATGGCCGGTTCGGCAGCCGCTGGCGACATGGGCGGCTCGGGCAGCGCCGCTGCGCCGAAATAGGGCTACGCCGGGCGTCGCATGAGGCGCGCCGACGACGGGCACAGCGAAGAGAACTGCGTCGTCGCGCGGATCGCGTCGGGCGCACTCTCGCGATCGACGATCACGAATCCGAGCCGCCCGAAGTAGTCGGCAGCGTCGGTCGTCAACAGAAAGACGGCGTCCAGGCCGCGCGCGTCGGCGAGTGCGAGCACGTGGTCGCAGAGTTGCCAGCCGAGCTTGCGCGATCGCATCGTCGGCGCCACCGCGAGGGACCGGAGCAGGCCGACCTCGTTGCACACCTGGAGGCCGATCACGCCGGCGAGCACGCCGCCATCGAATGCGCCGACGAGCGTGATGTTCGGATCCTCGAGGTCATCGACCGGCAGATCGTTTGCCGCCAACAAGGCGCGCGCGACCTCGAGGTCGGCAGAGGCGAGCGTGCGCAGCTCCATCGCGATCCTATTTACACGACCGGCAGGGGTTCGCGCGCGGAGAAACGTCGGTGACTCTGCCGCGGACGTCGAGCGCGATCTCGCAACAGTCCTCGAACAGCTTGCGCAGCTGGCTACGCCCGCGCTGGACGCGCGACTTCATGCCGGAGACCGAGATGCCGACCTGCTCGGCGGCCGCGCGTGCGGTGAGCCCGTCGAGCTCGACGAGCGTGATCGCCTCGCGATATGGCGATTCGAGCCGTGCGACGAAGCTCGCCACGCACGACACTAACAAGTGCGCCGCGTCGCGATTGTCGTCGCTCGGCTCGGCGGGTGGGTCGTGCCCGGCAGCGTCGTCCGCCAGCGGGTGGCGCGCCCGCACGCGCATGTGCTCGGCGACGGAGCTGCGCGCGATCTGGAACAGCCACGCGATGAACCGCTCGTCCTCACGCAGGGCGGGCAGGCCGCGCTGCATGCGGATGAACACGTCCTGCATCACGTCGTCGATCTCGCTCGGCGCGACCCGGCGCGCGATGAACGGACGCAGGCGCGTCGCGACGTCTTGCCATGGTGCAGGCGCGCCGGTCATGCGCAGCAGCCGGGCTGGCAGCAAGGGTCCGCTTGCTCGGTCTCGTGGGCGCCGCGCCGCGCCTCGATCGTGGCCGATGCGATGAAGCGGTCGGCCCCGTCGAGCCACGAATTCACGATCTCGGCGCTGCGCGGCGCGATCGTCACCTCGATCGCGGTGAAGCCGGCCTCGGTCAGCATGCGCTTGACGTCGTCGACGTGCGCGGCGCCGCTGATACACCCGGCGAGCGCGGCGGCCTGGGTCTGGAGCTCGAGTGGAATCGGCGCGATCGCCACGACATCGCTGATCGCGAGCCGGCCGCCGGTGCGCAGCACGCGGAACGCCTCGCGAAACACGGCGGACTTCTCCGGCGAAAGGTTGATCACGCAGTTCGACAGGATCGCGTCCACCGTGCCGTCGGCGACCGGGAGATGTTCGATCTCGCCGAGCCGGAACTCGACGTTGGTCGCTGCGAGCTTGCGCGCGTTGGCGCGGGCGCGCGTGATCATCTCGGGCGTCATGTCGACGCCGATCACGCGGCCGGCGGGGCCGACGGCGCGCGCCGCGAGGAATGCATCGAAGCCACCACCCGAGCCGAGATCGAGCACGGTCTCGCCGGGGCGCAGGGATGCGATCGCGGTCGGGTTGCCACAGCCGAGGCCCAGATCGGCGCCGTCGCCGACCGCGGCACGCTCGGCCTCGCTGTAGCCGAGCATCTGCGATTGATCGGGTGCAACCACCGCGCAGCAGCCGGGCGCGCAGCCGGCCTTGCCGGTCGAGACCTTCGCGTAGTGGTCGCGGACGGTATTCCGCGTGTCGTCAGCCAGTTCGTTACTCATGTCGATCCTCCTGATCGAGAGACGGGCTTCGATCCGAAAGGACGCAAACGTTCGTGCGGAGCAGGGCGGACGTTGACTTCATACCGACATACCGATATCCATATATCCATAGGATGACCCACAGGCCAAGCCTCTTGTTCCTGTGCGTCGCGAACTCGGCGCGCAGCCAGATGGCCGAAGCGCTCGCGCGCCAGCAGTTCGGCGACCGCGTGCGGGTCCAGAGCGCGGGTAGCCAGCCGGCGAGCGTGAATCCGTACGCGATCGAGGTGATGCGCGAGCTCGGCGCGGACCTCGCGAGTCACACTTCCAAGTCGGTCGACACGATCGATCCGGCCTCGGTCGATACCGTCATCACGTTGTGCGCCGAGGAGGTGTGCCCGGTGTTCCTGGGCAAGGTGCGCCGGCTGCACTGGCCGATTCCGGATCCGGCGAGCACCGACCCGGCGATCCCGCGCGACGAGCTGCTGCGGCGGTTCCGCGCGGCGCGCGATGCGATCCGCGCCAAGCTCGTCGACCTTGCGAAGGAGCTGACCTGATGCGATCCGCGATCATCGCCAACGAGCTCGGCGTGCGCTCGCTGACGAAGTTGTTTCGCGCGCTCGGCGACGAGACGCGGCTGCGGATCGTCGCTTTGCTCTCGCACGGCGAGCTCTGCGTGTGCCACCTCGAGCAGGCGCTCGAGCTGAGCCAGCCGAACGTGTCGCGCCAGCTCGGCATCCTGCGCGCGGCGGGCGTCGTCGATGGCCGCCGCGATGGCTCGTGGATGTACTACTCGCTCGCGCCGCAGGAGCACGAGTCGGTCAAGGCGATGCTCGACACGCTCGCGAAGACGTTCGGCGCCGAACGAACGATCCGCGCCGATCACAGCAAGCTGCGCAAATCGTGCGGACCGAGCGCGTGCAAGTAACGATCGCGCGCAAGCTCGTCGCCGAGGGCCTGGGCACGGCGCTCCTGGTCGCCGCCGTGATCGGCTCGGGGATCATGGCGCAGCAGCGCGCCACCGATCCGGCGGTCGCGCTGTTGTGCAATACGATCGCGACCGGCGGCGCGCTCGTCGCGATCCTGCTCGTGTTCGGTCCGATCTCCGGCGCTCATCTCAACCCGGCGGTCACGGTCTGCATGGCGGCAACGCGGGATCTCACGCCGCGCCTCGCGGCCGGCTACATCGTCGTCCAGATCGCGGGTGGCATTGCCGGCGCGCTGCTCGCGAACGCGATGTTCGGCCTCGACGTGGTGTCGCTGTCGGCGACCGTGCGCGCGGGCTTTCCGAAGCTGCTGAGCGAAGGTGTCGCGACGTTCGGCTTGATCGGCGTCGTGATCTGCGTCGGGCGCACGCGCGCTGCGATCACGCCGTTCGCGGTCGCGGCGTATATCGTCGCCGCGTACTGGTTCACGGCGTCGACGTCGTTCGCGAACCCCGCGGTCACGATCGGCCGTGCGTTCAGCGATACCTACGCCGGCATCCGCCCCGCGGACGTCGCGGGCTTCATCGCCGCACAAGCGGTCGGTGCAGCCGCCGGCGGGGTCTTGTTCTGCTGGCTCGTGCCGCTGGCGCGCCCGGCCGCGCCCGCACATTGAACGGTGATAAAACGTAGCGACGATGACGTCGCGCGCGAATCCCGAGGGCAAGCCGGCCGCCACCATGATCGACGAACGGATCGCGTCGCTCGGCGACTGGCGCGGCAAGACGCTCGCGCGAATGCGCGCCCTCATCAAGGAAGAGGACCCGGAGGTCGTCGAGGAATGGAAGTGGATGGGAACGCCGGTGTGGGAGCACGCCGGCATCCTCACCACGGGCGAGTCGTACAAGGCGGTCGTCAAGCTGACGTTCGCCAAGGGCGCGTTTCTGAGGGACCCGAAGAAGCTGTTCAACTCGAGCCTCGAGGGAAACCTGCGCCGCGCGATCGACATTCACGAGGGCGAGGAGCTCGATGCGAAGGCGTTCAAGGCGCTCGTTCGCGCGGCGATCGAGCTCAATACGTCGGGCAAGAAGTCTGCGAAGAAGCCGGCGGCCAAGCCGGCCAAGAAGTCTGCGAAGAAGCCCGCGAAAAAACGGGCGAAATAACGACCATGCCCTGTAGCTGACGAACCGTGTCACATCGCGTGGGGCTCGATCGTCATGGGATCGTGACCCGAAACACCCGCCTGATCGCCTGCCCCGAACCGCGTAGGCTCCCGTCGTGACCGAGCGCTTCGAAGAGCACCGCGATCACCTGCGCGGCGTCGCGTTCCGTCTGCTGGCGGTGCAGGAAGCGTGGTTGCGGCTCCAGCGCGCGGATACGAGCGACGTCGCGAACCTGCGCGGCTGGCTGACGACCGTGGTCGCGCGGCTGTGCCTCGACATCCTGCGATCTCGCGCATCGCGTCGCGAGGAGCCACTCGAAGCGAGCACGGCCAGTGCCGCACCGGCGCCGAGCGCCGAGCAAGAGCTCGCGCTCGCGGATACGGTCGGGCTCGCGCTGCTCGTCGTGCTCGACCGGCTCGACCCGGCCGAGCGCATCGCGTTCGTGTTGCACGATCTGTTCGCGGTGCCGTTCGATCAGATCTCGACGATCCTCGGCCGCTCGTCGGATGCGGCGCGCCAGCTCGCGAGCCGTGCGCGCCGCCGCGTGCAAGGCGCGCCGCCACCGGAGGCGCAGCTCGCCGGCCAGCGCAAGGTCGTCGAGAGCTTCATCGCGGCGCTGCGCACGGGTGACGTCGAGGCGGTCGTCGCCGTCCTCGATCCAGACGTCCTCGTGCGCACCTCTGACGGCGCGGGCGGCATGCGCGAGATGCGCGGCGCTCGTACGTGGGCGAAGGGTGCGACCCAGTTCGCGCACGCGATGCAGCACGCGAGCGCGGCGCTGATCGAGGGCAGCGTCGGCCTCGTGATGGCGCCGAAGGGAAAGTTGTTCCGCGCGCTGCGCTTCACGTTCGCGGACGGCAGGATCGCGAGCGCCGAGGTCATCATCGATCGGGCGATTCTCGACACGCTCGAGATCGCGGCTTTCGAGAGCTAGCCGCCGCGGACGCCGATCAGGTTGCCGTCGGCGTCCTTGATCGACGCGACCAACAGGCCGCCGCCGACGTTCTTGGGTTCCTCGTGCACGGTCGCGCCGGCCTCGACGAACTCCCTCAGTGCCGTCTTGACGTCGGCAACGCTCCAGAACTCGAGCGGGGCCGGGTGCGGAGCGTTCTGAACGAGGCCGACCTCGAACTCACCGATCTTGAACCCGACGTAGTAGGGCGAATCGGCGTACGGCTCGACGCCGAGAAACTTCGCGTACTGCGCCTTGGCGCGCGCGATGTCTTTGACGGGATAGATGCACAGGTTGATGGCTTTGATCACGGGATTCCTCGGAGCTGTAGGTTGGGTCATCGCTGGGTCCTCACTGCGATGACGTGTCGCGATCGTGCGATGTGACAGCCGACCCGCGAAACATGCCCTAAGGCTCGGCCCGAGTCCCCGCCGAGACCTCGAGTGGTTTCGGGAGTTCTCGTGGATCGCTGACGATTCGCACGATTGTGTGCGACTCGGGCCGTGCTCGGGGCTCCCCCTATCGGCCTAGCCATGGAACCTCTCGTCGAACCGGTCCCCGAATCGCGCCTTGCCGACGTCCTCCTGGGAGAGCTGTGTCCGCGCCCGGAGGCCGACGACACCTACGTCGACATCATCCTCGAGGATCTCGAGCTCGTCGAACCCGACGACGATGATGACGACTACGCACTCTTCCAGGTCGTGCGCGATCCGTTCGCGACGACCGAGTTCGTGCGCGTGCGCGATACCAGCCGCGACCACGTCGTGACGGTGAAGTTCCCCCGCGGCGTGCTCGAGGACGAGACGGCGGAGATCCCGCAGGTCTCGGCGCCGTACGAGCGGATCGAGATCGAGACGATCATCGTCGCGGAAGGCGCGGACGTAGCCCCACCCAATGAGTCGCGGGTGCCGGGCCGGATCGCACGCGGGACCGATGCGTCGAGCATCGTCGCGCAGAGCGTGCCGGAAACCGCGGCGCGCGCGCCGGGCCGGCTTGCCCGCGGGACGGACGCGTCGAGCCTGGTCGCACAGAGCGTTCCGGAGCCAGCACGTGCGGCCGATGCGTTGCCAGCGGAGGCCCCGCAGGTCTCGACGCCGTACGAGCGGATCGAGATCGAAACGATCATCGTTGCGGAGGGTGCGGAACTGGCCCCACGTGCGGCTGACGAGCCGGGCGTCGCGGGTCGGATCGGCCGCGGGACCGACGCGTCGACGATCGTCGTCGCGCCGAGCGTGCAGGACATGGCCCCACGTGGGGCCGATGCGTCGCGCGTGACGGACCCGCTCGCACGCGCGCCCCGCGCTTCGACGATCGTTGGCGTTGGCGTGCCCGGCGTGCTCGCGCGCGGAGTTCTCGCACCGCGGGTCGTCGTGCCGCGAGCTGTCGTGCCGCGGGTTGTCGCGAAAGTGCCGGACGTGGCCCCACGTGGGGCCGACATGGCGGACGGCATCGACGTCTGGTTCGACGACGCGCCCGAGAGTGACGAGGTGGATCCGATGCCGGACATCCTCGACGTCTGGCTCGACGAGGCTCCGAGCGGAGTCGGAGCGGAGCCGCGCGAAGAATCCGGTGCGCGCTTCATGGCGTACGCGAACGCGCTGCCGTTCCCGCTGAACTCGGCGCCGTTCGAGCGCGTCGAGCTCGGCGAGCTGCCGGCGGTGGCGCCGGCGTGGCCCGACGATGCGACCGACGTGCTCGTGCCGCGGCGGTCGACCACCACGCGCGTGATCCTCACGACCGTGGTGTTGGCGTGTGCCTTCGCGCTCGCGCTCGGCCTCGCGGTCCTCGTGATGCGCGCGTCGACCTGAGCCGCTACGGCACGAGCAAGAGCTTGCCGATCCGGCCGCGTCCCTCGAGTGCGCGATGCGCATCGCCGCCGCGAGGCCGAGCGAACCGCTCGTCGATCGTGACGGCGAGCCGGCCGGCGCGGACCTCGTCGAACAAGCGTGCCGCGCGCATGCGGCGATCCTCGGCGGTGCGCAGCACGTTCCACAGATCGCCGCCGACCAGGCGCAACGAACGATCCATCAACAGGCGCGGATCGACCGCCGGTGGCTCGCCGCCGGCCATGCCGTAGAACACGACGGTGCCGCCGATCCGCGCGACGCGCAGGCTATCGAGGATCGTCGTGCCGATCGAGTCGTACACGGCGTGCGCACCATCGGGGACCACGCGTGCGACCGCATCGGCCCAGTCGGCGCCGGAGCTGACCACGTGCGCGCATCCCGCGCGCGTCGCCGCGGTGCGCTTGGCCTCGCTCGACGCGAGCGCGATCACCTCGGCACCGCAAGCGCGCGCGAGCTGGACGAGTAACAGGCCGACCCCGCCGGCCGCCGCGTGCACGACGATCCGATCGCCGGGCTGAACTGCGTAGCTGTCGCGAACCAAGTAATCGGCGGTCAACCCTTGCAGCAGCAACGCGGCGGCGAGCTCGGCGTCGATGTCCTCGGGCAGCGGGATCAGATGATCGACCGGCACCGCGACGAGCTCGGCGTTCGCGTGCGGCACGTCGGCGAACGCGACGCGCTGGCCGATCTGCCACGCACCGGCATCGCTCGGATCGCGCGCGGCGATCTCGCCGGCGGCCTCGTAGCCCGCGATCCACGGCGGTTGCCCGACGAGGTGATAGCGGCCTTGCCGCCGGTACACGTCGGCGAAGTTGAGCCCGATCGCGTGCGTGCGGACGACCGCGACGCCGGGGGCCGCGACCGGATCGGCGACGTCGCGGAGCTCGAGCACGGATGGGTCGCCGAACCGGGAGAACGTGAGCGCGCGCATCGCCGGCGATGGTATGCCGGTTGCGGGCGGGAACGGACAGTCGCCTGGCAGGCGACACCCCGTCGCCGCGGGAGCGACACGGCCACGGTCTCGACGCGGATGTCTGCGAATCGACCGCGACTCCCCCGCGGCATCGCGGTTGCTTTACCCTGATCGCATGAAAAAACGCTCCATCGTCGTCGCCTCCCTGTTGGCCCTGTCGTTCACCGCGCTCGCCGGCAAGCTCGAGCGCACGACCTACGAGAAGCAGGTCGTGCCCGCGGTCACCGCGGCGCAGGACACCTACAAATCCTCTTGTGGATGCGCGCTCAAGATCAATGTCGACACCGCCGTGTTGACGACGAACGACCAGCTCCTGGGCGCCAAGCACATCGCCGAGCACCTCAAGGAAGGCGTCGAGAAGTACTGCACGGACGCGGCGTCGAAGAAGGCGCTGTGCCAGATGAAGACGCTGAACATCATCAACGCCAAGCCCGCGGCCTTCACGTTCAAGGACGGCGTCGGTTCGTGCACCGACACCGGTCAGGAGACCTGCGCCTGGGAGCAAATGACGAAGGTGCTCGACAAGTGAAAGCACTCGCCGTCGCGATCTTGTTGATCGCCTCGCACGCCCACGCGGACGTGTTCGAATTCAAGGACGTCGACGGCTTCGAGAAGTGTTTGAAGCTCGACTCGCTCGTCGAGACCGTCAAGACCGACAAGGGCGCGCAGACCCGCGTGCTGAACGCGATCGAGATCCAGACGCGTTGCATCGACGCCGGCGTCAAGCTGCTCGCGACCAGCAAGAACAAGGACGTGCTCGGCGCATTCATCAAGGCCGTGAAGCGGCTGAGCGCGCCCGAGAACGCGCTCGAGCTGTGCGGGTTGCTCGCCGGTGTGGC
>Ga0193728_1001075_pt1 | contig 13725 bp, 11 predicted proteins | sample U1c1metaG_FD_143037 | JGI IMG/M metagenome (GOLD analysis project Ga0193728, IMG submission 143037) | Soil microbial communities from a riparian zone of the East river system, Colorado, United States - U1c1 | ecosystem: Environmental > Terrestrial > Soil > Riparian zone | place: USA: East River...
CTCGACAAGTACCACGTTAGTAAAATAGACAGACAAATTGCAACGACCAATAATGAAGAATCTAGGTCACTAATCGATACGCCGTTACTCCCTCGGTGAATCTGCAGCCAACCAGGTAGGCCCACGAAATAATCAACGTTCGGCCCGGACGAAACCGAACCCGTCAGCAAGCCGAGAAGACCGTTTCCGATGAATATGAGAACTGTCATCGTCGTAAACAAAGTAAAGCGTTTGACTGGTGCTTGCATACTGTGGCGGCCTAACGCTCCGGCTCAGCGACCGGGCGCCCAGGCTGCAAAATATGGAACCCAAGCGTCATCGCCCGGTTCGCTGAAGCCGGTTAGTCGGAGCTCGAACGTGCGCCCATAGCGGCTGAAAAATAGCAAAAACCCAATAAACGTAAACTACGACAAACAAAGCGCTAAGGACTAGGCCGAATGAGAGACGCGTGAGGAAGGGATGCCAGTCGGTCCAGAACAGTTGCCAGGCTACGCCGCTGGCATGTGCCAGCCACAAAAGCCAGCCGAGGAATCGGAGCAACGGATGCCCGGTTGCAGTCGCCAAAAGCGAAACACAAATGAGATAGGCAGCGCTGATCACCAACGAGACGGTGTAGGTACCCGGAAACCCAAGAAAGCTCAGAGGCGATAGCAGCACTTCGTAGAACAGATCGGACTTCCGCTCTGCAGCGGCTGGGAACGAAACAGCAAATAGGAGCAGGACGCAGCTCACTGCTATCGTACGGGGAGTCAGCCTTGGGGTGCTCATTTGTTCCAACCATTGATTAACACGTCGGGCACGTGCTCAATTTAGCACAGTTAAGCCCTTTAGCCATTCATCGGTTTCAACTTCTCGGCTCGGCGGCGCGGCTGGGGTTTTTCGGGCATTGTCTTTTCGCGCCCGATCGGAGTCGTGCGCTCCTTCGAATCACCGCTTGCGCCGCAGATTTTTAATAGGTGATTCTTCGCAAGCGAGGAACCCGGTCAAAGTCCCGGTCGAGGCTTATGATCGGTTCACGGTAATATCGGCAGAATCCAGCGATCCAATTATCGTTCTCACCGAGCCTTTGTTCAGTCAGTCTGACTCCCCGATCCCGGTCCGCGGCCGCCTTGGCCACTCCATCGTGAAGGCGGTAAACGTTCCACCGTTTGAAGTACTCCCAGGCCTCCTCGGCAGTGGGGAAAGAGACCGCCACCTCGGACAAGCTGATAATGGATGTCCGGATGGTGCGCGCCCGCTGTCGCCCGCGGAAGGTCGGGCCGGGCCTCTGGCGCTGGCCCGTTCCTCTCTCAGGAGATGGATGAGAAAGGTGGTGTCCGCTGTCATTTGCGCCCGCCGGAGCGCCTGCCGCGCTCCTTTCCAATGCGATCGAGCATTGCCAGATCAACGTTCGGCGGCGGAGAGCTATCGAGGGCCTCCAGCAATTCGCCGCAGGTATCAGCGGGGCGGTTGACATGGCGAAGAATAACCCTGGTAAAAGAATCGCGACTACTGCGCTTTAAGGAGGAGAGGAGCTTATACGCGTCATCGTCGATGGTGATGGTCCGGCCCATGCACGAAAGTTGCACGAACGTGGCAGCTCTGTCAACCACACGCCGCAGCCGGAGGTCCTCGATCCGCCATCCTTCCCATTCTGCCCATAACTCCTACGCCCCATTCCCGAACCCCAAACCGGGTCTTAAAATCCCAACGGATTTCGCCCTCAGCACCACGGGTTGCGATGGCCTGCCGTGTTCGTCGCATGTTTTCCGGCTTGTGATTTTGAAGTTTGAGATTTCTCTGGCGCTTGGAATTTGGTGCTTGGAGCTTTTCCGCCCGGGCTTCCCCCAATGCCGAATCGCGACGGCCTGCCCTCCATAGCGCTCCCGCGAAGGAGGGAGCGCCCGACTCCGATCGGGCGCGAACCCAAAAACCCGAAGAGGCCTGCCCCGGATTTGACCAAAAGCCCGCAACAACAGATATTCATCCCGATGATGAACCCGGTCGCTACATTAAGCGCCACGGTTACGCCACGCGTTATGCAGATTAACCCTATGAAATGCCTCACCCAAACAGAGTGCCTTGAGTGGTTGGAATCCCGCAACATCGATGGCGCAACTGCGGAAGGGTGGCCCGAAGTAGTTGGTGATTACGAGGTCTTCTTCGACGCACCGAGGGACTGCCGCATTCAAGGGCTCCTTGCTCGAGACTTGGTGGCTTGGGTTGGCGAGTTCGAGACAGCGCTCTTTTGGCTCTCAGACTGGCCATTCTATAAGCCGGACGAGATGGCCATCATTTCGGGGCTTCGGAGCGCCCACGGAGAGGGCCGCCGGCTTATCGACGCGCCCGGTCACGTGTTTGCGTTCGGCGAGCGAGATGAACTGACGGGTTGGGTTTCGCTGATGATGAATTTTGGGTGGGACGGGTACTTGTTCACGTTCCCGTTTCGTGGCAGTATGTTCCAGACGTCACATGAGGATTTTGTTTGGGTTGTGACATCGGATGCCAATCAGTTCACCGAGGCTCGTAAGCAGGTTCGCAAATATGACCTCAAGATCCACCGCGAGACCAATGAGGCATAGCCTGCCAGCCTTACCTGACGGTCCTCACTGGTCCGTGCAATTTCCTCAACCCTTTGTATACCGAACCGTCAGCCTCGATTCACTTTTAACGCAAGCGAAAGCAGTACTCTTCAAATTTCCACAGGCCGTCATCAACAAAAGAGGTTAGCCAGCAAATCTCGTTCGTCCCATTCATCAAGCAAACACCCTGAACCTGACCTTTTGTCCAATCCGGGCTGCTCACTCGATTCGTCTGATATAGCGAGGCGACTATCTTCCGAGCCTCTGCACCAACAACGGTGTTTGTGCGGCCCGCCGACACGAACTCAACCCGGTCGATGTGCGAGGTGGCAAGAAATGAGTCCAGCCTCGCGCTGTCGCGTTTGGCTCCTTGGCCACATCCGGCGAGCAGCAGGAAAACCGGAATAAATGTGAAAATTGTGCGGTTCATGTATGGGACAGAAGCGTCATCGCGGCGTCAAGGGAAGCGGCACGGTTCGACATCCTGTTCATGGCCCGGGAAAGTGGGCCACCTCTAACAGCCTCCCCCGTTTGTCAAAGACATACATAAACTCAGTATCGGTCCTGTCAGTTGCTGTGACCCCAATAAACATCATGCCGTCTTTTCTCCTCGGAGGCTGGAGAGACGCAGACATACTTCTGAACCAAAGATCCCTGCGTATCATTCGATATTCGTTCGTGACATCACATTCAGAGCAGGCTGATGCGGATAGATAATCCTTCGCATACCGCGATTCATAAATGTCTTTCGTACCCCGAAGATGTGAAAATCTCTCACGTTCAAAGTAAGCCACGGCCGCCGTAACCAGCAGCATAAGCGCGAAAATTAGGAGCGTGCGCAGGAACACCTTCACAAGATTGATATGTTCGATCAACGCTCGCAGAGCCAAACACCCGTGCGAAAAATCGAAGCATCCATCGCAACAAATTACGCAGGACCCAAAGAAACGCAAGAGCAAGAGCCCGGTCCCGCCCGCCAGGCGCGGGTCAAATATTGATTAGCAGTTAGCGGGCGCGATCATTAGCGCGCTTCCTGCGTAGTAGTAGAACGCCGGCTACGCCACCGCTCCCCAGAAGAAGCATCGCTCCGGCTACCGCACAGAGCACGAAATACATCACACCGTCACGCGCTCCAGCCTCTCCTCTCTGTCGCTTCGCAGCCTCGGCCAATATGACCGTGGCTCCAAGAGAAATCAGCGATATAGCGAAAAGAGATAAGAGAGACAGCAAAACACCTGGGCGCGGCAACCTCGAATGCCTGACGAGATCTACACCCAACAGCAGCGCCCAGACCAGAGCACCGGCGAAGCAACCGACCGCGAGCCAGGAACAAATATGCGAAGTGGAATCCATGCAACGGATTACGTGCGTTCAGCGGTCAATCACTTTAGGTTCTATGTGCCCTTTCGCCGTGACGCATCATTTTGTATTCTCTTTTCTTGGGTCCTGCGGCTTCGCCTCGCAATGAGTTCGCCTGTGCAAAGAAACAGGCTACCGACCACGGCTGCGGCAATCGCCATCACAACACCCACAGAATGGCCCAGTGCCATTCCCAGCGAAATCCGTAGCGAGCCTGCAAAGCCAGAACTACCCCCAAAGGTAAGGCCGTAACGACCAGCATAAATCCAGTAAACATCACCAGGCCGAGCAAGCAAGCGACCGGAAGTAACTGGTTTGGACGAAACGCTCATCTATGAACCTTAAAATGGAGCGCACTCGCGAAAAGTTGAAACATCCATTCGAACAAATTACGCAGGAACCCAACTGAAGGCAAGAGCAACGGCCAAGTTCCGCCCGTCAGCCAACCGACCTCCGAGCCATTGAGGCGACCCCGGGGTTTGGAGTTTGTGATTTGTAATTTGGGATTTTTTTGGTGCTTGGAGTTTGGGCATTTGGGATTTCTCTGGCGCTTGGATCTTGGTCCTTGGATCTTTCCGTCTCCCCGCCTCCTCACGGGAATGGCCAGTCCGGCTCGGACTTCACGCCAATCTCACGGGTTGCTTCAAAACCCGATCCCCGAATTCCCCCGGAATCTGTAATTTTTGGAGCCTTCGACCTCAATAATCCCTTGTATCCACAAGGGGTTCACGGGTCTGAAGTGCAAAATCGGCCGCTTTCATGCCGGGGTTCACGGGTTCACGGCTGAGAACCCCTGTACTCCTGCCCCCATGCTTTTGTTTCATTCTTTGTCGCTTAGAAAACTTCCGAGGAAAAAGCCGACAATACCCCCCAACATGCCGCCCATAACCGTTCCGGCGATCACGACGCCGGCAATTCCTTCGCGTGTCGGCCTGAACGCAATTGAAAAAAGCATCAAAAACACACCACCTATGAGCCCCGCAACCGCGCCCCAAATGGCGAAACGTGTTTTCACATGAAAAGTCCACTGGGCCGATGCGTTGCCCCTGCCCCCGGTGGAACGCCCGGCGGGCCGTCGTGAAAAACGCAAATACCTCGGCACCACATATCGCGAAGCGATCGTTGATGGGCAACTAAATCGTGGGCGACTCGGGAAGTCAATTTCCATGGCGTTTGCGTTTTTGCGTTCTTGGCGCTTGAGGCTTGAAGCAAACCATCGCCTGCAGGTCGTAACAAATTCCTTTTTGTTACGACCTGAAAAATGCAAAACCTCGGTAAACACGAGGTTCTTACGTGTTACGACCTAAATCCGGCCCACGGGGGGAAGAAATTTTGCAAATTTGCGATTTGGCGCTTGGGTCTTCTCTGATGTTCGATGTTGTCCCTTCGCGATCTTCTGACCTTCTGTGAGAATCCCGTCTGATTTGTCACGCTTGTTCACGCTTGGACTGAGGCCACGGGGGGATTTATCTGTCGTTGGCCCGTCCATCTCCGACCTCCAGTCTTTTTCCCTGTTAAGCCAAATCAAATCAAATAAGGCAAAATCAAGGACCTCAAGCATCAGTCGCGCGAAACGCGGCGTAGGTGCGGGTTTTGGGTTCGCGTCCAATCAGAGTCGGGCGCTCCGATGGGTATCAAAATGCAACTCCACGACCCATTTTGCCGAAAAGCGTTGCCGCCGAGGGAGTTCCTTTCTAACGTTGGCCGTGCCTGTTCAACTGACGATTCTTGGCAGCGGTTCCGGAGGCAACTGCGCGTATTTGGAGACCGACGAGACGCGGGTCCTGATCGATGCCGGGTTCAGCGCGCGGCAGATTCGCGAGCGCCTGGCTTCCATTGGCCGCGTCCCGGAGAACCTGACCGGCATTTTGATCACGCACGAGCATTCGGATCACGTCCAGGGCCTGGCGGTCCTCTGCTCGAAACTGCGCATACCGGTTTATTGCAATCGTCCGACCAAAGAGGCGATCGAGTTCCAGCTCCAGGCACAGTTGGATTGCCGGTTGTTCACCACCGGTGCCTCGTTCGAGATGGGCGACATCACGGTCGAAACTTTCATGATTCCCCATGACGCGCAGGACCCGGTCGGATTTTTGTTGCGCACGTCGAGCGGAAACATCGGGTTCCTGACGGACCTGGGCCATGCCACCCGGCTGGTGCTGGACCGCGTGCGAGCCGCCAACGTGCTCGTGCTCGAAACCAACCACGATCTCAAGCTGCTCCAGGATTGCCCGCATCGGCCCTGGAGCCTCAAGCAGCGCATCTCCAGCCGGCACGGCCATCTTTCCAATGACGCGGCGGCCGATGCCGCGGAACAAATCATGTCAGCCGGGCTCCGGCATTTGTATCTCGGCCATCTCAGCAGCGAATGCAACCGGCCCGAGCTGGCGCACCGCGTGATGCAGGAACGCCTTGGCAAAATCGGCGCGAGCCACGTCAGCCTCCAACTGACTTCCCAAACCCGGCCTTGCGCAACGCTGGCTCTGAGCGCGGCGGTTTCAGTTTCAGATCACCCAACAATTATATGCCAAAGTACATAATTGAACGCGACATTCCGGACGCCGGAAAGCTCACGGCCGATCAGCTACAGGGCATTTCCCAAAAATCCTGCGGCGTGTTGAAACAGCTCGGACCACAAATCCAATGGGTCGAAAGCTATGTGACCGACAACAAGGTCTATTGCGTTTATATCGCACCGAACGAATCCATGATCCGCGAGCACGCGAAACAAGGCGGCTTTCCGGCAAACCGGGTTTCCGAAGTCCGGAACATCATTGACCCAACCACTGCCGAGGTCTGACGGGCCGCCGGGAGGATTTCCCGAAGCTCCAGCCTTACCGCACGATGCGGCGGCAACACGAACACAGGGAGCGCGGTATTTTTGTGGCGGAAGGCGAGAAAGTCGTGCGCCGCCTGCTGGAAAGCCATTTCGGCGTCGTCTCGGTTTTGCTTCCTGCACGATGGTTGCGTGAACTGGAAGGATTGCTCCAGGCGCGATCGGAAGAGGTTCGGGTCTTTGTGGCGGAAAAGGAAGTGCTGGAGACTCTGACCGGTTTCTCGATGTACCAGGGATTGCTTGCGGTCGGAAGAATTCCGCCGCGGACCTCGCTGGAAGAGCTCGTCGAGCGCAGCCCAAAGCCGCAGCTTTTCGTCGCGGTCGAGGGGTTGTCCAGCGCCGAAAACCTGGGAGCGCTCGTGCGCAATTGTGTGGCCTTCAATACGCAGGCGTTGCTGGTCGGTGAAACGTCCACCAGCCCATACCTCCGGCGCGCGGTTCGGAGTTCGATGGGGACGATTTTTCAATTGCCGGTGGTCGAAACGCCGAACCTGATCGAGTCGCTCTCGCTTCTGCGCGCGCGCGGCATCAGTTGCCTCGCGGCCCATCCCCATACGAAACACCGGACGTTGTCGCAGGCAAATTGCACCGGCGATTGTTGCCTGGTTTTCGGGAGTGAAGGTTACGGAATTTCGTCCGCAGTGCTTGAGTTGTGTGATGATGCGGTGGCGATTCCTATGCCGCCGACGGTCGATTCGCTCAACGTCGGGAGCGCCGCGGCGGTATTTCTTTACGAAGTCAATCGTCAGCGCGGAAAGATGTGAGGAAACCGTTCAGGTAAACTTCACGAACCGCGTGACGCCATTCGGCCATCGCCTCGCGGAAGGCCCCCGAGGTTTCAAAACCGGACGGCGACGCGATGATAGGCTGCCGGGTCGTCGGGCAGGACCGTTTCGCCTTCGTAGCTCCAGCGCCGGAGGATTCCTTCCACCCGCCGAAGCAGACGATAATTTTCGATCAACCTGGCTGCCCCGGGCAACACTCCGGCACTGCGACCTCGTTCGAGCGCGCGCAACGTGTTGGCCTCGCGCCAGCCATGTTCCAGGCATAGCGCCTGCGCGATAAATTCGGCGTCCATCAGTCCCCCCTTCCCGGTCTTGAGGGCAAGGTCGTCTTTTCCGGGCGGGGTTCGTTCCTTTTCAATCCGCATCCGCATCTGATGAATCTGTTGCTTCCATTCCGGCGTATAAGCCGCAAGCGGCAAATTCGGATGTTTAAAATTCGTCAGCGCCGCCGCCAATTGCTGGAACTGCTCGCCGATTCCTGGAGCGCCGGCCACGGCCCGGGTGCGCGTGAGCGATTGAATTTCCCATAACATGGCGCGCTGACGGTAATAATCCTCGTAGGCGTCCAGGGTATTTACCAGCAGGCCCTTCTCTCCATCCGGACGGAGCCGGGCGTCGGTGTGAAAGACGATTCCCTGCTCGGTGCGTTTCGAGAGCAGCTCCATGATTTGGATGGCAAGCTCGGCCAGCCGGGTCAGGTTTTTGGCTTTCGGATCGGCTACAAAGAGGAGGTCGAGGTCCGAACCGTAATCAATTTCCGCGCCTCCAAGTTTGCCCAAACCGATGATTGCGAAAGGGGGCGATTTTAATTTATGCTTATGCAGCACGACTTCGCAGGCGTATTGGAGGCAGGCATCAGCCAGGGCGGACAACTCGCTCAGGTACTGCTCGAAATCCGCGAGGCCGAGGATGTCGCGCAGGCCGATGCGCATGAGCTCAGCCTGGTGATAACGGCGCAACCACAGATGCTGGTCCTCATCGCCGCGGCCATGGCGCAAATCGCGCAGCGTCTCCTCCGCGGTCTTGCGCTGGCGCAGGCGTCCGCTGGTGACCAGCTCGTCAACTAGGTCAGGTGTGCGAATCGCCAACTCGGCCAGGAATTCGGAACGATCGAACAGCAGCACCAGCAACTCAAAAATGGCCGGAGTGCTGTTCCAGAGTTCAAACAGCGTGGCGCGCGCGCCGTACGCGGCGATGAAACTGTCCAGCCGCGTCACCACCCGATCAGGATCGGAAAGAACGCGTTCAGGTTCCGGGTTGCTAAGTCTGCGAGCCGCGGCTTTTTCAGGAGCAATTTCGTGGTTGCGGCGTTTGCTCGTGGAACGCTCCGGCCGGCAAAGGCCGAACAGCCTCGGCAACAACTGGAAAGCCAGTTCCCGGGTGCGCGGAGAAACATGACCATAACCCGGACCCTCCACAAATTCGCGCAGGACGCGCAAAGCCTTATCCACGTCCTTGAAGCCATGCGCCCCCAGCAGTTGCTTCCATTCTTCCTCCGCGCGATCGAAATGGCGGGGAAATGATGTCTGCGGCTGCTTTTCTTCGGCCGGAGTCTTGAACGTTTGATCGAAGATGCGCCGCACTTCGCGGCGGTGGGTCTCATGCGCCTGCTGAAATTGCTTCAGCGTCTTGAAACCCATCAACCGACCAAGGCGCTCCTGCGCATGGCGGCCCGCAGGAATCGTATGCGTTTGCAGATTTCCTTCCATTTGGAGGCGATGTTCAAGGTCGCGCAGGAAGATGTAAGCCTCGCTCAGTGACGTCGCGTCCCTGGCCGGCAACAGTTCGTATTGAGCCAGCTTTTTCAGAACGGGCAAAGTCTGCGCGCCTTGTAAGAACGGCTGGCGGCCGGCGTGCAGCAATTGGAAAGCCTGGGCCACAAACTCGATCTCGCGGATCCCGCCACGGCCAAGTTTGACGTTCCGCTCCAACTCGCCGGCTTTGAGCACTTCGTTCTCGATGCGGCTTTTCATGGCGGCGATTTCTCCGAGCACGCTTTGATTGACGGAGCGCGGATAACGAAACGCCTGGATCATTTCCAAAAACTCCGCCGCCATCGCCTCGTCCCCGGCCACACGCCGAGCCTTGATTAACATCATCCGTTCCCACGTCTGGCCCCATTGCGCGTAGAAATTTTCATAGCTCGCCAGGGATCGGCTCAGCGGGCCGGCATCGCCTTCGGGCCGCAGCCGCAGATCGATCCGATACAGCATGCCTTCGGGCGCCATGCGGCTCACTTCTGCGATGAAGGCTTCCGCCAAACGATTGAAGAATTGGTGGTTCGTCAGAGTAACGTTCGTTTTGTCTTTGCTTCCGGGCGGCTCCTTAAATATCGCCCCTTCCTCCTCATAAACAAAAAGCACATCCACATCGGAGCTGTAATTGAGTTCATGGCCCCCCAATTTGCCCAGGCCGAGAACGCAACCTTCGGTGGGTTGCCATCGTCCCCGAGCGTCTTTGTGATACGGACAGCCGTGGCGATGAGTGAGTTGCTGGCGGCAGATCTGCCAGACAGCCCCGAGCGAGACATCCGCTACGTCCGAGATCTCCTGGGTGATTTCGGTGGCATTGGCCAGCCGAGAGAGATCTCGCGCCGCGATGCGCAGCATTTCACGCTGTTTAAAATCGCGAACGCATTTCAGTCCGGTTTCATAATCATCGGTTTCCAGCAAGGGCTTGAGTGAAAGCAACACTTCCTTACGCAGGCCGTCCTGGCGGCGTGGAAACTTGAGAGCGGCGGGACGCATCAAATCCATCCATTCGGGATGGCCGACCAGCAACGTGCTCAGTGCCTGGGAACCGCTGAACAACGCGGCGAGAATCCGGGCTTGTTCGGCGGAGGCGGTTTGCAACTTCCGGCCGGCGCGGGTGTCCCGCAGCAGGCCCAGGAAATGTTTCGCGCGGACCGGGTCAGCGCTGCTCTTGATAACCTGCGACCAGACCGATGGTTTGGACCTGGCCACGCTCACAGACGGATCGTTTCCAGCCTGACGTCTGTCGGCGGTCGCTCCTCAGGCGATTTCAAGCTCGTGAACAATCCGCGCCAAAAGCCGATCCCGTACAGGACGTGGGTCAACACGATAAGCGGGAGCGCGCCCAGGCTTCGCAGAACACCCCCGCGCGGAACCAGGGCTGCCGCCTGCACCAGTACCGCCAGCCCATAGAGGATCAGCAGGGCCGCGACGGTTGGGTTGCTCAGCCACACGTACAAGAAGGGCAACAACAAAAGATACAGGCAAAAGAATGGCGGCGCAAAATTCGGCACGGAACCGACCGTGGGCTTAACCCGGAACTGCTCAGCCCGGCCGCGTCCGTAAGTCATCAGCATTCTTGCAAATGCTTTGAGGCTGTGCCGCGGACGCCGGTGCACGACCAACCGCGGATCGTATAGCAATTTTCCTCCCCGCTTTTGCAGCTCGTCCATCAAAGCGTTCTCTTCGTTGGGATAGAGTTTTTCATCGAACCCACCCAACTCGATCAGCGCGTCGCGGCGGGCCAGCAAGTTGCAAAGAATGAGCTCTTTCTCACTGGTTTCGCGCAACTGGCCCAGGGGCAAATAACGCGCCCGGCTGGAAAAAAAGCCAAGCCAACTGCCAAGCACCAGCGCAAACACCTGTTCGAGCGGGGGAGCATCGGGCGGACAAATGTTTGGGCCGCCGACCATCTCCACTTTGGAATCGGCGAAATGAGCGGCCGCGAGTTTCAGATTTCCCGACTGTGGCACGGAATCGTCGTCCAGAAAATAGATGAGGTCGTGCCGCGCGGCCTTGAGCGCGGCGTTGCGCTGGACCGAAGGATGCCGGCCTCGCGCCACGATGATTTCCAGCTTGTCAGCGGGATAATCCAGAGCGCGGCTGCCGGTCACCGCCTTGATGTCGGCCTGTTCCGGCCGGGCGGGAATCAGCACCGTGACGCTGGGCAAGGTTTGGTTCACAGGTGGCATTACCGAAGCCCGCGGCAGGCGATGATGCGCAGGGGTCGCAGCACCTGGTGATGGTACATTACGTTGCGGACCCCAAGATCCGTAACGGATTCAAACTCCTGCGTCAGGAACTCGGGAATCGGGCCGGGCTTCGGATCGTCCCGATCGAGTTCACGAACGTAAATGGCGTTTTCACCTTTTCTGTCGAGATAGCCGGGCCAATAAAAAAACTGGTTCCGGGGGACCAAACTGCTTTTGTAAAACACGATTGGATTCTGGGTCACGGCAGCCCGGGCTTCGGGAAGGTAGAAGGAGATTTCCCCGACCAGGCCGTAATGGTCAGCGATAATAAATACCGGTTTGGCCTCGGCCAGCAGTTCCTGCCGGGCTTCACCGGCCACGCGAGCCACTTCGCTCCATTGGCGGACGCGATGCAAGGGATCCTTGTTTACGGGCAAGTAATGGCCCGTTAATTTTGGAATCAAATCCGTGTTGTGCCCCACCAGCACCAGCACAAAACCCAGACTCAGACCCGTCATCAGCCATGGTTTAATGCGGGCGGACCCCAACCGCCAACGCGTGTCCCACCAGGCCACCATCAGACAAAACAACGGCAACACCGAAGGCGCGATCCAATTCGGGAGCACCCGCGAATGGAAGGTGTATAACAGGTAAGTCAGGAACAGCGGGGCGCCCATGCTGAAAAAGTAAATGAGCAGCGGGTGGTGGCGTCCGCGGCGCCAGAAAACTATCGCCGCCCAAACCATGCTCACGAAGAACACTGGATTGAGCAACCCGATTTCACTGGCGAGGAATTCACCGAAATATCTCAGGGTCGGGACCCAGGGCTGGCCAACTCGAGCGTCGTCGGCCACATGGCCCACAGTGACCCAATGATGCTGTTGGTTCCAAATCAGGACCGGCAGCGCGCACACCAGATGGACCAACAACGCCAGCCAGAGGCCGGGCCGGCGCAAATGTTTTCGCGCGGGAGTCCAAAGAATAAAAAAGAGGGCCCAAGAAGCCAGTTGAAGCAGCTCCGTGTATTTGCTGAGGAAGCCAAGGCCCATCCAAAGGCCGGTCCAGAGCCAATCGCGCGTGGTCCCTTTTTCACCCGCCGCCCGCCACCCCGCCAGCATCGCAGCGGTCCAGAACAACACGGACAAGGGATCAATCGTCATCAGCACGGCCCCGACCGCCATCAGCGGCGTGGCGGTGACGATAAGCAGCAGGAAAAAACCCGCGCGCGCATTTACTTCCCGCGCAAAAAATCTCAGCGCGATGAAACTCAGAATCGCGGCAATGACCGGCGAAAAGAAACGCACGCCAAAAGCCGTGTCGCCCCATAACGACGTGCCGAGAAACTGCACGCAAGCGATCAGCGGCGGCTTGCTGAAGTACGACAGGGCAAGATGCTTCGACCACAGCCATTGATAGGCCTCGTCCTCGCCCAACTCGACCGTTCCGCCGGCGATGTAAGCCAGGCGGGCGAATAACAGCAGCGCGATCAAAATATACCCTAGCCGCAGCCAATGAGCATCGATCGTGGCATGGGGAGGCACGACCGCCGACGGCCCGCCCCGCCGGGGAGGAACCGGCGCGTCGAATTCATCCTGCTCCGTCGCCCGCGTTGGTTGAATCAACGACGGCATGGCCTTCCACCACAAGGGAAACCACCTCGCGCCGGCCCATTGCCACAATCCATCCAGCAACCAAATGATTCCGGCGGCGTACCCCGCCCCGAGGATCGCGCCCGCGAAAACATCGCTGGGATAATGGACGCCATTATAGACGCGCGAGAAACTGACCAGGAAAGCCAACGGCAGCATGAACCAGATGCTCCGCCGATAGTAGATCAGCGCTACCATCGTGGCGGCAAACCAATTGGCCGCATGGGAAGAGGGCATGCTGCCTGAGGCCCCCTGCCCTGCGGGAACGGGAGCGGTCCCTTTCCTTTCGACCTGCGGCGCGGCGGCCATGTCCGGCGAGCGGCTGCGGTTGGGTCCGGGCAGATTCACCTCGGGCAGCGCGATGAACGGGCGATCGCGGCCCACGGCGTGTTTGATCGTGCGGCAGACGAAGCCATCGCCAACGGCCAGGGTCAAAGCCAGCATCAGGAGGCAGATAGTCCCACGTGAGCGTCCTTTGCAAATTAGCAAGAACCCCAGGAGCACGAGGACGGGATAAAAAAAGGCGTTGCCGCTCACGAACGGCATCACCTGGTCGAGAACGGGGTTGGCCAGCTTTCCGTTGATGAAACGG
>Ga0193728_1001076_pt1 | contig 13723 bp, 16 predicted proteins | sample U1c1metaG_FD_143037 | JGI IMG/M metagenome (GOLD analysis project Ga0193728, IMG submission 143037) | Soil microbial communities from a riparian zone of the East river system, Colorado, United States - U1c1 | ecosystem: Environmental > Terrestrial > Soil > Riparian zone | place: USA: East River...
GGTTACGGTTACGGTTACGGTTACGGCCCCGGCCCCGGTTACGGTTACGGTTACGGCCCCGGCCCCGGTTACGGCCCCGGTTACGGCAGCGGCCCCGGCCCCGGTTACGGCAGCGGCCGGGTCAGGTCACCGAGCCGGCCGCGGCGCCGGTGACCCGGCCGCCCCAGCGGGCAATCTCGCCCTCGAGGTCCAGCGGGCTGATCCCCGGCCCGCCGGCCCGCTCCGCGGCCCAGTCCTCGGCCGGGACGCGCCACATGACCTCGAACTCGATGCCGCTCGGGTCCTTGGCGTACAGCGACTTGGAGACCCGGTGGTCGCTGGCCCCGACCAGGGCGCCGAGCGCGCTGAGCCGCTGCCGGATGTCGGCCAGCTCGGTCAGCGTGCCCACCTCCCAGGCCAGGTGGTAGAGGCCCACGTACTTCTCGGGCGGGGTGACGCCGCCGGCCAGCTCGAACAGCCCGAGGTCGTGATCATTGGCGGATCCGGGCGCCCCCAGGAACGCGGCCCGCCCCGGAATCTCCTGGTGCACCTCGAAGCCGAGGGCGTCGGTGTAGAAGGCCACGGCCGACGCCAGGTCGGCAACGTAGAGGACCGCGTGGTTGAGTCGGCGGACAGGCATGGCAGCTCCCCGGTAACGGACTGGTCATAGTGGACAATGCCCGCGCCGCGGCCCTGATTCCCCCGGCCCTGATTCCCGCGGCTAGCCGGGCGCGGCCGGGCCGGTGTAGACGCCGCGCGGCCGGATCGGGGCGTGCCGGTCGTACTCCTCCAGCGCGTGCGCGATCCAGCCGGCCGCCCGCGCCACCGCGAAGATGGCCTCCCCCGCGCCCGGCACCAGCCCGGCCACGCTGGCCAGGGCGGCCAGCGCGAAGTCCACGTTGGGCTCGGGCAGCGCCCGGCGGCGCGCCTCGGCGACCACGGCGCTGGCCACCGCCAGCCGCGGCGATGCGGGGGCATACTCCTGCAGAACCCGCATAAGCAGAACGGATCGCGGATCGCCGGCCGGGTACGCGAAGTGGCCGAAGCCCGTGATCCGCTGACCGCGGCGGAGCAGGTCGCCGACCACGCGCGGCGCGTCGGCGGGCTCGGCGGCCAGGCCGAGCATGGTCTCGGCGGCCAGCGAGGCCCCGCCGTGCAGCGCGCCCCCGACGGCGCCGAGGCCGGTCGCGACCACCGCGTACGGGTCGGCGCGGACCGACGCGGCGACCCGGGCGGCCAGGGTGGAGGCGGCCAGCTCGTGGTCGGCCAGCAGGACCAGGGCCGTCTGCACCACCCGGGCCAGTCCCGGCGGCGGCGGCGCCGGGCTCAGCGCCCTGGCCAGCCGCCCGGCGATCGACCCGGCCGGGCGGCCGCCGGCCTCGGCCGGCCGGGTTCCGGCCTCGGGCTCCGGCCCCGGCGTACGACATGAACGTGCGGTTGCTGTCGCCCTGGCAGCAGTAACCGCACGTTCATGTCGTTCCGCAGCGGCCGCGGGCCCTTCAGGCGGGGCGGTGTCGGCGGCCGCGGGCCCTTCGGGCGGGGCGGTGTCGGCGGGCGCGGGCGGGGCCGCCCCGGCGGGCGGGGGCGGGAGGCAGTCGACCATGCCGGCGATCAGCGCGCGGCCGGCCGCGATCACGGCGGGCTGCTCCAGTTGCAGTCGTAGCGGGTCGGTGGCGGCCAGGGCCGGCACGATCACCTGGAGCCGCTCCAGCGGCAGGATGCGCGACGGCAGTGCCGCCTGGGCGGCACGCCCGACGGCCAGCGCCGCGGGCGTGGCCTGCCACCCGCCGGCCTCGGCGTTCGGGTCGCCGCCCCACAGGAGCAGGGCGACCTCCTCGAAGCTGCGCTCGATGGCCAGCTCCATGACGTCGTGGCCCCGGTAGCGCAGGTGCTCTGGGGTGAGCTCGGTCACCGCCGTCTCGATGACGAGCTCGGCACCGGCCGGGGCGCGCCGGGGGCGGCCCTTGCGGGCCAGCCGGGCGATCTCGCGGGCGTCATACAGGCTCCCCCGGCCGCCGGGCTCCTGGCGGCGGGCCAGGACACCCCGGCTGACGTAGGCATACAGGCTGGCGGGCTTGATGCCCAGCCGCTCCGCGGCCTCGGCCGCCCCGATCCACTCCGTCATCCGCTCACTCTGCCAGTCACGTCACTCTGCCAGTCACGCGGCATCCGCTGTCATCCGCATCACGCGTCACCCGCCTCGCCGGCGGGCCGGTCACGGGACACAATAGTTGATCAAAATCAACATTGACTATCTGTCGTACACTCATAATCAATGTCCGATCGCCGATCGGACGCACTTGACCAGCGGAGGTCCACGGCATGCCGACCGTCCATTTCCTCGATGTCACCAACCGCGACGGGGTGCAGACCGCGCGCACCGGGCTGTCCAAGTTCGGCAAGACGATGGTCAACTTCTACCTGGCCCGGCTGGGGGTGGCGCAGTCCGAGATCGGCTTCCCGTTCCTGTTCCACGAGGTGCCCTACGTCCGGGCCAACGTCGCCCTGGCCCGGGCCGGGGCGTTCGGCGACCTGCGGCTGTCGGGCTGGTGCCGGGCCGTCGCGGGCGACGTCGAGCGGGCCGCGCCGCTCGGGCTGGCCCACTACAACCTGTCCATCTCGACCTCGGACCAGATGATCGCGCACAAGTTCCGCGGCCGGCTGGACCGGTCGGCGATCATCGGCGAGATGACGGCGGCCGTCGCCGCGGCCCGCGCGGCGGGCGCCCAGACGATCGGCGTCAACGCCGAGGACGGGTCCCGCACGGATGCCGGGTTCCTGCTGGAGTTCGCCGTCGCCGCGAGGGAGGCCGGGGCGGACCGGATCCGGTACTGCGACACCATCGGCGGGGACTCCCCCGAGCGGATCCGGGAGCGCTTCGCCAGCCTGGCCGGCGGGGTCGGGCTGCCGGTCGAGACGCACTGCCACAACGACCTGGGCATGGCCGTGGCCAACTCGCTGTCCGGCGCCCTGGGCGACCTGGACGCCGGGCAGGACGCCTGGGTCAACACCTGCGTGAACGGCATCGGCGAGCGGTCCGGCAACGCCGACCTGCTGTCGTGCATCCTGGCCTTCTCGCACGCCATCGGCGTGGCCGACACGGCCCCCATCGGCGACAAGCTGGACCTGTCCTGGGCGCGCCGGTTCGGGCTGTGGGCCAGCTACGCCTTCGGCCAGCCGCTGCCGCAGAACCAGCCCGGCACGGGGGTGAACGCGTTCGCCCACGAGTCCGGCATCCACGCCGACGGCGCGCTCAAGGACCGGCAGAACTACGAGCTGTACGACGACGGTGTCCTTGGCCCGTTCCCGGCCGACTGGTTCGCGACCCGGGGCCGCGTCGTCCTGACCGGCGAGTACGGCGGCATGGCCGGGTTCCGGCACGTCATGGACGGCCTCGGGATCGAGGTGGCGCGCGACGACGCCGACCTGGTGTTCCAGCTGGTGCAGCTGTGCGCGTCGGCCACCAGCAAGCCGCTGACCGACGACGAGCTGCGCCTCATCGCCGCTTACCCCCGTGAGCTGACGCTGCTGTTCCCCGGCCAGCTCAGCTAGCTATATGGGTGTATGGGTGATCGAGTATGATGACCCATATGAAGACGACAGTGGAGCTGCCCGACGAGCTGCTGCGCGAAATCCAGCGGCTGGCCCGGGCGGAGGGCACCACGATGCGGTCTCTCATGGAAGAGGGCCTGCGTGAGGTGATCGCCCGGCACCTCGCCGCCGGGCGGTTCACCCTGCGCGACGCGAGCGTGCCCGGCGAGGGGGTGAGTGCCCAGTTCGCGGACGCGACCTGGGCCCAGCTCCGGGAGGCGGCCTACGGGGACCGGCTGTGATCGCCGTTGACACCAACATCCTGGTGTACGCCCACCGGCGCGACTCCCCGTTCCACGCGGCCGCGGCGGCGCGGATCCGGGAACTCGCGGAAGGGCGGGCACCGTGGGCGCTGCCGTGGCCGTGCGTGCACGAGTTCTACTCGGTCGTCACGCACGCGCGGATCTACCGCCCGCCGAGCACCGGAGCGGAAGCGGTCGGGCAAATCGGGGCCTGGCTGGAGGCACCGTCGGTCGTACTGGTGAGCGAGGGGCCGGCCTACTGGGCGGTCCTGGCGCGGCTGCTGGCCGAGGGCAAGGTCGCCGGACCCAGCGTGCATGACGCCCGGATCGCCGCTCTGTGCCTGGTCAACGGGGTCAGCGAGCTGTGGTCAGCTGACCGTGACTTCAGCCGCTTTCCGGACCTGCGCACCGCCAACCCGCTGGTCTGACGGGAGGGCGGCCGGATCTGACCGGGCCGGCTAGCTGCCGATGGAACGGCGGCGGTTGGACCGGATCCGGCTGCGCTGGGATGAGCTGAGCATGGCCCACCCCACCACCGGGACGCCGATGGCCAGCGCGAGGAGCGCGGCCGGGATGTACCACGGGAGGAAAATGAACAGGATGATGGCGAGTACGCCAGCGCCGACGGCGACTTTCGTTCCGGGCCTCATGTAAGGCTCCCTCCGCGGAGAACCTGTGCCGCTCTCCAGCTATGACGCGACCAACTCAATCACACGTCTCCTGCTATAGGAACGCCTGGGCAGGCCGCCGTGTTCCGGTCCGGGGCCGCCCGCCGGGGCGGATGGTGGATGATGGGCGTGCGCCGATCACGGAGGTCCGTTGACGCTCTCCATGCCTGTCGAAGCCGGGGCCAACGAGCTGCTGTCCCGCAGCCCGCTGGCGCTGCTAATGGCGATGCTGCTCGACCAGCAGGTCCCGTTCGAAAAGGCGTTCAGCTCGCCGTACCAGCTGGTCCTGCGGCTCGGTCACGAGCCGACGGTGACCGAGCTGGCCAGCTTCGACCCGGAGGCCCTGGTCGCGATCTTCAGCGAGCGGCCGGCCCTGCACCGGTTCCCGAAGGCGATGGCGGCCCGCGTCCAGGACCTGGCCCGGCTGCTGCTGGAGAAGTACGACGGCGACGCCGAGCAGGTCTGGGCCAGCGCGGAGACCGGCGCGCAGCTCCGCGACAACCTGGCCGAATTGCCCGGCTACGGCCGGTACAAGGCGCAGATCACCATGGCCCTGCTAGGCAAGCAGTTCGGCGTCCAGCCGGAGGGCTGGCGCGAGGCGGCCGGGCCGTTCGGCCACGAGGGCTCGCACGTCTCGGTGGCCGACATCGTCGACGACGACTCCCTGGCCAAGGTCCGGGCGTACAAGAAGCAGGCCAAGGCGGCCAGCAAGGCCGCGGCCGCCCAGAAGTAGGCCGCGCGCGGGCAGCTTTCATGATCCCGCAGGCTTCTACCTTCTTGGTGCTGCACGCCGGTCCGGTGAGCTACCAGCCGCTGCGCTTCAGGTCGGCGGGACTCCGGAGGCAGGCCAATCCTCGTCACCCGCATCCAGTCCGGCTCGATCGTGACGGCGTACGGGCGCGAGGGCAGGCGGGTCAACCCCGCGGACCGACTGCCGGAGTAGCGCCCGCTACGGCGGGGCCGTTTTCTGGCGGGCCGGTCTCCGACCTGGCGGGCGACGGCACTCGGGAGCATCCATGGCCCGTACTACGGCATCCTGGCGGCGCGGGGCCGTCAGGCTGGACCACGCAGGATTTGGCATAGCCGGCCCGCAGAGGCTCCGGGGTCCAGGCCGGCCCGGCAGGGCCGTCGCCGGAGGCGATGCGCAGCAGCCTTGACCACGGGAGCGGCCCCTGGACGGCAGGCCACGCGGGCAGGCCACAGCCTGCCCCCAGCAAGCAGCGTTGCAACGATCCATTGAACCCGGGACGCCAAATCCTGCGGGATCATGGTGGTCCCCCCACTTGGAGCGTCCGCTGCCAGCCGCCGCCCAGAGGGCCGGACACGCTTAGCCCCGGCAGCCACACCAGCCCCAGCGGCAGGCCACCCCCGGCGGCCTGAGCAAGGCACGCCCCGTTCGTCCGCCACCCAATCCATGATCGCGCAGGGTCGTGGTGGCGCAGACGACCCCAACCCTGCGCGATCAGGCCGCGCGCCCACTGCGGCTAGATCTCGTGCGGCGGGCGGGGCGCGGAGTAGTGTCTGCGCTCATGTCAGACTCATCGCTTCCCCGCGTCGGCTCGGCGCAGGTCTACGTGGTGCACGAGGGCTACGTCCGCGAGATCGACGGTCAGCAGCACGTGGGCGGGACCGTGGCGCTGATCATCGACGGCGACGCGGTGATCGTGGTGGACCCGGGCATGGTGGCCTCGCGGGAGGAACTGCTGGCCGCCGTGGCCCAGCACGGGGTGGAGCCAGGCGTCGTGACCGACGTGGTGTTCAGCCACCATCACCCCGACCACACCGTGAACGCGGCGCTCTTCCCGGCCGCCCGCATCCACGATCACTGGGCCATCTACGACGGCGACCTGTGGATCAGCCGGGAGGCCGAGGGCGCGCAGCTCAGCCCGTCGGTCACCCTGATCGCGTCACCCGGCCATACCAGCGAGGACATCACCACGCTGGCCGCGGCGGCCAACGGCGTGCACGCCTGCACCCACGCGTGGTGGGGCGCCAACGGCCCGGCCGTCGACCCGCTCGGCAGCGACCAGGGCGCCCTGGTCGCCAGCCGGGCCCGGATCCTGGACATCGCGACCGTCATCATCCCCGGCCACGGGCCGGCCTTCGTGCCCGGCCCCGGCACGCCCGGCTAAGCGTCGCCGGTGATCGAGAAGCGGGACAGCCGGCGGGTGCCGATGGCCAGCGCGGCGGCAGTCACGATCACGGCCAGGACGGCCGCGGTGCCGAGCGTGAGATGGGCGTGCAGCGCCGGATAGTGCGCGATCGAGTTGGCCACCGACAGCGAGTACTGGCTGACCGACAGCAGCCCCACGCCGGGCACCAGGTTGGCCAGCAGCCCCTCCCAGACGACCAGGTAGAGCAGGCCGACCGCGATGGCGCGGGTGGTGAGTACCGACAGCATGACGAACACCGCGTTGTAGATCACCGACGCCACCAGCGCCCCGGCCAGCAGGCCGACGGCCAGGCCGCTGGCCGGGCCCTTGGCGATGGCCGCGGCCAGGTACTCGGGCACCGCGCCGAACGCGATGGTCAGCGCGGCGGCCACCGCGAACTTGCTGAGCACCACCTGGGCGCGGGGCACCGGCGTGGCCAGCAGGTGCACGATGCTGCCGTCGTCGATCTCGGCCCCGAGCACGCTGGTGCCGATGATCAGCGAGGTGAGCGGCAGCACCACGGAAAATCCGAAATCCCCCAGGAACTCCGCCTGCCACGAGCCGCTCTTGGCCGTCGCGGTGAGCACGGCGGCCACGGCGATCAGGATGATCGCGGGCAGCGCGAACAGCAGCGCCCGGCGGCGCCCCATGGTGGCGCGGAACGTCAGCCGGAGGATGACGCCATTGACGAGACCGGGCATGACCGTCACGTTTCCTTACGGGGTCGGTGGATCAGGACGCGAGCAGGTAGGCGAACACGCTTTCCAGCGACTCGTCGGCGGGCAGCACCTCGCGCAGCCGGATGCCCACGTTCCGGGTCAGCGAAGCGATCTGCCGGGTGAACGTGCCGTAGTCGGCGGCCCGCACCTGCAGGCCGCGCGGAGTCAGCTCGACCCCGCTCACCGCCGGGCTGCCGATCAGCGCGGCGCCCAGCCGCCGGTCGTCGGACGACCGCACCAGGAACACGTGCGGCCGGCTGGTCATCAGCCGCCGGATCGCGCGGAAGTCCCCGGAGGCGGCCAGCCGCCCGCCGACGATGACCTGGATCGTCCCCGACAGCCGCTCGACCTCCTCCAGGACGTGCGAGCTGAGCAGGATGACCCGGCCCTGCGCGCCCTGGTCGTGCAGCAGGTCCATCATGTGCAGCCGCTGCCGGGGGTCCATTCCGTTGAAGGGCTCGTCGAGCAGGATGACCTCGGGGTCGTGCACCAGGGCGGCCGCCACCTTGATGCGCTGCCGCATGCCCTTGGAGTACGTCGAGATCCGCCGGTCCTGCGCCTCGGTCAGCTCCACCAGCGCGATGGCCCGCGCCGCCGCGGCCTGCGGGCGGGCCAGCTTGTGCAGCTTGGCGGTGGCCGCGACGAACTCGGCGCCGGTGAGGAATGAGTAGACCGAGTCCCGCTCCGGGACCAGGCCGACCTTGCGGAACAGGTCCGGGTTGCGCCAGCTGCGCTCCCCCGCGACGGTGAGCTCGCCGCGCGACGGCGCCAGGAAGCCCGCGATCAGGTGCAGGACCGTCGACTTGCCGGCCCCGTTCGGGCCGAGCAGGCCGGTCACGCCGGCCCCGATGCTCATCGTGATGTCGTTGACCGCCACCACGTTGCCGTACCAGCGGGTCACGCCCCGCAGCTCTATGGATGACATCGGGATTGCAGCGTGGAAACCCCGTCCTTTAGGCCGGGCCGGGTACGCCGCTTCACCTCCTCCGAATTGTCGGTGGTGTTCGCTAGCGTGTTCGCATGTCCCGGTATCGGCTGCTCCCCTCGCATGCCCAGGAGATCGTCCTGCGGGACCATTGCGCCCAGGCACGGTTCGTCTGGAACCTGGCGGTCGAGCAGCAGTCCTGGTGGCGCCCCGGCCGCACCAGTGCACCGGGCTACCTGCCAGCATGACCCGCAGCGCCCGGGGCACTGCTGATGCACCCGGCCGGAACGTGCGGCAGAAAGCCGGGCTGAACCGAGAGGTCCTGGCCTCGAGCTGGGGCCTGCTGGGGCGCCGGCTGGAGGACAAGGCCCCCGGTCGGGTCGAGAAAGTCAGTCCCGCGTTCACGAGCCAGCGGTGCTCGGCGTGCGGGCAGGTGGACGGGAAGTCGCGCGAGAGCCAAGCGAGCTTCCGGTGCACGGCCTGCGGGTTCGCCTGCAATGCTGACGTGAACGCTGCCAGGAACATCGCGGCGGGGCACGCCGTGACCGCGCGGGGACGCTCCGGACTGCCGGGGCGGGTGAACCGTGAACCTCACCTTACGCTCCTTTCCGCGTGAGATGGATCCGCCGCCTTCAGGCGGCGGAGGATGTCAAGCCCCGCTCACCTTCCGGTACCGGAGGACCAGGCCGCCGGTTCCGACGGCCAGCAGGATAAGGAACGCTAGTCCGTAGGCGGGCCCGTAGCTCCCGGGGTTCGGGATCATTCCGGGCGTGGTCCCGCCGAGCCACTGCCGGAGCCCGTCCAGCACCGTAAACGGGCTGATCAGCCCGGCCAGCTGGGCCAGGGCCGAGGGGTGCGCGAGCCCTCCGGACCCGAAGTCGTGCTCCCCGATGCTGGTCAGCAGGCTCGCGAGGGTCAGGGTGAGCAGGAAGTAGACCGCGACCGCGCCGGTCGCGAAGGCCCGCCGCCCGGTGAACGAGGCCAGCAGCAGGCCGAGGCCCGCCAGCACGGCGGCCCACGCGACGCCCAGCAGCAGGCCGGGGATGAGCGCCCGGGTCTGCGCCCAGATCGCGCTGCCGCCGTGGACCTGGCTGACCGTGCCCAGGTAGAGCAGGAGCAGCGGCACCTCGATCATGATCAGGCAGGCCAGGAAGAACGCCGCCAGCTTGGCCAGCGGGTAGTCGGCCCGGCGGATGGGCCGGGCGAAGTACAGCGGCAGGACGTGGCTGCGCAGGTCCCGGGAGACGACCTCGGGGGCCTGGGCGGCCAGGAAGGCCACCAGGACCAGGACCCGCAGGCTGGCCGTGTAGGTGTCGTAGCTGACCTGCCGGGTGTGGTCGTGCGACAGCGCCACGGCGGCCGCGTTGACCACGGCGGGCAGGCACATGACCGCGAACGTCAGCACCGGGATGATCTTGGCCTTGGCCCCGCGGCGCAGGCCGAACACCGCCCGCAGGCTGTGCCAGGTCAGCGCCCGGACGATCGCCGCCCGGCCGAGCCGCTGGCCGTCGTAGGAGCGGTAGCCGATGTCATGGATGACCCCGGCCGGGCCCGCCGGGCCCGCGCTAGCCGACATGGGCCTCTCCTGCTCTCTCATCTGATGCCGCCTCGTCGCGGAACAGCTCTTCCAGGCGGTGGCGGCGCTGCTCCATCCGGTTGAGCGCCAGGCCGAGGTCGGCGACCGTGTCCCGGACCACGTCGTAGGTGTCCTCGCCCGCCAGCCGGACCAGCAGCCCGCGCGCCTGCGGCAGGGCCGCCAGGCCGCGGCCGGCCAGCGCCGCGGCCAGTTGCTCGGTGCCCTCGTCGACCTCGATGAGCAGGACCGCGGTGGCCCGGGTGACCGAGCTGATGGTGTCGGCGCGCAGCAGCCGCCCGCCGTCGATGGCGACCAGGTGGTCGCAGATCTGCTCGATCTCGCCGAGCAGGTGCGACGCGACCACGATGGAGATGCCGAACTCGGCGCCGATCCGGGCGATGAGCTCCAGCATGGCGCCCCGGCCGCCCGGGTCCAGGCCGTTGGTCGGCTCGTCGAGCAGCAGCAGCCGGGGGTCCCCGGCCAGCGCCTGGGCCAGCTTGACCCGCTGCTTCATCCCGGTCGAGTACGTGCCCACCTGCCGGTAGCGCTCCTCGTACAGCCCGACGTGGCGCAGCGAGTCGGCGGCGCGCTCCTTGGCGGCGGTGGCGGGCAGGCCGGACATGCGGCCCATGTGGGTGACGAACTCGGTGGCGGTGACGTCGGGCGGCAGGCAGTCATGCTCGGGCATGTAGCCGGTCAGCGCCCGGATCCGGGCGCCCTGCGCGGCGCAGTCCAGGCCGAGCACCGCGGCGTGCCCGCGGGTCGGCGCCAGCAGCCCGAGCAGCACCTTGATCAGCGTCGACTTCCCGGCCCCGTTCGCGCCGACCAGCCCGGTCACGCCCGGCCCGATCAGCACGCTGAGCTCGTCCAGCGCCGTCACCGGGCCGGGGTAGACCTGGGTCAGGGCGGCCGCCTCGATCACGGCGCCGGGATCGGGCCGCCACGCCCCGGCCCCGGGTCCCGCCGTCCGCACCGCGGATTGTGCGCTCACCTGAGCTCCTGTCACTGGGATAGCCCGGCCGCGGTCAGGCGCCCGGGGACGCCCTTACCCTCCCGGACCGGGTGGCCCGCTGTCATCAGCCGTGCGGGTGATGCCCGGTAGCCCTCAGGTAGCGTCCGGGTGCCCCGGGGCGCACCGTAGGATCTTCGCAGACTCACCGCGAATGGGGCAGCGGACCGCGAACCGGGCCAGCAGCGCCCTCGGAGGACCTGGCCGATGGCAGACGGGCACCCGCATGGCCGCCGCCCGCATGGTCCCGGCGCGCTGACCGCCCGGCTGGCGATGGCGGCGGCCGCGCTGGCCGTGACGGCGGCCGGGCTGCGGGCCGCGCTGCCGTCCGCGAGCTGGTCTGACGGCCCCTGGCATCAGGACGGCATCGCGCTCGGCGCCGACCTGGAGGTCGTGTTCGCCGGGCTGCTGGTCGCGGTGGAGGTGCGCCGCCGGCGGGACCGGGGCGCCGGGCAGCCGGCCGCCGGGCTGCGGGCCGGGCTGCGGGCGTTCCTGGTCACGGCGCTCATCGCCATCCCGGTGCTGGTCCTGGTCAATGCAGCCGGCCAGATCCCGGACCGCCCGGCCCCGCCGCAGGGGCAGCAGCCGGGACCGCTGCCCCGGGCCACGCTCTCGGCGCGACCGCACGTGGGCGTCGTGACCGGCGGCCGGCTCGATTACACGCTGGTCTGGTACGCGCTGCTGATCCTCGCCATCCTGGTCACCGCCGCGATCGGCGTCATCCTGGTCCGGCGGCGGGCGCGGCCGGCGGACTGGGCCGACGTCGAGGAGGCGGACGAGGACGAGCCGGAGGCGGCACTGCGCCGCGCGGTCACGTCCGGCCAGGCGGCCCTGCACGAGGTCGACGACGCCCGGCTGGCCATCATCGCGTGCTACGTGGCCATGGAGGGCAGCCTGGCCCGGGCCGGGACGGTCCGCGGCGCCGCCGAGACGCCCGACGAGCTGCTCGGCCGGGCGGCGGCGGCCGGGCTGGCCGGCGCCGGGGCCGCCGCCACCTTGACGGCCCTGTTCTACGAGGCCCGCTTCTCCAGCCACCCGCTGCCCGCGACGGCCCGGGTGCAGGCCCGGGACGCGCTGGCCGAGCTGGCCACGGCCCTGGCCGCCCGGGCCGCCCGCGAGGCGGCAACGGTGGCCGGCCCGGGGACCAGCGGCCCCGGGACCGGCGGCACGGGCACCGGCGGCGGGGTGACCCGGTGACCGGCCGCGGCGGGTGGCGGGGGGCCGGGCCGGAGATCGTGATCGGCCTGATCGCGGCGGCCGCGCTGGGGGGCGGGGCCTATGCGTTCGCCGGGACGGCCGCGGCGGTGCTGACGGTGACCGGGGCCGGGGTGGTTGTGCTGGCCGGGCTGCGCGTGCTGACGCCGGGCGACGAGGTCGCGCCGCCGCCCGAGGAGGCGCTGGCCGCCCGGCGCGGGCAGACGACGACGTTCGCGCGGTTCTGGCGGCGGCACTCCGACGTGCAGGCCGCGACCCGGAGCCTGGCCGCCTACGACTTCGAGCTGCGCGCCACGCTGCAGCACCTGCTGGCCGCCCGGCTGGCCGAGCGGCACGGCATCAGCCTGTACGACGAGCCGGAGGCGGCCCGGCGGCTGCTGGCCCGCGGCGGCCGCGACCGGCTGTGGTTCTGGCTGGACCCGGGCCGCGAGGCCGTGACTGACCAGGGCCGGGCGGCCGGCATCCCGCCCCGGACGCTGGCCGCCATCATCGACCGCTTGGAGCACTTTTGACTGACCCCGCAACCCCCGTGACCCTGACCCCGGCCCAGACCGCGCAGCGGTGCACCGTGATCCTGGACGAGGTCGGGCGGGCCGTGGTCGGGCACCGGCGCGGCCTGGAGCTGGTCCTGACCGCCATCCTGGCGGGCGGCCACGTGCTGCTGGAGGACCTGCCGGGGCTGGGCAAAACACTCACTGCCCGCTCCTTCGCCCAGGTGCTCGGGCTCAGCTTCGCGCGCATCCAGTTCACCCCGGACCTGCTGCCGTCTGATGTGGTGGGCGCTCCCATCTATGACCAGCGTTCGGGCGAGATGGTGTTTCACCCGGGGCCGGTGTTCACGCAGCTGCTGCTGGCGGACGAGATCAACCGGACGCCGCCCAAGACGCAGGCCGCGCTGCTGGAGGCCATGGGCGAGGGCCAGGTCAGCATGGACGGGGTCACGCGGCGGCTGCCGCAGCCGTTCGTCGTGCTGGCCACCGACAACCCGATCGAGTACGAGGGCACCTACGAGCTGCCCGAGGCGCAGCTGGACCGGTTCCTGATCCGGCTGCGGCTGGGCTACCTGGCCAAGTCCGACGAGATCGCGATGCTGGCCCGGCGGCTGGACCGGAAGGCGGAGGCGATCTCGCTGCGCGAGGTCTGCGGCGCGGCCGAGCTGCTGGCCATGCGCGAGTCGCTGGAGCAGGTGGAGGTCTCGGCCGACCTGCTCGACTACGTCGTCTCGATCGTCACGGCGACCCGGGAGCACCCGCAGATCCAGGTCGGGGCCAGCCCGCGGGGCGGCCTGGCGCTGGTCCAGCTGGCCCGCGGCCAGGCGCTGCTGCGGCAGCGGGACTACGTGATTCCCGACGACGTGAAGAGCATCGCGGTGGCGGCGCTGGCCCACCGGATCACGCTGCGGCCCGAGCTGTGGGTGCGCCAGGTCAGCCCGGACGATGTCGTCGGGCGGCTGCTGGACAGCGTGCCGGTGCCGCGCACCGACCCCACGCTCGCGGCCCGTGGTTGATGGCCCCGTGGTTGATGGCCCCGTGGTTGATGGCCCCGTGGTTGATGGCAGTGTGAAGCCGGTTCGCTGGAGCCTGTCCGCGCACGCGCGGCGGCTGCTGACCCTGGCCCTGGCCGGGCTGGTCATAGCGATCATCAGG
>Ga0193728_1001077_pt1 | contig 13720 bp, 12 predicted proteins | sample U1c1metaG_FD_143037 | JGI IMG/M metagenome (GOLD analysis project Ga0193728, IMG submission 143037) | Soil microbial communities from a riparian zone of the East river system, Colorado, United States - U1c1 | ecosystem: Environmental > Terrestrial > Soil > Riparian zone | place: USA: East River...
GCCCATTTATATTGCGCAATTGGTGGGGCAGAGTGCTTCTCAATCTACTGCTAGACAGGATGGGCTCCCTGCACACTTGACGACTTTCTTCCATGCTCTGATGTTTGTGCTAGGTTTTACGCTTGCGTTCGTTGCGCTTGGTGCTACGGCCAGTACTTTGGGGAGCTTTTTGCGAGCCTACCAGGGACTGCTACGCCAGCTTGGAGGTATTCTGCTTGTACTCTTCGGGTTGCATCTGGCGGGTATTCTCAAATGGTCGATCTTTTACTGGCAGAAGCGCATTGAGTTTCATCCCAACCGTCCCAGCTATCCGGCATCGCTGCTGATTGGCATAGTTTTTGCCTTCGGATGGACACCTTGCGTTAGCTTCATTCTGGGGCCTATTCTGGGCATGGCTGCCAATGCGGCAACACTGCGTGAGGGCGTGGCCCTATTATTGTTCTATGCACTTGGGTTAGGCCTGCCATTTCTGCTGATAGGTCTAGGGCTAGACCAACTCTGGAAGGTGCTCAAGTGGCTCAAACCTCATCTTGGCAAGATTGAAATGGCTACCGGTGTGGTAATGATTGCGGCAGGGGTGATTATCTTTTTCAATCTTCTTCCCTATTTCACTCAATACTTCAGTCTGGGATTGAATGTCTCATGAACGTTGAGGAGGATAAGGAGAGTGCAGCAGCGTACCAAAAACAGCGAGTGATGCTACCAATGTCCAGTAGCATATATCTATCGGGGACACTTACGCGTACTGTGTATATAGAGGCTGCAAAGAGATGCTAGCTAGGTCAGTTGAGACTCCTCGTCAGAGATGCGTGGAGATTCAAGGAGACAGATATGTACCAGCATAGGGATCACAAAGAAGCGCAGGAAATATTGCGGAGAGCAGGCTTCAATCATGCGCAGATTGATCGGCTCACCACCTTCCGTAGAGAATTTATCTTAGGAGAGATGGATCGAACATCCACCGAACACCGTCGCCTCGAATTCGCCCGCTGGCTATTCCTGACTGGTAAATTGACAGACCAAGTACGCTAGATTTTTAAACCGATACGAGGGCGGCCGTCGATGACTGCTATGATCTGTGCTTTGCCTGCGGACTGAAGCTAAACGAGCTATGGTCCGATATGGCATGATTCAAACAAACTTGACAGTTTGGGCCCTAGGGGATGAGAACCTCCTCAATTTGTCCCAATTGTCACCTCAAGCATCATGTCGTGATCGGGCAGACAAGATCATGACGATGTTCTCTTCCATAGGAGGTTATATCCTCTGTCCTTCAAGTTGTCCGCTTCTTTGTAGGGAGTGTCCGCCTCTGTCCTTCAAGTTGTCCGCTTCTTTGTGGGAAGTTGTCCCAATTGTCTCTAGGAAAAAAAAGCTCTCGTATGGTAATCTGCAAGCAGGGTTCATAAAGAACTTGACCGTTCACTACCAGAGTGAAAGATGTAAATAGCCTTCTGGGTTACCTGACAACCATTCTGGATGTGATGTTGGGTGGTCAACCTGCCAAATGCAACTCGTCAAGTTCAGACCTCCTAATGGTGGGAACCATGCCTTATGGGGCGTTCTCTTCTAGTTTCATCACATTGTCCCGCTCCTAATGAGCAAATCTAAGGATGGTATAGCAATGATAGTTTGCTCTAAGAAATCATGTGCACAACAGCCTACTGAAGGCCAGCACCGACGGATCAATCTCACTCACCTCATCGCGTGGAGTCTGTTCTGCGTTGTTACGCTCTCATCCTGTGGTCCAACACAGTCCGCGCCGTCGCTTCCGGTATTTGTCTGCCCAACACCTGCTCCGGGTCCAGTGACACTGAAAATGGTCTATGATGATACCGAACAGGATTGGATCAAAGACGTTATCAATGATTTCAACGGTCAGAATAACCATCTCTGTGGTGCGACAGTTACCGTTCAGGCAATATCAATGAACTCGGAACAGGCCATGCAACGCATGCTGGATGGTAAACTGCAACCAGATATCTGGATTCCTGCCAGCAGTATCTGGCTCTCAATGCTCAATGAGCAATGGAATATCAAGAATGGTACTACTGCTATTGCTACTAGTACTGCTGCTACTAGTACTGTTGCTACTAGTACCGCTACCACTAGTAGTACCGACTTGGTAAGCACCTCAACAGACGACTCGCCCTCCTTGCTGAGCAGCCCTATAGTTATTGCTATGTGGCAATCCCAGGCAAAGGCGCTGGGTTGGCCGGGAATCGGCATTAACTGGTCTGACATCCCGAATCTGATTTCGGACCCAAAAGGCTTGATCACCCAGAGACATCTGAAGTCACAATGGACGTGGGGCAAGTTTCATTTTGGTAACACCAATCCTGAATACTCAAATGGTGGTCTCGATGCGGTTATCGGTATGACCTATGCTGGAACCTGTAATGAGACTACCAGCTCTACCAGCTCTCCCTGTAAGAAAAGTGGTGGACTCACTGTCGACGATGTGAATAACAGCAACGTCAAGCAATTCATCACCAAAATCGAAAATTCAGCCGTATCCTACAGTTCGAGCACTAGCTTTCTTGCGGATCAGATGTTTAGCCATGGACTAACCTACTTGAACGCCATAGCAGTGGAGGAGAGTCTTGTAGTCCAGGCTAACGACAAGCAGAAATACCCAAACCTGCCAGATAAGGTCATTGCCATGTATCCCGGCGAAGGCACCACGGTGGCCGATTATCCTTTTGCAATCTTGCAGGGTAATTGGGTCTCAAATGTTCGGAATCAAGCAGCTCAAAACGTCCGCGATTTCTTGCTGAGTGCGAGCGAACAGACCAAGGCATTACAGTACGGCTTCCGTCCTGCCCACGCTAACGTAGCAGTGGGAGCGCCAATTGATGGTGGCCATGGAGTAGATGGAACGCAACCAGGAGGCTCTTTGTTCGTAGCTCCTGATCCCAATGTGGGGCTGGCAATTCAGACAAACTGGGTACAGGAACGGCGCCCATTTGATGTGATGCTGGTGATGGATACCTCGAGTACTATGAATATCCCAATTGACAACATCCCTAAAATAGATGGTGCAAAGGCAGGGCTGAAGACGTTTGTCGGATTAATGCAAGACTCAGACCAAGTGGGTCTGACTACTTTCAGTGACCGTGCCGACGTTCTTTACGACGTCACACCTCTGCTTCCCAAGCGCCGAGATCTACTCAGAAGTATCGAGAGCATTTCTGCCCTGGGAGGGGTTCAGCTCTTGGACACAATTGGTCAGGAGTTCAACAGGCTTCAACAACTCCCGTCCACGTCGATTAGAGCGATGATTGTACTTAGTAATCAGTCCGATACCCAGAGCAACATGAACCTGTCTCAACTTATGTCTCTTATCACTCCCCCCCCTGACCAAGACTTGGGGCAGAAGATCAAGATCTTCACTATTGCCTATGGTCGTAGTGCTGATATACCAACGCTGACACAGATTGCCCAGCAGACTAGCGGCCAGATGTTTAACGTCCAAGGGAAAAATCTTCAGGATGTCTACCAGCAGATTACACTGGATTTCTAGCTTTCTAACTTCTGCGCAACCAGGGGTATGGCGGACGCGATAAATCGGGTCCCTACAATACGGGCGATAAATCGCGTTGATGATGTCGATAGTACCTGAGTAGTTACCCTAACTTGTGCGCAAACTCAAGGAAATACTGGATCGTCTGGGGATTGCTCATGGCATCGGCACTGACCGCTTTCTCTATAGGCATGCCCATGAGTAGCTTCTTAATCGGTACCTCCACTTTCTTGCCGCTCAATGTCCTGGGCACTTCGGGGATTGCCAGAATCTCATCAGGAACATGGTGCGGCGAAATAGTGGTGCGCAGTTTTGCCTTGATCTTGGCTTTAAGCGCATCATCCAGTTCTGTGCCTTGTCTTAGGACCACAAAGAGTGGCATATAGTAGCGTCCATGCGCTAGTTCAACGCCCACAACTAGGCTATCGAGCACTTCAGGGATACTCTCTATAACGCGATAGATCTCACTACTCCCCATCCTGATACCCGCCCGGTTAATTGTGGAGTCAGAGCGGCCATAAATGATGGCACTACCCCTCGGTGTAATCTTGATCCAATCGCCATGCCGCCAGATGCCGGGATACACAGAAAAATAGCTCTCCTGGTAGCGTTTATTACCTGCATCGTTCCAGAAGAAGAGCGGCATCGAAGGCAATGGTTCGGTGATAACTAGTTCCCCGACCTCATCAATGAGTGAGTGCCCCTGCTCATCAAAAGCTTCAATTTTTGCCCCCAGGCTGCGGCATTGCAACTCCCCTGCATGGACGGGCAAGAGGATTGAGCCATTGACGAAAGCAGAACAGACATCGGTACCTCCACTCATAGATGTCAGCCATAGATCTTTTTTGGCGTGCTCATATAGCCACAGGAAACCTTCCGGCGGCAGCGGTGAACCGGTTGAGCCGATCCCCTGGAGCTTGTGCAGATCAAACTGTCCATCTGGCTCAATATTGGCCTTCATGCAGGAAAAAATGTAGGCAGCACTGGTGCCAAAGAAGGTCATGTTCGTATCCTGAGCAAATCGCCAGAGTACATTCAAGTCTGGATAGCCAGGGGAGCCATCGTAAAGCAAAATGGTTGCCTCAACCAGTAGGCCACTGACCAGAAAGTTCCACATCATCCAACCAGTCGTCGTGAACCAGAAAAATCTGTCATTAGGTTTCAGGTTCACCTCCAGAGACAGGTTTTTGAGATGTTCCAGTAAAATGCCGCCATGGCCTTGCACAATGGCTTTGGGCAAACCTGTAGTACCCGAAGAGTAGAGTACCCATAGGGGGTGATCAAAAGGAACTTGTTCGAAGACCAGCTCGCCTGGCTGCGCTAGCATCTCCTGCCAGGCAACGACGTTGGTCAGTTTCTCAGGCTCAAACTGCTTCTGCAAATACGGCACTAGGACGGTTTTTTGTAGGGAAGGCAGAGCTTGCTGCAATTCAGCGATAATGGGACAACGGTCAAAGGTTTTGCCGCCATACTGGTAGCTATCGACCGCGAAGAGTACCTTTGGTTCGATCTGTTTAAAACGATCGATTACGCTATTGGTACCAAAGTCGGGTGAACAACTGGACCAGATGGCTCCCATGCTGGCACAGGCTAGAAATGCAATGATAGTTTCTGGAATATTGGGCATATAAGCTACAACACGATCCCCACATTGCACACCCATGGCGTGCAATGTCTTGGCTACCGCGCTTACTTTCTGCTGTAACTCATCCCAGGAAACTTCAAGTAGTGGATGGTGTTCAGAACGGAAGAGTAAAGCTGGTCGCTGGTCAGAAATATTGCGAAAAACGTGCTCTGCATAATTGAGTTTGGCTTCAGGGAACCACGAGGCATCAGGCATGGTATGTGTTGTTAACACTGTCTTATAGGGGTGAGAAGCTTTGATGTGAAAGAAGTCCCAGATGGAAGCCCAGAAATCCTCGAGATGAGTCACGGACCACTGCCACACCTCTTCGTGCGTCTGGAAGCGTAAACCTTTTGCTTGTTCTAGCCACTGCATATAGCGGGTTATGTTGGCCTGTTGTTTCATCTCGACCGAAGGTTCCCAGAGGGGCAGATCATTGCCAGATGGAGTTGCCATATGTCCCTGTCTCTTGACTAAGCTCAGCCATTTCTGCTAAGGCTTGAAGGCGTGCTTGGTTAGTACGATTTTGGTATGCCAAAAGGTCGCCGAACCGAACAAACTTACGTGTTCCAAATTCCACAAATGGCAATTCGTCTGTCTCAAGAAGCTGTGTCAGAAAGGCCTTTGGGACATTCAAGAAGTCTGCTGCCTCTTGTATGACCAATGGTTGATCGTAAGGGATTAAGCCAATAAATGCTTTCCCTTGGATCATATAGTCCACTGCGAGCTGTAGTACTCGTACTACTGACATCGGTATTTCGAACGTTTCTCCATTTGCTCCGACTAGCTTTGGAAATGAGGAGTTAACAGATGTTGGTAAATGGGTCGCTCTGTTCAACACTCCTTCCATTTTTTGCAGCGTAGGTTTCTCATTTTCATCTGCGCTGATCAGTTCAAGGTTTGTGACTCGCATGTCTTGGCTCCTCTCAATCCTTACGCTATATAGCAACTGCTCAATTTGAGGGAGGCTTCTCCTCATATCTAAAGTGTACTCTCTATTCAGGCTAAATGCAATAGATGCCCTTCATCGGCAGGTGTGTTGAACCTTTTGTAAGTTGTGGCGTAATATTAAGAAGGTAGACAGAATTTTCTTGAAACGAGGAGGAATGTTCCATGACTACAAATCCTAACCAGGGCCAGCAGCCTGATGCTGCAGAGAGCTATGGTGGGTATACTGGCTATCGGCCACCAAATCCTGTAGATGATCCCTATGGAGCTAGTCGACAGGGTGGCTCTCAAGAGAGCGATCCAAACTATGTGTATGGGCAACAAACGCAAGGGCGGCAGTCTAGCGATAGCCAGACACAGCAGCAGTTTAGCTATGAGCCTCCTGAGAGTGTGCTCAGAAAACAGAGGAAAAGAAGTTCTGGATCATCCACTTCCTTCTCCTCAGCAGCTAGTCAGGGTCCAGTCACGAAAGACGATCGAAAATCCGCGCTTTACAGCTATCTTGGCATCTGCTTTACCGGTATTGTTTTTTTCTTCGTTAAGAGTAAACGCCCTTTTGTGCGTTTCCATGCTGCCCAATCGGTTATTCTATTCGTACCTATACTTGCTTTGCTAGCAGTGTTAAGTCTTGTGGGAGGGTTACTAGGCTTGATCCCACTGGGAATTGGGTGGCTGCTTGCCGGTGTGATTGCGTTGATAGTTCGTATCATTGCCATACCTGTCTTTATTCTCTGGATCGCCTTAATGGTACTGGCTTACCAGGGTATCAGAGTCAAGCTGCCAATTATTGGTCACTACGCAGAGGCCTTGGTGGCACGCTTTTCTTCAGATGAGAGGACTGCCTAGTTATGTCGATAATACAGACCAAAAGAAAAGAGTCATCCATGCATATATTTCAGGAATGGCTCTTCTCGATGATGTAGGCATGCTTAGCTATTGTCCGGTGGCCTTGACACGCTCAGGGCGGCGGATGAGGTAGTATAGCAGGGCACCAAGGAGGGGAACAGAGATGATTAAGATCGTCCAGGCCACCTTATCGTTGCCCTCTGATGGTTCTTTGCTAAGACAATCGACGAGCACCCATATCCAGAAAATGGTTGCCAGCAGGGCAAGCCCTTCGGAGCCATGCCAAAAGAGTGAAAACAGATTGAACATAGTCTCTCCTTACCTATGTGTAAATGCCATTATATGCCTCTATTTAAGAGTCAGTGCGTTCTCGGTACGTTCAAGGAGTGCGTTCCACTCTATGTTACGTTTGGCATGTAAATAAGTTGTTTGGTTAAGGAGTGTCACAACCTTTTCAATTCGTGCTACAATTAGGTAGGATTTATCTGCTGAGGAACTGAGGACATTGTGGTTACAGACTCCCAGAGGAACTGAGGACATTGTGGTTACAGGCTCCCAGACGAGCAAGGAATTATCCTAAGATAGGCTTTCTCCACCATAGTTAAAAAAACTGTCGGAGCAAAAATCACGTTGGGTGAGCACATAACAAAGACGATGGGCTCAGTTACACGGAAGTTTTGCCTCCACAGAACAAAATCAGGAGACATCATGAGTACTGAGCAGCAAAAGCGACCAGATGAACGAGACGTTACCGCAAAGAGCAACTCTCGTGTCGTCACGCTGCCTGAGGACGAAGACCAAGAAACCCTGGTGCATTACTATTCTCAAATGTTACTTGTACGCCGTTTTGAAGAAAAGTCGGCTGAGATGTACAACAAGGCACGTATCGGAGGTTACTGCCATCTGAATTTGGGCGAAGAGGCCACGGTTGTTGGATTTTGCGCTGGCATGGAGCCAAGGGACTATGTGTATACGAACTATCGTGAACATGGGTACGCAATCTGTCGTGGTATTCCTGCAAAAGCCGTTATGGCCGAGTTGTTCGGCAAGGAAACTGGCTGTTCTCGTGGGCGTGGTGGTTCCATGCATCTGTTTAGCGTAGAGCATCGTCTGCTAGGTGGTTATGCGATTGTCGGAGGACAGATTCCGCTCGCGACAGGTGCTGCCTTTGCCGTTGCTTATCGGGGTTCTGATGAAGTCGTTGTCTGCCAGATGGGTGATGGAACGACAAATGGAGGCCCATTCTTCGAGTCTCTGAACTTGGCCAAGATTTACAAGCTTCCTATAGTCTTTTTCATTGTGAATAACCTGTATGGTATGGCTATGCCTGCCGAGAAGGGTTCGGCAGTGCCTGAACTCTATCGCAAAGCGCATGCCTTTGATATCCTTAGCGAGCGTGTAGATGGCAATGATGTACTGGCTGTACGCAATGCCATGCACCGGGCGGTGAGCGTTGCCCGTGGACAGCATGAGCCTGTGCTCCTTGAAGCGGTAAGCTATCGTTTCAAAGGCCATTCTGTCATTGACCCTGATCGCTACCGCAGTGAAGAAGAAGTGAAACAAGGACGTGCTCAGGACCCCATTCCTACTTTTGCCAAACATCTGCTGGAGGCGCACTTGATTGATGAGCAGGGATTATATAGGATTGAACAGCAGGTAGAGCGCGAAGTAGAAGAGGCCGTCAGGTTTGCTGAGGAGAGTCCTTTCCCGCCCCTAGAGAGCCTCATGGACTATATATATGCACCTGACAATGTTGAGTCGGAGAGGAGATAAGGAGAGCTATGGCTGAAGTGAGCTTTCGGCAGGCGCTGAATGATACGTTGCGCGAGGAGATGCTGCGTGACGAAAATGTCTTCGTCATGGGTGAGGAGATCGGCAATTTTGAAGGGTCGTATAAGATCACGGCTGGTTTGTTAAAAGAGTTTGGTCCCAAACGCGTGGTGGATACTCCCATCGCCGAGAATGGTTTTGTCGGTATGGCGGTCGGTGCGGCCATGCTTGGCCTGCGTCCGGTGGTCGAGATCATGACTTTCAACTTCATTGCCTTGGCGATCGATGAAATCTTGAACCACGCCGCGAAAATCTACTACATGTTTGGCGGTCAGACCCCGGTTCCGATGGTAATTCGTACGCCGGGTGGTGGTGGGCAGCAGCTTTCTGCTACACACTCGCAAAATCTGGAAGCGTGGTTCGCTCATATTCCCGGTCTGCAGGTGGTTGCGCCATCAACGCCAAGTGATGCCAAGGGGTTGCTGCGTACGGCAATACGTAACAATAATCCAGTTCTTTTCCTGGAACATCTGGCTCTTTATAATCACAAAGGGGAGGTCCCTGAGGGCGATTACACGATCCCTTTCGGCCGGGCAGAGGTAACGAAGGAAGGCAAAGACCTGACGGTCATCAGCTATTCACGTAAGGCAGCGATTGCTCATGAAGTGGCAAGCCGCCTTGAGCGAGAGAACAAACTGAGCGTTGAAGTCGTTGACATTCGTTCGTTACGCCCGCTTGATAGAGAGACTCTGGTCAATTCGGTCAAAAAGACTGGCCGTGCGATTGTGTTTGAAGAGGATTGGCGTTCCTATGGCATTGGTGCCGAGATTGTCGCAACCGTCCAAGAAGACGCCTTTGATTATCTAGATGCCCCTATTAAGCGTGTTGCCAGCGTCGAAGTTCCATTGCCGTATTCCAAACCACTCGAACTGGCTGCACTAACTGGTGCCCCGGAGCTGGAAGATGCAATCAACGCTCTCGCACCTCGTCGGAGGAGGAGGTGAAGTATGGCAGAAGTAAATATGCCTAGACTCAGCGATACAATGCAAGAAGGTACAATTACGCGTTGGTTCAAGCAGGTGGGTGACGAAGTGAAGCGTGGGGATGTGCTCGCTGAGGTCGAAACAGATAAGGCTAATATGGAGGTGGAGTCCTATGACTCCGGCATTCTTGAGCAGGTTGTTGTTCAAGAAGGTGAGACTGTGCCTATTGGTCAGGTCATTGCGATTATTGGCTCGGGTATGGGAACTCACAAAGGAGGACAGCCCAAGGTACCAGTCGCAAAGCCAGCAGGACAGACTCCACCGGTCACTCCGGCTAGCCATCAGGGTGCTGCAGTGGGGCCGCTTTCTGCCTTTGCTGGTATCTCGACGCAGCAGAATAGTGTAGGCACGAATGGGATATTCATCAAAGCATCGCCTCTGGCTCGACGTATGGCCGAAGAGCACAGCATTGATTTGTTCCAGGTGAAGGGTACTGGGCCTGGTGGTCGTATCATACGCGACGATATTGAAGACTTCATCGAACAGCGTGCAATATCCCCCTCGGCAGTGCCGCAGCCCCTGCCTCAGTCTGTACAACCCGTGGGAGCAGCCCCTGGTATCCCAGAAGTATCGACGGCGGATGCAGAGATCGTGACACTTACATCAATGCAGAAGGCAATCGCACGCCGTTTGACGGAGTCGAAGCAAACTGTTCCACACTTCTACATTGGCAACGAGATCGATATGACTGAAGTCCTCAAACTTCGCCAGGAACTCAATGTCACTCTCACCGAGGAGGGTATCAAGATCAGCGTTAACGACCTGATCATCAAGGCTTGTGCTCTGGCATTAGAGAAGTTTCCGGAGGTCAATGGTTCCTACAAAGATGGACAGTTCGTCCTGCATAAGAGGATCAATATTGGTATCGCGGTGGACATTCCCTCTGGGCTAGTTGTGCCAGTCATTCGTGATGCTAATACCAAAGGGTTGCGTGTGATCGCTCGTGAGGCGAGGAGTCTGGCGGCGAAGGCGCAGACTGGCAAACTAACTCCCGCCGAGTTAGATGGTGGCACCTTCTCCATCTCAAATCTGGGTATGATGGATGTAACCGATTTTGTAGCTGTGATCAATCCTCCACAGGCTGCAATTTTGGCCGTTGCTGCCACACGTAAAACCTTTGTGCCTATTGATGATCAGCCCGTCATTCGTGAGATAATGCACGTCACGCTGTCGGCCGACCATCGCATTCTCTATGGTGCAACTGTTGCGCGTTTCCTCAAAGAAGTCAAGCATCTGTTGCAGAATCCATTCTTACTCCTCGTCTAAGCATAGAGGATTGAGCAACCAAGCACATAGGGTGTGGATCTCGTCTCCACACCCTACGTGTGCCTTTGTCTACTCACCTAGCTTTTGCTGTAAGAGTTGCTTCATAGCATCAATCAAGCGACTCTCCATGGAGACCATATCAGACTTCATCTCATCCCGAAGCTGGCCCAAGTCCTTTTTCGTTGCCATGGTAGCTTCAATGTGGCCCAGGTGCTGGTAATGTATCTTTGGCTAAGGGTTGGCTTTGTTAAGCTGGAGTTGCAAGCTCAATTCTCGGCTCTACTTCAATATCTCTGTTCATTCTCGTATAACCGATGTGGTTTTATAATGAGAGACTGCTGTACTGGTGCTGCAAACTCGCGGGTCGCTTCGCAGCATAAAGCAATCGACATAAGGAAATCGTCATGGCCTTCCTTGGCTGGCACAAACATATCTAAGAGTCCCTCCCCTGGCACCCGATAGCGTGCTAATCGAAGCTGCTTCCACGCTTCATGATGGATACCTGCTGGTGCTTGATCGGCCCTGTACATTTTGAGCCTGCCACTATTGATCATGCTCAGAAATTGATAGGTCAATTTGCTTTTGCTCGGCCTAGAGAACTTGAATGTGGTAATGCGTTGATCGCCAAATTTGTCTATCAGGAGACTGGCCAGAGCTTCACCTAGGCCCGTAGCATCGATGACTAATCGCCTTGCATTCCATTGCTGCATGATTTGGCATGTTACAGCGTATTGACCGCTATGATGCATCCCGTTGAACCAGTACTGATGAACAATCTCTATTTTTGGCAAATCGAGTTCGTTGTAGCTTATTCTTCCTACCGTGATGATCGTCGAGTCTCTTTTGCTGGATGGCCTCTTCTCATCTCCTATTTTTGGCCTCTCTTCCCCTCCAACATCCATCCCTAGCAGATATACATCACCCTCGTCGTCTGGCTCATACTGCCAGTCATGGTTACCACGTAACAGGTAGTGCTGCATGTCGCTGAGCAGGAAGCCAGATCCCGAGATCGGTTGCAGGTAGTACTGCGTGCGGATGGTTATATGGTCCTCACCCAAGCGTGCAATTTCGGCCTCGACGAAGCGTTTGTAGTGAGGATTGATAGCTGCCAGAGTTCGCCAGTCATATTCGAAGTGTCGTTTGATGCCGTCTTTCTGCTCTAATTCCAGATTATTGGCACTAACAATCGCTAGCAGGGTATCGTCGGTCCAAGCGGTACCATACAAAATGGTAGTACTGTCCGTCGTTGATGCCATCGGCCTAAGGTCCCTATCAAATTTGTCTATTGCTACGTCCTGAGCTTCGTCAACTTCGAGTAGCAGGGAGGCGGTAGCTCCGACGATGCTGGAGTCAGGACTGGCACTGAAGAACATCACCCGTGGGCCCGTTTGCTTCGTGACTTCCTGCTGGATCCTAGCAACGCCGATCATGTAGCCAAATGATCTCCACACACGACCCGCTGTAAGTGGATTTTCTAGCATCGATAGTAAGCGGAGACGGCTATTGATGATCTGGGGCTTGAAGGTGGGAGCACTTTTTATGAGTGTCCCACTCTCCATGCATGCTAATAAGTAACTTTCCACTATTGCTGATATTTCATTTTTGCCGGATTGCCTTGCCATCATAACTGTTATAGTGAGACCCTTTTTTTCTAATATGGAGTCGATAATTGCCTGACCTACCATCTCTTGATATGGATACATGGTGCGGTTAAGAATATTACGAGCAAACCATCCGATACTCGGCCTTTTCATGTATCTCTCTCCACTCGGGCAATAGATTGCGAGATAGACCCGATTTACACGTCACCCTTAGGGTGATCGCGCACGCTGTACCTTCCATACGCTATTTTGCCCATCATATACTATTGGCATATTTTCTATTTACTGTTACACATGTATTTCAACTCTGCTATAGGGACATATATAAAAGATGCGATATAAATAAAAACGTTTTCGTTCTGATCAGAGGCTTTTTCAAGCCATTAATTTGAGTATACCATAAAGAACCTCGATATGCAAATTTTTTTAGTATAATAGTATAATCTCTACTCATATTTAAGTATAGACATCTAGTGATCTATCTGGTATAGTGTGATAGCTGAGCACCTCTTGCTTTATTGCTCTTTATGCATTATACTACTGGTGTCAGCAAGCTACAGAGAAAGGCAAGGAAGGCATATATGAACCAACCCATAGAACAAAGATTTGCAAAGCTCGAACAGCGTGTTGAGGACATAGAACATACGTTTAAAGAAATCATTAAAAATGAAGAGCAGCTGATCAGGCTTTCCCAGCGACATCGTCACAATACAGAGCATTTAAAAGTCATCGTTGAGGGAATCGCGCTTGATATAGGAGACTCGCGTGAGCGGTTTGATACCCTCGAACGCACCCAGACTGAGCATGGGGATTTGCTCAAACGTCAAGAGGATTTGCTCAAGAATCATATAGGAGACACCCGTGAGCGGTTTGATACCCTCGAACGCACCCAGGCTGAGCATGGGGATTTGCTCAGGCAAATCCTCGCACGACTTGAGTCTAGGTAGGAGTCAAGAACTCCCGTATCAGTAATAGGATCTCCTGGGCCGAGACGATGGTTATACAAGGGTATTGCGCGATTTGAAATCTTGCTCATCTAGATTAGGGTAGAGTGTCCTCTTTTGAGCGCGAATTCTACGCTCAGTCCTATTCTTGATGAGCA
>Ga0193728_1001078_pt1 | contig 13720 bp, 11 predicted proteins | sample U1c1metaG_FD_143037 | JGI IMG/M metagenome (GOLD analysis project Ga0193728, IMG submission 143037) | Soil microbial communities from a riparian zone of the East river system, Colorado, United States - U1c1 | ecosystem: Environmental > Terrestrial > Soil > Riparian zone | place: USA: East River...
ATCTACAAGGCGACGGCGCTCGTGCTCACCGGGCTCTCGGTGTCGGTCGCGCTCGACGCGGGGCTGTTCAACATCGGCGGCGAAGGGCAGGTGATCGCCGGCGTCGTCGCGTGCGCCATCGTCGGTGCGGCGCTGCCGGCGAGCACGCCCGCGGTCGTCGCGATCCCGCTGTGCATCCTCGTCGCGGCCGCGGCCGGTGCGCTGATCGGCGGCCTGATCGGCGTGATGCGCGTGTGGCGCGGCGCGCACGAGGTGATCACGTCGATCATGCTCAACTCGATCGTCGCCGGCGTCGCGCTGTGGCTCGGCAACGAGCTGCTGTTCCAGAACGGCACCACGACCGGCCCGGCGATCGCGCCCGGCGCCCAGTTACCGCAATTCGGGTTCGGCGGGAGCTCCGCGAACCTGTCGGTCGTGCTCGCGCTGGCCGCGGTCGTCGCGCTGTGGTGGTTGCGCTCGCGCACGACATGGGGCCAGGCGCTCCTCGCGGTGGGTCGCGACCCCGCCGCCGCGCGCGCGACCGGCATCTCCGTCGGCCGTGTCCAGATCTACGCGATGCTCGCCGCCGGCGCGCTGGCGGGCCTCGCGGCGACCAACTTCGTGATGGGCCACAAGCACGCGTTCGAGGAGGGCCTCGGCCGCGGCGTCGGCTTCCTGGGCATCTCGGCCGCGCTGCTCGGCCGGATGAATCCGTTCGGCATCGTCGCCGCGTCGCTGCTGCTCGGCTTTCTGTCGTCGGGCGGGCTCGCCGTCGCGCAAGAGGTCCCGAAAGAGCTCACCGAGATGCTCCAGGGCGTCGTCGTGCTCGCGGTCGCGAGTGCCGGCCCGATCGCGCGGCGCTACGGGCGCGCGGCGGCCGCGACGAGCTCGTCGAATGACGGCCCGCGTGACGGCGCGACCACTCAACCGACGACGATCGACGGCGAGGCCGCGCTGTGATCGCGGCGCTGTTCACGACCGCGTTCCTCGCGCAGATCGTGCGCATCGCGGTGCCGTACGCGCTCGCAGCGCTCGGCGGCTCGTTGACCGAGCGCTCCGGCGTCATCGATCTAGCGCTCGAGGCGAAGCTGTTGTTCGGTGCGTTCACCGCGGCGGCGCTCGCGCACGCGACGGGCTCGGCCGCGGTCGGCGTCGCCGGCGGCATGGCGGCCGGTGCGCTCACCGCGGTCGCGCAGCTCGGTTGCGCGCTGTGGCTCGAGGCCGATCAGGTGATCGTCGGCGTCGCGCTCAACCTCCTCGCGCTCGGCGGCACGCGCTTCTTGCTCCAGGTCATCTATCACGAGGGTGCGAACTCGCCGCCCGCGCCGGCGTTCGGCGACCGCGTGCTCGCGAACCCGCTCGTGATCGGCGCGGTGCTCGCCGTGATCCTCGTGCCGCTCGCGGTCAAGCACACGCGGTGGGGACTGCGCCTGCGCGCCGCCGGCGATCGTCCCGACGCACTGGTCGCGGTCGGCGTGTCGCCGCGGCGGACCCGCATGTATGCCGCGCTCGTCGGCGGCGCCCTCGCCGGCGCTGGAGGCGCGCAGCTCTCGCTCGCGGTCGGTGGTTTCTCCGCCGACATGTCGAGCGGCCGGGGCTACATCGCCCTCGCGATGGTGATCCTCTCCGGCTGGCGCCCGGCGCTTGCCGCACTCGCCTGCGTCGGTGTCGCCGTCGCAGAAGCGCTCAACATCCTCATCCAGATCACCCATGCGACCGTTGCCGGCCACCGGATCCCGTCCGAGCTCGCGCCGCTGTTGCCGTACGTGCTGACCATCGCCGTACTCGCCATCTATAACGGCCGATCGCGTCAGCCCCCGGCGTCGCTCGGCAAGCTATAATCGGCGTGTGTCGAAGACGGTGTTCGGCGATCTCCAGGGGCTGCCGAACGACATCTATCGGATCCAGACCGAGCAGAGCACGTACACCGTCTCGATCCACGAGGAGCGCGGCCGCAAGTACGCGCTCGTCCGCGGCGAATCCGGTACCGATCGCGAGAACGTCGTCGTGCGCGATAGCGACCCGCGGGTCGGCGACCAGTCGCTGTTCGACCTCCACTACACCGAATGGATCGGCAAGCAGCTCGACGTCGCGACGATGCGCACGAGCGCGATCGTCACCGCGACGCGCCTCGTGACCGGAAGCGGCGGCATCCCCGATCCGATGGCAGCAGGCAAGGTCGTGCCGCCCGGCATGCCCGAGAACCCTCGCATCGTGCCGATGCCGAGCAAGGGCACCGCCGTCGGTGCCGAGCATCGCAACAACCCCGCGTTCGCGAACACGCCCGCCGGCAAGGCGGCGCAGAACGCACACGACCAGCGCGACCAGCAACAGCGCGAGCTCGCGCGTCAGGTCGTGGTCGCCGATGCGCCCGCGCAACTGCCATATCCCGAGCGCCACGTGCGCTACGCCGAGGATGTCGCGACGCTGCTGCGCTCGATCCATCGCCGCGATCGGATCTTCGACGACATCGCGCGCGATCGGTTGCTCCGCGATCGCTTGATGAACGCGCTCGATGCCGCCGAACGGCTGCTCTCCGAGATCAAGAAGCGCAACCGCTAACGCCGTACGTACATCGTGCGTAGGGGGTGCTCTTCCGAAACCCGTTATGACGGTACGTACCGGTTTCGGGAGGGCATGCCTCCGCGCGACGTACGTACGCGTCGTCCGCGTCCTTCGGTCTCCATCATCACCGGGACCACAGCGCAGAAGTGACAGCGGAGGTCGCAGAGCCGGGAATGGCCACTGAGCGCAGTCGAGATCGCGGAGAGGGTCACCGAGCCGAACCGGTGCGCGGCTGCGCCGCACCACCGCGTTGCTCGTGACCTCCGCATCGCAACATCACCACGCCGTACGATGGTCGAACCGGCTGCACTTCAGAGCGCCTTCGTACGCGCTCATGCGAAGCGTCAAAATTTTCCCCGAGGCCGAGGCCGAGGTCGCGAGATCGTGTGAAGTGTGAGGATTCCCGACGCGGAGGGCGCGCGATCGTGCGAAGCGTGTAGATTCCCGACGCGGAGGTCGCGAGATCGTGCGAAGCGCGTAGATTCCCGACGCGGAGGGCGCGAGCACACGGCGTCGCGGCGCAGCCGCACGGCGGGTCGGCTCCGTGACCCACTCCGCGATCTCGATTGCCCTCAGTGGCCATTCCCGGCTCTGCGAGCTCGGGAAGCCTCGATCGAGCTTCTATCGATTCCGCGCGCATCGGAACATCTTCGATCTGGGTTGGTCACGCTTCTGCGCGGACGAAGCGGCGCAGCGTGACGCCGGGCGCCGCCGCGAGGCCCGTCGGTCGTGGCAAGCCCGCGTCAGCGGCGGCGAACGCGAACGTCGTCGCGGTGAGCTCGTAGTACGCCAGTAGCGGCTGGCCGGCATCGGGTCCGAACGAATCGATCCAGTCGATCGCGTTTGCGGCTTCGTCGAGGACGAAGCGGCCGGCGAGCACGACGGCGCCCGCGGCATCGAGCACGCGGAACGTGTCGCGATCGAAGATCGTGACGAGGTCGCCGGCGAATTCGTCGTCGGACGGCGCAGCGCTCTCCGCCTCGCCGTCGATCGAGCTCGCGATCTGGCGCCAGCGGCCCTGCATGCGAGCGAGATCTGTCACATGCGATCCGGCGCCGCCATCCCCAGCAACCGTAGTCCGTCGGCCATGACCGCCATCACCGCGGTCATCAGGGCAACTCTGACGATTCGAGTCGCATCGTCCGCGCAAAGAACTTTGAGCCGAGCATCGTCGTTTCCAGCGGCATACCAACGCGAGAACATGCCGGCGAGATCGAGAAGGTAGTGACAAACGAAATGTGGTTCGCACCTTGGTGTTGCGGCAACGACCGCCGCAGGAAAGTCCAAGAGTTTTCTTGCGACCGCCCACTCTTCGTCAGTGGTCAATAGTGCGAAGTTCCAATCCTTCGAGGTTTTCTCCCACGAATGTTCAGGATCCGCGCGCAGGTCCTCGATGAGTTGTCTTGGTTTTTCCTTGATGTTGGCGCGTTCAAGAATCGAAGCGCACCGAGCATGGCAGTATTGAAGGTAGGGACCTGAATCGCCGGTCAGCGCAATCACTCGCTCCCATTCAAATGCGACATCCTTGTCGCGCTGAGCGACAAGATTCGCGAAAACGACTGCGCCGCGACCGACTGTGTGGAGAATCCGCTCCTGCTCGGCGGCTGGTATTGGCGTGACATGCTCTTCCGCAGCTTTGTCACCAACCAACTTGGCCACCGCCTGAAGGTTTCGATCGTGACGCGCGTCTAGAATCTGCTTGACCCGGGTCTCGGCCTCAGCGACCACGTCTTTCAACAGCACGACATTGCCTTCCTTGGTCGAGCCCTTCTTGCCGCCGATTTGTACGAGCCCGAATGGAATGTGCTCGCAGCGCGCGGCCCACTCGTGGCCCATGAGCTCGAGCGTCTTAAAAAGCTGTTTGAAGTGCAGCGACTGACCGCGATCGACGACGTACAGCGAGCGCGCGAAGTGCCACATGTTCCAACGGTATTCGGCCGATGGAATGTCGCGCGTCGCGTACAGCGTTGCGTCGTCGCTTTTCTTGAGTAGAAGCGGCGGCATTTTCGGATCGGGCATCATCACGACGAGCGCTCCTTCGCTCTCGCTTGATAGACCTTTGGCGGCGAGCTCGGCGAGTACGCGCGGCACTTCGGGCAGGTACTCGCTCTCGCCTTTGACCACGTCGAACTTCACGCCTAGCATGTCGTACGCGGTCTGGAACTCGGCGAGCGAGATGTCCTTGAAGCGCGACCACAACGCGAGAGCCTCGGCGTCGCCGTCCTCGAGCTTCTTGAACCAGGCGCGGCCTTCGGCGTCGAGCGCGGGATCCGCTTTCGCAGCTTTCGAGTAGCGGACATACAGGTCGTTCAGCACGCCGATGTCGACGTTTCCAGTTGGCGGCCACTTCTTCCACGCCGCGATCAACTTGCCGTGTGTGGTGCCCCAGTCGCCGAGATGATTGATGCCGACCACGGTGTAGCCGAGCGCGCGGAAGATCTGCACGAGCGCGTGGCCGATCATCGTCGAGCGGATGTGGTGATAGGCGAGGTGCTTCGACACGTTCGGCGACGAGTAGTCGATCACGATCGTCTGGCCGGTACCGATCGAGCGCGGCACGAGCGTGCCTTCGAGCGCGGCACCGATCAGCCAGCGGAAGACGGCGGGGCGGTTAGCGCGGAGGTTGATGAACGGACCGGCCGCCGTCGCGGACGCGAGGAACTCGGTCGGCGCGAACTTCGCCGCCCACTCCTTCGCGAGCTCGGCGGGGTTGGTGCCGCGCTGCTTCGCGAGTGCGAACGCGCCGACCGCGAAGTCCCCGAGCTCCGGACGCGGCGTCGCGTCGACCTTGAGGTCGGCGGCGGTGGCACCTGCGAGCGCGGCGACGGCGTCGGCGGCGTTCGCGTGGATCGGCGTCAGGTGGGACATGGGCGGCGGTTCTAGCATTGCAGCGGCCACGCCAAAAGGCCCACGGATTCCCGGCAGTTGGTTTGACGTGTCGACGAACCCGCTGTTACTGTTACGTCGAGCCCTTTGGGAGGACCCAAGTGAGCAAGATCGTTCTTTGCGTCGATGACAGCCAGACGATGCAGCAGGTCGCGGACATCACGTTTCGCGGCACGGAATTCCAATACGTCGGCGCGCGGACCGTCGAGGAAGCTATCTCGAAGGCGAAGTCGCAGAAGCCCGTGATCGTCCTCGCGGATTCGGCGATGCCGGGCAAGAACGGCTACGACTTGTGCTTGGCGCTCAAGCAGGATGGGGCGACCAGCGACGTGCCGGTCGTGATCCTGATCGGCAACGGTGCACCGTACGATGCCGCGCGTGGCACGCAGGTCGGCGCCGATGCAAATCTGGTCAAGCCGTGGGACACGCAGACGATGCTCGAGAAGGTCACCGAGATCGTCGGCAAAGGCGCGGGCGTCAAGCCCGGCCACGGTGTGGCTGCGAGCGCTCCCGCCTCGACGCCCGCTGCGACTCCCGCCGCCGCGAAGCCCGCCGCTGCGGCGCCGAAAGTCCAACAGCAAGAACCGCCGCGCTCGGCGACGATCATGGGCATGCCCACGATCAAGATGCCGGCCGGCGTCGCGCCGCCCGTGACGGTGCAACCGACCAAGACCACCGCGATGGCCGTGCCGCCGATCTCACCGGAGGCCGCGGCCACCGCGCCCGGTGCGGCAGGCCCCGGTCTACGCCCGCCCGCCAAGTCGACGCCACCCGCCACGGCCTCCGCAGCCGCGGCTCCCGCAACCAGCACGCCCAGCAACGGAGGTATCGGAGGTATGAATCGCGCGCCTATGGTTTCCGGGACCCCGACGAAGCGCTCTGTCCTCGTCGATCGCACACTCGCGAAGATGGCCGCGCGCCTCGCCGAAGCGGCTGGAATCGAGCCGGGTTCGCCGGAGTTGCTCGCACTGTTGAAGCTGTCGACGGAAGTCGTCGAGCGCATCGTGTGGGAGGTCGTGCCGGAGCTCGCGGAGCAAATCATCCGCGAGAACCTCGGCACGCTCACGAAGCGCCAATAACGCGGCGTGCTAATTTCGTCGACGTATGACGTCGACGTCGGCACTTTCGAAGCAGTACGAGCCCACGGAGGTCGAGGCTCGCTGGATCCGGTATTGGATCGAGAGCGGGTTCTTTCACGCGGACGAGACCAGGCCCGCGGTTCCGTTCTCGATCACGCTGCCGCCGCCGAACGTCACCGGCTCGTTGCACATCGGCCACGCGCTCGGCTCGACGATGCAGGACATCCTGATCCGCTGGAAGCGGATGCAGGGCTCGAACGCGATGTGGATGCCCGGTATCGATCACGCGTCGATCGCGGTCCACGTGCTGCTCGAGAAGGACATCAAGCGCCGCGAGAACAAGACGCGCTTCGATCTCGGCCGCGAAGAGTTCATGGCGCGCGCGTGGAAGTGGAAGGAGCGCTCCGGCAATCGGATCAGCGAGCAGGAGAAGCTGATGGGCTTCTCCCTCGACTGGGCGCGCGAGCGCTTCACGATGGACGAGGGCTCGAACCGCGCCGTGCGCGAGGCGTTCGTCCAGCTCTACGAGGAGGGCCTGATCTTCCGCGCGAAGCGGATGATCAACTGGGATCCCGCGAGCGAAACCGTCGTGTCGGACCTCGAGGTCGATACCGCCGAGGAGAACGGCTCGTTGTGGTCGATCAAGTATCCGATCGTCGGCGGCGGCGAGATCATCGTCGCGACGACCCGGCCCGAGACGATGCTCGGCGACACTGCGGTCGCGGTGCACGCGAAGGACGAGCGCTACCTCGCGTATCACGGCAAGGAAGTCGAGCTGCCGCTCACCGGCCGGCGCATCCCGATCGTGCCGATCGACATCATCCGCGATGGCAAGGTGTGGCCCGATCCGGCGTTCGGCTCCGGCGCGGTGAAGGTGACGCCCGCGCACGATCCGAACGACTACGAGGTCAGCCAGATCGCGAAGCTGCCGATCCTCGAGGTCATCGATCGCACCGGCAAGATGGCGGGTGAGATTCCGGCGAAGTACATCGGCATGACCGTCGAGGCCGCGCGCAAGGCCGTGGTCGCGGATCTCGAAGCGGCGGAGCTGCTCGTCGAGACCAAGCCCTACAAGGTGCCGCGCGGCCGCAGCCAGCGCTCCGGCGCGGTGATCGAGCCGATGCTGATGGAGCAGTGGTGGGTCAAGGCCAAGCCGCTCGCCGACAAGGCGCTCGCCGCGGTGGAGCAGGGCAAGACCAAGTTCGTGCCCGAGCACCACGCCAAGACCTTCGTGCACTGGATGACGAATATCCAGGACTGGTGCATCTCGCGCCAGCTGATTCCCGCGTACTACTGCGACAACGGCCACATCACCGTCGCGCGCGAGGCACCGGACGCGTGCAAGGAGTGCGGCTCGGCGGCGCTCAAGCAGGACGACGACATCCTCGATACGTGGTTCAGCTCCGGCCTGTGGCCGTTCTCGACGCTCGGCTGGCCCGACAAGACCAAGGCGCTGCGCACGTTCTATCCGAACGACGTGCTCGTCACCGCACCTGACATCATCTTCTTCTGGGTCGCCCGCATGATGATGATGGGCTTGCACTTCATGAAGAAAGTGCCGTTCAAGACGGTGTACCTGACCTCGACGGTCACCGACGAGAACGGCAAGAAGATGTCGAAGACCAAGGGCAACGTCATCGACCCGCTCGACGTCGTCAACGGCGCGACGCTCGAGGTGTTGCTCGATCGCGTCGACGTCGAGAAGCCGCCTGATATCGACGGCGTCAAGAAGCAGATCAAGAAGCACTTACCGAAGGGCATCGAGGCGATGGGCTCCGATGCGCTGCGGTTCTCGCTCGCCGCGCTCAACACCGGCGGCTCGTACATCAAGCTGTCGATCGATCGCGTCGCGATCTATCGCAACTTCATCAACAAGCTATGGAACGCGTCGCGGTTCGCGCTGATGAACTTCGATGGCTACGATCCCGAGCGCTTCGAGGCGCAGATCGGTGCACCGGCGGGCCGCGCGGCGCTGCGCGTGCCGGAGCGCTGGTTGCTCGCGCGGCTGCAGGCGACCACCGGCGAGGTCCAGGCGGCGCTCGAGGCGTACAAGTTCGCCGACGCGGCGAACGCGATCTGGCACTTCATCTACGACGACCTGTGCGATTGGTACATCGAGATCGCGAAGCCGCACCTGCGCCAGTCGGATGACCTCGTGCAGGACCCGCAGAAGGCCGCGTACCGGCACATCGTGCAGGGCGTGCTCGCGTCGACGCTCGAGACCACGATGCGCCTCTTGCATCCGTTCGCTCCGTTCGTCACCGAGGAGATCTGGCAGAAGTTGCCGAAGCCGCAGCAGCTGCCCGAGTCGCTGATGATCACGGTGTTCCCGCGCGCCGACGAAGCGTGGCGCGATGCGGCCGCCGAAGGCGAGATCCAGGTGCTGCAGGACGTGGTGACCGCGTGCCGGATGTTGCGGCAGACCTACAACGTGCCGCCGAAGCAACACGTCGATGTCGAGTTGCGCGCGACCGATGACTCGCAGCGCCGCACGCTCGAGACGTTCAAGGACTTCACGCAGAAGATCGCGAGCGTCAACGCGACGATCACGAGCGGCGGGGGCAGCGTGGCCGGTGCAGCGAAGGCGATCGTCAGCTCGACGTTGGAAGTCGTGATGCCGCTCGGCGGCCTGATCGACCCGAAGGCCGAGAAGTCGCGGCTCGCGAAGGAGATCGAGAAGTCCCGCAAGGAGATCTCGATCATCGAGACCAAGCTCGCGAAGCCCGAGTTCATCGCGCGCGCGCCCGAAGACGAGGTCGCGAAACAACGGTCGCGGTTGGTCGAGGAGCAGACGATGCTGACGAGGCTCACCGAGGCACTGCACACCGTGGAGGCCGCGCAATGATCCAGCCGCTCTCGCACAAGCGCGCCGCGCTGCTCGTCGTCGATATCCAGGAGCGCCTCGTCCCCGCGATGCCCGAGGCGGCGCTCGCGCAGCTGATCAAGAACACCGGGATCTTGATCCACGCCGCGCGCACGCTCGCGCTGCCGATCGTCGTGTCGCAGCAATATCCGAAAGGCCTCGGCGGCACGATCGCGCCGATCGAAGAGGCGATCGCCGGTGCGGCCAACCTGCATCGCTTCGACAAGCTCGAGTTCTCCGCCGAGGGCGCACCCGCGTTCGCCGCGCTCGCGCCCAAGCTCGACCGCGATCAGTGGATCGTGTGCGGCATGGAGACCCACGTGTGCGTGTACCAGACGCTGCGCGGCCTGGTCGCGCGCGGCTATCAAGCGCACGTCGCCGCGGATGCGGTGTCGTCGCGCACGAAGGCCAACTGGAAGATCGGTCTCGGCCTCGCCGAACGCGCCGGCGCGGTCGTCTCGTCGACCGAGGTCTGCGTGTTCGATCTGCTCGAGCGCGCCGGCTCCGACGAGTTCAAGCTGCTGTCCAAGGCGATCAAGTAGCTCGCCGAGTGAGGCATAGTACCTCGCACGGAGCGAGCACCGCGTGAGTCACGGATCGACCAGCGAAGTCATCAAGTCCCTCGTCGTGAACATCGCGATCGCGATCGCGAAGGGCATCGCGGCGGTCGTCTCGGGCTCGGGTGCGATGCTCGCCGAGACGCTGCACTCGTTCGCCGATTGCGGCAACCAGGTCCTGTTGCTGGTCGGCGCCCACTCGGCCAAGCGGCCTGCGGACGACAAGCACCCACTCGGCTACGGCCGCGCGATGTACTACTACTCGTTCATCGTCGCGCTGCTGTTGTTCTTCGGCGGCGGTGTGTTCTCGGTGCGCGAGGGCTGGGAAAAGATCCGGCACCCCGAGCCGGTCGAGACCATCACGCTCGCGACGGTGATCCTCGCGTTCTCGTTCGTGCTCGAGGGCTGGTCGCTGTTCGGTAACATCAAGGAGATCAACAAGCGCCGCGGCGCGAAGCCGTTCGTGCGCTACTTGAAAGACACCACCGACTCCGACTTGATCGTGGTGTTCGGCGAGAACAGCGCCGCGGTCGTCGGCCTCGTGTTCGCGATCGCCGCGCTCGTGCTCGCGAAGCAGACGGGCGACGGCCGCTGGGACGGCATCGGCTCGCTCGCGATCGGCATGGTGCTGGTCGGCGTCGCGGTGTTCCTCGGCCGCGAGGTCAAGAGCCTGCTCGTCGGCGAGGCGGCCGACGCGTCGCTCGTCAAGGTGTGCGAGGAGCTCGCCGAGACCGACCCGAACGTCGAGCGCGTGCTGCGCGTGCTCACGCTCCAGCAAGGCCCCGGTGAGATCGTCGTGGCGTTGAAGCTCGAGATGCGGGCCGGGATGCTCACCGACGAGCTCGTCGAGGCGATCAACAGCTACGAACGGCGGTTGAAGTCGCGGGTCCCCGAAGTACGCTGGTCGTTCATCGAGCCCGACAATGCAGATTGACGTTCAGCTTTTAAATCCTCGTCGCGATCGCGTAGATTAACGCACGGTGTCACAAGCCTTGCCATCGACCCCCAATGACCTCTACGAGCTCGGTGACGTCCCCGAGCTCGGCCACGTGCCCGCGAAGATGATCGCGCAGGTCATCCGCGCGGAGCGTTTCGGCGAGCCGCGCGATGCGTTCAAGCAAGAGGCGCTCGCGATTCCCGCGCTCGGCGCACACGACGTGCTGGTCTACGTGATGGCCGCCGGCGTCAACTACAACAACGTGTGGGCCGCGATGGGCATCCCCATCGACGTGATCAAGACGCGCCAGAAGAAGGGCGAGGTCGAGGACTTTCACGTCGGCGGCAGCGATGCGAGCGGCGTGGTGTGGGCGGTCGGCGGCGACGTCACGAACGTCAAGGTCGGCGACGAGGTCGTCGTGCACTGCGGGATGTGGGATCCCGACGATCCGTGGGTCGTCGCCGGCAAGGATCCGATGTTCGCGCCGTCGCAGAAGATCTGGGGCTACGAGTCGAACTGGGGCAGCTTCGCGCAGTACACGAAGGTCCAGGACCACCAGTGCGTGGCGAAGCCCGCGCGGCTGACGTGGGAAGAGGCCGCGTCGTACATGCTCGTCGGCGCGACCGCGTATCGCATGCTGCACGGCTGGCCGCCGAACATCGTGCAGCCCGGAGATCCGGTGCTCGTATGGGGCGGGGCCGGCGGCCTCGGCTCGATGGCGATCCAGATCGTCGCGGCGGCGGGCGGCCGCCCCGTCGCGGTGGTGTCGGGCGATTCGAAGAACGAGTTCTGCAAGAAGCTCGGCGCGGTCGGCGTGATCGATCGCCGCAAGTTCGAGCACTGGGGCAAGCTCCCGCGCTGGTCCGACGAGCTCGAGTACGGCGTGTGGTTGAAGGGTGCCCGCGGGTTCGGCAAGGCGTTCTGGGACGCGCTCGGCGAGAAGTCGAATCCGACGATCGTGTTCGAGCACCCGGGCGAGACCACGCTGCCGACATCGTGCTTCATGTGCGAGACCGGCGGCATGATCGTGATCTGCGCGGGCACGACCGGCTACAACGCGACGCTCGACCTGCGCTATCACTGGATGCGCCAGAAGCGCCTGCAGGGCTCGCACTTCGCGAACGACGATCAGGCGAACGGTGTCAACCGCCTCGTCGATGCCGGCAAGGTCGACCCGTGCTTGTCGCGCGTGTTTCGCTTCGACGAGACCGCGGACTGTCACCAGCTCATGCGCGACAACCAGCACCCGAGCGGCAACATGGCGATCCTCGTCAACGCGCCGCGCACGGGCCTGCGCACGCTCGCCGACGTACGAGACGCGCGGTGAGTAACCGGCCGTTCAAGATCCTCGGCGTCCAGCAGATCGCGATCGGCGGCCCCTCCAAGGCCGCGCTGCGCTCGCTGTGGGTCGACCTGCTCGGCGTCGCCGCGCAAGGCAGCTTCCGCAGCGAACGCGAGAACGTCGACGAAGACATCCTCTCGCTCGCGGGCGTCGAGATCGATCTGATGGAGCCGATCGATCCAGACAAGTCGCCGAAGGTGCACGAGCCACGGCTCAACCACCTCGGCCTGTGGGTCGACGACCTCGCCGCGGCCGTTGCGTGGTTGACCGCGCAAGGCGTGCGGTTCACGCCGGGCGGAATTCGCAAGGGCGCCGCGGGACACGACGTGTGCTTCATCCACCCGAAGGGCAACGATGCCGCACCGCGTTCCGGTGAAGGCGTGTTGATCGAGCTCGTCCAGGCACCACCCGACGTGATCGCGAAGTCCGGGTAAACCCCGGCATCCTGCAACTTCATTGCAACTTCATGGTCGTGGTACGCGACGGCCGTGCATGCTTGAAAGCGTGCGTAGGTCGGCGGTCGTCAAGCTCACGCTCCTGCCGATGTTGGCAGCCGCCGCCGTCGCGAGCGCGGATGGTCCGCCGGCACCGCCGCCCCAGACCGCGCCCGAGGCGACGATCGATTCGTTGCCACCGGCGTTCGACACGACGTTCGCGCCGCCCGGCATGACCGAGCCGATGCTGTCGCCGCCTGGCCTGACGCCGCCGCTCGATTGCGCGGACGACGAGGACTGGGAATCACGGCCGGAGTGCACGGTGCGCGGCGGCGTGATCCGCGGCGGCTTCGGCCATTACTTCTGGATCGGCGGCGGGTGACGCGGTGAAGCGGCGCGCGATCGCAGCGCGCGAGGGGTGGAGAGAGCGCGTCGAGGCGCAGGGCTTGGTGTTCCACACCACCGAGAGCACGGGCGTGTACTGGGGTGAGGGGACGTACTACGAGCTCACCGCCGCCGAGGCCGATACGATCGCGGCGGCGACCGCCGAGCTTCACGCGATGTGCATCGCCGCGGTCGGCCGCGTGATTCGCGATCGCCGCTATGCCGAGGTCGGCCTCGATGCGCTGTCGGCGCAGCTCGTCGAGCGCAGCTGGAACCGCCGCGATCCGGCGCTCTACGGCCGCATGGATCTCGCGTTCGGTCCCGACGGCGTGCCGAAGCTGCTCGAGTACAACGCCGACACGCCGACGAGCCTGCTCGAGGCTGCGGTGATCCAATGGACGTGGCTCGAGGAGTGCGTGAAGGGCGATCAAGCGAACGCGCTGCACGAGCAGTTGATCGCGCGCTGGCGAGCGCTCCGCCCGCGCCTCGGCCCGCTCGTCCACTTCGCCTGCGTCGACGATCTCGAGGACAAGATGACAGTCGGCTATCTGCGCGACACCGCGCAGCAGGCCGGGCTCGAGACCGCGGCGATCGAGATGACCGATCTCGGCTGGGATCCGGATCGCCGCCAGCTGATCGATCTCGAGGGCCGGACCATCGCATCGCTATTCAAGCTCTACCCGTGGGAGGGCTT
>Ga0193728_1001079_pt1 | contig 13712 bp, 2 predicted proteins | sample U1c1metaG_FD_143037 | JGI IMG/M metagenome (GOLD analysis project Ga0193728, IMG submission 143037) | Soil microbial communities from a riparian zone of the East river system, Colorado, United States - U1c1 | ecosystem: Environmental > Terrestrial > Soil > Riparian zone | place: USA: East River...
AAACCACCTTTCTTATTATAGAGTCCGCCTAAACGTCTTCTACTGCTAAGATCCCTAGTTTAGCCTCTACTCCTTAGACCTTTAATTACTTAATCCTTATCCTCTAGGTTTTTATAGTTTCTTATATTATCTTCTTAACTCTTTAGTACTACTTAGATCTATTAGCTCTACGCTATACTATAGTTTAGATACCTATTATAAAGCTCTATTTATCTATATCGTTCTAATTATACTCTTACTACCTCTCTTATACTAGTAAAGCCTATTATTAACTTTAATTACTTACTTAATTAATAACCTTATATCCTCTAAGTCTTCTATTATAACTATTACGTTTTATACTTTTATTTTTAACCCCTATTAGTACTATACTATTAGAGCCTATTCGTTCTATTTAGTCTATATTACATAGGTCTAGAACTATATTATATAGTCTATTACTAATCCTTACTAGGTAAGTTCTTATAACTTCCTCTCCGCCGTTGCCGTTACTTTAGGGTCTCTATATATCTAGGTTAAACAACCTATAAAACTTTTCTAACTTAAGAATATATACCTAACTTCCTTATTAGTGATTATTAGTCTATTAGCCTTATACTCTATTAAGTATAGCTTAAACTACTTAAGTGCCCATCCTATTAGGAATAGTCCTATATATATTACTTAGTCTACTACTAAAGGTAACCTTATACCCTTATACCTAATTTTAAGCTTTATTCGCGTTAGAAATCCTTTAAGCTTAATCTTCTTACTATTAAACCTTTTAATTAATAGTAACTTTATCTTAGATATTTCTATTTTACTAATCTTTACTTTAAATACTTATCTATTCCCTATAAGTTAATCTACCACTACTTAAAACTAGTCTATTATAACTATTTATAAGTTAGTATTATCTATACTAGTATTACCTCTTAATCCTAAGGTCGTTACTGCTGTAGATATCGTTATAACTAGTACTATATTTAGTGCTATATTATTTAACTTCTTCTACTATAACTATAGTAGTAAATATATAATAGAACGGTATAGGGAATACTACGGTACGTCCTATTTTAGGCTAGGTATATAGGTATAAAATAGTCAATAACGTAATAATAACTAGTAGAGTAGTTGCCTAATAGATTAACTCTAATTATATTCTAAGAATTACTATAAGGAAGAGAACTATCTAGGTAGGGACTAAGGTCCTTTAAATATATAACTATACTCTTAAGAAATCCTCTTTATATATAAGATACGTGTTATATATATTATACGTACGTTCTCTTTATATACCGCGTATACTATATATAATATTATATAATCTCGGCTACTACTCGTTATATAGTTCTACCGGTTCTATCCTAAACCGTACTTCTATTAACTAACTAGCTACTTCTAACTCCTCTCCTAGTAGTCGTAATATTATACTTAAAGCGTCTATAATATATACTCTATAAACTATATTATACGGGTAGCTAAGCTATAAATATAAATAATATGCTTATAAAGCTTCCCTATCGGCCCTATAATATTTTAAATATTTTTACCCCTTTTATACTTTTTGTATAATATAAACTCTAATTCTTTACCCTTCTTTTCCTCTTATCTTTTCTTTTAACTAGTAGTGGTGCTTATTATATAACTTCCTCCTCCTCCTTCTCCTCTTCTTCCTCTTCTTCTTTATTCTATTCCTTATCCTCTTTATTATATAAGTTTATAAGCTTTTTATCCTTCTTTAAACTAAATAGAAAGGCCTAAATAATAAGATTAATAATATACCCCTAATAGCGAATTCTTTAATATATTGCAATCTAGTTAATTTTATACTTAAGGCTAAGCTATTAGCTAATTATATAATAGAGAATATTATTTAATCCAGTATTATCGCCAACAAGAGCTCTAATCTTTATTTTAATATTATACTTAATAAGAACGGGATAAAGCGCCTTCTATTAATTTGTACTACTCTAACTAGATACTATATAAAGAGCAATTAAGGGGTTCTAGTATTTATCCTAGATATTAATAAAGCTAGCATAGATTCTAAGAAGAAGAGTATAACTTGGAGAGCTCTAGATGTCTACGGTAAAGTAAATATTTATCTTTATAGATTAAAGTACTTTTTATATAATATCTTAACTCTTAGTAAAGTGGTTAAGAATCTAGGCTGTAATTATTAAGTGGTATATAAGGATAATTAAGGGTGCTTCTTGATTTAATGCTTTTATAAAAGTATAAAACTCTAGTCATTCTACATATAAGAAGGGAAGCTATTGTATAATAATTAGTTCTAGAAGTGCTTACTTTATAATATTTTAATATACTATAAGCTTTAGAACCTCGCTGTTACGGAAGTGGGCACGAGCTAGAATACAATGTACTAAACGGGGTAGTAATTGAAGAAGGCTACGTACGCGTAACTATGCGTGGTTAACACAAAGACATTGGATAAAGAAACAGAACAGGTTAGGTCAACGTGGTCAAATAAATAGGGGTGGTAGGGGAACGTGCGTAGGTGTCACGGGACGAACGTGCGTAGGTGTCTCGGGACAACGTAGTTGTCCGGGACGAACGTACGCGGGTGACTCCCGTGACACTCGCTCTTAAGACCTTTAATTTGTCCCCTTTCTAGAAGCTTAGCGTAGAGTACTTAAGTAGAACTCTCTCCTTAATCTCTTACTGTTATATAAGTATTATTCTCCTCTAGACTCTATTTAATCTTATATTTCTTAAGATAAATTTAAAGTCTATATGTTAAGCTATAATATCCTTTTAGATCTTTAGATAGATAATATTAATAGAAATAGCTCTTCTTCGTATAAGCTTTTTCTTCAGCTGTTGCTATATAAGTATGTTTATAAATTAAGGAAGACTATTTCGTTATTATATATCTAGTTAAGACTAAGCCTATATTAGCCTTAGTTTTAGCGCTTAAAGGAGTAGTAGAAGAAGTATTATTTTCGAATAAGATATTACTATTGAAATCATTAGATTAAAGATTACTACTAGCTATATTAAAACTATTATACGATTAAGAGATATCTAAAGAATTTAATAATTTTCTATATGGAATGCCAAGCTTTATTAGATAAATATCGGATAATACGGTATTAGCTAATACTATTATTATCCGATAGGTTATTAGGATAAAAGTTATTAACCGCAACCCTAATCGGGGGCAAAACTCGCCACACTGACCAAGAGTAGAGCTCTTGGTCGTGACTAGCTCAATGTAAAATACCAGCTCAATGTAAATCACGCTTTAGAAACCTACCCCCCTACTTTTCTATATAATAACTTTATTAATAATGTTCAGATCTTAAAAAGAGGTTAAATCTCGTATATAGAGTTCTAGAGGACATCTAGAATCCGAAAAAAAGCCTAATCTTAAGGACTACTCCCGCAAATATTATGTTCCTTATGGTTGTCCCATACGAAGATACCACGGCAAGGCTTCTAAATCTACGCGTTAACGTACTAACTAGAGGCTCGATAATACCTAAGTCGAATCTCTAAAAGTGGTTATCAAACGCTATAATATCTTAGAGTGTTAGCCCTCTATCCTTAAGTCCACGCCGCTGCCGAAGTAAACCTCTAATTGTCTTCTAATCCATCTAACCCCCTAGATCCTCTTAGGAAGCACTAGGTACTACGCTTTATTAAGCTTTACCTAGAGGTCAAATCTATTAAATAAAAGCGTAAAGATATTAATCGTACGGCTCTTTAAATATTAGAAGTGTTAGAGGACTACTATTAACGACGCGGTTAATCGAGGTACGGGTATAGTAAGAAGGTCGCGTAAGTCTATATAAGTAGATTATCTATAAACGAGGATCTAAAGCTAGAGAAAGGAAAGGAGAAGAAGAGTAGCGCTGGTTAAAGTAGGGTTCTTTTATACGGTCCTCTAGTTATATAACTATAAAATTCTACTAAGTTCTACTAACTAAATTCTACTGTTTTCTGCTAGTGCTATAATATTACCCCCCCCCCAGTAAAGCCCACCCTTAGGCTTTATATATCTATATTTTACCTATAGGGCGTTCTTATCCTTATATTCTTCTAGTAGCTTATTATCTTTATTATACTAGCACTCTATTTACTTTTCTAGGTACTTTAAGGGTCCTAGTTTATTAGAGTATCGGCTATAGAATTTTTAAGCTTATAAGGACTACTAATAAAGTTCCATATAGGGTACTAGGTAGGATCTAGGTTATAGCCTTTCTAACTAATATAGTACTTTAGTATTTTCCTTACTAGTTTATAGGCTAGTATTTCTTTAATTTCCTATTTATTATTACTATTAACTTAAATTAGTAGGGGAGGTTTATTCTTTTATCTAGGTAATAGGTTATTTATAGATTTTTATAGCTTATCCAGTAAGAAAATAGAGTAAACCTTAATTAAATCTAGGAGTTATACTTTATATAAGTTACCTATTTTCTTAAGGACCCTATATAGTCTTACTATCTAATAGTCTAGCTTATAGCTAGGCCGTTCTATCTTCTAGTTCTTTATTATAACCTAGACTATATTACCTATAGTAAAGTTAGGCTTACGCCTATACTTATTTAGTTACTATTCTATTAATTTCTAGGCCTTTTTTTAGATTTATATAGGCTACTATCTAGGCTTCCTCTAAGCGCTTAGCGTACTACTAGGCTTCCTTATAAGATAGTTTCTCGCGTATAGTTTATAGTCCTTCTAGCCTATTCTAGTTAAAGCTTATTTAAGGTAAATACCCTATTTCTAGTTAGATAGGTATAAATTCTATAGAGTTATAGGGTAGGGTCGCCTAGGCATAGTCTATTAGGGGTAGTAGTTTACCTTAATTATCCTAGAAGCAGTTAAAAAAGGGCTAAAGTCCCTAATCTAATATTAGCAAAATGTTTATACCTCCTAATAGTATTAATAGCTCCTAATAGTTCCTAATAGAGCTATTAGGAGCTCTAGGAGACACTTATACTTAGCAGCTAGAGATATACCTTTATATTATATTATATATATTTAGCTAATAGTATTCTTATTAGAGCAGTTCTAGGGTCTTTCCTTAGCTTAGGTAGCTAGCTACTAGTAAATTATATATATATTTAAGAAGCTTAAGCTTAAGCTTATTATATTTAGGCATAATTAGGCGGTTCCTATAGTATCAGTGGTCTCTATAAGTTTTCTATTTACTTAGAGAGATTATCTTAAAGTCTCTAACGCTATCTTAAATTACCTTAAACGTCTCTTAAATAAACTTATTATTTAGGTATTTATTAACTATAATCTATTTAATTAATTAATTGGTTATTTTAAAAATATATACTATAAGGTCTTTAGTAGGAGGGTTAAATATTTTAGGGTAGCATAGGGTCTAGTTTTAGTAGGAGCGCACTTCTTTTAGTGCTGGCACGTCTTAGGAGTATTAGGTTAGAGTATTAGGCTTTTAGCTTTAAATACCTAGGGAGTATATAATTAAGAATTAAAAATAAGATAGATACTAGCGGGCTGTAAGGGATCTTTTGGTGGCTGCCAAGGCCAGCCCTCGGCTAGGCCTTGGCACCTCCTTATAGCTCCCTTAGGCTTACAGCCCTTCCCTCCTCATCGGTTCGTCTTATGTCTACGGAGGCTATTACCTACCTCATTACCATATCGTCCTCTTCCATCGACTCTCCTGTGACTCATGCTCGGCTTGCCTGCTCCCTACCGTACACCTAGGCAAACATGCCTCACACGGGCTTAGTAGTAGCCTGGCTGTTTTATAATTGTAAAGTACTATAGGTTCGTATAGTTGTTAAGGACCGTAATTAGAAATCCGGCGCCTTCTAGTTTAGGTTACTATTGTTTAAAATATCTAATAATAGCTAATAACTCCTTATTATAGATATTATAGATATATTTAGGTAGGCTTAGTTATTTTAAGAAGTATGCTATAGGGTATAATACTCTATCCTTATTATATTAAGATAGAATACCTTTAATAATATAGTTAGATAAATTAGCTTTTATAATACTTATTTAGTTTAGGTTAAAGTATTAGAGTATAGGCGTAGCAGTAAATATAACCTTTAGATAAGTAAAGGCCTTCTTATATGCCTTATTAAAGATAAAGGCTTTATCTTTTTAGGTTAGAGCTATAAGGGGTAAAACTAGGGCGGAGAAGTTATTAGTAGAAATTAGCAAATCCTATAAAGGCTCTTACGTCCTTAACATTCTTAAGTTCTCGCTAGTTTATAATTACTTTAACTTTCTTTAGGTCTATTTATATGCCGTTTATAGAAATAAAAAGTTTAAGATATAGGACTTCCGCTTTATAAAACTTATATTTATCTATATCTACTTATAAGCTAGCTCTATATAGGGCTTATAGGATAAGATTAATATATATCTAGTGTTTGGTTAGGTTAATACTATATATTAGGATATTATTAATATAAGTAGTGTAGAAGATATCTAGGTAGAGATATAGGGTATTATTTATATAATATTAAAACGAGCTTAGAGTATTTATAAGGCTAAAGAGTATTACTAAGTACTTAAATAATCTATATTAGATATAAAATATAGTAAGCTATTTATCTCCTTTTATAATATAGAGGCGGTTAAATATAGAGATAATATTAAGCTTTATTTAAAAGCGAGCCTTACTTAGTTAGTTTCGCGTCTTTTATATTAACGGGATTAGATATTAATTCTTAATAGTAATAGCGTTAAGAGCTTAGTAGTCTATGTGGAAGTATAGACTGCTACCTAGTTTCTTAATAAAGATTACTAGTATAGCTATAGGCGAAGAGCTTGCTTTAATAAATTCTTTACTTAGGTTCTTATCTAAATAATTTTATAATACTAGGAGTTTATTTTAGGATATCCTATATAGGGGTCTAAATCTAGGCTATTTTCCTTCTTTAAGTATAATTTTATAGTTATATAGTTAATATTTAAGTAGCGTATTAGCTTCCTTTTATGAGAATATATCTCGGCGTTTATAATACTCTACTAGTACCTTTATAGCTGGGTTAGTATACTTCTTTAAAGCTAAGGCCTTTTTAATATTAACTATTATAATAGTAAAGATTATATATTTAGGTTTCTTAGCAAGTCACGCTAGTAGGGCAGCTCTAATTATATAGATATCTAGGGTATTAAGCTCGCTTAGATTATCTATAGTTTCTTATATAGTTTCTTATTCGGCTTTAGGTTTAGTATTAGGTATAGAGTTAGTATTAGATTTAGGTTTAAGTTCTTTAAGTATCTTTCTTATAGTAAAATACTAGTTCTTCTAGTACTTTTATATATTAAGTTTAAGCTTCTACTTAGTTTAGGGCGGTATAGTAGTTAGGATTAGTTTATATAATTTAGTATAATTTTTAAGTCCTTAGTAGACGTTAGTAGAATTTAGTAAAATTCTTAAGCTAGTAGAATTAAGTAGATTCTTTAGGTATAGGGTAGATTTTAGTAGATTTTTTAGATTTTAGTTTAGGGTTAGGGTAGTATATTATAGAGTATTCCTATCTATAATAAGGGGCGGTAAATAAAAGCTTAAGGTTATTTTAATTAATAACTACTTTATATAGCTTTATCTAGGATTATTCTAGAATTATTAAGTAACCTAAGGTAGTAATAAAAGGCCTAATTAGTTCTTTATAGTTTAGGTATTAGAGTCTTAGGGCTACTATATAGGTAATATGTCCTAAGATAGTATATTTGCTATTAAATCTAAATATAATAATATATTAGTTAAGGGGGTTTAGGGTAAAACTATTATCTTATATAAGGATCTTATTAATAAATCCTATACTACTAGCTCCAATCTTAATTAGGATTTAAGTATTAGCCTATTAACTATTTTACTAAAAATAGTAGTTAATCGTTATCCTATAGTCCTAAGAGTGAAATTTTATAACGTTAAATATGTTTAATAAGATCCTATAGTAGAGCTATCCTAGAAAGCAACTTAGATCTAGAACCTTTCTTTTAGAGGTAATTAGGATAGGGTTCTTATAGGACGTTAGTTAGAGCTTTGTCTTTATAAATAGTGCTTACTATATATAGGGCTAGAACTAGATAAAGAGGGTTATAATTAATAGCCTAAGGTTAGGCGCGGTAAATAGTTACTAATATTAGCTATTTGTAAATCGTTTTAGGGCATAGGTAGGGGGATAAGATAGTATTTTAAGATATAGTCCTTATTTCCCTAATTTTTTTTAATCTATTGTATTATACTATATATAATACTACGTATACAGCCTCTAGGCTATAGCGCTATAGTTCTATATATATAAATCCTTTCTAGGCAGCTTAATATATACTAGTAGCTATATCTTAGTAGTTTATAAACCTCTAGGCGAGAGGTTTACCGCTTGCTAGTAAAATACCAGGTTATAACAACTATTAGGTAGTAGAAAAATAGTAGAAAAATGGTAAAGAAAATGGTAAAAGAATCCTAACGCCTGTCCCTATACTATTTATAGTTTATTTCTATTCCTTTACTTATAACTATCTATTTACTAGGAGTCTAGTAGGAGTTGCTTCCTTCTAAAGGTCCTGCTTCTATTAGCTACTTTTTAATAGCTATTTTTATCCTACTTAGAAATAGAAAAAGCGCCTCTCTTCCTTTCTTTGTATAAAAAAGCTTCTTTAGGGAGAGAAAAGAGCTTAGTTATCTTTGCAGTTCTTTTCTTTCTTCCTAGTATAGTCTATATTCCAGTAATAGATGCTTAGGAGTCTATATAGCTCTATAGTCCCTAAAGCATCTACCTTCTTTATCCTTCCCTATTATCTTAGAGAAGGATTTAAAGAAGCCTTTCCCTAGCTTTAATTAAAAGAAGGCTAATTACAGCCATTTAGAATATTTATCCTTAGGGGCTTTAAGAGAAAAGAAGTGATTTCCTTTAGAGATCCTAGTATAGTGTTTTCCTTTATTTTTACTCTATTACTAATTATTTTTCTATTATCCTAGTATCTTTTCTCTTGCTGCTCTCCCTATATAGGCTAGGGATATATTAAAGATTATATTTTTCTTTTAAAAAGGCCCCTTTTAGCTAGCATATCTACTATTTTATTTCTATAGATTCCTAGGTAGCTAGGAACCCAGTAGAAGTTAATAGATATATTTTTACTAGCTAAATAGGAGCAGTTTTGCATAATTTTAAAGACTAGTTCTTGCCCCCGTATAAGAGAATTAAGCTATAATCTTTTAATAGCTGCTTAGCTATATATAAAGATATAGACTTATTTCTCTTCTAGTCTTTATTATTTTAGATATTCTAGGGCCCTATAGACTGCATAAAGTTCTAAGTCTATAATTTCTATATAGGGTCCTAGATTCCAATTTATTGCGTATTTAATCCTATTTCTCTCCCCTATTATATATATAGCTACTATACTTAATTTACTATCTTTAGAGCTATCGGTATAGTATATATCTACTAGGTCCCATTCTAGGGATTCCTATAGATTTTCTACTAGTCTTAAATACTCTTATATAGCTTCTTCTTTACTACCCTTAAAGATAGAAAAGGATACAGAGATAGGGGGAGACTACGGTTTTCACTAATCTAGAGAGATTCTCTCTATTTTCTAATTTTAAATTAGTTACTAGACTCTAGAGGCTAGAGATAGTACTTAAGTTTTTGGCTATAGAAGGTGCCTTATAGTAGAGTTTCTAGGGCTAGAGCTAGAACTAGAACTAGTTACTAGTTCATCCCTATCTTTGTTAATCTCTTCTATATAGGCCTTCTTAATTATATAGTTTTCTTTAAATTTTAGGATTCTTAATGCATAGCTATTGCAAAGCTTTTTAAATCTAATTCTAAGAGGAGGAATAGAAGCCTTAATTTCCATAGCTTGGGTAGGAGATCCTCTAAACGCTCCTAAAACTAGTTTTAGGTCCTTATTTTATATAGATTGGTACCTAGCTAGTAGGTAGTCTCTAGATTTACTTTTCTACCAGCATTATATTCTATAGTCTGCTATAGTAGTAATATAAACTATATAGAGCTGCCGTAGAGCTTATAGAGATAGGCCTCTTTATATATTACCTAGTCTTCTAATTAAATAGAAGGCTGTTTCTACTTTAGAGCTTTTTATTTCTACGTGTTATTTAAAAGTCAGCTTAGAGTCTAGAAATACCCCTAGCTACCTAACTAGGGGTTTAGGGGATATTTCTATAGCTCCTAGCTTTAGCCCTTCTTCTATAGTAGTACGCTTACTATAGAAGTGTATTAGCTCTATTTTGCTAATATTAAAACTAATAGCGGCTTTATTAGCTCTAGACATCAGTTCTAGCGCTATTCCCTCTAGCTTTTTACAATTAGACTTAGCTAAATTTAAAGTAACTATAATTGCAAAATTATCTATATAGCTAAGGGAATAGGCTCCTTCTATATCTAGGCTGTAGATATTATATATATATAGTAGGAATAAAATAGGGGATATATATAAACCCTGTGGTATCCCTATTTCTATTTCTATTTCTTCTTATATTTGCCTATTAAAGTAGAGCTATAGCTTTCTATTATTAAGGTAGGTAGCTACCTATTATATAAACGCTATAGGTAGTCCTAGTTCCTTATAGATAGATAAAAGCTAGTTTGCAGAAACATAGTCAAAGGCCCCTTTTACGTCTAGGGATAGCGTAGTAGCTATCCTTTATCTAGCTTTTTTCCAACTATTTTTAGACTAGATATTATTTAGAAGTAGTAGGACCGCGTCTATTATAGACTACTGTCTTCTTCCTCCTAGTTATAAGTCTTAAAGTAAGCTAGTAGTACTAGCTAAATATCCTAATCTAGTAGTAAAGATCTTCTCTAGAGTCTTTCCTAGGTAGTTTAGTAAGGAGATAGGTCTATAGGACTTTAGTAGGGAGTAGTCCTCCTTATTTGCTTTAGGAAGAATAACTCTATAAGCCTCTCTCTAGACTTTTAGTTAATAACCTAGGGTAAATAGGATCCTAGAGATTCTATATAGAAGATTTTCCATAATAGGGTAGGCCTTTTATAGGATTATAAAGGATAGCTTATCTAGCCCTGGAGCTTTTTTATTAGAGCTAGAGAAGATTACTTATTTAACTTCTGTTTTCTCTAGTTCTAGCTATTCCCAATTACTATCTATAGTATAGTTCTTCTACTCTATAGAGCTAGTAGAAGATAAAGGGGGTTTAGGAAATAGAGTAGTAGTAAAAGCTTTACACTGTTTGTTAAAGCTTTCTACTAGTCTTATAGTCCTATCCTTACTATACTATTAACTAGGAATTATTTATAATGTTTTCTCCTTTATATATTTTAGGGCTATAAAGATCTCTTTTCCCAGTGCCTTTTCTAGGAAGCTATTCTAGCAATTAGTTTTAGCTTCTCTTATTGCATAGAAGTATTAATTTTTAGCTTTTTAATAGGCTTCCAGTCTTGAACTTCTAGTAGGTTATTCTTTTTAGAGTCTTCCTAGTTTTGCCATTTTTTTCCTTTTCTATTTCTGCATTTAAAGTAAAGGCCTAGCTTAAAGCGTCGTTCTTATTTAGAGGACCGTAGTAGGGCGTACTCTAGGATCCTAGTGTTAATATCTATAGCGTCTAGGTCCTTACGGGTCTTAGGCAGCTAAGGGGTAGAGTATTAGGGTATATATTTTAGGATAAGGTATAGTATATTATTATACAGACCATTAATAATATTAGCGTAGGTAGTAAGGGTATCTAGCAGCTTAACTCCTATAAGGGAAGCCTTTAGTTTAGAGTTTATAGATTCTACTAAGCGATTAATTAAGGCGAGTTCGTTCTATATATTCTCTTTAGTATAGTAGTAAAATTTAGCAAAGTATAACGGGAAGCTCTTAGAGCCTTATATTATCTTATTTAGTTCTCTTTATACTATTATAATTTAGTTAGGGTCACTATAAGATGCTTCTAGTATAGTAACTAGTTCTTCTATAGTGCTTAGCTAAAATAGGTATATAGTTTCTACGGCATCTCTTATTAAACGGCTTATAGTATAATATAGTTAGCTATTAGGGGTAGTGTAATAATTAATATTACTGTTTAGCTTATTCTTAAGTTAGTTAAGGAAGGAGTATAGTTTATTCCTTTTATCTAAATAAGCAAAAGAATTAGGGAGACGTTCGGTTAGCTTCTTTATAGGAATACTAGTTATTAAATTTAGGGTTAAAGAGCTAGTTCTAGACATATTTCTTCTATCTAGTACTTATAGGTTAACACTAGTAAGAATAGGTAGGGGCGATAGTATAGTAGATAGTAGGTTATAGTAGATCTCTTTAATTTCCTTTCTTAGTTATCTAATTATCTCTTAGTATAAGGCCTTTTATTAAGTAAGGGTATCTATAAAGGCCTATTATAGGCCCTTTATTTATTTAGTAAATATATTATATAAGTTAGTTATAGATATAGGGGCTTCTAGGTTATTCTATATGTTAGGTAGGGCAAGGTAGTATAGGTTTAATATAATATAGTATTATAGAGTAAGTATAAGCGATAATAATATATAGCGAAGTAGATATTATTCAGCTATATATATAAACTATATAATAAAGTTAAGATATTATATAAGAAAAGAAGGTAAGGAAATGGGAAAAAAAGGGTATATATTGTTAACTTAGTTGCTTAGTTAATACGTATATAGAGTAAAATAGGGTTTAGGTAGCGGTTCTAGCAGAATTTAGTAGAATTTATTGGGCTTAGTAGAATATAGCAGAATATGGTAGGTTGCTGTTAAGAACGGCAAATTGCCATAGATTGCGGCAAGTTGCTATCTTATAGTCGGTCTTCTAATTACTAAGTTAATAGAAACAGGTAGACGTGTATAAGGTGTTATAGGGGTGTCCCGTAATATTAGGCGTATTTTAAAACCACTATTAAAGTTCTAAAGTAATAAGTATAGCCGTTATTAAGATATATTAAGATATTAAGTTCTAGCCTCTAATTTAAGCTAAATTACTATATCTCTAGAACAACTTAATAGATTACTTTTAAAATTAAAAAAACGTCTTAAAATAGGTATAAAAGACTAAGTATAAAGTTTTAGAAATTTTTATCAAGCTATTTTTAAAATATTAAGGTATAGTTTTTCTGGGTTTTAGTGGTTTTTAGGGCGGCTAGATAACTAATAAAACACATTATAGAATAGATATTACTATAGTCTAGAGTAGTAGAGTAGTAGAGAGGCGTATAGTATTAGTAGCTTAAAGTCTCTAAATATAAGTAGCCTAGCTACTTTAATTAATATCTACTAAAAATCTATATATAAAGCTACTAATACTATTACCTTCTTAATCTATATTTAGTAGGAATACGTAGCCAGCTAGCCTAAACTCTAGTTAGTAAAATACCTATAGGCTAAGTATACTAAAACCCTATAATAAATATTAGTCCTAGTAATATAATAGTTAGATCTAGTTTTTAATATAGGGCGGATATCTAGGATCTTAAAGTCGAGCTAGGTATTAATAGCCCTAGGGTAATAATTGATATTAGTTATTATCCGGTATTAAGTATTAGCCTTTTAGATATTAGGGTTTATATTATAATAATAGATATTAACTCCCTATAGCTCTAGAATATCTAAGTTAATACTATAGTATTAGAAATAAGTCTATTAGGGCGCTTAGGCCCTAAGGGTATATAGTAACGTTATAATAGTAGCGGAATATAATAAGTATCTAGTTTTTAATAAAGTAAAACTATAGAACTAAATTTTGCTGTTCACTAATATAGGGCGACTACATTTTGTAGGCGCCTCGCC